>Ga0209647_1000198_pt1 | contig 55754 bp, 49 predicted proteins | sample GraSoi_2013_60cm_FD_185827 | JGI IMG/M metagenome (GOLD analysis project Ga0209647, IMG submission 185827) | Grasslands soil microbial communities from the Angelo Coastal Reserve, California, USA - Sample 9_17_2013_60cm (SPAdes) (version 2) | ecosystem: Environmental > Terrestrial > Soil >...
CTCCCTCAGATCCAGCTCGATGATTTCTTGGCCATACTTGACCTTCGTCACTCGGGGCTGGTCCAGCCTACTCCTCAATGCTACTTGTGCTTGGATTGGATCAATCGTTCCGATTGTTTCAGTTTTGTTATTCATAAAGAGCCGACAGTATAGCAACGGGTGTTGCTTGCTGTCGGCTCATGTCATCTACGTTCCTGGGGCTACCGCTTACACGCCGATGAACCAAATCAGCTCGCCCTTTTCGGGCTGAACGCGTTCTGCCGGCAATCCACTTTTCCCCTTAAGAACCTGATCGATAATCCCTTTCTTTTTGGGATCGTTGACGAGAAACGCGATCCGGCGGGCGGCATTGATCAGCGGGTAGGTAAAAGTAATTCGATGGTTGTTGAACTTCGGAACGAAATTGCTTACCACGTTGCGTTCCCGCTCCTCTAGCGCCGCAGTACCCGGAAACAGCGAAGCGGTGTGCCCGTCGTCACCCAAACCGAGCAGGATTAAGTCGTGACGATAACGCTTTTCCCCAAACTTTTTGGCATAGTGTGCGAGAGCGGTTTCATAGTCATTGGCAGCTTCCTCCGGTGGAATCTCGCCTTTGATACGCAGCACTTCGCCTGGGCTGGTTACCAGGAGGAATGACTCCGTTGCCATCCGATAATTGCTTTCGCCATCGTCGGGAGGCACACATCTCTCGTCACCAAACGTGACGGTCCACTTACTCCAACGGCAATCCAACAAAGAGAGTGCCTGGTAAACAGGACGTGGCGTATTTCCGCCACTTAAGCTCAGCCGGAAATGGCCGCGCTCATCAAGAGCATCCCGTGCAGAGTCAGCGATGAATCGAGCGGCCTCTTCCACAAAAGAACGGGTACGAATAATCTCGGGTTTCATAGGAACTTCACCGGAAGGAGGAACTCCAGTCTACCAACACCCGCTTTGAGTTTCGGTAAAGTGACTTTTGCAAGACTCGCTTTGCGAAACCGGATGGATTCTTCCTCACCACCAATGAGCGCAGCGACAAACCCGCTGAAGTCCGGTTCGTGACCAACGAGCAGCAGCGAAGAGTGCTCCGCGAACGCTTTTAGGCCGTTGAGTGCACCCTCGGTGGTCATTCCAGCTGTCGCGAATCCGCAAACCTGCACTCGATCGGCGACCTTGAGCTCATCGGCGACGATTTTCGCCGTCTGCTGGGCTCGGGCCAAAGGACTCGTAATGATTTTTTCCGGATACAGATCATTTCGCGCACAAAATCGGCCGATGGTCCGAGCTTGTTCGCGACCTCGTTCGGTCAATTGACGTTCGCCGTCCGAAGCTGCTTCTTCTTCCGCCTCGGCATGACGCAACAGATAGAGGTTCATGGTGTGGAAGATTATAACAGTGCACTAAGTCTGCAGAATTGGTAGCGGCGCTACACAAGGATTTTCACAGGGCGCAACAGCTGGCAGGGCGATACAGTCCGGGAGGGCTGTGAGCCTTGCGCCAGGCATTCGTCTGGCTGACAGGTCCTCAAGGCTAACAGACCTCATCTCGCCGTCGTTCGAGGTGTGTTTCGCCCTGCAGACGGGCCAAAGCCTTTAAGAAAAGCCACTTCGATCGCAAGACCTTCATGAACATTCCGGGAAAGATGTTCCCGCAACTCCTGGAAAGCGCGAACCCTCTCTAAGACATCACTAATCGGGATCTTTTTGGCAAAACTGGCGGTCGCTTCGCGGTATTCTTCCAGGTCCCTCTCTCTGCCACCCTGACCCGCCCGCAGCGCGTCACCGAACCATTCCAAAATTCTTTCAACGTATGCGGTTCTCGCCTGGATGTATCGGCTCTCAGTAAGCACCCCAAGACGGCCCTCTTCTTGTTCCAGCCACTTTCCATCGGTTGAGTTCTGATAGCGCTCCGATTCGCGTTTGAGTCGGTCATCATGCTCCGTCGCAATGTCGTCCCGAAAGCGCGCAAGTTGGTCCTGAAAGAGGCGAGCCAAGGCCAAGCTCGATCCAACTGTCCAGGAACGTTTGCTCGTGAGTTGAGACACTGCATCGAAAAGAACGTGTTCCGCTACTCCGAGCGGCCGCCGGCTCGGAGAACGTAAAGCTAGAACCACACACCGAGAGCGGATCGTTTCCAGGAGCGCTTCTGGCAACGAGGTCAAAAGCAGGAGCAGCGACCCATTGGGAGGTTCCTCCAGAGTCTTGAGGAATGCATTAGCCGACTGGGGCATCATCCGGTCCGCGTCCGCAATCACACCAAATTTGAGCTTGCCGGTCGTCGAGCGCATTCGCAGTTCTTCTTCCAACGCACGAATCTGCTCGACCAAGATGCGTCGGGATTTGGATTCCGGTTGAACCAGATGGAAGTCGGGGTCACGAGCCGCGTCACGAACTTTGTTAACGGTACGATAGAATTCCTGGGCCAGCGCTAACTTCCCGGAGCCGTCGGGACCAGTAATTAAAAATGCGTGAGCTAGTCGGCCGAGCTGATGGGCGCGGACCAGGTACTCAGCGGCTTCAGCGGCTAAGAACGGCATTGCATTCTTCCCAAATGATCTCTTCTATCTTGTTTTCCGGCAATGTTGCGTCGACTACGCGAATTCGATCCGGCTCACGCCTCGCAAGCTCTAAATATCCTTCGCGCACCCGTTGATGGAATTCGTCTGGCAATTGTTCCAGCCGATCTGGTTGATTGACAGGGCGTACCCGCCGTAGTTGGCGTTTCCGCATCGTGGCCAAATCCAAATCGAGTAAGAATGTCAATTTTGGCCGGATTTCGCCCAGCAAAAACCTCTCCAGTTCTCGAATAAACTGCGCGCTCAGCCCGCGAGCATAGCCTTGATAAACCGCAGTCGAATCAGCAAATCGATCAGAAACGACGATGCGACCTTCAGCTAATGCCGGTCGAATGATTTCGCTGATTAATTGCGATCGGCTGGCGCCAAACAGCAATAGTTCGGTCATATCATTGAGGCCGTCGCTTTCGCGCGCGTGCAACAGCAGTTGCCGGATCGCCCTGCCGACTTCCGTTGTTCCGGGGTCGTGCACAACGGTAACCGGTTGCCCGGTCGCTTCCAGCTTCCTCGCTAAACGCGCCACCTGCGTCGATTTACCGGACGCTTCTCCGCCTTCAAAGGTGATCAAAATGCCGGACATAAGAGGGAAACGCGGAATGCGGATTGTCGATTGCGGAATGAATGACGGAATATGGGGAGTAACACTTTAGGTTCAAGACCGAGGTGATGCTCCCCTGAAAGAATACTGGACCCGCGTCCATGCCCATTCCGCATTCCGCATTCCACATTTCCTAGTGATGCTCATCTGAAAGAATACTGAACCCGCGTCCATGCCCCATTCCGCATTCCGCATTTCCTCCCTTGCTTCTCCTCAGCCCGGAGCCCATGGTATGCGCTGTCATGAACCAATTCTGGTTGGTGAAGCAGGAGCCGACTGCTTATTCCTGGGATCAATTTGTCGCCGACGGGAAGACTGATTGGACCGGAGTCCGTAATTTTCAAGCGCGTAACAATCTGCGCAATATGAAAGTGGGCGATGAAGTCCTCTATTACCACAGTGTGAACGGTAAAGCGGTAGTTGGCGTGGCCCGTGTGACTAAAGAAGCGTTTGCGGACCCGACCGCCGCGAACGGTGATTGGTCGGCAGTTGAAATAAAGCCCGAACGAGCCGTCACCCCACCTGTAACCCTCGATCAGATTAAGGCTGAACCCAAGCTGCAAGGCGTACTATTGCTCAAACAATCCCGTCTATCGGTGATGCCGCTGACCAACGAAGAATTCCACGAAATTCTGAAGCTAGCGAATGGCAGATAAGAGCGCAGAAGCGCTACGCGGCCCGAAGAGCCTTGGGAACTTAGCCCTGGGCGCACTTCTCAAGGCCCTTCGGCCCGCGTTGTGATCCTTGTCTGTTCTCGGCGCTCCCGGTGTTCCTTCCCGCTCCTGGGGTTCCGACTTGGCAGCAGGCGTCACCTGAGGCATTATCGACGCAGGTTTATGCCAGCAGCGCCTTTCCGTCGTGCCCGCTCGCCCGTGACAACCCGCTCCGGAAGGTCCGCTGCCCAATCTCGAAGAAGTCCAATTACGTTTTGGTGGTTGCCGTTGGCTGTGCGAACGATGGCCTGCTTGGGAGTCGTGGCTCTCCTCGCCGTGGTCGCTTCGTTGCTGATGAACGGCGGTTTCGAAGATCCGGATCCGCGAAGCAAAATTTTACGGTTATCCGCCCAAGATATTGATCCGGAAACGACCAACTTAACGAAGACCCTCCTCCGGCAAAACCAATCGGATCAACGAATCGGTCTCTACCTGTGGACCAAAGCGGCGGCTGAGTTTTCTGGCGACGCTTTGAACCAGGTCAAATCGGGACTGACTCACGGCCAGATCGCACCGCCGCTCTTGGCTCTGGCCAAATCGTTAGCGGATGATCTCGATCAGCAAAAAGTGGCAGCGTTTACCCTTTGGTTTGTGCCCGAGGAAGGAGCCGCGTCCGGTACAGTGCGACTACAGCTGGATGGAGTGGATCTAGGCGAGTTTCCAGTAGGGAATCAACGGTATGCGATCACTCTTCTCGCCAGAACCGGCTCAATTGAACACCTTCAGATAACCGCTGACCAAACGCAGACCGGTCCAATCGTCTATCGAGCCGAGACCGCGACTACGGAAGCGGTAACCAGACGGTTAGCCTTAGGGAAATCCGATACCTGGAGCATTGCCATCCGGTGAGTCAGAGAACCGAGGAATGCCAAACTGGCGCCGTTACCGCTTGACGCCCAGCGACACGCACCGAACTAGTTTTGCTTTATGAAGACCTTGGCCGAAATAGCCAAATCACTGGAGGGACATTTACATGGAGACGCTTCGCTACAGATAGACCGGGTGGTTCACCCAGCACTCGCTAGCGGCCCTCGCGATTTGGCGTTACTGCTTTCTGCTAGTGCCGCGAAGTATCTCGCTTCGGGAGAGTTGGTGAGTGCGGTTGTGCCGGAGGACGTGGATCCAGCTCGAACACCCAATTGGATCTCGGTCAAGCGCCCACGATTGGCTTTGGCTCGGCTAATGGAACTCTTCGAACGTCCGGTCTACTCAGCTCCGGGCGTCCATCCGACCGCGGTCATAGAATCGAGCGCCAAAGTGGGAAAGGATGTCGGCATTGGTCCTCATTGCTGGATCGGACCTGAGACTGTTATCGGTGATGGCACGCGGATTGTAAGTAACGTGAGCATTGGCGCCAATGTGGTGCTGGGGAAGAAATGCCTGATCCATGCCGGAGTTTCGATTGGCGATCGCTGCGAGATCGGCAATCGCGTCCTCATTCAACCGAATGCCACAATCGGAGGCGATGGCTTTGCCTTTGTCACGCCGGAGCGCGGGAGCGTGGAAGATGTGAAAGCCAAAAAACAGATCAACAACTTCAACACCGAAATCGTGCGCATCAATTCGATCGGAAATGTCATAGTCGAAGATGACGTCGAGATCGGTTCCGGCACATGCGTTGATCGGGGGACCATGGGAGAGACTCGAATCGGCCGCGGTTCAAAATTGGATAATCTGATTCAAGTCGGACACAACGCCTCTATTGGTCAGAACTGTTTGGTGGTCGCCCTGGTTGGCTTAGGCGGAAGCTCGCAGTTGGGTGACCGCGTGGTAATGGGTGGACAGTCTGGTTTGCCCGATCACATGTCCGTTGGTGATGATTCGGTGGTTTACGCGCAATCGGGAATCAGCGAAAATATTCCTCCACGGAATCTGGTCGGCGGCACCCCGGCGGTGCCGCTTCGGGATGCTCTCCGCAGAGAGATGAGCGCTAAGCGGCTGCCCCGAATGTTTCAAGAACTCAAGGAACTCAAGCAAAGAGTTGCTGAGCTCGAGTCGCTGGTGAAGCAAATTGATCCGGAAACCGCTGCTCGGCTAAAATAGCCAGGCTCCGGTAAGGCATGCGGGGCGTGTTGACAGGGATCAGTGGCTACGTACCCTTGAACGCTCTCATGAAGACGGTCTTTTCCTCTCCCGACGCGCCGCCCGCCCTCGGACCGTACTCGGAGGCGATCGCAATCAAACCGTCGTAAACTGTGGAAGAATCCATTCTAGAGATATTTAAACGGACCGGGTCTCTGCTGGATGGGGATTTCGTTCTCAGTTCCGGATTGCATAGCCGCGAGTTCTTCCAATGCGCCCTGGTCTTGCAACATGCGGACTTAGCGTCCGAGATTTGCGCGTGTCTGGCCGCCAAGCTGGCAAACAGCGGTGCTGATTCGGTCATCTCTCCAGCCCTCGGGGGAATCATTGTCGGTCAAGAGGTGGCGCGCCACTTGGGGAAACGGCATATTTTTGCCGAGAAACAAGATGGGAAACTGGTTCTCCGGCGTGGTTTCCAGATCCGCCCTAAGGAGAAATTCATTGTGGCAGAAGATGTTGTTACCCGTGGCGGCAAAGTGCTTGAGACGATCGAAATCGTGCGTTCACACGGTGGCGAGGTGGTAGTGGTGGGTTCGATCGTAGATCGAAGCGGCCAAGACAAACCGGATTTTGGGTGTAAATTTGAGGGTTTATTGCAACTTCAGGTAGAGACTTTCGCTCCGGACCAGTTGCCGCCGGACCTAAGAGACGTACCGGCGATCAAACCTGGAAGCAGGTAGGAGGAATGGCCTTATGGTGAACTGGCTTCTAAAGAAAATCTTAGGTTCGAAAAATCAGCGCGAAGTTCGACGACTCCGTCCATTGGTCGAACAGATCAATCGGATTGAGCAGGATTATCAGGCGCTCAGTGACGCAGACCTTCAAGCCAAGAGTGCAGCGTGGAAGCAAGAATTGTCGGCGATTCACGATCCGGACCTCCTGGCTAAACGGTTGAACGCGCTCTTACCCGAGGCGTTTGCTGCGGTCAAAAATACGGCTCGCCGTCTTTGGGATAAATCGTGGTCGGTCTGCGACCAACCACAGGTTTGGAACATGATTCACTTCGATGTGCAGCTCATCGGCGGTATCGCGCTCCATCAAGGTAAAATCGCGGAAATGGCAACCGGCGAAGGGAAAACCTTGGTTGCTACCTGTCCCCTCTACCTCAATGGATTATCCGGGCGTGGTGTTCACCTTGTAACGGTGAATGATTATCTCGCTCGCCGTGATGCCGAATGGATGGGCGAAATTTACAAGTTCCTGGGGCTAACGGTTGGCTGTATCCAGCACGATCAGTCGCCTTCGGAGCGCAAGGCGCAATACGATTGCGACATCACTTACGGCACCAATAGTGAATTCGGGTTCGACTATCTGCGTGACAATGGGATGGCGACTTCGAAAGACCAGCAGGTTCAGCGTGGTCATTACTTTGCCATCGTCGACGAGGTGGATTCCATTCTGATCGACGAAGCGCGGACTCCACTTATCATCAGCGGTCCAGCGACGGTCTCTTCCCATCAGTACGATAAGTTCAAGCCGATTGTTGAACAATTGGTCAAGCGGCAGACCATGTTATGTAACCGGCTCGTTTCGGAAGCCAAAGAAGCGCTGGAACGCGGCGACCTGGAACAGGGTGGTAGGATACTTTTCAAGGTCAAACTGGGCCAGCCGAGGAACAAAGGGTTGCTTCGCTTGATGGAGGATCCGGAAAATCGCCGAGCGCTCGATAAAGCGGAACTTTCCTTCTACCAGGACTCTCGCAAAGAAGACCTGGTCGCATTGAAGGAAGAACTGAATTTTACTATCGACGAAAAGCACCAGGATTCGGACCTCTCCGAAATGGGGCGTTCTTACCTCAATCCGGACGATCCCGATGCTTTCGTATTGCCCGACCTCATTAGTGAGTTCACCGAGATCGATTTAGATGAATCGCTGACTCCGGAACAGAAGGAAGAAAGGAAGCGAGCGCGCCAAACGTACTGCGACAGTCAGGCGGAGCGAATTCACAACATTTCTCAACTCCTGCGAGCGTACTGCCTGTTTGAGAAGGACGTCGATTATGTGGTTGAGGAGAATAAGGTCATCATTGTTGACGAGAACACCGGCCGTAAGATGCCAGGCCGGCGTTGGAGTGATGGCTTGCATCAAGCAGTCGAGGCCAAGGAAGGAGTTCAGATCGATCGGGAGACGCAGACGCTGGCCACAATTACCATCCAAAATTACTTTCGATTATATGACAAACTCGCCGGCATGACCGGAACTGCTGAAACCGAAGCTAATGAGTTTCACGACATCTATCGGCTGGACGTGTTGGTCATTCCCACTAATCGACCAGTAATCCGCAAAGACTGGAACGATCGAATTTATAAGACGCGCCGAGAAAAATATAACTCGGTTCTGGAGGAGATAAAAAATGCGCACGGCCGTGGTCAACCGGTGTTGGTGGGTACGGCTTCGGTTGAAGCATCAGAACTGCTTTCCCGCATGCTGAAGCGGGAAAAGATCCCCCATAACGTTCTCAACGCTAAATACCACCGTCAGGAAGCCGAAATTGTCGCTCGGGCAGGTCAGAGCGGAACGGTCACCATATCCACGAACATGGCCGGGCGCGGAACTGACATCAAACTCGGGGACGGAGTCGCCCAGTTGGGCGGACTCTATGTGGTCGGCACAGAACGACACGAAATCCGGCGTGTCGACCGGCAGCTGCGTGGCCGATGCGCTCGCCAGGGCGATACAGGATCATCCCGATTTTATGTGAGTTTCGAAGATGATTTGATGCGTAACTTCGGAGCTTCGGAACGGATGACTGCAATGATGGAACGCTTTGGCCTGAAGGATGGCGAAGAACTCGAGCATCCGTGGCTCAATAAAAGCGTCGAGACCGCGCAAAAACGGGTCGAGCAGAGAAATTACCAGATCCGCAAACGCACACTCGATTTTGATGATGTCATGAACAAGCAGCGCGAAGTGATTTACACATTTCGCAACGAGACGCTGGAGACATCCGAACCGCGCAAGCTGATTTTCGAGATCGTTGACGAAATCGTTCCCGAACGTGTCCGTGAACATCTGCAACCGCCAGACGGCTCTGATCCAAATCCGGAAGGATTATTGCAATGGCTCAATACGACATTTCCGCTCGGATTGAGCGCGGCCGCTGCTCAGTTGGAAACTCGAACGTTCGAGGAAAACGAGAAATTCGTTGTCGACAAGATCAAGAAATCCTACGAACAGAAAATCAACTTGGAGGAGAGCGAAGCGGTTTCGGGTCTCGAACGTTATATCCTTCTGAACGCGATCGATCGTCTCTGGCAAGAACATCTGTATGCGATGGACGGCCTACGCGAAGGCATTTACCTGCGTAGCTACGGACAAAAAGATCCTCTGATCGAGTATAAGACCGAGGCATACGAAATGTTTAGCCAACTGATGGCTGGTATTAAAAGCGAAGTGCTGAACAATTTGTTCCGCAGCACAACCAACCTCATGGCGTTCGAGCAGTTCTTATCGACTTTGCCGGTCGGACTCAATCTGCCCGGCCTTGGTGGTCCAGTACCCTCCGGTCCAAGTGCCCGTTCCATGCCACGACGCGAGCAGATGGCCGATGACCGGGAAATAGCCGACCAAAACGGAAACAATGACTTAGAGCTGGTGATTCCGGCCGTTCGGCAGAGGACAGTATCGGTCGGCCGCAATGAACCCTGCCCCTGTGGCAGCGGCAAAAAATACAAGAACTGCCACGGCCGCGTGGCGTAGGCTCGCCTAGTCTCGGCGGAGTGGGACGATCGCCCTCGCTCACCGAAATTGATGGGAGATCCTGAATGGCGAAGCTGCCACTCGAGATAGCCTAGTCCGTAGGGCTTGCAGAAACATCGTTTCCGTAAGCGCCGGAAAGATTACATCAAATCCATTTAACTTTCTCAACCCCAACAGAATCCACGCTTTTGCCATTAGCTCGGAAAGCTCTGCCGCCACCGGTTCGGCGGTCTTAATTCGCGCGGGGCGACCAAAAAAGTTGCCGGAGCTCTGTCCCTCATCTATATATGTTGTAATAACACGGGAGATCCAGGGCAAAGAGAGTTAGTGAGCCCAGGAATCTAGTGGGCAATACCGCACGATTTCCAGCTTGGTTTTTAAGTCAGAAACATTGCGGTCGCCTGGCTAAAGGGCAGCTCTACTAGGCGCTCACTTCGCTCCAGGCCTGATTCTCCTGGAAGTTTTGGTGAAGGCCTTGGGTTTGAAGGGTTAAGTTCCGCCCAAACTGTTCTTTCTCAGTGTGCGTAGTGCATGCCCTTCACCGGAAGCACCAAAAATCGTGACCAATGAAATCCCAATCAATGCATTACTCAGGACGCCGCTCTCGCCGAGGACGCCGCAGACGTTCAAGTTCAGATTCAAGTACAGGTCGAGAAGCGACCACGCCAAAGCCGAAGCTGACGTTTTGGCAGCGGATCGTCGCTTTCTTCGCGGGCGATACTAAAAAGACCACTATCGCCCCGCCCAAACCGCGCGAGAAACCGGCAGCCGCAACCGCCGTCGCTCCGAAAGAAAAAATCAGCCGCAAACCTGAGCTGGTTGAGGTTACCTCTCCCAAACTTTACGTAGGTAACCTTTCATTTGATGCTACTGAAAGCGATTTGTTTGACCTCTTCAACGGAGTCGGTCAAGTGCGCAATGCCGAGGTGGTTTGCCACAAGTATACTCAGCGTTCCAAAGGCTTTGCTTTCGTTCAGATGACTACCATCGAAGAAGCAAGACGGGCAGTAAAAGAGCTGCACGACAAAGAGTTTTTAGGACGCAAACTAGTGGTAAGTGGCGCCAAGACTCCAGATATGGAGCGCGCGGCCTGATTCCTCCCTCCTTATAAAACTATAAAACCCGCTTTCAGATCCACTGAAAGCGGGTTTTTTTTGCCCGTGGCTCCTTTGCATTTCCTGATCCTCGCAGGGCCCACCGCCTCCGGCAAAAGCGAGCTGGCCATTCGGATTGCCGAGCACCTGAATACTGAGATCATCGGAGCCGATGCTTTTCAGATTTACCATGGGTTCGACATCCTGTCCGGAAAACCGGATTCGGTTCAACGGCAACGCGTACCGCATCACCTGATCGGTGTGCTTCCGTCGAGCGAGCTCGGCGACGCCGCACGTTACGCCAGATTGGCCATCGCAACGATCCGGGAGCTGAACCGGAGCGGTCAGGTACCGCTGGTGGTGGGTGGAACGGGGTTCTATCTGAGAGCATTGACCCATCCGCTTCCCGATCTTCCCGCACGAAATGCGGATCTGCGCAGCGAATTTGCTTCTACGCCGCTTCCTTCCCTCTTAGAAGAATTGCGCCGGCTCGATCCCTTGTCATTTGAACGAATCGATCGTTACAACCGCCGACGGGTGGAGCGCGCGTTGGAAGTCTGCAGGCTCACCGGTCGTCCTTTCTCTTCTTTCGACAATCCTGTCTCGGAGGCAAAGCTCGTTGCGCTTTGGCTAAATTGGCCACGAGATGAGCTCTATGCCAGGATCGACGCACGGGTCGATCGAATGTTGGCAGCAGGTGCAATCGCGGAGGTCGCTACCGCGGGTCCGATCGGTGTAACCGCATCTCGGATGATTGGTATCGCAGAGATTCGGCAATATTTGAGCAACGAGATTACATTGGCTCAGTGCGCCGAGGCGATGAAACAAGCAACACGCCAGTATGCAAAGCGGCAATTGACCTGGTTTCGAGCCCAGCCGTATACCCCCATTGCTCCGGATCTCCCCTTGTCGGATATAATCGAGCTGTACCAAGAAGGACTGACCAGTAATCAGTAATCAGTAATCAGTAATCGGTAATCAGTAAGGATTCTCACCATTATCTTCGGTAGCGGCGACTGTCCCGATACGACTCCGGTTTTGTGCGTCCTCGAAATTTGACATGGAGCTGCGCGCTTGGCGCTTCCACAAACCGCAGTCGCCATACTCGTCAACGTGCGTGGACGGCTCGAACCTCAATTGGGCCGCTTGTCGATTGCTTAATCAAAATCAGAGCACGCGTGGTTTTCGACGACATCGGCGTCGATCTTGAACATTTAATCAGGCTCGGTCTGAGCCGTGCGGCGGCACGATGACAAAAATGGCGACTGCGGTTTGTGAAACCGGCAACCGAGCAGCTCCGAGTCAATTTCGAGGACGCGCCAAACCAAAGTCGTGGGGGGATCCGACGCCATCTGGGTGCGACAGGCCACCACCTGAAAGGCGACAGACTATGTCGGACAGGCTACTCACCGCTACCGAAGATAATGGTGAGAATCCTTACTGATTACCGATCACTGATTACCGATCACTGATTACCGATCACTGATTACTGGTCACCGATGTACGGTCGACGTATCTCCATGATCCGTTCGGGATACATGGTTCGCACGAAGCCAAATTGTCCGTAGAGAGTGTGGGCATCTGCCGTGAAAAGCAGCCAGCGCCGCAAACCCCGAAGTTCCGGATGAGCGAGGACAGTTTCCAGCAAACGCTTGGATAACCCCTGACCACGGTGTTCGGTCAGAACGAAAACATCCGCCAGGTAGGCGAACGTGGCCCGGTCACTGACTACCCGCGCAAATCCCACCTGTTCTCGGCGGGACTGTGGACCGATTTCGTAAACACCGAAGGAATCGAGTTGGCCAGCGACTTTAAAACGGTCTCGCGCGGGACACCGCGCGCCCAACAGCTCTCCTCGGAGAGAAACCGCCACACGACGTCGACCTCAACCCAACTCGGGTCCGAGCTAATAACGTAGTCCATGTAACAGGTTCCAGGTTGAAAGTTACCGGTTGGAAAGTTGGCGGTTCACCGGCGCAGCTTTCGAGATTCTAATTTCCAGATGCCGGCTTCTTGTCCCTCGCCCTGAGGTTTTCCACCTCTGCCCTTTTCAGCATCCGGTATGCGCCAAGCTTGAGGGTCGCATCGGACAGGTCACCGATCTTCGTTCGTTCCAATCGCTTCACTTTGTAGCCCAGGGCGGCAAACACTCGGCGCACCTGTCGTTTGATTCCCTGGGTCAATACGACTCGCACCTGACGAGGATTGATCTTGTAGATTGCGTCAAACCGGGCTCGCCCTTCCGCCAGGTAGATTCCCTTTTTCACTTTCGCTGATTCCGCCATGTCAAATTCCCGATCGAGAATTGCCAGGTATTCCTTGGGCAACTTATAACGAGGATGAGTCAGCCTCAGCGTCAGCTCGCCGTCGTTTGTTAGCAGCAACAATCCTTCAGACTCCAGGTCCAATCGACCAACGTGAGCGAGCTTGGGTAAATGCTTTGGCAACAAATCATAAATCGTCGGACGCGAACGATCGTCCGACCTCGTGGTCACATATCCGACTGGTTTGTTCAGCAAAAGATAAACGAATTCCTTTGCTTTAACGATCTTGCGATCCACTCGTACGTGATCTTCGCTCGTGACCTGAGTCGCCAGCTCCGCGCAGATCTTGCCATTCACGGAGATTCGGCCAGATCGGATGAGCTGTTCAGCACCACGGCGGGACGCCACGCCCGCTAGTGCGAGAAATCGATTGAGGCGCATGGAAATAAAAAGGCGCCGGGTTACCGCCGGCGCCTTCGTAAATTTGTTCGGAGCAATTAAGCGTCCGGCTTGGTCTTCGGCAGGCCGATAACCCGATCGCCCGGCTTGAAAACGCCACGTTTCTTCAATAATTCGACCCTTTCAAAGCGCTTAAGCACGTTACGTTTCGTCTGGATCGTACTGGCCCCTTTAAGACTCCGGTGTTGTGACATGAAATTACCTCGATTGGAGCGCGGAAACTACCATAGCGACGACCAATTGCAAATATTCGGCAAAAGGGATACGCTCCCGATTTCGTCAAGCCTATGTGACGGCTGATTCCATCAGATCAGTCCGAGTTTCATTTTCCCGGTTTCGCTGATCATGTGTTGGTTCCAGGGTGGATCCCAAACCAATTCGACCGACGCCTCGTCCACCCCTGAGATTGATAGAATCTTGAGCTTGGCGTCCTGGGCTATGGCGGGCCCCATGCCGCATCCTGGAGCGGTCAAGGTCATTTTCACATCCACGCGGGTTCCGGTTTCCGGGGATTTTGTGACCTGACAATCGTAAACCAATCCGAGATCTACGATATTCACCGGAATTTCCGGGTCATAAACTGTCCGGAGCTGATCCCATACCTCCTCTTCGGCCACGTCGCCATTGGATCGTTCCTTTTCCGTTTGGCTCGATGTCCGCTCCAAGCCCAAAACGTCAGCGTCCTGCTCATTGATTCGGAAGAGGCCGTAATCACATGCAATCGTATAGCTTCCGCCCAGGTTCTGGGTGATAATCACCTTGGTTCCTTTGGGAATCGTGGTCTTTAGGCCGGCGGGAATCTGAATCGCTTCACAATCCCGCAACAGTTCGATTTCGTTGTGGTCGCTCATTTGGAAGGCTCTAAAACTATTTTCTTTGGAGACTGCGCCTGAAACTGTTGCAGTAAAGTCGGAGCAACGGCTTGATTTGACGGCGGAATATTCTCTGGGGACAAGGCCGACCTCAACGCGCCCTCAACCAGTTGCGCACAATGGATCTTCACCGGCGGTAACGGCCCTAGCGGCCCGGACAATTCACTGCCTCCCATGGCCAGGGCCTCTTCGGCGGTCTTACCTGCAATCAACTCCGTAGCGACGCTCGCTACGGCAATCGCCGTCTCACAACCGAAAGTCTGAAAGGTCGCCCGATCGATCACCCTCTTGCCGTTTTCCTCTTTGAACTTAATCCACATCCGCAGCATATCGCCGCAATCAGCGTTGCCCACGGTGCCGACTGCGTCTGCACCCTCTAGTTCGCCCAGATTCTTCGGGCTCTTGATCGCTTCTTCGATACGGCGTGAAAAATCGTCGGGAGCACTCATTTCTATTCCAGATGGTAACGGGGTAGCGAGGAATCGATCCGAACACTCCAAGCATCAACGCCACCGGCCAGAGACTTCGCCCCGGTAAACCCGTGACCGGCAAAGAACGCAGCTGCATCCATGCTCCGGACTCCGTGGTGACAAACGAATACGATTTCGCGCTCTTTTGGCCAGGAGGACAGGATTTCCTGCATCAGCTCCTGGGTTAAGAACTGTGACTCGTCCAGGTGCACGGCGTCCCATTCTTCGCGGCTTCGCACATCAATCAACGCTATCGACGTCCCAGGCTCCTCTTGGAGCCTGCGTGATAGCTCCTCCGGCTCAATCTGCATTTTCTGCTCGGATTCATGCGCAGAAAGAATGGTCTCGATCACTTCTTCGACCGGCAAATCGTTGTTCCGTTGGCAGACCTGGGCCAAGGTTTCGTCTGGGCGGAAACCGCAGCTCGAGCAGCCGCCAATATGATAAGCCCGAAACAAAGCTCTCTGGGCGCCAGGAAACTCCTGCAACAAGTCGGACATCGTGAGGTCCGGATCAATAGTTCGCGTTTGACTCACAAGTAGTATGCTTGCACGTGAAGGTACCAAAAGCAAAGGCTGCGGGATGGTCCAAGGCTCGATTGCCTCCAGGCTGGCGGTAGCAAACTCCCTGTGCCCGATCCCAAATACATCTGTCAGCGCTGTACAAATTGTTGCCGCTCGCCCGGTTTTGTCCGGTTGACAAACGAAGACATCACCAGAATTGCCGCTTACCTGAGACAATCTGAATTTCGCTTCATTCAGACTTACACACGGCTCAGGCCGCACCGTGATGGCTTAGCGCTGCAGGACTAGGCGGACGGTAGTTGCGTTTTTCTCGATGGAAAAGGCTGCACCATTCACTCCGTTAAACCGGCTCAATGTACGGGGTTTCCCAACGAATGGCGCTTTCCCGGTTGGCGAAGCGTCTGCAAGGCTATCGCGGTGGAAGCGGAAGACCGTGGACGCGCTCTCGAACCCAAAGACGCTCAACGTCCAATCGCGGTGAGCAAATCGCCTCCTCGCGATCCGTAGCGCACGAGGATCCGACGTCGCCTCGCGAATCGTAGCATAGCAAACCGTTGATCGGCTTTGTCGGACAGGCTGTGAGCCCTCCCCAAATTTCACCGCATGGCAGCCGGTTGAGTACGAACGTAGGGTTGCTCAGCCAGGGTATGCCTTACCAGCCAGCGTACTACCGCCACATCCCGCAACATTTTCAGACTATCGCTCACCACCCGAACCTTGGAGTCTGGGGAGTTAGACCAATGCACCGGGATCTCCTTCACGCCAAAACCCAGCGCCTTTGCCAGTAGTAATACCTCGACATCGAAGGAAAAGCCGTTCGTTTTTTGCCGTTCAAAAATGGCCCGAGATGCGACCTGCCGAAACCCTTTGAAGCCACATTGCGTATCCCGAATCTCGACTCCGGCCAACCAGCGTACCAGGGCATTAAAGGTTTTACCCATGCGCTCACGGATCCAACTTTGATGCCGAATAATCTCGCTGTCTGGATGTTGGCGATTTCCTACTATGATGTGCAAATCACGGTCGGAGCCGAAAACCGCCAAAGCGCGATCAATCTCGTATAACGGAGTACTTAGATCGGCGTCAGTAAAAAATACCAGCTCCCCTGCACTGGCTAGCATCCCTGTCCGCACCGCGAACCCTTTCCCTCGATGTACCCGGTTTCCGATCACCTTCAATTGGGGAAACGTTTTTGCGCTGGCTTGAGCCAAGGCGAGCGTCTCGTCGCTACTAGGTTCCACAACGATTATAACCTCAAACAAAAAAGCCCAACGTCGGCAATAATCGTGCAGCTCCAGCAGGGTGTCGGGCAATCGCCGCGCCTCATTGTAAGCCGGAATTACGAGTGAGAGGCGGGGCAGAATCTGTGTGGACATGTCGCGGAGTTCGCATAATATCACCGCCTCTGTGCAGGGAGGCGCACCGGGCGCGCTCTGTGCGTGCCGAGTCAACGCCTCCTAAACGCAAGAAATGACCAAACGTCAACTCTTAATTCCACTCCTCATTCTGCTGGTGGCGGCAATCGTTCGATTGATTTTCTTAGATATCAAACCGCCGCACTTCGACGAAGGAATCAATGGTTGGTGGTGCGATCAGATGGCTGCGCAAGGATTCTACCGGTACGATCCAGCCAATTACCACGGTCCTCTTCACTTCTACGTGCTCCGGCTTTTTCTGACCTTATTTGGCCGGAATCTGTGGGCTCTGCGACTGCCGACTGTCTTGGTCGGAATCGCGAGTATTGGATTCACTTTTCTTTTCGGTCGCTTCTTTGGAAAGGCAACCACCTATTTGGCCGCGTTCGCGATGGCGATCTCGCCGGCATTCATCTTTTACGAACGCTATGCGATTCATGAAGCCTGGCTGGTCCTTTTTCTACTGATCACACTTTGGGGTCTGCTGAGTTGGTACTCAGGTGCAACTCCGTGGAGTGTCTGGGCGACCATCCTGGGAATCGCCGGCATGATTCTCACCAAGGAAACGTACGTCCTTCATCTGGTTGCTTTCGCGCTCGCAGCATTGTGCGCATGGATAATCGGACTAGTTCGGCCTCCTTCGAAACCGATCAATCGAACCCCTACCCGCACTCCTTGGGCGCACGTAGGCGCCGCGGTCGCGGTTGGACTTGCCTTAATTATTTTCTTCTATTCCGGGAATTTTTTGAATTGGTCTGGAGTTACGGGCTTGTATCGGACATTCGCCCACTGGGCAAATACCGGAGTGGGCGCTCAATCCGGTCACGAAAAACCGGCTTACGACTTCTCGATCGTGCCACACTTTCTTCAGCACGTTCCGGTTTTTGCTGCCTTGGCCAAAATCAAAATAAATTGGTATTGGATTAAGTTGTTGGCGGTCTACGAATGGTTCGCAATTGCCGGGCTTATCTTTTCTGTTCGTTATCTTTTTGGCGGTAACGGCGCTCTTCGTTACCTTGCGATCTACGCTCTCGGGGTCTTGGCCGCGTATAGCATCATCGCCTACAAGACGCCTTGGTGCATCATCTCTATCGAATGGCCGTTTTTGTTTTTAGGTGGAGCATGCCTGGTTTTCCTTTGGGAGATTTTCCCGAAGTATCTCAAGCCATTCGCCATTGCCGGAGCTCTCCCGTTGTTCGGGTTTATGGGGTACCGCTCCTATCTTCTAAACTACGTCCGGTACGATGATCCAAAGGAAATGTACGCCTATGTACAAACGTTTCGGGATTATCAGAAGTTCGTCGATCCGATCTTGGAAAAAGGCCGCAAAGATCCTGCCGCCAAGACCAAGCTCCAAGGCCTCATTCTACTAAAAAGCTATTTCCCGGTACCATGGGTACTCGACGAGTTTACTCACATTGGATATTACGAGACCGGTGACGAGAGATGGCCGGCGAACGTGGACGCGGATTTCATCGCTGTGGATAGTTCAGAATTCGAGGATCTTGAGTATCGGCTCAAACATCCCTATTTCGTTACGGAATTTCGGCTGAGAGATGGCATGGATCCGTGCAAAGCCTATTTCCGATACGAAACCTTTAAGGATATATTTCCCGGGCGCGCTCCCGAATTCCAACCGGCAGCAACGGGATCTTCGGAATGAAGTTTTCGCTGGTTGTTCTGGCTTGGATAGCGCTCTCCAGCTGTTTCGGCATCGCCTTTGGCTACTCGCCATTGGGACTTACTCCCCTGACCTCAACTATTTCGCTGTCCGGTGGATTTATTCTTGCGGTAGCCGGAGTACTGTTGCAGCGGAAGCCGTTCTTCACCCCGTTCGAGAAAGTACAAGTCACCAGCGTAATTTGCGCATTGGTCTTCCTGGCATTTGCGGCACGCGTTTTCCTATCGCTGATCTGGACACAAGACGGCACGATCAAAGTACTCTCACCAAACAATCTCGGCGACATCTGCTTGCACTTGTCGCATATCAATTTCCTCGCATCCAATCCTCACTTCTGGCCGGAAAATCCGATCTATGCATTTGATAAACTTCGTTATCCAATCGGGATAAATCTTTTCAACGCGGAGCTGAAACTGGTTGGCATTGAGCCTCGATCCGGAATCATCATCATCGCGTTACTTTGCTCAGTTCTTACTCTCCGTTCGCTGTTCCTCTTTGGCGGACCGTTTATCGTGGCTGCCTTTTTGTTCAATGGTGGTCTGGCTGGACTGCAATTTTTTCACAGCTGGGAGCTGCAAGATTTCCAGGCAAAGTTGCCATGGGCATCGATCCCATTGGCCTTGTTCGTGACCCAGCGCGGATTGCTCTATGCCATTCCGGCTGGGTTATTGTTGCTCACTCATTGGCGCGGGCTCTTTTCGGATCGGTCCGAAGTGGTTCGGTTGCCGGGATGGGGAGAATGGCTGCTGTATGCGACCATGCCCCTGTTCCATCTGCACACTTTCATCTTTCTTTCCTTCCTGCTCCTCTGGTGGTTTCTATTCGGAAACCCCAACTGGCGGCTGCACTTGGTTAAACTCGTGGCGCTATCGATTATTCCGGCAACTTTTTTGGTCTATTGTGTTACCGGCTTCGAAAAGACCAGCGCGCTCGCCTGGCAGCCCGGCTGGATGAATCCAGCCGGCCAATCGCCCTGGTGGTTCTGGTTCAATAATTTCGGCTTCGTTTTACCGCTCTCGCTCCTTCTTCTTGTTTACCTTTGCATCCCGGAGCGCAGCGATGTTTACCATCGAAAAATCCCGCTTCGCCGGCTGTTCTTTCCGGCAGCAATAGCCTTTGTTGCCTGTGGGTTGATTCGTTTTGCGCCGTGGGCATGGGACAACACGAAACTGTTCTTCTGGGCATACCTGCTGTTGATGTATTGTATCTGGGAAGCGTTTCTCCGCCGCTGGCATCTACTGATTCGCATCCCAATTTTCGTGGCCTTATTTCTCTCCGGCTTTATCAGCCTGCTAGGAGGGTTGGTACCCGGCCAAGAGAACGGTTACGATATCGGTGACCAGGCTGAATGGAACGGTGTCGCAGAGCAGCTCAAAAATTTTCCGCCAAAAACAGTTTTTGCGACCTATCCCACTTATAACCATCCGGTTTTGGTGAACGGACACCGAGTCGTCTTAGGCTATGAAGGTCATCTCTGGAGCCACGGGCTGGATTACCGGCCGTATCTCGAATTGCTGAATAAGGCTATGTTAGGCGAATCGGGCTGGGAAGATGCGTTTCGGCAGTTGCATGCCGACTATCTCTTCTGGGGCAATTTCGAGGGCCAGAATTATCCCGGCACGACCCGTGCTTGGGAACATCTGCCCATTGTTGGGGAATCACCATGGGGCCGAATTTACGATTTGCGGGGTTTACGGTAGGCATGCGCTCCCGACTTCGTCCGGCGGCTGCCCACGGACGTCAATATAAGGCCCAGGATCGTACGGCGACGCAGGAGCGTGTCCCTACCATCAAATCGCTTTCTGGCCGTTTGCTAGATCGTTGGCAGCTGGCGGAAAGAGCACCAGTTGTTTCATCGACGACTTCTGACTCACGTAATTCGGAATACCAAATCCGCCTTTCACATGGCCGCGGCCAGTAAACACCAGGAGCTTCGTTTTCGGATATTTTTGGCGAAATTCTAAGATCGTTTTGGCCATCGTTTGGTCCCACAGGTTTTGGGCCGCGAAGAAGCGAGAGAGATCGCTTTCTTGCATCCCCGGATGATTTCCTAACGATTGCACAAAATTCTCGTACGCGCCTGCCGGGACACTGAATTCTTTCGGGATTTCGTTCTCTTCGATCGGAGATAAAGGCTCTCCGCGAGCGAGCTTGTGGGCCAGGGACGAAGTGGCATTTAACGCCACGTTCTTAATTTTTGCTCTTCCGGCAGTCTGCAGCATTTCCCGGTAAAGCGGGGAATATCTGCCCCACGATTTTTCGAAGTCAGTCTGCGCCACCAAGTCGTCGAGCGAAAGCTTGTGCTGATCGAATCGATCCAAATCCGGTTGCTGGCTTCGATCAAACATTTCCCAACCGACGGCAAACCGTATTCCCCGACGAGCCATTCCGCGGATCAAATCGAGTTCATACTCGTGATTGGCGCGGTCGCCGTGGAACTCGCCGACGTAAACCACATCTGCAACCGCAACTCCATGCCAGAACTCTTCGTCGCTGGGTGAGACTGCCGACGATTTCGCTCCGTTATGAGCGGCACAAGACGAAAGAATAACCCACGTAATAAGTAGTATCGGAAATAAGCACCATCGTTTCATAATTGCTGGCAAAACGCCTAGCAACCTGTCGGATTTGCATGTCCGGCTCAATTGCTATTGCAACGGGCTGTCACCTTGATTGCGACCTCCTTTCGGTAAACCGTAGGGCATGGCGTCTTTCGATCTGATTGTCCTTGGCGGTGGCCCGGCTGGATACACCGGCGCAATTCGAGCGGCCCAACTAGGTCTGAACACCGCGATAATCGACAAACGCGAAGTGCTTGGCGGTACCTGCCTTAACATCGGTTGCATCCCAAGCAAGGCACTTCTCGTTTCTTCTGATCATGTCCGTTTCGCTCAGCATCTGGCTGAACGGCACGGGTTGAAGTTTGAAAAAGTAAGCGTCGATATCGCGAAAATGATGCAACGCAAGAAGAACGTTGTTCGACAACTCACCCAAGGATTGGAATTTCTGATGAAGAAAAACAAGATCACCCGACTGCGTGGTTCGGGTCAGGTGGTCGCTCCGGGGAAAGTGGCGCTGACGACGCAGGATAATAGCCTCGAAGAGCACACCGCCAGACATATTATTCTGGCGACGGGCAGCGTTCCGATGGAACTGCCCAAAGTCACCCTGGATGGAGAGACCGTAGTCAGCAGCGATGAAGCGCTCTCCTTTGCCCAGGTACCGGAGCAATTGGTCGTGATTGGCGCCGGAGCAATTGGCTTGGAGATGGGTTCGGTCTGGTCTCGACTTGGCAGCAAGGTCACGATTCTCGAGTTTCTGCCGCAAATCGCCGCTTTTCTCGACGTTGATGTTTCTCAGGCCTTGCAGAAGAGTTTGGAAGCGGAAGGGATCACCTTCCACCTCGAGACGCTCGTCGATGCCGTCATAGTACAAAAAGGTGTGGCCACGATCTCCGCTCAGAACAAAGGAAAACAACCGCTCCAATTGACCGCCAGCAAAGTATTGGTGGCAGTGGGCCGGAAACCGTATTTGGACGGAGCCGTCGCAAAGGATCTTGGACTGCGACTCACCGAACGAAGCCGAGTTGCAGTAGACGAACACTTTCGAACGAATCTCCCAGGAATATATGCCGTCGGCGACATAATCGACGGCCCGATGCTAGCGCACAAAGGGGAGGAGGAGGGAAGCGCTTGCGCTGAGTTTATCGCTGGCAAACCGGGCCACGTGAACTACGACATAATTCCGAACATCATTTACACCAATCCGGAGGCGGCCGCGGTGGGTTTAACTGAGGATGCAGCAAGAAAGGCGAACCGAAATGTGAGAGTTGGGAAGTTCCCTTTCGTTGCCAATGGTCGCGCACTCGCAAATGACCAAACCCTCGGTTTCGCGAAAATTTTGGCAGATGCCCGGACCGATAAGCTGCTTGGCGCTCAAATATTAGGCAGTGGCGCGTCGGAGCTTATTCCTGAAGTGGTCAGCGTAATGGAATTCGGCGGTAGCGCAGAGGATATCGGGCGTACGATTCACGCTCACCCAACGATGAGCGAAGCTGTCAAAGAAGCGGCGTTGGCAGTCGATAATCTTGCGTTCTCCATTCCGCCCAACCCGAGGGGGTAACGCAGGGGACGGTGATTGGTGATCGGTGATCGGTGATTAGAGATTGGTGATCGGTGATCGCGGCCACCCAGTTTGCCATCCAATTCGGAGAGCGATTTTTCGCGGCGGACGGCGCCTAAAAAACATAGAGAATAGCCACACCGACCGACACGTATCTCACTTCTTCTCACTTCTTCTCACTTCTTCTCACCTTTCACTTCTCACGCATCACCAATCACGCATCACCAATCACCGTCCCCGGCGTCCCCGGCGTTCCCGGCGCTCCAGCCGTTTCCGGTTGCGAACCCCGCCTATTTCGGATAGCTCTCGGAAATGACCGCGGAAACGCTGCATGCAATTCTGCTGCGTCGAATACGCTTTTCCGATACTAGTCTCATCGTTTCCTGGTTCAGTCAGGAACGGGGGAAACTAAAGACTGTGGCGAAAGGTGCGCTTCGGACCAACAGCAGTTTTGCGGGAAAACTCGACCTCTTTTTTCAATGTGAGTTAACCGTCGGTTGGTCACAGCGAAGCGAGCTGCACTCTCTGCGCGAAACAGTGTTGATTAAGCCCTTTGCCGGAATCCGGCGGAATTATCCAAACACATTAGCTGCCGGATATTTCTCGGAACTCGTGGAAGAAACAACTGAACCGGAACATCCCGAGGCCGCCATTTATGAGTTACTGGTTCGTGCGTTTCTCTATCTGGAAGAGAAACCAGCGACGGCTCGCGCTGTACATTTTTTTGAGCACGAATTGGCTAAGAATCTTGGTCTCGAGAGTAGAACACCGGCTCAAGCCGCGGATCACCTGCTCCATTCACTCCAACGCAGCCGCGCGACTCGGGCCAAGTTGCTGATAGTGCTGAACCAATAGAACGATGCATTTGGTAGGGCAAGGCTCCGGCTGGGTCCGGGTCTTGCCCTACCCAAATCCCGCCGTCGGAACACACTATCTCTACTGCTTCTTGCGCAGACCCGGTTTGGTTCGGTGAGCAACGGTAACCAACGGACTTCTTCCTTTGGCCAAACTATGGATCTGTTCTTGCTCAAACGCATTGATCATCTGCTTGAGACCCGGCTCCATCCGCCGCATCTCCGCACAAACCGAGTAATAATAGGCGCGCAGAAAGTTTTTCCGCGCTTCGTCGGTCAACGCACTCCGCGATTCTTCAAGCAAAAAGATCGGCCGAACACCCCGCATTGCCGAATTTCGGATTTCGGCAAAGCGAGCTTCGTTCCGCTTCTGCTCCTCTGGAGAAATTGGCGTCGGTGTCGCGCTGGCATTGGGAATGGGATCAAACGCACCCGCTCCGGTCCCGGGCAGCGCATCTGATTTAGGTAGAAGCTCGGGGACGTTTTGCTGTTGCTGGGCGCCTTCCGGCATCCCGGAATCATCATGATGTGGGCGCAATGGAAGCCTGCCCGCCGTGGGTGACGGCGTAGGTTCTTGCGCCTGCAAAATCAAGGCGCCAAATATGGACCCGACAAGATATTTGGTCGGATAGTCCATGGTCCACATCCTCCTGGCTCTTGAGTTGCCGTTGGCACTTTCGTCTTAGCAAAAAAACCCATCGCGTGCTTCTTCGCAACCGATAGCGTTGAAGATTTCACAAGGCTGCGAGGCCGCGCCCCATGCCATGGCAGATTCGCGTCGCAATTGCCAATGATACCGGCCTGATACGCTCTCTCCCATTGAATAGTGACTGGCCAGTCGGCCGTGTCCGGGTCGAATTCGAAAAGTCCCGGTTGCATTTCCGCCCTTCCAGAAATCGGGACACCATTCAATTTGCCGGAAAGCAGATGGCCCTTGCTCAAAAACACATAGGAACCGCCCAGCGAAAGGTTGAATCGAAAAGAGCCCCCGGCATTTTCATGTACCTCCAGGCCAGCGATCAAAAGCCGGCCGCTCCAAAGATAGTTTTCTTGCAAGAACCGCCGGGTACGTTCCGGATAACGATCGGAACGAACCGCCACCATCGTATGATGGGCGACAAGCTGCTCGGGAATTCGATCGGTCAATAGATGATCGGTGTACCTTTCCATCGTGAACAACTCCAGAACATCATAGATTGGTCGGGGCCGGAGAACGACGTCACCCTTCGGATCCAGGACGGTTTCTCCCGGTTTCGTCAATCGAAGAACTTCACCTATTCGATCCGCCGCAATCGGATCCGGGCTCCGCTTGCGGATCAAAATGTTCGTAATCCAGTCAAACTCTATCAAGAACAGAATCGCGAAACAAACCAACGCGGCTAGGTGAGAAGACGCGATCGGCCAAGGCAAACGGCTCCAGAGAGAGAGAGCCAGTGGCGACAGGCAGGTGAACAGCAACGGGTAAAAAGGAAGAAAGTCTTGGCGGGTAATGACTGGCCATCCACAGAAAAGGAGCAATGGATAAAACCCAACAAGCAGCACAACAAAAGCGACCCGGAAATGCTGTTCGGATCGGCTCCGTTGGCCGAGCGCAAACCACACAAAATAAAGTGCCGGAAGAAAAGACCAAAAGCGCGGATCCCGGAATCCTTTGAACAGGCGATCGAGAAAATCGACATCGTCTCCCCCCAGGTTATGCTCAATGGTACAACGGTACATCGCCGGTCCAGCACCTAGCGCAATAAATACGCAAACAACGCTCAGAGCGAGAATTGAGAAGCCGGCCAAGGCCAGGGCTGATCCTTTAAAAACAGCGATCGGTTCTACTTTTCTGAGAGGCGGCGCGAACCGCGGCTGCAGCGCCAGTGCGGCACCAAGGGCAGCGACCGCGGTCAATAACAGCAGAACCGATTTGAGCGAGACACCGAAGCATGCGGCCAATAGGAGTCCGCCCCAAAAGCACTTCCTATTTAAATGCATTTTGGAAGTAACGAGGGCGATCCAAGCGACCCAAAGCGTAGTCCAGAGGACGTCGGTGCGAAATTCCGCGCCATCGATATAGAGCGGAGGGGAAGAAAGCCAATCCGATTACCGCCAATCGACCAGCTTGAGCGGAAAACAAAGATGTGCCAACTCGCTGCACTAAGAACAAGGTCACTACGTTCAAGCCAATAATACAGCACCGAAGTAGAGCCAGGATATCGGCCCGTTCACCGATCAAAGCGACTAGCGGCGCGCTGAGCAGGTGGAACAGCGGCGTGTGATTGTCAAACACGTCGCGATATTGAACGAATCCATGCACCCAGGCCCACGCAACATGGGCGTGCTGAGATTCATCCGAACCGATTGTCTGATGCCAGGCAAGGACCACTCGAGACGCGACGAACAGTCCAACCACCAAACGAAAAAGCCAAACCTGCCAAACCGGCTCGGCTCGATCTTCTGCAATCGGCAACGCCCCTCCGTAGAGGTTTTGCAATCTCGGCTCCATTGTTGGTCAGAATGCGCTTAAAGCGCCTCCGGATCCAACGGAGTCTCGCTCAACGAGAGCTGTTTTGCTTCAAAACTGATCGCCAGTTTTCGAGCAACTTGGTCGGCCTCCATCCGGCTGGGAAGCGCGATCTTGAACCAACCAAACCGGTCAAAAAAGAGCGCCCGAGTGACTATTTTCAAGTACGCGGTCTGGGATTCGGGTAACAGTGTGATCGGCAGCGAAATTTCTAAATACTTCGCGTTCTTCTTACCTTCTATTTGCCGCAGGAAAGCTCCCGTCCCGGCATCTTCAAGAACCAAAGGTTTGCGCCGAAACCTGAGATTAATTCGCCAGGTAACCGGGTCGACGTCGCAAGGGGAAAAAACGAAGAGAATCTCTCGCGCCCGCCTCAGCAGCTGAGGCGCATCAATTTCCAGATTCAGATTAAGCGACGTACGACTCATTTCAAAGCCATACCGTGTTGCTACCGCTTCCGGAGGATCTGGCTCGTAATAGATTTCCGTGGATCGAGCGAACCGAGTAAATCTCTCCGGAAACAGATGGAGCTGGCTGCGGTAACAATCGATCGCAGCCCGTTTTTTATGTTGTTCCCCGTCGGTCAGACGAAGTGCTCGGATCTGTGATCGGGGCATCTGTCGAGGGGGATGAATAATGTAAAAGTAACACCGAGTAGACGGGTCCTCGGACCTCTCTAATGCCAGTCCGATCGCCACACTCAAAGAGCTGTGATCAGGATGCGCATCGTAAACGGAGGGCGCTATCACCAGGGTCGGCTTAAATTGATCAATCTCTTCCCGAAGAATCGCAGACAACCGTGCCGGAACTTTGCGCAATAATGAGGTTATCTCTTGATCGGGAAGATTCAAAAATCGCAAGCTCGTCTTCTTCCCAAGCGACATCGCCTGGAACGCGGCCCGCACTTCGCGCTTACGAAGCTCTCCCCACCGAAGTCGGTCGCTCTCGGCAATCTGCCATCTCCGCTCGACATAACGTTGGGCCCAGACGTTATTGTCTCCGTTGGTAGCAAAGACAAGATGAACCCGCGCCCCGACCAATGCCGCTCGCTGCAATAGACCTGAGGCGGCTAAGCCTTCGTCGTCCGGATGGGGGGCAAGAAATAATACCCGATCAGATTCGGAAAGAGGAATCGTCATTCAGAGAATTCTGACCCTCTTTCGCTGTTTTCGTTCAACCCAGCAAATGACTATTTTGTCATTGGACAGCGGTATCGACCAGAACTGTCGTCCCAAAATCCGCTGCGCGAAGCCCTTATTTTCAGTTAATCAGCCAACACTCTTTGGACTGGCTGGAACCGCGCTTCGCCCACGAGCGTCTCGCCAGTGTTTTCTCCAGGTTTTATAGTCAGTTCGTATGAGGTCGATCATGGTTTCCGTTGTTTTCCGAAAAGTTGGAACTCGGAATTCCGCGATTGCTTTTTTTAATCGGTCGGCCGAAGCCGAAAGAAGATGGAGGTTGGCGATTTCAAACCCCATCGCGGTCAGTAAGCGATCTTGGTCGAGGTTAACCGAGGTCCGGTCAGCGTCCACATTCAAGAGCGAGAGATCGATCTTGCCACAGTCCGACATCAAAGGCCGAATCAGCCACCCGTTGCGAATCATCGTCCCGGGACTGAATGGTCGAGCTTCCGGCCGCAACAGCTTTTCCATTTGGATTTCGCCGTTAGTCTGCCCGCTGGCCCAAACCGCGGCCGATAAGGCTACACTCTTCCCCTCCGCCGCCATTGGTCCTCCCTGGTGCTCGGCATAGCTAAAGAAACGATCGTGACCAAGGCTGCCGAGGCCCTTGGTAACCCCGGGTTTCATTTCCCTAAATTGGATCTCGGCTTCGGTCGGAAGCGCTTCCCGCAATAAGATCGCCAGCGATCGGGGAACCCTCTCCTCTGCGGCCGGTTGAGTCTTATCCTGCAACCATGCCTTCCAAAACCGTTTGGGCTCTTTCAGGATGGACCGGACCAATCGCAGTAACCAGGCGTGTCTTCGCTCCAAAACAAATGGCTCGCCTGCCCCCTCCAGTCCGGCGATATATCCATCCCGAACCGTTTCACAGATTTCGCTTAGCGTGAGTTCACAATCCGGAATGATCTCGGAGGCAAGTTCTGCACTGGCCGACAAACGCACTAAGTCGATCGCAAATGACATAGTGGCTACTTCGTCATAGTCATTGACTCCCCAAATCAAGCGGCCCCGCCCATCGCGCCAACTGCCGAAATTCTGGATATGCAGATCACCAACTGCAACCACCGGTTCCGCGCGAGCCCACTCTGTGCAAGCGTCGTTCCAGCGCTCACACCATCGGTAAAAAGTTGCTCGAAAAAACTCGAAGAGCTGTTCGCTCATCATGTCGTGTTTCGCCTGCAAGTGATCGTCCCGCAGGCTGATCTGTGTTCGCAGCCAACTCTCAAAATCAGCGGTCGATTGTACGATGTCGCGCATAGAGATTGGTCATCTCCTTTCCTCGACGAACGCAGACATAGGCCACCAGCGCCGTGAAGTCGAACCAATTTCGTCGCCAAATTTCAACCAATAATCCAAAAAAATTAACCACCGATTAGGCAGACTACCGACGAGATCGAACCGTAACCAAAAGTGTTGGAGAAACCCGCAGTTTTTGGGTTCGCCAGCCTCTTAGCGGTTGAGCCCGAACGCAATCTGTTTGCTCAATTCCGTCACCTCATCGGCCAGGAGCGCAGCCAAACTCGGATAGTGTCCGGGTTGCCAACCGCTCCGATGTGCTGCAAAAGGTTTACTACCAATGATGCTATCGCCGCTCGCAGAACGAAGCTCCCAGACGCCGGAGAGAACGACCTCACCAGTTTCATACCCTCCACATTGAGTAATCCGGATCGTGACGTCGTAAGAGTGAGGCGGTGGGCTCGCCATCGGATCGAATCCGACCGCGGAAACTCCAAACCTCTTCAAATTCAGCGCTACCGCCTGTGCGATTTCTTGATCTAAGGGTGCAGCCCAAAACGCAGAACTTGAATACTGTACGCGGTTGTTACGAAAGCCAGCGAGATTCGTTCGGTAGAGAGAGGGAGGTAAAATTACGCGATTGACGTAGACCCGCACCGACCAGGCCGTTGATTGCTTGGCTTTGGACTGAACATCTCCTCCCGGACCGAGCGTATAGAATGTCGGAAGTGGTTCGGTCGTCGCGCAACCGCTGACCACAACCAAAATCAGCAGCTGGCGGGCCCCGCCAATCATTGCGGTTGTTTCGCCGGTTTACGCCCGAAAATGATCGAATTCGGATTGCGTTCGAGAAATTCCGATAGTCTGCGCAATGAGTCAGCCGCTGTACCGATTTGGGACAGTGCGTTGTCCAACTGATAACGAAAAGACGAGTTGGTGCTAAGCATTTTGTCTAGATGAGCGGTTGCCGACTGCAGCTGAGCCATTGTCTTTTTTGCTTCTTCCAATGTTGGATTTAAGTTGTTGGAGATAGGATCCAGCTCCTTATCCAATTTCTTCAGGGTAGCGTCCAGCTGATCGAAAGACGTTTTGACGCTACTTAACGCGCCTTTCAGGTCCGGACCATTAACCAGGTTATCGATTGATTTGCTCAGATCAGCCAGGTTTAACGCAATGATGGCGTCGCGCGCACTTAGAATCAGAGACTGCAGGTCTTTCGAAATGGCGAGGAAATCCACATTGCCAAGGTTCCCGATGGCTTTGGTGAGATTGGCCAAGATCGCGTCAATGTCAGAGGGTTGAACTGGAATCTCTAGAGCCTTTTCATCGGTCTCAGCATGATGAAACTCGGCCGGTGCCGCGCCGGTCTTAATAAAATCCAGAGCGACGTAAAGCTGACCGCTGATTAAACTTTCGAAATCGAGGCGAGCCCTCAACCCTTGTCCGATCCGTTTAGCATGCGCTTCCGGATCAGACAGATCCACATTGAATCCTCCGGTGCCAAACTCTTTGACCACAAAGTTTTCATCGACCTCATAAAATACTTTGGCATAAACGGGATTATCTTCGCCAACAAAGCCAAGCTGCACTTTGGTTACTTTGCCGATGGTAACCCCTTTGAACTTCACGTTCGAACCAATCGACAATCCACTGACCGATTGATTGAAATAGGAAACAAAAATTTGTTTTTTGGCAAAAAAATCGGCCGATCCAAAAAAGACTGCCGCTCCGACAGCAATCAATATAGCTCCAAAGACAAAAACGCCGATTAACGTGGGATTTGCTTTTTGACTCATCTATTTGCTTGTCGATTTTCCGCCGAAAGTTGTTTGGCATCCGCCGGGACCGAAACTTCCTGGCCACGTAGCAAAAAAGTTCTCACTTTTGGAGGACCTTCTTTAACCAATACCTTTGGATCGCCTTGAACCAGCATGCGTTTCGTCTCCGCGTCCAGAAAAATGGCGGTATCAGCGATGGCGAAGATTGACGGTAACTCGTGGGTAACAACCACGACCGTGGTGCCAAGGCTGTCGCGCAATTGCAAAATCAGCTCATCCAAACGACGGGAGCTAATCGGATCCAAGCCGGCCGAAGGTTCATCGAAGAATAGAATTTCCGGATCCAATGCCATAGCACGCGCAAGCCCTGCTCGTTTGCGCATTCCTCCGCTGATCTCTGAAGGATAGAAATCCTCAAAACCTTTCAGACCAACCAAAGAGAGTTTGAGCGAGGCCAACTCGCGGATCTCTTTTGCGGAAAGCTTCGTATACTCTTCGAGCGGAAGCCCTATGTTCTCGGCCAGAGTTCTCGAACTCCACAAAGCGCCAGCCTGATACAATACCCCGAAAGTGCGCTGAACTTCCTCGCGCTCTTCTTGACTAGCTTTGACAAAACTCTCGCCTTTGTACAGGACATCGCCGTGCGTCACTTCTTTCAAACCAATCATATATTTCAACAACGTACTTTTGCCGCACCCACTCCCTCCCATGATGACCAGCACCTGACCCTTTGCGCCCGTGAAATTAATATCTCGCATTACGACGTATGAGCCATAGCTCATTTCGAGATCACGCACCTCGATTTCCGGAGAGACTTTGGCCGATGACAAAATCCCGGAGTTAGAGTCGCCCAATGCTGTGGATTCAGATCTCATCTACCTAATGTTGAGGCGCAACCAGCTATATCTTGAGTACCTCGATCAGCACGTCGATTACGGCATCGGAAGCGACAATCCCAGTAATCGCTAAGACGACGGCAGAGGTCGCCGCATTCCCGACAGCCGCCGCGTTATTTTCACATTTCATGCCGCGCTGACAGCCGGTTAGCGCAACGATCACTCCAAAGATTGAACACTTGACGACACCAATGACGATGTCGGTCAAGCCCATCGACCCAACCGTCTGATTCCAATACTGCACCAACGATATCTTGAGCAGACCGGTGCCGACGACTGCTCCGCCCCCAATACCGATCAGAACAGAATAAAGGCAAAGCAACGGCATCATCAAGAAGAGCGCAACCACCCGCGGACTAACCAGAAAATCCATCGGCGAAATTGCAAGCGTGCTCAGCGCGTCGATTTCCTCCGAAACTTTCATGCTGCCAATTTGCGCGGCGAAAGCTGCTCCGGTGCGGCCGGCCATAATGATCCCGGTCATGATTGCTCCCATTTCCCGAGCCATCGCAACTGCCACCAGATTCGCTACGTAAATTCCGGCGCCAAATTGCCGTAATTGGATGGCACCGACGAAGGCAAGAATTAAGCCGGTCAAAAAACTGATCAAACCCACGATGGGCAAAGCTTCCGCACTACACTCCTGCAACGTGAGCCAATACAGCCGCCAGTCTACTTTCCCGCGTCTAGCAAGAATCCGCCGAAAACTAAGGACGCACTCGCCGATGAATTCGACCGCGGCCAGCATCATGTCGATTTGGCCAAGAACCCAGCTCCCGAGCCGATAAAAAAGGGAGCGCCGACCCCTGGATCCTCGTCCGGTTTGCTGCTCCGGAACCGAAGTAGCCAGGTTAAGCAAACTAGAAATCTCTTTCGGCAAGTCGTCCTCGGCAAACTTAACCTGATGGCTTTTACACCACTCTTCCACTTCCCATAGGAAGACGAGCAAGCTGCTATCCCAAGATTTTACCTCGTTCGTCACACAATGGATCGACCTCAGGCCAGGCTCCCGCTCAAGACCGGCGAGGACCGTTTCCGAGCGCAAACGCTCAGGTGATTTGAGACTCCAATCACCACCCAGCACCAACTTGAGCTGGTCGCCCGTCCGTTCCATTTTGACTGCGGGCCGCTCGATATCGGGAGTCGCCGTTGCTTGTTTCATAGAATTTGATCTCCGCCGCTGAGCAGGACCTCCGGCCCGCAACTACAACATCATCGTATGTTTTGCAGCCTCAATTTCGCCACTGGGTGCGTTTCCAACGCTGTTCGCGGTTTTTTACGGGCTGGATTGGATCGCAACGGTGCCTCCCACCGTGGCGCTGACCGCTCAAATCTTCGGCCGTCATCGGGTCGGCTTGGTCTTTGGTTGGATCTTCGCGGCTCCGATCTCTACGCGGCGCTTGTGTTCTTCGGTAGCGGCGACTGTCCCGTTATGCTCCTGGCTCTGCCTGTAAGAAGGTTTAAACCGAAGCGAATGGCTCGAGCGATCTCAACGTGCAGTCGCCGTCCCTTTCGAGCGGACAACGATGTGGCGACTGCGGTTTTTGATCGTGCCCTACTATTCGCTTCGGTTTGGCCTTCGGCCGGGCAGAGCCAGGAGCCTGACGGGACAGTCGCCGGAGGCCACCCCTGAGGCTGGCCTGTCCGCCGAAGTTGGGGATATGGGGAACGAAGGAGGAAGCATCAGGCTACTTTTCCTTCTCCGAGCCTGCTTTCTCCTCTTCCTCTTCCTCCTCTTCTTCCGGAAGAGTCACCATGTCGGTATTTGCGTTGTAGTCCATCAAACCGGCATAACGTCCCCAGGCGACCATGGTCTGGAGGATCTTCTCCGGGTTTTCGTAAGGAAGCGCGGTTGCAATATCGTGCGTTACTGTTTCCGCGGACACCTCTTCCTGGGTTTCGAGATAAGCGAGAATGATATGGAAAAGGCGTAACTTCTGCACTTGTTCAGCGAAAATCTGTTGGCGGGTCGCGCGGTCCGATTGAAAGAATCTTCGACCTAGTTCGGTGAATTCGACCCGGTCCTTCGGGGTGTTGACAAACTCCAAAATTTCCGCCGCTTTGACGATTGCGATCGTCTCGCCGAATTCTTTGCCGATTTCGTCGGAGATATCGTAGACGTTGTTCAGGTCTGGCTGGTCGTGGAGAATACTGAGCAAGCCAAGAATTTGGCTGACTCCCACCGTGGGAATCGATTCCATCCGGGCTCGCGCCCGTGAAATGGGTCGCCCGGCTGTCGGCGGCGGTTCGGGAGGCAGATCGGGCAAAGCTTGCAATGTGATCGTTTCATGAATGACTTTCATCAAGCGCTGAAATTCCGGATCAATTGGGTTGCGCGGGTAGGGCAAATTGTTTTCCAACACGATTCCGAGGCGGCCAGGATGCGGGAACAGAACGCAAATGCGCGTGGCCATCTCGACTGCTTCTTCAATGTTGTGAGTCACCATGAAGATACTCTTCAAACCGGTACCTTCGCCCTGCCATAATCCGACAACCTCTTTACGCAGGTTTTCGGCGGTAAGCACGTCGAGCGCACTGAAAGCTTCGTCGAGACAGAGGATCTTCGGCTTAGATACGAGTGCACGCGCAATTCCGACTCGCTGTCTCATTCCACCGGAGATTTCGCGCGGGAACGCCGAATGGTAGTTGTTGAGCCCGATGAGATCGATTGCTTTTTCCACGGCATCAGTTTTCTCGGTCCGAGTCATTTTCTTCGCCATCAAACCGACTTCGACGTTTTGCTCGACTGTCAGCCAGGGATAGAGGGCGAAAGTCTGGAAAACGATCGACGCGTGTGGATTAATCCCCTCCAAGGCCTTTCCATAGCATAGTACTCGCCCGGAACTCGGTTTGGTCAGGCCGGTGAGACAACGTAATAGGGTCGATTTACCTGATCCGGATTGGCCGAGGAGCGCCAGCAGTTCTCCCTCATGAATCGCTAGATCGATTTGATCCAGAACTTTGAGTTCTCGACCGCGCCCCACATTGAACGTTTTCGAAACGCTCCGCAATTCGGCAATCGGCGGACTGTCGGTCCGGACGATTTTGGCAGGTGATGTGAGCTCGGTTGACATTGGAGTTAATCAAGATGAAAGCGATGTTCGGCGTAACCGTATAATCGTCTCCACACCAGCTTGTTAATTACAACCACAAAGAGCGCCATAATCGCTGTCCCAACGATCAACGCCGGAGTGCCAGTGCCGCCCTCTTGAGAACTAACTTCATTGATGAATGCACCCAACCCCGTCGCTTTCAACGTCTTATCTCCCCAAGTAGCGATCTCAGCTAAAATCGTCGCATTCCAGGCACCTCCCGCTGCAGTACAAGCACCGGTAATCCAGAACGGAAATATCGCCGGTAAAATCAGCGTCTTCCAGAGCGGCCAACCCCGCAGTCCATAATTTTTGGCGGCCTCCTTGAGGTCATTTGGGATCGCCATAGCGCCGGCGATTACATTGAACAGAATGTACCACTGGGCGCCCATTGCGATCAATAGAATGCAACCCCAATTCATATCGATGTTGTAGCGAATGAACAATCCGACGACTAAAGGAAACGTCATGTTTACGGGGAAGGAGGCAAATATTTGGACGAGCGGCTGAGCGAATTGCGCCACTCGCTGCCTCGACCCAATCCAAACCCCAACCGGCGTCCAGATCAGCGTCGCCAAAATCGTCACCGCTAACACTCTCAGCAGTGTCACGAACCCAAGTCCGACGATGTGCAAGATTTCCGCCCCGGAAATGTGCCGGTACACGGCGTCAAAGCCTGCCATGACACCAACGATAACTTCAAATAGAAGTCCTAACAGGACTACGATACCAATGGCCCACCAGACATAGCTGCTGAGCTTGCTTGGCTTGGCACGGTCGACAGCAACCCCCAAGGAAAGCTTCCCCCGCAGATCGGCATAAAATCCGGCCAGCGGGAGTAGCACATGCTCCCCGGTCCATTCAAAAATGTAGGCTCGCCGCAGCAAATTATAAAACCAGGAAGTAGGTGGATGAGCGGATTCAGTCAGTTCCATTTTGAACTTGTCCGCCCATACCAACAAAGGACGCCAGACGAGTTGATCAGTCGCCAGGATCACGGCCAGCATCGAAACGATCGCCCAAAAGGCCGCCCAGTAATCGCCGGTACCTACCGCAGTCGCCATGAAAGAACCCAGGCCTGGCAGCTGAATATTTTTGCCAAGTACCGTAATCGCCTCGCTGGCACTCACGGCGAACCACCCCGCGCCGAAAGACATCATGCAATTCCAGATCAGGCTATGCATCGAGGCCGGCACTTCGAGCGTTTGGAAACGTTGCCAAGCAGTGAGCCGGTAGTTGGTCGCCGCCTCGTGCAGATCCTGCGGAATGGTTACCATCGAGTGATAGAACCCGAAGGTCATGTTCCAGACCTGAGCAGTAAAGACGGTTAAAACGCTGGCGCACTCTACTCCGAACAGACTTCCAGGGAAAAGCGAGACGAAAAATGTCACGAATATCGTGAGAAAACTGAGCACCGGGATGGACTGCATGATGTCCAGAAATGGAAGAATGATCGCGCGAGCGACTTTATTCTTCGCGGCCAGGTAGCCGACCGAAAATGTAAAGATCAACGAAAAACCAAACGCAATCCACATCCGGAGCAGGGTTCTGCCAATGTAGTAAGGGATATGCCGGATATGGGTAGATATCGGCAGGGATTGCGAGGTGGCGTCGAAATGCACCATCATCCCGGCTCCAAACTCGAGAACGCTCCAGAGTAGGCCCAAGACGCCGGCAAAGATGAACAAATCGACCCAGTTAAACGTACGTTTGCTATCGGCAGCACCAAGCTGGGTGGCGGTCGATTTCATTGGCGTGCTTTATCGTCTACCGCCAAAGGGAGTTCAAGGAACAATGGCGTGACGGCGGTTGGCGCTTGGCGGTTAGCGGTTGGCGGCGTTGTCTGCGCTGTCCCCTGTTACCCGACTTCGCCCGTCGTTCGAAACTCCGGAAGCTTCCGCCTTCGCTAAACTATGGCGGACACGTCATCGGGCAAGCCCGCGCTCTCCTACTCCCCATACTGCCCGACCAGCACGATCTGGCCGCGTGGCGCACTCGATCCGCCAGCCGGTTCGATGCTTACCGCGAATTTTGGAGTCCCGCCGACGGGCTTAGTCGGCCAAAAAGCGACGCGGCGCTCTTGATCTGTGCTCTTCGGTACCAGTCCAGCACTCACCGGCTGCGGCTGCTTCGGATCAATCACCCACATCTGGTAATCCTGATTAGCCGGCAACGCCGGTAACCGTTCGAATTGTAATACGCCATTTTGCTGGTCTGGATTCCAAACCACAATGGCAGATGTCTTTGCATACGCATCGACCTGCGATTGCAATTCGGCGATCCGAATCCGAGACAACAAGTCACGCTGCTCAAGCTTCGCAATCTCCTTTCTCGATTCCGTCCACAACGTGGCCAGAACCAGGCATCCAATCGCCAGACACGCGGCCACCGCCCAGGGAATAAACGAGAACGGCACCATTTTGCGGGCCTCCTGGCGCAGGATTCTCTGCGGGATCGACGGCGGAGGCGACAGGGCTTCAATTCCACCGCCAATACGACCGAGGGTCTCGAACATCTCGCGAGTGAAGGTCTGGAGTTCAGCATCGTGATCGAGTTCCTGCTCAAACGAGGCGGCATCGGTGGCGGACATTTCGCCCAAGACGTAGTCGATTACCTGTTGCTGTTTATCCTCGCTGATCATACTCCGTCCTGAAAGAGGTCGCGCAATCGGAGAAGCCCACGGCGAATCCGGGCCTTGATGGTTCCCAACGGAGCGCCCAGCCGCTCCGCTATTTCCTCGTGGGTCAATCCAGAAAAAAAAGCCAGCTCAACTGCTTGACGCTGCTCCGGAGCTATCTGTTTCAACGCCTCGCGCACCTGAGCGTTCCGTTCCCGAGAAAGCGGCTCTTGCGCCGATGAATCATCCTGTTCCGCAAAGAGTCCGGCTTCGCTGCTTACCTTGTCACGCAGCCTCTCGCCGCGTTGACGGGCACGGAGTTTGTCGATCGCTTTGTTGCGAACGATCATCACCGCCCAAGCATGCGCACTGCTGCGACTTGGATCGTAAGTCTTGGCTTTCCGCCAGATATAAGTAAAACCTTCCTGCAACACGTCCTCCGCTTCTTTGGCGTCGTTCATCATTCGAAACGCCATTCCATAGAGGGCGGGAGCTAGACGCCTATAGAGGATACCAAAGGCCGCTTGGTCGCCGTTCGCCGCTAATTTCACTAAATCAGCGTTGTATTCCTGCTCGTCCACTCGGCGCATGCAGATTATCGCGCATACGAGCCAGCCATCATCTCGGGAGCAAAGGATTATTGTCAAAGATTTTCCTGAGATTCGAACGAACGACTAAAAGCGGGCTCATCACGGTCTTTCCTCTGAACTGCGCAAAATCCCTAAGATCAGATGCATGGGAAGGCCGGGAGCGATGATTGGTGAGAGGTGTGAGAGCGGATCCCGGGGATAAGCGATATCCAACGTTCCGTCATAGGTCCCATCCGTCCCATCCGTCCCATCCGTCCCATCCGTCCCATCCGTCCCATGCGTCCTATGGGTCCTATGGGTCCTATGGGGCATATGGGCCCTGCCGAACGCGGGCACACAGCGTTAAACACGTAACCAGCCAGTTGGCCTAAGGCAAGGCAAGCACCACGGCCCCGGAAACGATCAGCGCTGCGCCAATCGCTCCACGCACGCTAAGACGTTCTCCCAGAAACGTGATCGAGAGTAACATCGCTGCTACCACGCTCAGTTTGTCAATGGGCGCCACCTTCGCTACTTGGCCGAGCTGCAATGCTCGAAAATAACAGAGCCACGAAAGCCCGGTCGCCAAGCCCGAAAGCACCAGAAAAATCCAACTCTGTTTAGATACTTCTGTAAGGCCGCTAGTTCCGCCAGTTCCAAGCGCGATCGCCCAGGTGAAGACTAGAATGACGGTGGTGCGGATCGCGGTCGCGAGATTCGAGTTGATCGTCGAGACGCCGATTTTGGCCAAAACCGCAGTGAGTCCGGCAAACAGTGCTGACAATAGTGCCCAGGTAAGCCATCGCATCGCCTATCATCGCGGAAAGATCGAATTACGCCACCCAGGTTTGGCGTTTGGCAGGGTGCATAGGACCTATAGGATCGATGACGGAACGTTGGATATCGCTTATCCCGGGACCAGCCCTCTCACCTCTCACCTTCACTAAAGCCATGACGGACACGTCGTCGGGCAAGCCGGCGTTGCGACGTTTCGCCGTTGCACCTCGCCCCGCTCCATGCAACTCTCTCCACCCTAATGGCCGCGCGGAAGCACGATTACGACGAGAGCAAAATAAAGACGCTTTCCTCCCTGGAACATATCCGTCTTCGGACCGGAATGTATATCGGTCGACTGGGCGATGGCGCGCACTATGACGACGGCATTTACGTCTTGCTCAAAGAGGTCGTCGATAACGCCATCGACGAATACATCATGGGTTACGGGAAAGAAATTGATGTCTCGATCGAAAAAGAAACGGTCCGCGTTCGCGACTATGGACGGGGAATCCCACTCGGTAAGGTAATCGAATGTGTCTCTCGAATTAACACCGGCGCTAAATACAACGATGATGTTTTCCAGTTCAGCGTTGGCCTGAATGGGGTCGGTACCAAGGCAGTCAATGCCCTGGCCTCTCGATTCACCGTGGTGAGCTATCGCGATAAACAATTCTTCCGTGCAGATTTTGCGCGCGGCGTCCTGAACGCGCAGAAAAAAGGAAAACAGATTGAACCGGAAGGCACCGAGATCGTCTTCGAGCCCGATCGCTCGATCTTCAAAGATTTCCGGTTTCGGGAAGAGCACGTCGCGCGCCGGCTCCGCCTTTACACCTACCTCAACGCCGGTCTTAAAATCCTATACAATGGGACAACCTACACTTCCGCCAATGGTTTAAAGGACCTCCTGGAAGAAGAAGTCGGTGACGAAGCGATATATCCAATCCTTCATCATCGAGAAAAAACGATCGAGATCGCCTTCACGCATACCAACCGATTGTCCGAAGATCACTACTCATTCGTGAACGGCCAGTATACTTCAGACGGAGGAACTCATCTGAGCGCCTTTCGCGAAGGCATGCTCAAAGCGATTAACGATTTTACCCAGGCCAAATTTGACGGCGACGACGTCCGTGAAGGGTTAGTCGGCGCCATATCGATTCGGCTAAAGGATCCGATTTTTGAATCACAAACCAAAAACAAGCTCGGCAACACTGAAATTCGAACGGAGCTAGTCGCGCGGGTTCGCGAGTTGGTAGCAACGCTGCTTCACCGCAACAGCGAAGCGGCCGAACGGCTCGTAGCCAAGATTCAAGAGACGCAGCGAGTACGCAAGGAATTACAAGATGTTCGCAAACTCGCACGTGAACGTTCCGCTGCGATCTCATTGCGGATTCCCCAACTGAAAGATTGCAAAGTTCATCTGCATCTCGAAAAAGGAGCCGGCCGCGAATCGATGATCTTTATCACGGAAGGCCAGTCAGCAGCGGGTTCGATCACCAGTTGCCGCGATCCTAATACGCAAGCTGTCTTCACGTTGAAAGGCAAACCGCTCAATGTTTGGGATCTCAATCGTACCGTCGTGTACAAGAATGATGAGATCTTTAATCTGATGCGTACGCTAAACGTAGAAGAGAGCGTACAGAATCTACGGTATGGCAAAGTTATCCTGGCGACTGATGCCGACGTCGATGGTCTGCATATTCGCAATCTTTTGATCACCTGTTTTCTTCGATTTTTTCCGGACATCATCACTCACAATTATGTTTATATTCTCGAGACGCCGCTGTTCCGAGTGCGCGATAAGAAGCAAACCGTTTATTGCTACTCGGAAAAGGAACGAGACCAGGCGATGCAGCAGATCCGCAATCACGAAATAACCCGGTTTAAAGGTCTCGGCGAAATTTCACCTGCGGAATTTAAACGCTTCATCGGGCCCGACATGCGCCTGACCGCGGTTACGGTCGATGACGGACACGCCGTCCAGCCGCTGCTGCAGTTTTATATGGGCAAAAATACGCCCCAGCGCCGAGAATACATTATGGATCATCTGGTGGTCGAGGAACCGGTCAGCACCTGACAAATCTTACGCCAAGACGCACTAGCGAAAGCCTCTCGCAAAGGGAAACTCACGGAAGAGAATCTCACGCAAAGACGCAAAGACGAGAATACAGAAGTTAGAGACGCTGGCTCCTGGCTCCTGGCTTCTAAATTCTATCTTCTGCTTTGCGTCTTGGCGTCTTTGCGTGACTCTCTTTAGTCCCATGCCGCAAAATTCTGCCGCACTACATTTGCCCGAAGATCCGCTGAAGGATCTGATCAACGAAAATTTCATCCAGTACGCTTCCTATGTTATTCGGGATCGCGCTATCCCTCAGTTGGAGGACGGACTCAAACCCGTGCAAAGGCGTATTCTCCATGCGCTTTACGAAAAAGACGACGGCCGATTCAGCAAGGTTGCCAACATCGTTGGACATTGCATGCAATACCATCCCCACGGGGATGCTTCGATTGAAGACGCGCTCGTTAACCTCACCAATCGAACCTATCTGATTGAGGGACAGGGAAACTTCGGAAACGTCCTGACTGGCGATCCAGCGGCGGCTTCCCGCTACATCGAATGCCGGCTGACTGAATTAGCCCGAAACCAGATATTCAATCCGAAACTCACCGAATACGTCCCGAGCTACGATGGTCGGAATCGCGAGCCCATTTTGCTTCCGGCCAAACTACCATTGCTCTTGATGCTCGGCTCGGAAGGAATTGCGGTCGGACTTTCCACGCGAATTTTGCCGCATAATTTTATCGAGCTAATTAGGGCCCAAGTGGCGGTCCTCCAAAACAAGCGTTTCCGCCTTCTGCCAGACTTCCCGCAAGGCGGGTTGATGGACCCTTCCGATTACAACAAAGGAAACGGTAAGATCAAAGTCCGCGCCAAGATCGAGAGGCGAGACAACAACCGGTTAGTGGTACGTGAACTGCCGTTTGGAACGACCACCGAGACATTGATTGGCTCGATCGAAGATGCCGCTCGCAAGAAGAAGATCAAGATCCGGTCGATCAGCGACTTTACGGCAGCAAATGTCGAGATCGTTATCACGCTTTCTCCGGGCGAAGACCCGGGAAAAGCAATTGCCGCTTTATATCACTTCTCGCAGTGCGAGATGACGATTCATTCCAACATTGTTGTCATTCGCGGCGACCGTCCCGTTCAGATGGACGTGGATCAAGTGATCCGAGCAAACACTGATCAGTTAGTTCATCTGCTTAAACGCGAGTTGGAGATCAGCGAAAGCGAGCACCAAGACGAACTCCATCGTAAGTCGCTTATCCAACTCTTCATCGAGCACCGTATTTACAAGAAAATCGAGGACTGCGACACATACGATGCGGTGCAGAAGGCAGTTCTCCGTGGGTTGACTCCATACCGGCAGCAGTTGACCCGCGATATTGCTCCGGAAGATGTGGAGATGTTGCTAGCGCTTCCGATCAAACGCATCTCTAAATTCGATCTCCAGAAGAACAATGAGGAGAAGGCCAAGATCGTTGAGGAACTGCAAGAAATCCGCAAGAACCTGCGACGGCTGATTCCCTACACGATTGCCTACTTGGAAGATTTGATTGCCAAATACGCAAAGACTTACAAACGCCGCACGCAGTTGACCGAGGCAGAGGCCATCGACGTGCGCGAACTCACGGCTGAGGAACTGCCGATCGTGTATGATCGAGAGCGCGGCTTGCTCGGCTCCGAGGTGAGAGGCGAGGCCGCATTTCGCTGCTCGCCACTCGATCGATTGATGCTGGTGTGGGAAAACGGGCGTTACCAGATGATTCCGCCGCCGGAAAGAGTGTTTGTGGATAAAGATTTACTCTACTTCGGGATCTATGATCGGGATCGCATTTTCACGGTCGTCTATAACACGGCCAAGGCGACGTTCTTGAAACGCTTTGCCTTTGGCGGCGCGATCATGAATCGGGACTATTCGTGCACACAAGAAGGCGCAAAGATCCGTTTCATCATCGATAAGCCGGTAAAAGAGCTTCGGCTCCGATATCGCCACGTCAAAGGTGCACGAATCGATGAGCAAACTTTTGCAACCAGCGACGTGCCGGTTCGGGGTCCGAAAGCCCGCGGGCTTCAAGTAACAAAACGGACAGTTAGCAGCGTCATTGGGAGGTAGGGCGAAAACCCGATTCCGCTGAGACGGAATCAGGTTTTTGCGCTACCAAGAATCCCCGACTCCGCCTTCGGATACATCTTGTCCAATTCCTCCGCCACGACGGTCAACTTTTCTTCGACTCCAGGATGCAGCCTCGGACGCTCATGCGAGACGATTAAGAAAATAGTGTTCGCTTGGGTCACGGTAAGGAATTCATCCCCGACCCGGAACGTTACGGTTTGCGCGCTCGCATTCTTTCTCTCCTGCGTTCGATTCGGCCATGTAGAGAACAAGCGTCCATAATCGCGGTCAGGAGTTTTCAAGTGATCGCTGAGACGCTCTGGTAAGCTCCCGGCCAAAACCGCACCTCGTTGCCGAACAATCAGTACGTTTTCGATCCCTGGAAGTTGTGAAACCAAATGCGCAACCCGGTGCGCATCCAGCGTCTCTTCTGTGAAGAACTCGCTTTCTAGCGGATAAGGATCCCAGGTAGGAATCACCGCAGGCAACGGCTCGTTAGTCAGAAGGGAGAGCGCCGGTTCCGGCTCAGGTTCGTTAAGTAAAGGTTCTTGCGTCGGCTCCTTGAGCTCGGGTTCGTGTTCCGGTTTGTCGAGCGCGGGCTGCGGCATTAAGTCCCCGAGCGCGGCTTCGTCCCTTTGCTCCCTGACCACTAATTCTTGGGCCGGCTCTTTGGCCGTGCCCTCTTGCCCAAGCGTGTCCGCTTGATTAACAATTACTTCTTCCGGTGTCTGGTGCTGCTCAGCCGGTTCCGCTATCACCTCCAGTGGCTTCGTCTCCGGCTCGTGAACGTACTGCAACTTAGAAACGGCCTCATCATGCTCCTTCTCAGTGACTGCCAGCGCAGCACGAGCTTCGTCCAGCCTCTCTAGGGTTTCTGTATACGATGACCGCGCTAAATTCAACCGGCTCTGCAGTCCGGCAAATTCCGATTCGATTCGATCCCGTTCAGTTGCCAGCCTGACTCTTTCTTTTTCAATCCGCTCGATCTCTGTTTTTAACTGCTGGATCTCGTCCCGCATCGATTCGGTCCCATGCCCAACGAGAGCGATTCGCTGAGCGTTCATCCGAATGTCGCGGGTGCTCGTCAACTCCGCGACGTGCCGCTCCATCGTCGTTATCTCTTCGATAAGCGCCTCGCGGACCACTAATCGTTCGTCTAGCTCTTTCCGAATCGGTTCTACTTGTTGCAAGACGCTATGCCGCTCCTCGTGCAAACCGGCAACTTGGCTCTGCAGGCTCTCGATCTCAGCGCGAACCGTACCCTGCCCGGCTTGCAACTCGGCTAAAACTTCGGTCGCTGCAGCCTTCTCACTTCGCGCTTGCTCGATCTCCTTCTTGATTGCGATGAGTTCATCCTGGAACTCAAGATACTTGGATCGCTCTGCCTGTAGTTCGGCTCGACCCCGTTCAATCTCGTCAGCCACTCGATCTTGCTCAGCCAGGCGCGTGGTTAGCTCGTCTTCCGCCGCCGCGACTTGCCGCTTGACGCCCGCGACCTCTTCCCGTGCCCGCTCGATTTCGAGCACAGTGTTAGCAAGTGCCCGTTGCGCCTTCTCCTGTTCGATCTTATTCCGCATCAACGCCGCCAATGCGCCGAGGAGTTCCTCTTCAGTTTTCGATAAAACGGTCCGGCTCAATTCCGGATCCAGGCGTAGCCACGGAGGTGCAAAGCCCTCTTCTGAAAGATGCTGAGATTGTTCCGATCCTAGAGTTATCTCCCCGGAGGATTGCACTGACTTCTGCCTTTCCTCTTGGGAAACCCCGCCTAGTGGGTCAGTCTCATTCGCCATAAAAATATCTTTCCAGCCGGGCATTTTCCAGGTTAGTCATCTCCTGTCGAGGGAAAACGGGAATGGAGGAGCGGCCAGCTCCGCCCCGTCAGTCCAGATACTTCAATGCGTATACTACCTGTTCTCGTTATGGCTCTGGCTGGCGCCTACTTCAATGTCCGTACGCTTCTTCAGTCCGCATCAATCGTCCTGGTTGCTCGTTGATCTGACGGACCACATCGCACATTTTGATGGGTCGGGTTCCGAGACTTCTTTGCTTGACGCTTTCGCTGTCCTGATAAATAGGTTGCCTCTTCTCGTGCCGGTGTAGCTCAGTGGTAGAGCAAGCGCTTCGTAAGCGCTGGGTCGTCGGTTCAATCCCGACCACCGGCTTCCGCTTTCAGGTTTTCCGGGAATCGATCAAGAATCGAGGGCCGATTTAACAGCGTTTTCTCACGGGTAGCTCACGAGGTCAATGACCTGGTTCGAGCTCTTGGCCGTCCCTCCGGTGTCATTGATGACATGTTCAATGGTGCCGACACCGCCCAGGGAAACGGTGACGAGATCGTGGAATTGGACCCCAGGGCTATTGGGGACCTCGAAGGCGTGGGCGTTGAAGATGCTCGGGTTGACTTCGAAGAAGCAGTAGGCCCCCAACCCCCAACCTTGGTGGGACCTGACGTCCTCGGCTACTTTGTAGGAGGCGAAGCCGTTGATGCCGTCGTGCGACCAGGAGGCCTGATCCGGCGGATCGTACGGCATCTCATTCTGGAACATGATCGTGGCGCCATTCTCGCCGTTCCAGATGACCTCGTACTTCTGGTAGTGCTCGACAAACAGGCCGTACGCTGTGACGTCGTCGCCGTTGACGATCACACCGGTATCGGCAGTGTTTGCCGTCCAGCCCACTCCGTTGCCGTGGTCCGCCCGCCAGGCCCAGATGTCGTCCAGCAGGACGTTGTCGCTGTTGACCACGAGGCTCGTGGTGGCCTTGCCCAGGGCCGCGCCGCCAATGCGGAAGAACACGTCCTGAACCGACGTCGGGTCGGCTGGGTCGCTCTTGTGGGCGTGCCGGGTACCCACCTGCAGCAGCACCGGTGAGCTCACTGGGCCGGCGTCGAACAGTATTCCGGCCAGCTTGACGCCCTTCACGTCGGCGACCGACATCGCCACGTCCCCGGTGTCCGATATCAGCGTGGGGAAGCCCAGTCCCAGCACCACGGTGTCAGGGCGCTTGACCTCGATCGTACGGTCCAGGTGATAGACACCGGGGGTAAGAATCAGGTTCTGGCCGCTGGCGAGAGCGCGGTTGATCGCCTCCGCAGAGTCCGTCGGTTTGGCGATGAAGAACTCGGTGATCGGGATCGACGAACCGGGGGCCGGTCCGTTCCCCCACGTAATTCCCGAGGAATTCCTTTGTAGCGCCGGAACGAAGACGTTGAAGTTGCCGGCCGGGTCGACGTAGAGGAAGGGTTTCTCCCGGGTCACTGGGCTCTGCGGTAGCGTAGTGTACGGTTGGGGCTTGGGGAACGACTGCGCAGGGGCGCCCACAACGCCGGAGAAGACCTGGTTCCAGACCCCGTTGGACCAGCTACCGATGAGACTGTTCCTCGTCAGCCACTGTTGTTGCGAGGCGTTGACGACGAGACCGTTGAGCCCAGAGGGGCCGCCGCCGCCGACTAGCGAGTCAGCGATGAAGCCGCCGCTCGAAAACCCGCCCTGATGGGGGAACAGGAAGAGCGCGTCACGGATGTGGACCCGCCGCAGCGGAGCGGCCTGCGACACCGCCCACTGGTCGATCGCCGCGCCACCGTAGTAAGAGGGCGCAATGGGGTTCACAGACAAGTTCTCGGCCGACCGCCAAAAGTTGACCAACGCGGAGGAGCTCCCGTTGGGTTGCTGCTGTCCCTCGACGCGCACCTCGCCGTTGATCGTCACGTCGTCGGGTGACAAGCCCAGGCCCGCCACCGAGGTGTAGTAGCCGAGCTGCGCGTCGACGCTATACTGACCGGGCTTAAACAGGAACGCGTAGCGCTGCGATCCGAATTGGTTGGAAACCTGCTGCTGCAATGCTTTGTCCAGCGCGGCCTGGATTTCGCTGGCGGGCATGCTCGGGTCAAATATGGTCACGTTCGGTCCGAAGTCGGGCTGCATCGCGTGAATCAGACCGAGCGGTCCAAAAAAGAAAAAATAACAGAGAAAAATCCAGGGGGGGATTTTCATAAGGGGGTGAAGTTTCTGCAGTGGGGTTTTGTTTATGAGGTAAATTATAATTATACGGATGAAACTGCTCGGCGAAGGGTGTTGCACTTTGCCGTGTTCGTTATTGGTCACTCACTCTCCCACAAGAACGCTCAAATGGGATTTTTGCCCAAGCTCATTGCTTCCTGAATGCGCTTTCGGTGACACTATTGGGACTTTTGCGGGGCTGCAGTTAATACCTTACGGCCGTTGTTACGGTTTTGTTGATATGGTACGCTGCAGGATTTTCCGGGGGTGCTTCTCGTTCCATGAGATTGGTGTGACGGCTTTATTTCGTCGTAATATAGGTACCTGTCTATCCCTGATTTATTCCCCTTGGGCGAAATTTTTTTTGGTATGCTATTGTGTCGGACTTTCATCTTCCGTCACATGAACGCCGCTGCGCTTTAGCGCGCCCTGGCGATGCGTGCAACGAAGATCGTACAACTTGGCCGGGATCTGGCAGCCGCCGGACGAAGTCGGGTATCGCCCTGTCAATTCTTGATTCTAGATTCCAAATTCCGGATTCCCGTCTCCCGTTTCCCTATTTGAATCTGAACCACGTTCTTGCCAGAATGTACTCTCGGTGGAAACAGAAACGGCGGATATCCAACGCGGTAAGTCGACCTATCAGATCACTCGTTTCATTCTTCTACGGCTTCTCGGACTCGTGTACGCGGTCGCTTTCCTCGTTGCCGCACAACAGTTGATCCCTTTGATCGGTTCCCATGGCCTTCTGCCGCTCGATTTGTTCTTCCAACGCGTTCACGAGGCATGGGGTTCAGATTGGGCGGGGTTCCTGAAGCTTCCCTCGATTTTTTGGTTAGATCACTCGGACACCGCTTTATTGGTTGTTTCCTGGATCGGATTTGGCCTCGCCTGCGTGGTGGTTGCGGGCTTCAGTAACTCGATCATTTTCGCAGTTCTCTGGTTCCTTTACCTGTCGATAAACCATGTCGGTCAGGACTGGTACGGTTACGGGTGGGAATCACAGCTTTGCGAAACCGGTTTTCTCGCCATCTTTCTTGCTCCGTTCCTTGATCTCCGGCCGTTCTCAAAGAGCCAAGTGCCGATCCCAGTGATTTGGCTTTTTCGCTGGCTACTTTTTCGCCTGCTGGTCGGCGCTGCGCTGATCAAACTACGGGGAGATCCCTGTTGGCGCGATCTCACCGCTCTCTACTACTATTTCGAAACGCAGCCGTGTCCGAACCCACTGAGTCGGTGGTTTCATTTTCTACCCAAACCAATTTTGCAGTTTGGCGTCCTGTTCAATTTTCTAGCGGAACTGATCGCACCTTGGTTTATCTTTTGGCCGCGAATCGCCCGTCACATAGCTGGGACTGTGATCGCCCTCTTTTTTGGAGCACTCATCCTTAGCGGCAATCTGTCGTTCCTCGATTGGTTGACTCTGGTACCGGTAATCGCGTGCTTTGACGATTCATTTTGGAGGAGACTTATACCGCGGCGATGGAGTGAACGCTTCTTGCCGGTTTCGCCCCGTCTAGGTATGCCACGACTGGTCATCTCGTGGCTGCTCGTTTGCGTGGTTGCCGGCCTAAGTATTCGTCCAGTTCTGAATTTAATCGGTGAACACCAGATCATGAATACGTCGTTCGATCCATTTGAATTGGTGAACACCTACGGTGCGTTTGGCAGCATCGGAAGAGATCAGTATGTCGTGGTCTTCGAAGGTACTGACGCGGAGCTCCCATATAACGACGCCGACTGGAAGGAGTACCCTTACCGGGGTGTCCCGGTTGACCTTAAACAAATGCCTCCCGTCGTTGCTCCTTACCAGCTGCATTTCGATTGGCAAATGTGGTTTGCCGCCATGGAGACACCCAATGAGTATCCTTGGACGATTCACCTCGTCTGGAAGCTGCTACACAACGATCCACTCGCACTGCAGTTGTTTGCCGGCAATCCGTTTCCCGATCATCCACCGCGATACATCCGTGCGATCTGGTACAAATATAAATTCGCTCCGCTCGGCAATCCTGATGGACGCTGGTGGGAGCGCGAAAAAGTCGGAGATTGGTTTCCGGTGGTATCTCTCGACGACCGCCGATTAGCTCATTGGATGGAATTAGAAGGCTGGAAGACGGAGTGAGGGGAGAGCCGGTGATTCGTGATTGGTGAGAAACCGCCGGCGGCGTCCGACGAAGCCTGCCTTTTGTTCGGACAATGACCGACGGGCTGCGCAGTCGAAAGCCGCGCTCCAATGGCCACCCGGTTGGCGAGGTCAGAAGGCGTACCTCTCACCTCTCACCCCTAGAGACCGGTTCCTGCCGGTCCCTAGCCCACCCTACCGGAAGATCCGATTTGACAAGCGCTCCAGAAACGCTGAAAAACACGCTTGTTACGTGAACCTTCATGTGAACCTTCCCGCCACATGAGCAGCGCGCCTCCGTCGACCATTCCGGCCCGAGCAACGCTATTCGATGTTGCCCGGCTGGTCGGCGTGTCGATTCAAACCGTATCCGCGGTGATTAATGACAAGCCCGGTATCTCGGAGCCCACTCGGATGCGGGTCAGACAAGCGATCGACGAACTCAATTATCACCCAAACATTTTAGCGAGCAGCTTACGCGCACGCAAGAGCTTCACGATCGGGGTCATCGTTCCAAGCATTACTAATCCCTATTTTCCGGAATTCGTTCGCGGTGTCGAAGATGTCGCCCATGAGCACGGGTTCTCTCTGTTCCTTTGCAATTCCGATAACCAATCCGATAAAGAACTGGCCTACCTGCAACTCCTGCGACGCCATGCCATCGCGGGATTTATCGATGCCTGTTACATGGAAAACAGTAGTTGCCGGGAGACTTTGGTCGATCTGATTGAGCATGGGGTTCCGGTTGTCGTTCTTGGCAATTTGCGCATTCATCCGAAAACGGTGGTGGTGGATAGCAAAAACAAGCAAGGGGGCTACGCTGCAGTTGCTCATCTCGTGGCAATGGGCCACCGGCGAATCGGTGTGATCAAGCCGCCACCAACAATCGTCGGTCTTGATCGGTTGAGTGGATTCGAGATCGGCTTCCAGGATCATGGGTTGCCAATCCTCGATCAATACTGGGTCGAAGGCGGCTTTGACGTCTCGCACGGAGAAGCCGGCATCAGACGGTTAGTCGAGCTCCCGCACCCGCCGACTGCAGTGATTGCTGCCAACGATCTCGTCGCGATCGGCGCCGCGACCGCATTGCGGCAAATGGGAAGGCGGGTCCCGGAAGATGTTTCGATCATTGGTTATGACAATATTCGGATGGCGGAACTCTATGAGCCGGCTTTGACCACGATCGCACAACCAGTCTACCAGATGGGAGTCACTGCGATGCGCGCAATCATCCGTCGCATCGACGATCGATCCCTGGGCGGCGCAAAACGGGATTTCAGTCCTCGCTTGATTATTCGAGCCTCGACCCAACCTTTGCGTCGAATCCGAAAAGCGGGGCGCTTGATTCCCCGAGAACCAGGAATTGCCTAAGCTATATGCCTCTTCTGCGAGCGACTAACATTAGTAAACGTTTCTTAGGCGTTGCCGCGCTGCAAGAGGTCTCGTTCACGGTGAATGCCGGCGAAGTTCATGCGCTGCTGGGAGAGAATGGAGCGGGCAAATCCACGTTACTCAAAATACTGGCCGGAGCGCACGCGCAGGATAGCGGCATTCTGGAATTTGAGGGCCAGCCGCTTGGGTTACAAACGCCGGCCGAAAGGCAGCGTCACGGCATTGTCACCGTCTACCAGGAATTCAACCTGATGCCCAATATGTCGGTCGCGGAAAACGTCTTTATCGGCCGCGAGCCGGGACCAGGGTATTTCGTCGATTGGAAAGCCATGCGGCGGGCCGCAATCTCTGCTATCAGCCGCCTCGATCTTCATGTCGATCCCGCTACTCCAGTTTCCGCCTTAAGTGTGGCTGAGCAGCAGCTGGTTGAAATCGCTCGCGCTCTCACCATAAATGCCAAACTGATCATTCTCGACGAGCCGACCGCGGCGCTGAGTGATCGCGAAGTACAAAAGCTGCACGCCGTTGTTCGGGACCTGAAATCGCACGGCATCAGCGTGATCTACGTTTCTCATCGGTTGATCGAAGTACCACAGATTTGCGATCGATATACCGTGCTCCGCGACGGTCGATTGGCCGGAACTGGCAATGTCGCAAATACTTCTCTGGAAGATCTGGTGCGCATGATGGTCGGTCGCAATATCGAAGCCCATGCTTCCAGGGGTACCCGCCAAACTAATCGCGTTGTGCTCAGGGTCGAACACCTCTCCAGGACCAAAAATCTGCCCAGTCCACAAGCGGTTATGCTCCGCGATTTGAGCTTTGCGGTCCGTGGCGGCGAAATTTTAGGTCTGGCCGGACTGGTCGGTGCCGGCAGAACAGATCTGGTTCGCGCAATTTATGGCGCCGAACCGTTCGAATCCGGGAAAATCTACCTGGAAGAAAAACCGGTAAAGATCGACTCGCCTGGAACGGCCATTGATTTGGGAATGGCGCTAGTTCCCGAAGACCGCAAACAACACGCTCTTTTTCTCACGCAGAGCGTGCGCCGGAATTTGACTCTGCCGAGCCTTAAGCGGCTGTGCCGATTTCGATATTTCGTTGATCGAAACGCCGAAACCGCTCTGATCCGCCAGTTTAAGCAGGACCTCCGGATCCGTATGGCCAATGAAGACGTGATCGTCGGGACTTTGTCTGGCGGAAACCAGCAAAAGGTGGTGCTGGCCAGGTATTTGGCGTTGAAACCAAGAATTCTCTTCGTAGATGAGCCAACTCGGGGAATCGATGTCGGCGCCAAAGCGGAGGTCCATGACCTTTTGAGGCAACTGGCCGAAGCCGGCACCGCGATCGTCGTGGTCTCCTCGGAACTCCCGGAAATCATTTCTTTGTGCGATCGCATTATCACGGTGAAGGAGGGTCGTTTCACCGGTGAAATGGCGGCAGCTGATGCTACGGAAGAGAAGCTGATGAAGCTTATGACGCTTGGCGCCGGCGAAACGCACGTTCATCACCCAATCAATTAATTATCGCTACCTCCCCATGAGTGAAGCAACGACTCCCGAAACAGAATCCGCGGCAATCCAAAAGCGGATACGCTGGATCACTATTCTCGAAAAATTTGGCGTAGTCCTATTTCTAATCGTTTTGATGGCTTTCTTTACTACCCAGAACATCCGTTTCATTTATCCGCGCAACCTTTTTAACATCTTGGCGGACGTTTCAATTTACGGCGTCATGGCGGTCGGAATGACTCTGGTTATCCTCACCGCAGGAATTGATCTGTCGGTGGGCGCAATTCTGGCGTTTGCCGCGATGAGCGCCGCCGCGGTCCTCAAGGGCACTGGCGAGTCCCGGGCCGTGCCGGAAGATCCAATGGCTTTCGGCGGCTACGCCTGGCTGGTTGCATTGGCAGTTGCAACTGGCGTCGGATTACTTTGCGGCTGGTTACAGGGCTTAGCGATCACCCGTCTAAAGGTACCGCCTTTTGTGGTTACCCTTGGGGGCATGACAGTATGGCGAGGCGCGACGCTGGTAGCTGGTGAGGGTTCACCAATCAGCGGGTTCGCTCCCGGGTTACGTTGGTGGGGAAGCGGCAACTTTCTATTTGTGCCGGTACCAGTCTGGCTTTTTGCAATCGTCACGGTAGTCGGATTTATTTTACTGCAGTACACGCGCTATGGCCGGCAAGTTTACGCGGTTGGCGGAAATCCGGAGGCGGCGCGGCTCTCGGGACTTCGAGTCAATCGGATTTTGGTAAGCGTCTATGCGATAGTGGGGTTCCTCGCGGGTCTGGCTGGTTTTATGGAAACTGCGCGTCTCGACTCCGCAGAAGCGGTAGCTGGTGATGGATTCGAATTGCGGGTCATCGCGTCGGTCGTCATCGGTGGCACCAGCCTTTTCGGCGGCTTGGGTGGCGTGCTCGGAACGGTCGTTGGAACGGTTTTAATCGGCGTACTGCTAAACGGCCTAGTGATCATGAACGTCTCAGCCTACTACCAACAAATCATCATCGGCGTGATCATCGTGCTGGCAGTTGCCTTTGACACGTTCGCCAAATCGAAAAGTGGCAGCGTTTCCACTCACTGATTTCTCTAAACCAAACAACACCCCAAATAGTCCCCCTAATGAAAATAAAGCATACCCTCTGCGGGCTCCTATTGGTCGCCACGGTTTTGGCGTTCCAGTCCGCTCCGATATTCGCCCAAGGCAAAAACGAGCATGTCGTTGTAATTGTTCCAAACCTTGCCTTCCCGTTTTTCGCTTTCATGAAAACCCAGGCGGAAGATGAAGGCAAACAGTTGGGCATCCAAGTCACCGTGGAAGACGGGCAAGGTAAATCCCCCACGCAGTCGAGCGAGGTACGAACGGCTGTTACACAGGGCGTCGACGGAATCGTACTTATACCGAATGATGTCAACGCGCTTACGCCTGCGACCAACGAGGTTATCGCCGCCAAAATTCCGATCGTCACGGTCGACCGCAATGTTGCCGCGACCACCGAACCGATACCGCATGTGGGTGCCGATAACGTTGCCGGCGGCGTCGCCATGGCCGAATACGTTATCAAGAAGTTCCCCAACGGTGCGCGCATCATCTTCCTTCGCGGCGAACCGGGTAGCAGCCCGGCGATCGATCGAGCGAAGGGTACACTTGAAACGCTGAAAGCCGCCGGCGACAAATACAAGGTTCTGGCCGATCAAACCGCTAACTTCAAACGCGACCAAGGAATGACGGTCACCCAAAATCTTCTGACCTCGATTGGTACTCCACCCGACGTGATCATTTGTTCGAACGACGACATGGCGTTGGGTGCAGAAGAAGCACTACAACAAGCCGGGATACCGAAGGGCAAGGTGTTGGTGATTGGTTTTGATGCGCTACCGGAAGCTCTAGCCAAGATTCGTTCCGGCGACCAAACCGCAACCATCGAACAGAGTCCGGGCAAACAGGTTCGAACCGCTCTGGAAATCATCGTCGATCATATTCGGAAAAAGACGCCTTTGCACGATGAAGTAATTAAGCCCTTCCTTGTTGATCAATCTAATCTCGACAAAGCCGAGCGAATCGCCGAAGCGAAATAAGTCACTCGACGGCTAACCGAATCGAAAATACAGCATGGTGGCCTACTAACGGCCGCCATGCTTTTTCCCAACTCCAGCTTACCCAACTCTCAGTCAATCGTGCTACTTCGCTGACAGACTGCGAATAAACGTCACCAGAGTACGTGCATCATCGTCAGTTAGTTTCTTGCCAAATGCCGGCATTTCGCCTTTAAATCCGTTTAGGATCGTGGACTTAATTCGTTCGTCGGTCTTTGCTACCTTGTGGAGATCCGGCCCTTCGTCTCCGGTGGCATCAATGCCGTGGCAATGCGCACAATTAAGGGCAAATAACTTTGCTCCGGCCGCAACCTTCGGATTTTCAATCGCGCTGCTTTGTCGAGCTGATCTACCGGATGGCACGGCAGCGTTGGACTGAACTATGCGCGCCGTTCCCAGGAAAGCGCCGATCACCATTCCGGAGATCAACAAACTGGCGATCAGAGCCTTTACTTCAATATTCATCATGAAGACCTGGACTAACGGTTCAAAACCATTTCGCCCCCCCAGAATCCCGCGATACTGATCAGCACCGCTGTGGTCAGCATTGCGATTAGATAAATCGAAAAACCAATTCTCGAGGTTCGATGCCGCGCGATCGAACGCCAGACGACCAGTGCGATTAACAGTCCGAAAGAGGGCCAAACGAAATAATGATGTAGTAAAGTGACCCCGAGCCAACGGCATCCCAGTTGGTGAGTATCAATCCTGAAATAACTGCGGGCACGGCTCCGAGCGCAGCTAATAGAAGAGAGAAATAACCGGAGAAACGAAAGCCCTCACGGAGCTTACCAGACGGTGCGATCGAGCCGATACCATCAAGCAAAGCAGAAGCTAGCGCCAAGGCGATCGGCAGATGAGTGCTTCCGCCGTGGACGCGATCCCAAAAGCCGGCATCAAAGAAATTAGTGGCTATAAGCATGATGATTGAAGAAGGCCAATGGCTAATCCAGCGGAGGAGCGCCGACGGAGATGCCCTTTATTGAGCGAGTATCTCCGTCGGACCGGCATGACAAAACCAGCCCAGCGCGTCGGACTCGGAATTGGGCCATGGATTTTTCTGTTAGGCTGGCAAGCTACCGTTGCGCTCAGTCTCCAAACCCGACAGAATATCTGCTAGGCAAGCGGGGAATCGATCGTGGCCAGGGAGTGCGCGGTCTCGACGTAATTGACTGCTCGAATTCCCAACACCGATCGCAGCTTATCCGCCGGGACTTTCATCGGTCCGGCTTTTGGCGCGGTTCCTGGAGCTGGCTGAGGGAAGGCCGTCGACATCGCAGTGTGAAAACTTATATTCCCTTCCACTTTCTGCACCACTTGATGAATATGCCCGTTAAGTACCGCCACTGATCCGAACTTCTTCAACAAGGATAAGGCCTGCGCACCATCATTGGTACCCCAGCCCCACTGCGGATAAACCTCCCAAAGCGGCACGTGCGCAAAAACGACGATCGGCGTACTGGCGGAAAGACTACTCAAATCTTTTTCCAACCAGGTCAGTTGATCTGTTCCCAAGACTCCCAAACCGCCTTCGGGAATACCGACAACATTTACCAGGCCAACGAAGTGCACACCTTTATGGTCCATACTGTACCAGCCACTACCCTGACTCCCTTTCCCGAATCGTTCCCGGTATTGAGCCCCATTGTCGCTAATGACATCATGTTCTCCGGGAACGTAGAAGATGTCCGATACGCCCGTATCTTTGAGCACTTCGCTGAGCGTATCGAATTCCTCTGGTTCGGACAGATGGCTCAGGTCGCCGGTATGAATAATCAGGTCCGGTTTTTTGGGTAGCGACTTGATCTTCGCCACCGCTTGTTTGAGGGTCCCGACCACATCCGGATTCGCTTCCTTGTTAAAGCCGATATGACTATCGCTGATTTGGACAAAGCTGAAGTCCCCGGTTAGAGCGTCGGCGGCTCGAGCTGTTCCCAACATTCGAGATACAGCAATTCCCCCGGCCATTGTATAGACCACGCCGGTTCCGGCCCAGGCCATGCATTTTAGAAATCCACGACGGTCGATCCCGTCTTCGTTGTTATTCGTCTCAATATAGTCTGACATAAGAGTTTAGGTGTAAAACAGACGCTCAAGAGCGCCCGCCATGGAGTACTACTGCGGAGACGTTGAATATATTCCCGGGGAGTAGCGCCCTGAGCACCGACAACGCCGACAACGCCGACAACGCCGGGAACGCCGGGAACGCCGGGAACGCCGACAACGCCGGGAACGCCGGGAACGCCGACAACGCCGGGAACGCCGGTAGCGGCGAAGCCGCGCTTCAGGATAGCCTAGGTGTGTGTCGGACTTAGAAAGAACTTTTTAGTAGGAGGTTTGTTTTGTTAAAAAAGTTGGCGATGGCTGAACGTTTAGTGGAAGTCGATCGCAACACGCCGATGCTCTTGC
>Ga0209647_1000199_pt1 | contig 55744 bp, 42 predicted proteins | sample GraSoi_2013_60cm_FD_185827 | JGI IMG/M metagenome (GOLD analysis project Ga0209647, IMG submission 185827) | Grasslands soil microbial communities from the Angelo Coastal Reserve, California, USA - Sample 9_17_2013_60cm (SPAdes) (version 2) | ecosystem: Environmental > Terrestrial > Soil >...
GTGGCTGTGGCTTGCCGTATTCCCGGCGCTAGGACCGCTGATGGTGACCCGCTACGACATCGTGCCTGCCGCGCTTGCCGGCAGCGCGCTCCTCGCGCTGGCGGCGGCGCGACCCGCCACCGCGGGCGCGCTCGCGACCCTCGGCGCCGGCCTCAAGCTGTGGCCCGCGGCCGGCTTCGCCGCGCTACTCGTGCCCGGAGAGCGCAAATCGCGCGCATGGGTTCTTGCCGGCCTGCTTTCTCTCTTGGTTGCGCTGGCGCTCGCATCCGCGGCGGCGGCGGGCTGGTCGCGCCTGTGGTCGCCCTTCAGCCTGCAGGGCAAGCGCGGCTTGCAGCTCGAGGCGTTCGGCGCGCTGCCGCTCCTCTGGGCGCGCTATCTCAGTGTCGATGGCGGCTGGACGGTGCGGCAGGAAGAGGTCGTGTGCAAATGCCACGAGCTCTACGGCCCCGGGGTCGATGTGGCGCTGCAGCTCACGTTTCCGGCGCTGCTGATTGCCGCAGCGTTCGTCGCCATCCTGCACCTGCGGGCCTTCGCCGCCCCGGCCGCGGCGCGCACCGCCGCTGTCGCGGCGCTCCTCACTGCGCTCTCGCTCGTCGCCTGGCTGGTGACGGCCCGGGTTTTCAGCCCGCAGTACATGATCTGGCTGGCCGCGCCGCTCGCCGTGCTGGGTACCCTGCCCGGCGCGCCGCTGGCGCGCCTCGATCTCGCCTTTGTCGCCGCCGCCGCTTTGCTCACGCATCTCATCTATCCGCTGGGCTACGAGGCGGTCCTGGTCGAGCGCCATCCCCTGCAGCCGATCTTCCTGGTCATCGCGACGTTGCGCGACGCGCTCGTCGTGGCGCTCGGCGCGCGCCTCGCCATGCAGACCTGGCGCCTGACGCGCCGTGCATAGGCGCGATTTCCTGAGGACGCTAGCGCTGGCCGCCGCCGCCGGCGCGACGCTGCGGCCGCAGTCGAGCGAGGCGCAGGCGGCGAGCGAGCTCTACGACCTGCCGCCCTTCGGCAATGTGTCGGTGCTGCACATCACCGACGTTCACGCCCAGCTCCTGCCGCTGCATTTTCGCGAGCCGAGCGTCAACCTCGCCCTTGGGGGAAATGAGGGAAAACCGCCGCACCTCGTAGGCGAGGCGTTCCTTGCCCATTACGGCATCGCCGCCGGCACCGCGGCGGCGCATGCATTTACCCATCTCGATTTCGAGGCGGCGGCGCGCCGCTACGGCAAGACCGGCGGCTATGCGCATCTCGCGACGCTGGTCAAGCGGCTGAGGGCGACGCGGCCGCACGCGCTGCTCCTCGACGGCGGCGACAGCTGGCAGGGCTCGGCGACGGCGCTCTGGACGCAAGGCGCCGACATGATCGGCGCGCAGCGGCGCCTGGGCGTGCAGTACATGACCGCGCACTGGGAATTTACCTATGGCGCCGAGCGCATGCTGCAGGCGGTAAAAGAACTTGCGCCAATACAGTTCCTGGCGCAAAACGTGCGCACGGTCGACTTCGAAGACCCGGTGTTCACGCCTTATGCGTTGCATGAAGGAGTGGCGATCATCGGCCAGGCGTTCCCATACACGCCGATCGCGCATCCGCGCCATCGCTTTCCGGAGTGGTCCTTCGGCATCCAGGAAGGACGCCTGCAAAACCTGGTCGACGAGGTGCGCGCGAAGGGCGCGAAAGCGGTGCTGCTGCTCTCGCATAACGGCATGGATGTCGATCTCAAGCTCGCCGGACGCGTGCGCGGCATCGACGCCATCCTCGGCGGACACACGCACGATGGCGTGCCGGCGCCGGTGGTGATCGGCAAGACGCTGGTCACCAACGCCGGCTCGCACGGCAAGTTCGTGGGCGTGCTGGACCTCAGAGTCGATGCGGGCGGCGTGCGCGATTACCGCTACCGCCTGTTGCCGGTGTTCGCGAACCTCCTGCCCGCGGACGCCGGGATGGCCGCCTACATCGAAAGCGCGCGGCGGCCCTATGCCGCCAAGCTGGGCGAGAAACTCGCCGTGACCGAAGGCCTGCTCTACCGGCGCGGCAACTTCAACGGCAGCATGGACGAGCTGATCCTGCGCGCGCTGCTCGCGGAAAAGGACGCCGAGATCGCGTTCTCCCCAGGCTTCCGCTGGGGCACGACGCTGCTGCCGGGCGACAGCGTCACGCGCGAGGACGTGCTCGCGCAGACCGCGATCACTTATCCGCAAGTGACGACGAGCGAGCTCACCGGTGCCGAGATCAAGACGGTGCTGGAGGATGTCGCCGACAATCTGTTCAACGCGGACCCCTACCTGCAGCAGGGCGGCGACATGGTGCGCGTCGGGGGCATGAGCTACGCCATCGCGCCGCAAGCGAAGATCGGTGCGCGCATCTCGGAGCTGCGCGTCGCCGGCAAGCCGCTCCAGGCGGGCAAGCGCTACAAGGTGGCGGGCTGGGCACCGGTGCGCGAAGGCGTGAGCGGCGAGCCGGTATGGGACGTGGTGGAGCGCCATCTGCGCGGCCTGAAGAGCGTGCCGCCGCTGGAAGTCAATCGGCCGCGGCTGATCGGCGTTGGGCGCAATCCGGGGATGACGTAGTATCGTCCCGCATAAGAACCGCATTGCGTGACTTCGACTCCGGAAGAGAGACTTGCCCTGCCGGCACGCTTCGCTGCGTTCGTGCTGGTGGGTGGCTCGTGCCTCGCCGCAAACACGCTCGTCCTCTGGGCGCTCACCTCGGGGCTCGGCATCCATTACCTCGCCTCGACGGTGATCGCCTTTGCCGCCATCACACCGCTCGGGTTTCTGCTCAACAAGCGGCTCACTTTCCGCACGCGGCGCGAGTACGCCCGGATCGAGCTGCCACGCTACCTCGGCGCCATGGCGGCGAGCTTCGGCGCCAACCTCCTGCTCATGTACCTCCTCGTCTCGGTCCTTGGCCTGTGGTATCTCGCGGCCAGCATGCTGGTGGCGGTGGTGCTCGTCATCGTCAACTTCCTCGCGAGCGATCGCTGGAGCTTCCGGGTGCAGCGGTGAGGCCGGCCGCCGCGCCGCGCATCGCCGTGGTCCATGAGTGGCTGCTCGATTTCGCGGGCAGCGAGCGGGTGGTGCGCGAGATTCTCGAGGTGTTGCCGCAGGCAGATCTGTTCACCTTGATCGATCGCCCCGATGAGGAGCTCAGAGCAGCGATCCCCCGCCGCGCCAGGGCGACGAGCTTTCTGCAGAGCCTGCCTCGCCCGCAACGCTGGCTGCGCTACTACGTACCCCTGATGCCGCTGGCGGTGAAGCAGCTCGATGTCTCAGCCTACGATATCGTGATCTCCAGCAGCCACGCGGTAGCGAAAGGCGTCGTCACCCGGCCGCGCCAGCTTCACCTGAGCTACGTGCATACGCCCATGCGCTACGCCTGGGAGCTGCGCGACGAATACCTGCGCGCTGCGGGCCTCGACCGCGGGTTGCGAGGCTGGGCGGCGCGCTTCGTGCTCGAGCGCCTGCGGCGCTGGGATGTGCGCAGCGCGAGCGGTGTCGACGTATTTCTCGCCAACTCGGCGCATGTCGCGCAGCGCATCCAGAAGGCGTACGGCCGCGACGCAGAGGTCCTTTATCCTCCAGTGGATGTCGATGCCTTTCCGGTGCGCGAAACCAAAGAGGACTTCTATCTCACCGTATCGCGCCTCGAGCCGTACAAGCGCATCGATCTGCTGGTCGAGGCATTTGCCGCCAGGCGCGAGCGGCGCCTGATCATCATCGGCAGCGGCCCCGAGATGCGGCGCCTGCGCTCGAAAGCGACGCCGAACGTCGAATTGCTGGGACGCCTCCCGACGCCCGAGGTCCGCGACCACATGCAGCGGGCGCGGGCCTTTCTGTTCGCCGGGATCGAGGACTTCGGCATCGTGATGGCCGAAGCGCAGGCTTGCGGCACCCCGGTGATCGCGCTGGCACGCGGCGGCGCGGCGGAAATCGTGCGCGACGACACCGGGCTGCTGTTCAGCGAGCAGACCGCGGAGGCGCTGCGCGAGGCCGTGCAGCGCTTCGAACAGGAGCGCGGCCGCTTCGCCGCAGCCGCCTGCCGCGAAAACGCGCTGCGCTTCGATCGCAGGCGCTTCAGGCAGCGCTTCGCGGAACTGGTCCGCTCGCACTGGGAGGGCTTTGCAATGCAAGGCGCGCTGCGCTCGTGAACCGCACGCTGCTGGCGGGTATCGCCGCCACCTCGGCGGCGCTGCTGATGACCGAGCTCGCGCTCACGCGCATCTTCTCGGTGACGATGTTCTACCACTTCGCCTTTCTGGCCATCTCGATCGCGCTTTTCGGCTTGAGCGCGAGCGGCGTGTTCGTCTACGTCATGCGCAAGAAACTCGCGCGCGCGCAGACGCCGGAGCTGCTCTGCGTCGGCGCGCTGCTGCACGGCGCGGCGACGCTCATCGCGCTCGCGTGCCTGGTCGGCATTCGCGTGGAGCTGACCTACTCGCCTGAAAACCAGCTGCGCATGGTGGCGATCTACGTCCTGGCAGCGCTGCCGTTTTTCACCGGCGGCGCGGTGATTTCTCTGGCGTTCGCCAGGCTGACCGAGCGCATCAACACCCTCTACGCGGCCGATCTGGTCGGCGCGGCGATCGGCTGCGTCGCTCTGGTTCCGCTGATGAACCTGCTTGGCGCGCCCGGCGTGGTGCTGAGCGCCGCGGCGCTGTCGGCCGCGGCCGCGCTCTGTTTCGCGCCGGCAGCCTGGCGGCGGCGGGTCGGGACTGCAGCGCTGCTGCTGCTGGGCGTTCCCGCCACGCTGCAGCTCTCCGGTCTCGAGCCGTTCGATGTCGTCTACACGAAAGGCTACGAGGCCGATCGCGCGCTGTTCACCAAATGGAATTCGTTCTCGCGGATCGGGGTCTACGATCGCGCGCACCAGGACTGGTCGCTGAGCCCGAAGTTCACCGGGACGCGCGGACCCTCGCTCTTCATGGACATCGACGCCTCGGCATCGACGCCGATCCTGAAGGGCAGCGGCAACATCGCGGACGCCGCGTACCTGCGCTATGAGCTGACCGCGCTCGCCTATCACCTGGTGGAGCGACCCGACGGCTTCACCGCGCTCGTCATCGGACCGGGGGGCGGACGCGATCTGCTTTCGGCATTGCTGTTCGGCGCGCGTCACGTGGACGGGGTGGAGATCAACCCCATCATCGTGCGCGACGTCATGCTCGATCGCTTCCGCGAGTACTCCGGCAACCTCTACGCGAATCCGCGCGTCTCGCCGCACATCGAGGACGGCCGCAGCTTCGTACGCCGCAGCCCGGAGCGTTTTGACGTCATCCAGGCGTCGCTGGTGGACACCTGGGCGGCGACGTCGGCGGGCGCTTACACCCTGACGGAGAACTCCCTCTACACGGTGGAGGCATTCGGCGAGTACCTCGACCATCTCGCGCCGGACGGCGTGCTGACGATTACGCGCTGGGTGTTCGACGGGCTGCGCCTGGTATCGCTCGCCCAGGAGGCCTGCGCCCAGCGCGGCCTCGATGCCGCGCAGCATCTCGCGATCGTGCGATCCGGCCGCGTCGCGACGTTCATTCTCAAGCGCTCGCCGTTTTCCCGGGACGAGGTGCGGCGCCTGCAGCGGGTTGTAGACGACCTTGGTTTCACGCTGCTGTACGCGCCGGGCGTGGCCGCCGCTGCGGTCGTTAACGACCCGCCGGAGATGCGCAGCACGCGCACGAGCACCGCCGACTATCGCAAGCTGATCGTGGCGAGCGACCGCGCGGGCTTTCTCGCGGCCTATCCGTTCGACGTCAGCGCCACCACCGACGACCGGCCGTTCTTCTTCCACACCACCCGGCTGCGCGATCAGTTCAGCGAGGCGTTCGGGCCCTCGATGCTGTTCGGTAGCGGGCTCAGCGCGCTGCTGACCCTGTTCGGCATCTCCGCCGCGCTGGTCCTGCTGTTCATCATCGGTCCGCTGCTCGCAGGCGGCGGACGGCCGGGCCGCGGCTGGGGCGCCTGGCTCGCCTACTTCGGCGCCCTCGGCGCGGGATTCATGCTGATCGAGATCGCCGTACTGCAGCGCTTCGTGCTGCTTCTCGGGCACCCGGTCTATTCATTGACCGTGACGCTGTTTTCGCTGCTCCTCGGCACGGGACTCGGCAGCCTGATCAGCCGGCGCGTGCCGCTCGAGCGAGTGCGGCGCGTCACGGTACGCGCGCTCGTCGCGGTGGCGCTGGTGGCTGCGCTTGCCGCGCTTGGCCTCGCCCGCCTCGTCGACCTTGCCATCCCGTGGCCGCTCGCCGTACGCATCGTCGCGGCAGCCGGGGTGCTCATCCCGCTTGGCGTCCTTCTCGGCATTGGGCTGCCCGGAGGCATGCGCCTGCTCGACAAGGCGCGCCCGGAGATCGTGGCGTGGGGCTGGGGCATGAACGGCGCGTTCTCGGTGGTTGGCGCGACGCTGGCGATCTTCATCGCCATGAACTGGGGATTTTCCATCGCCTTCTTGATTGGCGCGGCCACTTACCTCCTGGCGGCCGCCACGCTCTCCACTCGGGTGTCTTAGCGGCAGCGCGGCACGCACCGCAGGCATGCCGAGTCTCGCAATTGGTAGACGCTGACATCACCGCAGCGCCACGCCTCCCGATAGCCGCGCTCGGGCAAGCCCGCCAGCACCCGTTCCACGCCGCCCCGGCCGAGCGGCCAGTTGTTGCCCAATGCCAGGTCGGTCACCACGCAGCGCACCGGCTCACCTGAGGGCCGCTGCTCGAGCTGATCGGGGTAGCCGACCCATGAGCGCGTGGCGAGATGCGGGATCAGCCGGTCGGAAGCGGCGAGCGCCGCCTGGGGGTCGACGCAGGGCACGACCTCCTTCGCCAGCCAGCGCGAGTGCGGCACCGGCGCATACAGGTGCGAGCGCACGATCTCGCCGGGACCGAAACACGCGAGCGCCCAGAAAAACATCCAGATTCCCGCGACCCGCCAACCGAAACGCGCGGCGAAGGCGGCCAGCCCCAGCGGCAGCGCCCAGAACAGCGCCGATCCGGGCTCGATGCCGTAATGGAACACGAGCCGCACGCGCTGATCGCCTTCGCTGAGAAACAGCATGAGATAAGGCGGCAGCGCGGCCAGCGCCGCGCGCCACTCGAACAGCGGCAGGAAGCCGAGCGGCGCAAGAGTCCAGAAGAGAAAATTCAGGCGCGGCCCGTTGATCAGCTGGGAAAAGAAATAGCCGGGCTGGGTGAAGGGAGCGAGGAAGAGATCGGCGATGCCGCCGCCGAAGCGCTGGTAATGAGACAGGTAGGGATAGTCCTCGCCGGCGAACCATCGCGGCACGACTTTCACGTCGAACAGGAAAAGCGCCACGCCGGCAGCGGCGAGCGCGATCCCCGCCCAGCGGCCATTGCGCGACCCGGCGCTCGTCAACGCCCAGGCAATCCCGATACCGACGGCCACCACCGGCGCGGACTCCTTCGCGCCCAGGGCCGCGGCCAGCGCAAGCACGCCGAGGGCTTTCGCCCATGCGCGCCCGCAGACGAATCCCGCGAAGGCCCACAGGAAGAGGGGCAGCATGAAAACTTCGGGATGAAAGTCAAAAGCGTTCGCGTTCCTCAGCGGAAGATAGGCCCAGTAGAGCCAGGGCAGCGCGCCCGGCGCCCAATGCTCGCGGCCGAACCGCGCGACGCCCAGGTAGTACAGCGCGGGGCCGCCCGCGGCAAGGCCGAAGGCTTGCGCGAAGAGCAGCGTTTCCGGCCGGGGGATCAGCGCGAACAGAGGTGCGAGCAGCCAGAACGTCGGCGACTGGTGATCGGCAAACAGGTTGATGCCGCCTTTCACCGACGACACGTAGCCGTTGCCGTGCGTCAGGTTCCAGATCGCGTTGGTGAAAATGCCGAGGTCGTAGCCATGGCTCTCGAACGCCAGGTGACGCAGGAGCGCCACGCAGAAGAACAGCGCTCCGACTGCCGCCGCGGCACTCCAGAGCGCGCCGCGCGGCCAGCGCAGGAGCACCGCGTGCCAGGCGCGCGCCAGCCGCGTCCCGAGGCGGACGAAGAAACTCCTTTCCCAGGGCTCGTGCGACCAGCGCCGTACCGCCACGGCGAACAGCGCCACCAGCGGTATCGCGCCCGGCCCGCGCGTCAGACTCCTCAGCACGTCGAGGACCGTTTGGTTCTCGAATGCACCGAGCCGCCAGAGCAGCCCGAGGCCAAGGAGCGCGGCCAGTACGGCGGCCGCCACACGCCACGACCTGTGCCGTACCGCCATCACGGCGAGCGCCACGACAAGGAGCGGCACGCCCCAGTCCGACAGCTCGCCGTCCGCGGTCTCCGACCAGGCCCACTCCGTCAGCCTGGGGAAAAGCACCAGTGTTGCGATCAGGATGTCGAGGATCGTCATTTCGCGGAGTAGACGGACACCCTGCCCGCGGCGAAGGCCGCGTGCCGCCGGCCCCGGTCCCAGCGCGGGCCTTCGCTGCCGACGCCGACGACCACGTACCACTGGATGCCGAGCTCGCGCAGGCGCCGGGCCGCGGCGGCGGCGTCCTCCTCGCCCTCTATGCGCTTCAACGCCCCGTAGCGCTCCCGCGCCACTTGCTCGCTGCGGCTGCCCCTGCCGAGGTGGATGAAGGGCCGGCTGAGGTAAGCCGGCATCCCCGTAAGCGACGCGAGCTCGGTGGCGCTGTCCGTGGCGACCCAACCGAGCTTCACGTCCTGCGCAGCGAATACGTCGCCCGGATGCGAGCGGGCGCGCAAGAAAGCGGCTGCCTGCACGAGCCCGTCCTCTACTCTGTAAGGCGTGTACTGCCAGCCCCATTGGAACCTGGGCACCCTGCCCAGAGTTGAGGTTTGCGGCCATAGCACCGGCAACGCGAGGCCTCCTAACAGCAGAAGCGCCAGCCACGCGCGGCGCGCGGCCCGATCGCTTTGCGGGACCATGCAGCTCACGAATCCCGCGGCGGTCCATATCGCGATCACGGCGTAAAGAACAACGAATGGCCGGTGGGTCAGCTCAGTCGCATCACCGTGTGTCGGGACAGGGGCGGCGATCATGAGGAGGAGATAGCAAGCCAGAAACGCCGCGGGCACGAGGTCGATCGCAGCGAGCCGTCCGGACCGGCGCATGAGCCAAACCGAAACGGGGTAGAGGACGACGAGCGCTCCCAGGCTCGCCACGTACGCCAGCGCGATACCAAACGGCACGGCGACATGCGAACCACGGCTTTTCAGCACCTGCATGTACCACCCTGTATACCCGGTGGGCTCCATGCGGTCGTGCAAGAGCTCGAGGGACTCCTCGAGCGCCGGCCTGGCATCGGTAACCATCGCGTAGAAACCCGCAACGAACAACAAGAACGCCGCCGCCGCGAGCGCGAAGGAAACGAGCCTTCTGCGCCGGACCAGAGAGGTCGCCATCGCCGCGCTCGCCAGCACGGCCGGAAACGCGAGCGCGAAAACATGTGCGCGGACTAGGGCCGTGCCCGCGACGAGGACGGCGCTCGCAAGGAGCGGGCGCAGCTTGCCCTCCTGCAGCCAGCGCTGCAGGAACGCGATGGAAAGCAGGCAGAATCCGACCGCGTACGGCGCCCCCGGCGTGCCCAGGAGGTTCCATTGAAAGCCGAACATGCCGTTGCGCAGTCCGTAGCTCGCGGCATCGGGCAGCAGCGTCAATGCGGCCACGGCGGCCACGGCGCCGGCGGGTCCGGCAAGAGCGGCGCCCAGCGCATAGGCGCCGGCGCACATCGTGAAGAATCCGAGCGGCAGCCAGACCGATGTCGCCAAAGGCAACCCCGGAAGGTCCAGCGGGACGGCGAAGGCGGCCGGCAGAATGTAGGACGCGTAGTGGTACGGGGACGCCGGAAAATCGACCATCTCGATGGAACCGCGCCCGGCTGCGCGCGGGTCTCCGAGCTGCGAAATACCGCCGCCATGGATGAGGAAATCGATCCACGCCGGAAGCAGGCCCTCGCGCGCGAGGACTTGGGGGGCAGCGGCGATCTCGCGGCACCAAAGCACGGTTACGGCGCCGCAAGCGAGCAAAGCGACGAGCTCGGTGGCCTGCATCGGCCTGCCTGGACCGGCGCGCCGACGGACTATGAAACCGAGCCCGGCAACGACCGCCGCCCAGATCGCGAACGCCGTGAACGCCAGCAGATGGAACGCCTCCACCAGCGCATAGACCGACAGCATGGTGACGAATACACCCAGCACCCAGGCCGCCGGGGCCGGCATGTCGGCGCCATCCACGGCACGCAGCGCCAGCAACCCCGTCGACAACACGACCAGCGCCAATACGATCATCGCCGCCAGTGCCAGCGGGAAACCGATCGCCCCGCTGATCCACAACAAGCCGGCGAGCGGCAGCGCGACAACGGCGCTCGCCGCTATCACGCGCTCAGCGCCCGAGAGCATCGCGACAGCGCTCGATAACGTAGTCCTGGTGAGCCTCGAGTCCGATCCACAGAGGCAATCGCATCAGGCGATCGGACACCGAGTCGGTCACGCTCATGGCGCCGCTGACGCGCCCGAATTTCCGGCCGGCCGGCGAGCTGTGCAGCGGCACATAGTGGAACACCGAGTGCACGCCGTCGCGGCGCAAGGCCTCGATGAAAGGCGCGCGTGCGTCGGCGTCTGGCAGCAGCAGGAAGTAACAATGTGCATTGGGCGTAACGTCGCGCGGCACCACGGGCCGGCGCACCAGGCCCGCCTGCTCAAGGTCCGCGAACGCCTCGTGATACCGGCGCCACAGATCGCTTCTGCGCCGCGCGATGCTTTCCGCCTGCTCGAGCTGCGCCCAGAGAAACGCGGCGATGATGTCGCTCGGCAGGAACGACGAGCCGATGTCCACCCAGGTGTACTTGTCGACCTGGCCGCGGAAGAACTTGCTGCGGTTGGTGCCCTTCTCGCGGACGATCTCGGCGCGCTCCATCATCGCTTCGGCGTTGATGAGGAGCGCCCCGCCCTCGCCGGAGATCAGGTTCTTCGTCTCGTGGAAGCTGATCGCCGCCAGGTCGCCGAAGCTGCCGAGCGGCTTTCCGCGATAGCTTGCGCCGAGCGCCTGCGCCGCGTCCTCGATCAGCAGCAGGCCGCGGCGCTGCGCGAGCTCGCGAATCTCGTCCATGGCGCAGGCGACGCCGGCGTAGTGCACCACCACGATCGCGCGCGTGCGGGGCGTGATCGCCGCCTCGATCAGGCGCTCGTCGATGTTGAGCGTGTCCTCGCGGATGTCGACGAACACCGGAACGGCGCCGCGCAGCACGAAGGCGTTGGCGGTCGACACGAAGGTGAACGACGGCATGATCACCTCGTCGCCCGGTCCGATGCCGGCAAGGATCGCCGCCATCTCGAGCGCGCCGGTGCAGGAATGCGTGAGCAGCGCCTTGCGCGAGCCGGTGGCGCGCTCGAGCCATTCCTGGCAGCGCTTGGTAAACGGCCCGTCGCCCGAGAGGTGATGGTTCTCGTGCGCCTCGCGGATGTAGTCGAGCTCCCGCCCGGTGAGGAAAGGTTTGTTGAATGGGATCCACACGCGGCCCATCATAGGGTGCCGCGGCCACGAAGCCACAGCAGGTGGGCGATACCCAGCGCGACGACGAGCGGGGTGAAGCCGCGCAGCAGTATTGCGCCCGCCTGCGCGAGCGGCAGGTCCACGCCATGACGGATCAGGAGCGCGGCCGCGCTTGCATCGGCGATGCCGAGTCCGCCGGGGATGAAGGTGAGCGTGCTCGCGAGAGTGACGATGCAGACCAGGCCGACGACATCCAGCAAGTCGAGCCGGATTGAGAGGCTGAGCAGACAGGCCTGCCAGCCGAGCGCGACGATGATCCAGCCCAATGCCGTAAGCGCGAGCAGGACCATCAGCTTCCAGAGCGAGCCGACGCCGCCCTGGAGGTGGGCCACGAACTGCCCCAATCGTCCGCCGACTCGCACGCGGCGCAGCGCGAAGAAGATGCCGAGCGGCAGTACCACGACCGCGATGGCGAGGATCGGCGCCGCCAGCGAGATCGCGGCCATCGCCGCGACCACGTAGAGATCAGCCGTGCGCTCGATTAAAAAGGCGCTGTAACCCGGCAGCCGCGCGCCGCCCGCGTATTTCCTCAGCAGCTCGACCTTGAACGCCTCGCCCGACTGCAGCGGCGTCAGCACCGCCAGGCCCAGGGCCACGGAGCTGCAGAGATAGAGGTCGAAGAATCCCGGTGTGGACTGCATGCCGCGCATCAGATAGCTCCAGCGAAGCGCCCGCGTCATCCAGTAGCCGAGCACCGCGGCGCTGCCGCCGAGGAGGAACCACGCCGGCCGCGCCGTGACGAGCGTTTCGAGCGCGGCGCGCCACTGGAAGGTGACCGCGATGTAGAGCGCGCTGGCCGCAAGAGTCGCCGTGCCGATGGCGAGCGCGGCGATGCGCTTGGGAGCCAAGCGTCAGCCCGCCGAAAACTCGGCGTAGATCACCATGCTGCGGGGATTACGCGCATTGAGCTTCTGCAGCCAATGCAGGGGAGCCATGACCGCCTCGTTCAGGACAAGACGCAGCGCCGGCGGAAAGCGGGTCTTGAACGCCACGTCGCGGTTGCCTGAAAGCCGAGTTCTTTCCTGAGCGCTCAGGGCGAGCTTGCGGCGCTCGGCGCGGCGCACGAGGAACTCGGAGACTGGAAACAGCAGGTTCGACAGCGGATACGTAAGGCCGGCGACGTGCTGCAGCCGCAAGCCCTGCGTCTCGATACTGCGTTGCAGGCTTTGGAACGTATAGCGCCTGAAATGGCCCGCGATTGCATCCTCCATGCCCCAGTAGTCGGGGCAGCCCGGCACGAAGAGAATGCCGTGGCCTCCCGGCTTGAGCGCGGCCCGGCAGCGCTCGAGATAGCGCGCCTCGTCGGCATCGGCGAAGTGCTCGAGCACCATGCAGGACACCACCAGGTCCACCGGCTCGGCAGGCGCGACGTCGAGCCAGTCGCGCTGCTCTAGTGCATAGCGTCCCTGGGAAACGGCCAGCCGATTCAGCTCCGCGGCCACGGCAAGCGACTGCGCATTGAGATCGTATGCACGCCCGCTCCAGCCCAGATCCAGCAGCGTTTTCGACACGATTCCCTGCCCGGCGCCGACCTCGATGAAGCGGCCGCGCGAAAGCACGCGCAGCCGCTCCCTGAAGTACATCTGCTGCAGGATGGTCCCCGGCGGCAGGATCAACGCTGCTCACCGCTTACGATCGACCGGTCGATGACGTACAGCGGGCGTCCCTTGACCTGGTCGAACACCTTGCCGATATAGAGGCCGGCGACCCCGGTGCTCATGATGATGAAGCCGCCGATCAACAGGATGAGGACGGCGATGCTGGTGTATCCCGGATACACCGAGTGCCTGAGATACATGTATACGTAATAAGCGGCCAGCAAGAAGCCGGCGCACGACACCCAGAAACCAACGTACACGATCCAGCGCAAGAGAACCGTGGTCTGGAAGAACATGCCGTCGAGCGCATGCCGTATCAGATCGCGCAGACGGTAGGAGCTGGTGCCGCTATGGCGAGCGGCGTGCTCGTATTCGATGGCCGTGGTGCGAAAGCCAAGCCAGTTGAGGATGAACAGGTAGTGACGGTCCTGATCCTGAAACCGCAGCAACGCATCGATCACCTTGCGGGAGATGATGCTGAAGCTGCCGAATTCGCCGTCGAGACGCGCTTGGGCGAGTAGCCGCATCAGGCGGAAATAGACGCGCGCGGCAACGCGGCGGAAGAACGACTGGCGCTTGCGCTTGCGTCGGGCGAGCACCACGTCGTTTCCGGCCAGCGCCGCGCGGTACAGCTCGCCGATCAGTTCCGGCGGATCCTGCAGGTCGCAGTCCATCACCACGGCCCAGCGTCCGGTGCACTGCGCGAGCCCGGCGGTGATCGCCGCGTGCTGGCCGAAATTGCGGCTCAGGCGGAATGCCCTGACCGCATGATCCTCGCGCGCCAGCTGCTCCACCACCTCCCAGGAGCCCTGGCGGTCGCAATCGTCGACCAGCACGATCTCGTAGGAAGCGCCGATCCCGCGCAGCGCGGCCGTGAGCCGCTCGTGCAGCGGCCGCAGGCTGTCGCGGCATCCGTAGACCGGCACGACGACGCTCAGCTCGACCATGCGCTAGCCCTGCCCGCTTCGGTAAAGGCGCTCCGGGCCGGGCCGGTAGTACTCGTCCAGGCTCGTCACGACGCGCGTGTAGTGGCCGAGGAGCTGCTGCGTGCGCGGCGCCAGACCGAGGATCGCCGCGTCGCCGAGCGCGCGCACGTAATCGATCTGCTGCTTGACGTAGGAGCGCGTGAACTGCTGGTTGATCGCCAGGCGGTCCTTGCCCGAGCTGTTGCGGCCCGCGCAGTGCCAGAGCGTGGAGTCGAACACCAGCATGGCGCCGGCGCCGCATTCGACGCACTGCGCCGCCTCGCGCAGGCTGTGCTCGTCGGGCCGCTCGCTGCGCTGATGGCTGCGCGGCACCACCCAAGTGGCGCCGTTCGCCGCGCTGAACTCGTCGATCGCGAAGAACGCGTTGATCGACATGAGGTAGCCATTCAAGACGCGCGGGAAGTCCTGGTGAAACTTGAGCTGGGAGATGTCCGCCGGCGCGTCGCCCGATTCCGAGGGGAGGATGAAGCCGTTCTGCAAGTGCAGGATCGCGCTCGGCGAGACATGCTGGTCGACGATCGCGAGCAGCTCGGGCAGCTCGAGCAAGCCGAGGAGCTGCGGCTCGAACTTCATCATCAGGCGCAGCACGCCGCGCTCGCCGGCGCGCTCGAGGCGAGCTTTGCCGACCTCCGCGACGATGCGCTCCTGGGCTCGATACATGGCCTCGCGCACCTTCCCCAGATCGTCGCGCGCTAGCGCGCGCTCCACTATGCAGCAGCCCTGCTCGCGCACGGCTTGGCGGCACGTCGCGAGCCAGTGAGGATCGCGCTTGCAGTCGACGCGCGCCAGCATCAGTCCGCCTCCAGCTCGGCCAGGCCGAAGCCGGTCTTGCCGTAGCCGTTGCCGTTGTACAGCATGTAGCGCCGGCCGCCGTGGTCGAAGACCTGCGGATACTCGATCGACTCCGAATCCCAGCCGGAAGGCGAGACGTCGATGCCGGCGCGCTCATCCATGCGCGTCCAGCGCCGGCCGTCGTCCGATTCGGCATAGCCGATGCGATAGCGCTCGCCGCGAAAGGCGTACCACATGCAGTAGCGGCCTGCGTCCTTCAGCACGCACGGGCGGGCGAGCGCGATCTCGCTGCCGCCGCGCAGGCCGACCACCGTGGCGCCGTCGCGGTTCCAGGCGATGCCGTCGCGCGATTGCGCACGCTTGATGACGTGCGACATGTCGGCTTGCGATGCGCTCCAGGTCAGATTGGAGCCGTACCACATGGTCCACGCGCCGCCCTCCGCGATGAGCCACGGATAGGAGAGCGAATAGGGATCGAGCTCGTGGCGATCCAGGATCGGGGCGCGCGAATGCTTCTCGAACTGGTCGCTCCCGCCTGCGCAGACGGCGAGGCCGATGCTGTTTCGCCAGGGCACGGTGACGCCGAGATTCCAGCCGACGTAGTAGAGCAGGCGCGCGCCGTCGGACCGCCTCACCAGACAACCCATCGAGGTGCCGCTGTCGTCGAAGCTGCCGGGCTCGCCGGGGCCAAGCACGGGATCCGAGGCGACGCGCAGCACCTCGAGCGGCCGCCGCAGGTCGATCTCCACCCAGGCGATGCTCGAGCGGTTGCGCTCGTCGCGCGAGCTGAAGTAGACGCGGAAGAGATCGCCGCCGCGGTGCTCGGCCACTGGGTTGGCGGCGTGGCTGCGCATCCACGGCTGGTGGTTGTCGGGCTGGAACACCGGCCCTAGCTTGCGCCATCTCATCTAGAGCTTGCGCAGCCGATGGCTCGGCACCTTGGAGAGCTCGGTGCCGGCCGCGGCCACCACGCCGTCGTCGGGCACGTCCTGCAGCACGAGCGAGCCCGCGCCGATCACGCTGCGGGCGCCGATCTTCACGTGGTCGCGGATCGTCGCGTTGACGCCGATAAAGGCGTTCTCGCCCACTTCCACCCCGCCCGAGATCACGACGTGCGAGGTGATGAAGCAGTTGGCGCCGAGCACGGCATGATGGCCGATGTGGTTGCCGCTCCACAGCGTCACGTTGGAGCCGACGCGCACGAAGGGCTGGAGGGTGTTGTCCTCCAGGATGAAGCAGTTCTCGCCCGGCTCGAAACCCTCCCACACGGTCGCCTTGCTGCTTACGTAGGTTCGCAGCCGGTAGCCCAGCGCCTTCGCGGCGGCGCATTTCTGGGCGCGCAGCGCGTTGATCTTGGCGTAGCTCAGCGCGACGAAAAAGTCGTTCGCCTGCGGCGGGAATGCGGCCGCCAGCTCCTCGAACGCGACCACCGGCTGGCCGCAGAACCGCTCGCTCTTCACATAGGGGGCGTCCACGGTAAATGCCGCCACCGGAACGCGGCCATCGTGGGTGAAATAGAAATGCGCGAGCTCCGCGATGTCGCCGGCGCCGAAGATGACGAGCGGCTTCATGCCACGTCCTTGCGCACGAGCAGCGTGAATTCGTAGAGCCCGTAGTCGTGCAGCAGCGCCACGTTGCGCGAGAAGCGCTGCTTGCAGTGGTCGAAGAGCTCGCCCGGGTCGGCGTAGAAGAGGTCGTCCTTCATGCGCTCGGCGTCCGAGTACTTGGTGAGGCAGTTGAACGCGAATCCCTTCGTGCTGGTCGCGTTCAGGCCGTCGAGCGTCCGCAGCATGTGGCTGCGCCAGGCGGCGTGCGGCGCGGCGAGCTTGACGTTGAAGATGCCGCTCGCGACGCTGTAGTCGGCGCTGCGGTCGGCGCGCTCGCCGGCGAGGAAGCGGCAGCCCGGCTGCCCGGGGTGCAACGCCTCGGCCTGCGCAATCATCGCCTGCGATATGTCGACCCCGAGGTAGTCGCACTTCTTCCCGAGGGATCGCAAGTAATCGAACAGCGCGCCATAGCCGCAGCCGATATCGTTGATCTCGAGCTCCGCTTCGGAGCCGCAGACGCGCACGAGCTGATCGAATCTCAGGCGCTGCGACTGCGCGCCGTTCCAGTCGACGCCCTGCGGGGAGGCGCCGTAGGCGCCGAGCTTCTCGGTGTAGTACCGGTTGATCTCGGTGAGCTCCATGCGCATCAACCGAAGCTCTTCATGTAACGCGGCGCCTGCGGCCCCGCGTTGAACAGCAGATCCAGGATCGTTACGCCGTGCTCGAATTTTCCGAAGCTCTGCGGGTATTCAGGATATCCGGCGTAGTCGAAGTAGCTGAGCACGATGCCTGCGGCATCGAACAGTGCCGGGTCGATGTAGTCCCGTGCCGTTGGGCCAGACAGATAGTGCGTGCCTTCCGCTCGCCCGCATAAGTCCACCAGACGCTCCGTCGTGCCCTCTTTGAGGGGCCGATAGTCCATCGACCAGGAGATCCTGGTCGCAACGCCGAGGATGCCACAGATCGCCGTGATGAAGCCGAGGTTCACGGCGCTCAGCAGCGCTTCCCGGCGGCGGTATAACGGCTCGAAGATCGGTCGGTACAGCTCGAAGAACGGAGCCTTGGAATAGTTCTGGACCAGCGTCGCCCAATGTCGCTCGCCCCAGTCCGCCTCGCTGATCCGCGTTTCGCAGATCTTCTGCAAGTAACGCCCCTTTACGCTGACCGGGATGGTCATCCACTCCAGGCCGCGCGGCGTCTTGATCAGGTTGCGATTGCGCCAGTCGCGCCGCGTGAACTGCACGTCGTCGTACAAAATGAACTCGTCGACGGAGTTGACGAGGTCGAAGTAGCCCTTCCAGGGGATGTAGTTCGACTGGACGATGGCGACCTTCTTCATCGGCCCTTGCATTGCGCCGGCAGCACCGCCTCGCTTTTCTCCCAGACGGAGATCGGGCCAAGGTCGACCTGGGTCTCTGTGCGGTAGCGGTGCAGGACCACCCTGCCGGAGAACGCCTCCAGCCGCGCGTCGAGGCCGGAATAGTTGCGCGACCAGCCGCTGCCCAGCGGCTCGGTGGCGCCCGTCTGCCCGCGAAGCAGCCCGGAGCAGGCTTTTTCAATCCGATCGAAGAGCGCGGAAGCCTTGCGTTCGCGTTCGATGTCGGCCGGATCGCGCGTCGCGGTTCGGAGGCCGCAGCTCACCAGCGAGAGCGGCTCATGCGGCCTTGGGCCGCCTGCAAGCCGGTTTGCGGCTCGCGAGAGCGCGTCGTCATCGTCAGGCCGCCAGGGAATCGCGAAACAGTCCGTCGGATCGAGGCGGTACCCGATGCGCCGCAATCTCGCGTCATAGGTCTTCACCTGGTGTTCGGCCGGTTTGCCGTCGACAAGCTCAAGCTCGCGGCCGAGGGCCCGCACGTGTCCGCGATGGCGTTCGAGCAAGGCCGTCAGCCTCGGGGAATCGCCGGGCAGGCTGTGCTGCCCGCGAAAGTTCACGAATGAAGAGGCGGGATGCACAAAAGGCGCGAGCACCGCCATGGGAAGAATCTCGACCGTCAGGTAGAGCGCCGGCTCGCGAAGAGCGCGCTCGGGCACTTCAAAAGGGAACCACCGCCTGGACCATTGCTCCGAAATGAACCAGCGCGGCGGCGATGCGATGACGCTGATGCCGGCCTGCACCGCGAGGAGCACGGCGAGCGTGACACGCGCGGCATGGGCCGGCAGCAGCCGCTCCACGACTCGCGCAAGACATACGCCGGCGAGCAGCAGCACGACCATGCCGTAGCGGCCGTTGGCCGAGCTTGCCAGCCACAGGGCGAGTGCAGAGACAAAGAAAGCAGCCACGCGCCAGTCGGCGCCCCGCAGGGCGCCCACTGCGGGCGCCCCTCGCCTGGCCGCGAGCGCCGCCAGGCCCAGCAGCGTCACGCACAGCGCGGCGAAGCGCAGGTCCGGTGCGAAGTTCTCCGAATAAATGCTCGGGTCGAGCGCCACCATGCGGAAGGGAAAAGCGAGCAAAGCAATCGGGTCGCGCAACGCGAAGCGCTCGTTGATCATGTTGAATTCGAGCGCCTGCGGCGAGCGGAACCACGCGTTCATCAGCGGAAACACCGGACTGCCGAACTCGCGGATCAGCGCCGCAACCCACGGACCCGCGAGCAGGCCGACCGCCAACGCCGCAGCCAACACGTAGGCAAAGCACGCGCGCAGGCGCGAAGCGCCGGCGAGCCCCGGCATGGCAAGCGCCAACGGCAGCGCCGCGAGCGCATAAACCGCATTCGAATACTTGAGCGCCGCGGCAGCGCCGAAGAGCGCGCCCGCCAGCGCCGCACGGCGCCCGGGATGACGGTCTTCGCCGAGCAGCAGCAGCAAGCCCGCAAGCATGGGCGGCACGAGCAGCGGATCGAGGAAGCTGCCGCCCAGCGTCATCCAGTACACCCCGGTCGCGGCGCCCAACGCGGCCGCAAGGCAAGAGAAAACGCTGCGATCGCGCGGTGGCAGGTGGGCAAAGAGCCGGTGGGCGAGAAGGAAGAGAAGTCCGATGCTCAAGCTGTGCGCCGCGGCCAGCACGATCGACACCGCGACGCTGTGCCAGCCGTTGGCGACCATCAGGTAAAACGGCAAGTAGCCGACCGGGTTCAGGTAGCTCTGGGCGCTCGCCGCGAAGAAATCCTGCCCGAGCCGGGCGGCGAGCAGCTCGAACGGAAGGTAGTAGTGGTAGTTGAGCTGGTCCCAGTTGACATCCTTGCCGGCGTACATGGTCCACGCCGCGCATATCGCGGCCGGCAGGCCGAAGACCAGCCACGGCGAGGTGCGTCGCACGGGCCTCTCGGCTACCTGCTTTTGCGTTGTTTGAGCTGCTTCATGCGCTCCTCGACGGCATTCGCAGCGCCTTCGTCCCCGGTGCTGCGATAGTGATCCTGGAGCGCCTCGAACGCCGGGTTCCCGGCCACCGGCCAGACGGACACGGCGGTCTCAAGGTCCCGGGCCGCGCCCGCGTTGTCGCGCAGGTGGGTGCGCAGCACTCCGCGGATGTAGAAAAAGCTCGACAGTTGGTCCTTGGGGACGTCGGAGGGCATAGTCTGCCCCGCCCTGTCCAGGAAGCCGCCCACGAGGCCCGCCGAGTAGCTGTCCTTGTTCGCCATCAAGCCTTCCGCGATGCCGAGCGCGCCATAGAAGTTGTTCGCCAGAATGTCGAGATCGCGCCGCGTACGCTCGTCGGGCGGCTGGCCGCGCTGCAGCGATCGAGCGAGGAGCTTCGCGTAATGGCCGCGCAACTGGCCCTGAAAGAAGGCGACCCAGGCGCTGGCATCGTTAACCCCGAGGATGGACTCCTCGAAGAACCGCACCGCCTCCTCGGGGATGTCGACGGTGATCCGCTGCCCGTCGGTCGACGATTTGTCGACCTCGACATAGAGCCAGCGATCGCGCTGCGCGTAGCGCGGGTAGCTCCCCAGAGTGAACACCACAGGAACGCTACTGCGGTCGATCATCTCGTCCAGGATGCGCTGCGCGCTCTCCTCGCTGGTCCTCAGCGGATGAAACAGGCGATTGCCGAGAATCAGGCCTTTCGGTTCGTATAGGGTGATGTCCGGCCGCCAGTTCTCGATCATGTGGAAATAGGCAATGGGGGCGAGGTCCGGGTCTCCGAGCGTGATTACCACCGCGTTCTTGGGCAACAGCTTTAATACCGTCTGCGCGTAGCGCGCACCCCAATCGTCGGCGGCGAGCAGGTTGATTCGAGCGCCGAACGCGAAGATCAGAGCGAGCAGCGCGGCCCCCGCGACCGCCGCGTGCGATGGCCGCCGGGCGTAACGCTGCACTGCCCACGCGAATCCCAGCCCCAGCCAGAGCGCGCCGATCGCATAGGCCGGAAGCGGATAGACGTGAAACACATGTGCGCGGAACGAGTCGTAGTCGAAGCCCAGGAGCAGCAGCAGGACCGCCGAGGGCATCAGGAAAGCAGCGGTCAGGAACGCGGCCACGCGATGCCCGAGGAGGCGCCACTGCACTACGAATCCGGCCACGGCCAGCAGCGTGCCGAGCAGCGCAAACTGCACCAGCAGCTGGCTGCCGAAAAACTGGAAAAACTTCACCCGATCGAGCCAGCCGGCCGACACCGAGTGGTCGATGCCCGCGTATCCCTTGCGGCCGAGGAAGAACAGGATTTCTTGAATGGTCTCCAGGGGGCCGTCGAAGCTGATCGGCAACGCCTGCCATGAGCGGCGCACCATCCACACGTAGGGAAGCAGGCCGAGAATCACCAGCCAGGAGAGAACACCGAAGCGGCTGAGCAGCTCCCGGCGCAGCGGCCATAGCAGGATGACGAAGGCGGGCGCGACCAGCAGCATCAGCGGATAGTGATTGGAGAGGCTCAGCCCGAAAACAAGCGCCATCCAGGGCAGCATGCGGCCGCCACTCCTGGCCACAGGCGCCTGCGTGGATGGCGGGCAGGCCTGCAGCCCCATGAAGACCAGCACGAGGAAGAAGAACGTGTTGAGGGTGTAGACCTCAGCAATGATCGCCTGCGACCAGAACACCGGCGAAACGCCGAGCGCAAAAGCCGCGAGATAGGCCGGCAGGCGCCCGGCGATCAGGACGCGGGCGCAGAGCCAGGCGGCGCCGCCAGTGAGGGCGCCGAACAACGCGCTCGCGAGATGCACGCGGTAGGCGACCGAGCCGAACGGCAAGTAGGTGAAGAGGTGGCCGATCAGCGTGAAAAGCGGATAGCCCGGAGGATGCTCGATGCCGAGGAAGTAGCTCGACAGGATGAAAAGCCCATCGTCCTCCAGCGCCACGGTGCGTGGCGCACTCCATGCATAGAGCGCAAAGAGCGCCAGGGCGACGACTCCGGCCTGCAGCCAGTCGGCCCGCTTCGGCCGGAAAGGCTCAGCGGGCAGCATCAGCGTTTTCCGGCAGTCGAGCCACCCCAGGTAAAGGACGCCGTAGTGAAGAAGTTCCAGAGCGCGGCAATCACGGCGCCCCCCAGGCCGGCCATCCAGTAGGGGAAGGATTTGAGGTACAGCCATTCCGCCATCGCGAGGTTGATGAGGCCGCCGATACCGCAGGCCGCGTAGAAGCTGAGCAGGCCGCGCCATATCCCCCGTCCACGCAGCCGCTGATCGCCGTAGGTAAAGATGTTGTTGAGGAAAAAATTGCTCGTCATGGCCGCCCACGTCGCGAGCGCCTGGCTGAGCAGGAAATTCCCCGACGCTGCGAAAACGAGCCAGAGCACGCAGAGGTGCACCGCTACGCCGCTCACGCCTACCGCGGCAAACAGGAAAAAGCGCGCCGGCAGCAGCCGGCCGGTCAGGTGATACAGCAGCAGCATGAAGAATTCGGCCACCACGCGCGCGCCGAGCTTGCTCTCGCCGTGCTGGCGGCTGCGCATGCGGTAGGGCATCTCCACGATGCGCGCCTTGCCGTGCGCGGCGGCGATCAGGTCGAGCAGGATCTTGAAGCCGCGCCCGTACAGCCGGCGCATCACCTGCTCGAGGAAGCTGCGCCGTACCATGAAGAAGCCGCTCATCGGGTCGGTGAGATCGCGCGTCAACACGCGGCTGATGGTGCTCGCCATGCGACTCAGCCTGACGCGGCCGGTGGTGAGCTCTCCGGTGCTCGCGCCCTCGACGTAGCGGCTCGCGACCACGATGTCGGCGTCTGCGCTGCGCATCTTCTCCAGCAGCGCCGGAAGAAGCGACTCATCGTGCTGCAGATCGGCATCGATCACGGCGAGGTACGGCGCCGAGCTCGCCAGCATGCCTTCGATGCACGCCGAGGCGAGGCCGCGGCGCCCGATGCGGTGCAGGCAGCGCACGCGCGGGTCCTGTTGTGCGCGCTCGCGCAGCACCTGCTCCGTGCCATCGAGTGCGTCGTCCACCACGAAGATCGCCTCCCAGTCGCAGCCTACGAGGGCCTGCTCGAGCGCGGCGAGCAGCGGCAGCACGTTGTCGCGCTCGCGGTAGGCGGGCACTACTACGGTGAGCTCGGGCATGTCAGTGGGCGATCACGAGATCCCGCTCGGCGCGGGCCTGTCGGAAATTGAAGATCAGGTATCCGATCTGCCAGTCGCGAAACGACCAGAGCCGGTCGCGGTAAGCGGCTTGGTCCACATCGGCGGGCGGACCATCGGCGCGCAGCGCTTTCGTGTTCCAGCCCCACGGTGAGTACACGAAGATGCCGAGCGTCTGGACGAAAATCGACCACGTGACGGCGACGGCGAAGACCGCCCGCCAGAGCGGCCGCTCCAGGATCCACGGGAGCGCTGGCAGGCACAGCACGGCGAGCAGCGGCACGCTGTCCACGATCGGGCGGTAGCCATAGGTCCATCCTCCCCACCAGTCGAACCAGAGGAACGCCGGTACCCACAGGGCAAGCACCGCAAGGGTCAGGAAGCGCAGTGACCGGTAGCGCGGGTCTTTCCAAGCGAGCACCGCGCCGAGGAACGCGGCCGCGAGGAACGGCGAATAGACCAGCAGCCCGCGCGAAGGGCTGACGAGCAGCCCCGCGGCGCCGAGCCAGAGCGGCGTCTGCCAGAGCTCGGCGCTGCCCGTCTTGTACCGCGCGACGTTCGCACCGGCGGCGAGCTGGCCAAACTCCAGCGGCGAGCCGAAGTAGTACCAGTTGTAGGCGAGCGTGAGTGCGGCGAAAGGCAGCGCGGCGACCACGAAAGCGGCGAATGCCTTTCGATCCGAGAGCAGCAGCCACGCCGCCGCGGCGCACGCCACGAGCGCGGCGGTTGGCCGGCACGCCGCGGCGGCGGAAAAAGCGCATCCTGCGGCCGCGCCGCGCAGCCACGGCGCAGGCAGGCGCACCAGGCAAAGCACGCCAAGCGCCAGGAAAAAGATCTCGGGCGTCTGCTGCCAGAGCGAATGCGACGAGATCGACCACACGCAGGTGCCGACGGCATACGCCGCGCATAGCAGCAGCGCGCGGCCGCGCGATACGAACCCGGCGGCGATCAGATAGATGATCGCCACCGAGGCGGCGCTGAGCACGGCGGCGGTCAGCTTGGCGACGCCCCATGCGGCCGCCTGGTCCTGCCACAGGCGCGCGCCGGCCAGTTGAGCCAGCGCAGCGATGGGCAGCGCGGTGAGCCCGGCTACGGCGCCGAAGGCGCCGATGAAAAGCGGCTCGCCGGTTGCCGGCCGCTCGCGCGCGGTGGGCACGAGGTAGTATTTCGAGCCCTTGAAATCCAGCCGGCCGTCGCGATAGTGCTCGGCGAAAGTCTTGCCGGATCCCGGCGCGACGTGGCTCCAGTGCGTGACGTTGATCGACACGTCCTTGCCGTCGCCTCCCTTGGCACTCCACGCAAACATGAAGGGCGCTTCGAACGGGCTGAAGCTGAGATCGCCGTCGCCGAGCACGCTCGCCGCGAGGTAGACGTTCGGCGTAGTGTCCGCGTCGAGCGGCAACAGCGTGCCGTTCGACAGATAGGCGAACAGCGCGGCGAAGAACACGGCGAGGGCGACGCGCCCGTGCGTCCACTCAACGCGCACTGTTCCACCGGATCAGGCTGAGCAGGAACGAGGCGAGCACGATCTCCATGCCGCCGACCATCAGCGCGCTCGCCGGAATCGTGTCGCGCATCATCACTCGCGGGTCGAGCGCGCCGAACCCGGTTTCGCTCCAGCTCCAGAACGCGGCGGCGCTCCAGATGAAACCGGCGAGCGCCATCGCCAGCCCGAAGAGCAGCCCGCGCTCGAGGTAGAAAAGCCTCAGCAGCCGTTCGAGGGCGGCGTTGCGCGGCAGCAGCCCGGCGACCTGAGCCGCAGTGCGCGCGAAAAGCGCGAACAGGCAAAGCTGCAGGCCGAGCAGCGCGGCCGCGGAGGCGTACAGCATGCTGTGAATGTCGAGTCCGGCGGCGCCGAGCCGCAGCGGGGAGAAATAGAGTGTCGTGGTCAACGCGATGCCGGCGGCAAGCAGCGCGAGGCCCGGGTAGAGGAACAACCAGCGCGGGCTGAAGAGCAGCAGCAAGCGCAGATGCCGCCAGCCGTCGCGCCAGCTTCTCAGATGCGACGCCCGCCCGCGGCCATCCGGATGGAGCGCAGTCGGGACTTCCGCGATGCGCCATCCCGCCAGCGATGCCTTCACCACCAGCTCGCTCGCGAACTCCATTCCGGTGGTCCTCAGGTTAAGTGAGCTGACCGCCTCACGATCGAAGCCGCGCAACCCACAGTGAAAGTCGCCCACCTTCGCGCCAAACAGCAGCCGGCCGACGAAGCTCAGCACCGGATTGCCGAGGTATCGATGCAGCAGGGGCATGGCGCCTTTCTGGATGCCGCCGCGGAAACGATTGCCCATGACGAGGGGATAGCCTTCGCGCAGCTTGGCGACGAAACCGTCGAGCCGGGCAAAGTCGTAGCTGTCGTCGGCGTCGCCCATGATGATGCAGCGGCCGCGCGCGGCGGCGATGCCTCCCGCCAGGGCGGCGCCGTAGCCGCGCTCGGCGACCTCGATGACGCGGGCTCCAGCGCGCTGCGCCAGCATCCGGGAGCCGTCGTCGGAGCCGTTGTCGGCGATCAGCACTTCGCCGTCAATCCCGGCGCGCTCGAGAAAATGCCGCGCCTTGTCAACGCAGCTGCCGACGGTCGCGGCCTCATTGAGGCAAGGCATGAGAATGGTCAGCTCGGTCATGCCTTTTTCCGCCCTGCCTTTTTCCCCCTTAAAGCCAAAAAAAAGGTACCCCGAAGGGTACCTTTTATTGAAGCTAGGCCTCTGCTATTAGCCGCGGCAGGAGCCGGGCAGATACTTCGGCGAGACCGTGGTGCCGTCGGTCGCCAATCCGCAGCGCCAGCCGTACAGCGTCTGGCTTTGGCCGGCCGTCATCACGGACGGCGCTGTGGCAGTCGATAGCGGGATCAGCGTAACCACCGACGTGTTCACCACCGTCGAGACACCCTGCACGGTGGCCTTCACGCCGCCGTCGATCGTCGTCGTGACGCCATTGACGTACTTCGTCATTTGCGAGGCGGTGAGAATCTCGCAGCCCCAGCCGTTGGCTGACGGCGCCGTGGTGGGCCCGGACTGGTACACCTCGGTGATCGACGTACGGCAGGAACTCATCGCCAGAATCACTTCCGACATCTTCGCGCGGATCGTGTAGTCCTGATACGCCGGCAGCGCAACGGCCGCCAGAATGCCGATGATCGCGACCACGATCATCAGTTCGATCAGGGTGAAACCCTTCTGCAGCGTTCTCATTCGAACCCTCCCTTGTTGGTCATCATTGGTCGGCTCGATACCCGACCGGCGTAGTGCCCGCAACGTTCATGCCAAGGAGATGAGGCCGGGCATGAGAAATGGCTGGGTTAGGGTAGCCTCTTCCCCTCGATGCCAAAAAAAAAGGTACCCCGAAGGGTACCTTTTATTGAAGCTAAGCCTCTGCTATTAGCCGCGGCAGGAGCCGGGCAGATACTTCGGCGAGACCGTGGTGCCGTCGGTCGCCAATCCGCAGCGCCAGCCGTACAGCGTCTGGCTTTGGCCGGCCGTCATCACGGACGGCGCTGTGGCAGTCGATAGCGGGATCAGCGTAACCACCGACGTGTTCACCACCGTCGAGACACCCTGCACGGTGGCCTTCACGCCGCCGTCGATCGTCGTCGTGACGCCATTGACGTACTTCGTCATTTGCGAGGCGGTGAGAATCTCGCAGCCCCAGCCGTTGGCTGACGGCGCCGTGGTGGGCCCGGACTGGTACACCTCGGTGATCGACGTACGGCAGGAACTCATCGCCAGAATCACTTCCGACATCTTCGCGCGGATCGTGTAGTCCTGATACGCCGGCAGCGCGACCGCCGCCAGAATGCCGATGATCGCGACCACGATCATCAGTTCGATCAGGGTAAAGCCCTTCTGTAGCGTTCTCATTTGATCTCCCTCTGTTAGTAAGGAACCGGTCAGGTTTGTTTGATACCCGGCCCGCCTGATACGCGCAACGTTCATGCCATGCGCGGATGCGCTGGATGAGGCACGGGAGGCCTAAAAAGCTTGCCCCAATTCAGGCCCAGTAGCCCATTCGTGTCCGGAGCTGCCCATTTTGGTCACGCTGTCCGCCTCCTTACGAGCGTACCGATGGGCGCGCGGCCGCTGCGATGGTCATATAGGCGAGGAATTTTTGCGTGACGGATTCCACAAACGGCGCCGGATATCCGGCTTCCTTCAGCGCCCACTTGATGCGGTTGCCGAAGCACGCCTTCTGGTAGAGATTCGGCCGGCGTTCGAGAGCGAAAGCGCTGATGCGGGAAAATATTCTATCGAGCGTCTTCATCGCCTTTTCCGCCGACTTTTCGTTCGACAGGTCCGTGCCCGCCCGCGGGAAGCGCTGCAACAGCTCGGCGACGATCGAGTCTGCGAACTCGTCGATGTGCTTCCTGGAGAACCAATTCAGCAGCATGCCTGTCCCGCCCATGTGGCGGCCGGATTATACGCGCACCGCCTCGCGCAGCAGCGGCGCCTAGAATGCGTCTCCTGTTCCAATGGCAACTGATCCCGCCGAGACCCTCATCGCCGAAGGCAATCGCGCCGAAGATGCCGGTGATCTCGGGCGCGCCTGCGAGCTCTACCGGCGGGCCGTGAGCCTCGCGCCGCGCCTTGCGAAGACTCATCTCAACCTCGGCGTCGGGCTCGAGGCGAGCGGCGATGCGGCCGGCGCGTTCGCCGCGTATGAGAAAGCGCTCGCCATCGACCCGGCGAGCCCGGCAGCGAACTACAACCTTGGCAAGCTGCTGTATACGCGAGGCGCTTACGGCGAGGCGGAGCGCCGCCTCAAGCAGGCGCTCGAAGGCCGTGCCCAATTTCCCGAAGCCCACATCGTGCGCGGCTACGCGCTACATGCGCTGGGCGAGCTGGAGGCGGCTGCGAGCGAGCTCGAAACGGGTCTCGAGCAGCGGCCCGAGGATGATGCCGCGCGCGCCGCGCTGGCGCGGGCGCTTTTCAGCATGGCGGAAAGTCGCGCAGCGCGCGGCGAGCCGCAAGAGGCGCTCGCTGCCTATCGGCGGTTGCTCGAGAGCTTGCCCGATCATGCCGTGGCGCTTTGCAATGTCGGCACGATCGTCAAGGCGCTCGGCCGAGTCGCCGAGGCGCTCGACTACTATCGCAAGGCGGTCGCGGCCGATCCGCAGAGCTTCGAGGCTCATTATTATCTGGGGATTACTCAGCGCGAGCAGGGTCGCACCGAGGAAGCGCTGGCCTCGTTTCGGCGCGCGATCGAGCTGCGTCCCGCAATGGCGGACGCCCATTTCGCCCTCGGCAATGTGCTGCGCCTGATCGATCGCAAGGCCGAGGCGCTGGCGGCGTTTCAGCAGGCGCTGGCGCTGGACCCGGACCATGTGAAAGCGCGCTGGTCGTGCCTCATGGCGCAGCTGCCCGCGGTGTACGCGCCGGGCGATGACCCGCAAGCGTTCAGGCGACAGTTCGCGGCGGAGCTCGCCGAACTGGAGCGCTGGTTCGACGGGCCGCGCATCGCGCATGGCGCCCTGGGTGTCGGCACGGACCAGCCGTTCGAGCTCGCCTATCAGGAGGAAAACAACCGAGCGTTGCTCGCGCGCTATGGCGCCTTGTGCACGCGGCTGATGGGTCACTGGCAACAGCACGAGCGCATGCCGCCGCCCAGCGTGCGCCGGCATAGCCGGCTGCGCGTGGGCATTGTTTCAGCCCATTTGCGCTACCACTCGGTATGGAGCGCGATCACCAAAGGCTGGTTCCAGGAATTCGATGCTCGCCGCTTTGCGCTTTACGCCTTCCACGTCGGGGTCGACGAGGACCAGGAAAGCGCTTTCGCCAAATCGCGCGCTGCGCACTACGAGCGCGGTCCGAAGGAGTTGCGCGAGTGGGTGGACGCCATCGGCGCGCAGCAGCTCGACGTGCTGGTCTATCCCGAGATCGGCATGGATCCGATGACCGTGCGCCTCGCGAGCCTGCGCCTGGCGCCGGTCCAGGCGGCGAGCTGGGGACACCCGGAGACCAGCGGCCTGCCGACCATCGATTACTACCTCTCGGCCGAGGAGCTCGAACCGGAAGCTGCACAAGCGCACTACACCGAGCGCCTGGTCGCGCTGCCGCATCTCGGCTGTCACTTCGAGCCGCTCAATATCGCGCCTGCCCCGGTGGATCCGGCACAGGCGGGCATCGATGCGCGGCTTCCGCTGCTCGTCTGCCCCGGCGTGCCCTTCAAGTACGCGCCACAGCACGACTGGGTATTTCCGGAAATCGCGCGCCGCCTGGGCCGCTGCCGATTCATCTTTTTCGCCCATTGGACCCGCAGCTTGTCCGACCGGCTTGCGCAGCGCCTGCAGGTCGCCTTCAAGGCCCGTGGCCTGAGCTACGAGCGCTTCGTCACTTTCATGCCGTGGCAGACGCCGGCCGGCTTCCTCGGCTGGCTGCGCCGTGCCGATGTGTTTCTCGACACGATCGGCTTTTCGGGCTTCAACACCGCGCTGCAAGCCGTCGAGTGCGGCCTGCCCATCGTCACACGCGACGGCCGCTTCCTGCGCGGACGGCTGGCGAGCGGCATCCTCAAGCGGCTCGAGCTGCAGGAGCTCGTGGTGCCCACCGAGCAGGCCTACGTCGATCTGGTGGTCAAGCTTGCGCAGGACTCCGCGTACCGCCAGGCGGTGAGGTCGCGGATCGAAGGCAGCCGTGCGGCGCTATACCAGGACCGTGCGCCGGTTCGAGCGCTCGAGGAGTTCCTCGTGCGGGCCGCTCAGGGCGCGTAGCCCGGGATGCGCGACTCGTCGACCTCGTCGATCTGCTCCTTGTCGAGGAACATGTCGGCGTAGCGCCGGTACACCTTGCGCCGCACGAAGACGTCGAACAGATCGGGATCGACGTGGTGGTTCTCCTTCATGCGCCCGAGGATCTGGAGCGACTCGGAGAGCGTCTTGCCCTTCTTGTAGGGCCGGTCCTTGGCGGTGAGCGCCTCGAAAATGTCGGCGATCCCCATGCAGCGCGCCTGCACCGACATCTGCTCGCGCTTCAGGCCCTTCGGATAGCCCTTGCCGTCCATGCGCTCGTGGTGGCCGCCGGCATACTCGGGCACCTTGGTGAGGTGCTTGGGCCAGGGCAGCGCCTCGAGCATGCGGATGGTCGCCACGATGTGCTGGTTGATCACCTTGCGCTCTTCCTCGGTGAGCGTGCCGGCGCGGATGGTGAGGTTCTTCACCTCGTCGGCGGTGAGGAACTCGGCCTCGTGGCCCGAGACGTCGCGCCAGCGGTACTGGGCGATGCGCTTCACGTGCTCGACGTGCTCGTCGCTCATGCGCTCGCCGCCGATGTTGCAGGCGTGCAGGAACTTGCGGTCGTCGTCGAGCTTGCGCAGACGGTCGCGCAGCCGCCCCTCCTCCTCGGAGACCTCCATGCGGTCCATCGCGATGCGGCGCTTGAGCGAATCGATCTCGGCGTCGCGCTTCAGGACCTCGAAGCGCGTATCGACGAGCTGCACGCGGTCGAAGATGGTTTCGAGCTTGGTCGCCTTGTCGACCACGTGCACCGGCGTGGTGACCTTGCCGCAGTCGTGCAGCAGTCCCGCGATCTTGAGCTCGTAGCGATCCTTGTCGCTCATGTGGAACTCGGCGAGCGGCCCCTGCGCGGTCTCGTTCACCGCCTCGGCGAGCAGCATCGTCAGCACCGGCACGCGCTGGCAGTGGCCGCCGGTATAAGGCGACTTCTCGTCGATCGCGCCGTTGATCAGGCTGATGAACGACTCGAACAGGCTCTCGAGCTGGTTGATCAGCATACGGTTGGTGAGCGCGACCGCCGCCTGCGAGGCGAGCGACTCCGCCAGGCGCTGGTCGGACGAGGAAAAGGGCACGATCTGGCCGCTGCGCGGGTCCTGCGCGTTGATCAGCTGCAGCACGCCGATCGCTTCACCTTCGTGGTTGCGCATCGGCACCGTGAGAAACGACTGCGAGCGGTAACCGGTCTTGGCGTCGAAGGCGCGGGTGCCGGAGAAGTCGAAGCCCTCGGCGATATAGGCGTCGGCGATGTTGATCGTCTTGCCGGTGAGCGCGGTATGCGCCGCTACCATGCTGTGGTTCGGTTTGCCGTCCTTGTAGAGCTGGATCGGGTAGAACGGCACCGGGTTGCCGGTGGTGCCGCCGAGGTAGTACTTGAGCGAGCTGGTGCGCACGATCTCGAAGCGCAGGCTCTTTTCCTCGGTGACGCGGTAGAGCGTGCCGCCGTCGGCGCGGGTGATGGTCTTCGCCGCCGTCAGGATCGCTTCGAGGAGGCGATTGATGTCGCGCTCGGCGGAAAGCGAGGCGCCGATGGCATTGAGCTGATCCAGACGCTGGGCGAGATCGTCGGCCGCGGTGAGCGCCGCGCCGGCGGGGAACCGCAGGCCCTGCGTGCTGTCGATGGTGGCGCTCATTTCACCTCGATGCGGCGTCACTTGATGCAGACGGTGCGCACTTCCTTCATGTGGGTGATCCCCATCAGGCATTTCTCCATGCCGTCCTGCTTGAGGGTGCGCATGCCGTCCTCGAGGCACTGCGCCAGCATCTCGGCGACGCGCGCATGCTCCTGCACCAGCTTCTTCAGCTTGTCGGTGGCGATCAGGAGCTCATGCAGGCCGCAGCGTCCCTTGAAGCCGCTGCCGCCGCACTTGTCGCAGCCCACCGGCTTGTAGAACGTCAGCTGACCCTTGTCGTTGCCATAGGTCTTCACCCAGTCCTTGTAGACCGCCTCCATCGAGCCTTTCGGATCGGCCTTGAAGCGCGAAGTGTTCATCAACTCTTCGCAATACTCGCGCAGGAAGGACGTCAGCTCGGCGGCCTCCGGCGTGTAGGGCTGCTTGCAGCTGCACATGCGCTTCGCCAGGCGCTGCGCCAGGATGCCGAGCAGCGCGTCGGCGAAGTTGAACGGGTCCATGCCCATGTCGAGCAGGCGGATGATCGATTCCGTCGCCGAGTTGGTATGCAGCGTGGCGAACACCAGGTGGCCGGTGAGCGACGCCTCGATGCCGGTGCCGGTGGTCTCCTTGTCGCGCATCTCGCCGACCATGATGATGTCCGGGTCGGCGCGCAGGAACGCTTTCATCACCGCGGCGAAGTCGAGGCCGGCCTTCTTGTTGACCTGCACCTGGCGCAGGCCCTTCTGCGTGATCTCCACCGGATCCTCGGCGGTCCAGATCTTGGTGTCCGGGGTGTTCAGGAACTTGAGTACCGAATGCAGCGTGGTGGTCTTGCCCGAGCCGGTCGGGCCGCAAACGAAGAACAGGCCGTAGGGCTTCGATACCGCCTTGGTGAGCTCCTCGTGATTGCGCGTGGTGAAGCCCATCTTCTCGAGGGGAATCGGTTCGCCGGCGGCGAGAATCCGCATCACGATGTCCTCGACGCCGCCGGCCGTGGGAATGGTCGCCACGCGCAGTTCGATGTCGAGCGGTCCGAACTTCTTGAACTTGATCTTGCCGTCCTGCGGCTTTCTCTTCTCCGAGATGTCGAGGTCGCACATGATCTTGATGCGCGCCACGATCGCCGCGCGGTAGCTCGCCGGCACCTCGATGTAGGGTCCGAGCGAGCCGTCCTTGCGGAAGCGGATCTCGGTTTTCGCCTTGCCGGGATAAGGCTCGATATGGATGTCCGAGGCGTTCTGGTTGTACGCGTCGACGATCACCTTGTTCACCAGCTTGACCAGCTCGTTGTCGGCGGCGGCGGAGACCTCGTCGCTGCCGGAGTCGAGCGCCTCGCCACTGCCGCTGCCGTCGTCGGACATGCCGGACAGCAGGTCATCGACGCTCGACATGTCCATGGCCGCGGCTTCCTGGCCATAGAGCTGGTTCAGCGTGTCCTTCCAGTCCTTCACCGTGGTGACGCGATAAACGATGCGCGCCTTGGGGAACACGTTGGAGGCGATGCGCGAGGAGCGGATGCGCTCCGGATCGAGGCACAGCACCACCAGGCCATCCTTGGTGTCGTCGATCGGCACCCACACGTTGGCCTCGACGTATTCGCGCTTCAGATTCTTCAGCAGCTCGGCCGGCTTGATGCGGTCGGACTTGAACGGCTCGTAGGGCACGCCGAAAAACTTCGACAGCGCGCCGCCGATCGCCGGCACCTTCACCTGGAATTCCTCGGCCAGCACCTGCTCGATGTCGACAGCTTTTTTGCGCGCCTGCCGTGCCGCCAGGTCGAACTCACCCGCCGAGAGCACCGCGTCCGCGATCAGGTAGTCGTATTTGGTCTTGGCGAGCTGCGGCTTCTGGCGCTGCCTGAAGGCGATGGCGAGGGTCTGCGAGAGCTCGCTCACCCCTTCCTCGGCGAGGCCGCCGAAGGGCACGCCGGCCTTGTTGTTGATGATCTGGATCACGCCGATCAGCTCGGCTGTGGCCTGCTCCATGATCGGCGCCACGAGCTGCTGCTTGGTGCGGTAGCCGGTGCGCTTGTCGACCTCCTGCAGGAAGCGCAGGTTCGGATTGATCCCGCGCAGCTCGGCGTCGTCGTAGCAGTCCCGGATGTTGATCGCCTTCTTGGCGAGCGCGGTGTAGCCCGCGATCGAGTGCTCGGCGATCGGCAGCTTCAGGTCCTTGAACGAGTTGAGGCCGGTCTTGACCTTGGAGACGATGGACTGCTTGTCCTCGCTTACCGAATAGATCGTCAGGCGGTCGGCGTTGAAGAGGGCACAGACGTCCGCGCTCACCTCGAGCATGATCTCGTCGATGTTGTTGGTGGCGTGAATCTTGTTCGTCACCGCCTGGAGCTGCTTCTGGAACGCCAGGCGAGCCGCGACGTCGGTCTGCGCCGCCGCCGGCTGACTGAGAACTGCGCTCATTTCGAACCTCCCTGCTATTCGGTGCGGACCCCGGGATCCGCTTCTAGCTTGGCTTGCATAATAGCGTCATACACCCTGATTTACCAAGACTTTTACCCCCTCGCCTCGCCTCAGGACGACCGTTCGGCGGCTTGCTTCAGCCCGCCTTCGAGCAGCCACACGCGGAACCCCCGCTGGGCAAAGAGAAAAGCCGCGGCGGCGCTGCGCCGGCCGCTCTGGCAGTAGGCGACGTACTCGCGCGAGCGATCGAGCACCGCGAACATGTTGCGCACTTCGGCGAGCGGCACGTTGATCGCGCCGGGCAGCTTGTCGAACTGGTACTCCGAGGGATAGCGCACATCGAGCCACAGCGCGCCCTCGCGCACCTTCTGCGCCGCGTCGTGGAAGCCGATGCGCCGCAGGAGCGGCTCGCGCATCAGGTCGTTGAAGTCCGCGCGACGCACGCGCAGCAGCTCGCCGTCGCTCAGCGCGACCACGGTGGCGTTGCGCTTCGCCTCGGAGACCAGCGCCTCCTCGCCGAAGGTATCGCCGCTCTTCAGCTCGGCGAGCACCACCTTGGCGCCGCCCACCAGGCGCTCGACCTGGAAGCGCCCGGCGCCGACCAGGTAGTAGTAGTCGCCGGCGTCGCCTTCGTGGATCACCGCCTGGCCGCGGGCCACATGGATGCGCTCGAAGCGCTTGAGCAGCTCCTCGATATGCGGCGCCGGCAGCTGCGCGAGCGCGCCGCTCTTCAGGCTGCTCAGGGCAAAGGCGCGCGTCATGAAGCGCGCGTCGCCGCGCACCGCCTGGTCCCAGGTGGCGAGCGTATCGAGCATTTCGTCGTCGAGCGCAAGCACGTCGACATCGGTGATCGCCTTGCTGCGCAGGATCGGCTGGCGGCGCCGGTTGAGCGCATGGCAGCCCTCGCCGGTGCCGCCGACCAGCACCAGCGTGCCGCCGCCCTGGAAGGCGAGCAGCAGCTCGCCCTGCAGCAGGAAGAGCGACCGTCCGGGTACGCGACCGGCGAGCGGATCGCTGCCGCGCGGCGCACGCTCGATGATCGCCATGTCGGCAAGTTCGGTCAGCCGGTCGTGCGACAGCCCGGCGAGCGGCGTGAGGGCGCCGAGCTGCTCCGGCGTCGCATGCGGCCGGCGCACTAGAACTCGAGCACCAGGTTGTTCTGCAGCATCTGCGGGCGGAACTTGCCGGCGCACTCCTCGATCTCGAGCATGGTCGGCTCGATCTCGCCCGGCTTCATGTGCGTGATGTAGATCTCGGCGTCGAGCTCGAACTTCGCCAGCTCCTCGGCGAGCGTCTCCGGGCACAGATGGCGCGAGATCTCGGCGAGCTGGCGCTCCTTGTTGGAGAACGCGGTTTCGATAATCAGGAATTTGAGGTTGGCGATGCGGTTCACCTCGCGCCAGAGCGCGTCGTTCGGGCCGGTGTCGCCGGTGAAGACCAGGCTGGCTCTCCCGCTATCGAGGTGGTAGCCGACGGCGGGCACCGTGTGGCGCGCCGGCAGCGGCGTGATGCTGCGCGCGGCCAGGCGCACCGTCTCGCCGAGCGCGATCTCCTGGTAGCGTAGGAACGGCGCCTCGGGGCTCGGGATCTCGCTGAAGTCCGGCCAGATCGCCCAGTTGAAGAGATGGTTGCGCAGGATCTCGAGGGTCGCGCGCGTGGCGTAGACCACCAGCGGCTTCGAGCGCATGCCGCCGACCGTGTCCACCAGGAACGGGATCGACGTGACGTGGTCGAGATGCGAATGCGTGATGAAGATGTGGTCGATCTGCGAGAGCTCGGCGAGCGTCAGGTCGCCGACGCCGGTGCCGGCGTCGATCAGGATGTCGCTGTCGACCAGGAACGAGGTGGTGCGCAGGTGCCGGCCGCCGATTCCGCCGGAGCATCCGAGCACGCGCAGGCGCACGCGGGGCCCCGGCTACTTCTCGTCGAACGCCGTCACGCCGTCCCAGCCGGGGGCGGGCGGCGCACGCCGCAACTCGCTGACCCGCCCGGCGTAGAGCCGGTAGAGGCCGCAGTCCGGGCGCAGGCGCTGCAGGTTGACGAGATCGACGTCGGTTTGATCCCAGTTGCGGGCGCGGTAGCCGCGCAACGTCTGGCTCCAGAGCTTGAGCTCTGCGTGCAGGGCAGCATCGAGCTCGCCGCCGAGCGGCTCGTAGATGGTGAGGGCTTCATCCCTGCCCTTCACCCTGATGCGGTCGACTTCGCGAAAAGCGACGTCCTTGACCATGTTGCGCGTTCCCTCCCCTACGAGGATGCCGACGCCATAGTACTTGGTCCGCCCTTCCAGCCGCGAGGCAACATTTACCGCGTCGCCCATCGCGGTATAGGCGCGGCGCACTTGAGAGCCCATATCGCCGACCCGCACCACGCCGGAATTCAGGCCGACGCCGATCTTCAGGGTCGGCCAGCCGCGCGCGGCGAAGCGCTGGTTCAGGGCCTGGCACTCGGTCTGCATCTCGAGGGCCGCGGCTACGCCGTTACGCGCGTGCTGGGGATCGTCCATCGGCGCGCCCCAGAAGGCCATGATGGCGTCGCCGATGTACTTGTCGAGCGTGCCGCGGTAACGGCTGCGGATGATGCTGCTCATGATGGTGAGGTATTCGTTGATGTACTCGCGCAGCTCCTCGGGCTTGAGCGCTTCCGAGATGCTGGTGAAGCCGCGCACATCGGAGAACAGGATCGTGAGCTCGGCGCTGCGCGGCGCCATGGTGTAGCGCCGCGGGTCCTGCGCCATGCGATCGACCAGCTCGGGCGGCACGTACTGGCCGAAAAGCTCGGTGAACTGGCGCTTGGAGCGCGATTCGACGAAATAGCCGTAGGCCATGTTCATCGTGTAGAGCGCGGCAATCATCAGCACCGAGGTGGCGAGCGGCAGCACCAGGCCGCCTTCCTTCCAGACCGCGAGGTTCAGGGCCACGATCAGCGCCCCGCCGAGCGCGGTGGCGACGCTCGCCCAGAGGGCCGAGAGCATCGGGATCAGCGCCGACAGCGCGAGGCCGCCCAGCGCCACCAGCGCCACCTCGGCGCCGAGCATGTAGGCGGGCTTCTCCTTGAGGTCGCGATCGATGATGCCGGCGATCAGGTTGGCGTGGATTTCCACCCCCGGATAGACGTTGTCGACCGGTGTCGCGCGCAGGTCGAGCAGCCCGGACGCGGTGGTGCCGATGAGCGCCATCTTGCCCTTCAGCTGGTCGGCATTGACCCGCTCGGCGAGCACGTCGGCGAGCGAGATATACGGGAAGCTGAACTTGTGGCCGCGATAGGGCACGAGCGCGCTGGCGGTATCGTCGACCGGGATCCTCAAGGGACCGACCTTGATCCATTCCAGGCCGCTGTAGCCCTTGCGCGAGGCCGCCTCGGGGAAGCCGGGCTCCACCGCCGGCATGGCGCCGGTCTGCAGCGCGATCAGCGCGCGCACCATGGCGAGCGAAAAGGACTCGTAGTAGGCGCCGTCGAGTTCGGCCAGCATCGGCACCCGCCGTATCACGCCGTCCTCGTCGGTGAGCGGATTGAAATGACCGGCGCTCGCCGCGCTCTTCAGGAACTGCGCCAGGTTCCCGCCATAGCCGTTCCACGAGGTAAAGGCGACGTTGCGGCCGGCAAAGCTGCCCTTGGGCAGGACCGGATCGGGGATCGCGGCGATGCGCCGCGCATCCTTGTCGCTGTTGAAGTAGTAGCCGAGGATCACCGGCCGTCCCTGGATGCTGCGCGCGAACAGGCTGTCGTTGTCGAGCTCGGGCCGCAGCTTCTGGTAGATGTCGTGGAACGCGGGGACCGACCTCAGCTCGTGCTGTGCGAGCTGGTCGAGCGCGCGGATGCCCGAGGAGTAGTCGGCTTCCGCGAACACCACGTCGAAGCCCGCGACCGTGACCTGGTACTTGTTGAACAGCTTGTCGATGACGCGCGCCATGACATCGCGCGGCCAGGGCCAGCGGCCGACCTCCTGCAGGCTCTTCTCGTCGATGTCGAGGATCACGATGCGCCGGTCGACGCCGCGCGGCATGGTCATCGTGAGCCGCGCGTCGTAGATGAGGTGGTCGAGCCGGGTGATGAAACCCAGCTGGTAGAGCTCCAGCGCGTGCCCTACGAAGAACAGCGTGATCGTAAGGCCGAAAAGAATCCTTACGATGTGTTGTCTCAGATCGGCCCTTTCAGGCCTTCAGGAAGAATTCCATCTTGACGCCGGCCAGTTCGATGACGTCGTGGTCCTTGAGGGAGTGCGGCGCGGCGCCGATTTCCTGGCCGTTGACCGTCGGACGGTTCGCGCCCTCGACGTGGGTGATGAAATAGCCTTGCGGGCGGCGCGTCAGCACCGCGACCTGCACGCCAGGCTTGCCGAGCGTGGTGAGTGGTTTGGTGAGCTCGAGCTCCCTGCCGGCGTTGCCGCCGGACAAGAGCTGAATGGCGCCCAGCGGCTGGCCACCAGGCTTGGCGGCAGGGGCCGCGGCGGGCACCGCGGCGGGTGCAGCCTTGGGAGCAGCATCCTTGTCGGCAATTCCGGTGGCGGCCGCCGCTGCGCCGGCAGCCTGAACGGCCGCCTGGCGCTGCGCCACCGCGGCTTGCGCGCCACCGCCGCCTGCAGCAGCTGCGGCGGCCGCCTTCATGGCCGCGGGCCGCAGCACCATGGTCTTCTCGAAGTCGGCCTTCTCGCCGCTCGCCGCGGGCGCCGCCTCGCCGACGAACTTGAGCTTGTACTTGCCCAGCTCGATGACGTCGTTGTTCTGCAGGAAATGCTTCTTGATCGGGTTGCCGTTGACGACCGTGCCGTTGGTGCTGCCGAGATCCTCGAGGAACGAGTCGTTGAGGATGGTGACGATCACGGCGTGCTCGCCGCTCACCGCAAGGTTGTCGATCTGGATGTCGTTGTGGGGCTTGCGACCGATGGTGGTGCGCTCCTTCGTCAAGGGGATCTCCTTGAGAACGAGCCCATCCATGCTGAGTATCAATTTCGCCATAGGTGGCCCCTACCGGGAGGTTATTTTAACCACGCGAACACCTTGGCCATGACGCCCTTGGCGCCCGGGTACTCCCTGAGGACCCGGACCAGTATAACCGAAACGTTGTCGCGACCCCCGTTGTCGTTGGCCATCTGCACCAGCTGCTGGGCGGCGAGCTTGAGATTTCCGCCGAGCGTGGAGAGCGTCATGCCGATGTCTTCGTCGTCCACCATGTCGCACAAGCCATCCGAACAGAGCAGGTAGATATCGCCCGGCTTCGTCGGGTACTCGTGGATCTCGGGCTCGACGGTCGGATCGATGCCGAGCGCCTTCGTCACGAGATTCTTGTGCGCGGCTTTCTTCGCCTGCTCGGGGGTGATGATCCCCGAGTCGATCTGCTCCTGCAGCAGCGAATGATCGCGCGTCACCTGCTTGAACTTGCCGTCGCGCGACATGTACAAGCGCGAGTCGCCGAGGTGCGCGACCAGGATGCGATTGTCGTAGAACAGGCACACCACCAGCGTCGTGCCCATGCCGGCGTACTGCGGCTGGCTCTGCGATGCCTGGAAGATCGAGGTGTTCGCCTTCAGCACCTGCTCGCGCACCAGGCGCGCGGCGATCTCCTCGTTGTTCTTCTGATCGACCTCGTAGGGACGCGCGTTGGCGAGGATCTGGCGCATCTCGGTGACGATCACCGTGGTCGCCATGCCGCTCGCCACTTCGCCCGCGTTGTAACCGCCCATGCCGTCGGCGAGCACCACCAGGCCGTTCACCGGATCGGCGGCGATCGAGTCCTCGTTGTGCGAGCGCACCATGCCCGGGTCGGTGCAGGTGGCGATTTCGAGGGTCTGGGTGAGGTCCATGTCAGAGCTCGAGGTCGACCGCGGCCGGCTGCGCCGCGGTCGCGTTGAGTGCCGTTTGCAGCGCGCCGCCGAAGTGCTCGCCGGTCTGGAAGCGCTCGTCGGGATTCTTGGCGAGCGCGCGCTCGAGGAAGCGCGCGATGCCCGGCGGCACGGCGGGATTCACGCTGAGAATGTCGGCCGGCGCCTCGTTCGCGATCTTGAACATGAGCTGCGCCATCGACTCGCCGTCGAACGGCAGCTTGCCGCACATCAGCAGGTAGAGCGTCACCGCGAGCGAGAACAGATCCGAGCGGCCGTCGATGCGCTTGCCGGCGAGCTGCTCCGGCGACATGTAGGAAGGCGTGCCGAGCACCATGCCGGTCTTGGTTTTCGAGCTCGCGGTGAGGCGCGCGATGCCGAAGTCGGTGACCTTGAGCGTGTCCGATTCGGGGTGGTACATGAGATTCGCCGGCTTGATGTCACGGTGCACCACGCCTTCGCGATGCGCATAACCGAGCGCGTCGGCCGCCCGCGCGACGATCGACACGACCTTCTCCGGCGCCAGCAGCTTGCCCGGCTTGGTGTGCGGCCCGAGATCGCCGCCGCGCAGGAGCTCCATCGCGATGTAGCAGAAGTCGTGCTCCTCGCCGGTGTCGTAGATGGTGACGATGTTCGGATGCGAGAGGCGCCCCGCGGTCTCGGCCTCGCGGAAAAAGCGCTCTTTCGCCTGGGTGAGCTCGTCGGCCTCGAATTCCTGCGCCAGGGCGAGCGTCTTGATGGCTACATCGCGGCCGATCTTGGGATCCTTGCCGAGGTACACCACGCCCATCGCGCCCTTGCCAAGCTCCTTCTGCACCTCGAAGCGGCCGAACTTCGGCTTCTCGACTTCGCCGAGGGCGAGCGTGCCGCCGGGATGGCTCGCGGCGCCGCCGAGGATCACGGTTTCGGAGAGCTGCTTCGCGCGCGCGATCTTGGCCTCCAGGTCGCGGAACGTCGGGTTGAAGGCATGCATGTGACGAAACACCGCCTCGGCCTTGTTGAACTGGCGCTTGCGCTCGAAGTCGAGCCCGACGCTGTAGAGGTTCTCCAGCAGCGCCTCGGACAGCGGCACCTGCCGGAACTTGTCCCAGGCCAGGTCGAGCTGCCCCTGCCCCTGGTAGGCCAGCCCCAGCATGCGGTTCGATTCCGCCGAGTTCTGGTCGGACCTGAGCTTGGCGCGCTCGGTGACGATGAAGCGCTTCGAGACGAGCGCCGCATGGCCGACGAGCAACAGCGTGGCCGGCAACATCAACTGTATCCAGGTCCCCGACGAGAGCATCAGGCTTGCCTCGGCGATGAGTAGCGCCGCGAAGATGGCGCCCGACACCGCAAGCGCCGTTCCTGCCTTGAGCCGCGGCAGCAGCGCGGCGAGATAGACCGCGACCAGCGCGATCACCAGCCACTCGGTCAGGGCGGCCCAGGCGGGCACGACGAAAAAGTGCTCCTGCAGGATCGAGGAGACCGAGTGCGCCAGCGTCAGCACCGGCGCCATCGCCGGCGACACCGGCGTGACCATGGTCGTGCCCACGCCCGCCGCGGTAGCGCCGATCAGCACGATCTTGTCGGCGTATTTGCTCGGCGGAATCTTGCCGTTGAGCACGTCGTAGAACGAATCGACCTGGAAGGGCGCGCGGCCGTCGCGATCCTTGTAGAAGAAGCTGCGCATCTGCAGCGCCGGATCGGTCGCCACGCGCAGGCGGCCGAGCGTCACGCCCTCGCCGAGCTTGACCTTGATGTCGGCCGGCGAAAGATTCAGGCTGCGCGCGGCGATCATCATCGAAAGCGACGGGTAGTACTGATCGAAGTACTGCAGCACCAGCGGCTCGGTGCGCACCGCGCCGTCGACGTCCGGATGCGCATTGAGGTGGCCAAGCCCCGCGGCGGCTCTGCCGATCGCCTCGATCGGCACCTGCACGCCCATGGTGATGAGCGGCGTGAGCTGCGAATTGCCCTCCGCGGCGATGGCGCTCTTCTGCACGAACGCGGGCAGCGGGCTATCGGGCTTGCCGCGCGGCTCGCCGAGCGCAAACAGCATCGGCAGGAGCACGTTGCCGGCCCGCGCGTAGCTACTCTCGAGCATGCGATCGGTGTTGAGCCGCTGCTCGGCGTCCTTCAGCGCGGCGACGAAGCTCGCCAACTCCGCCGAACGCGCCGCGCCCTCGGCCGCGGGCTTCTCCGCCATCTCGATCAGCTTGACGATGGTGGCGTAGCCCGGATCGACCTGCGCTTCGCTGAAAAACAGCGTGTTGCCGATCACTTTGACTTTCGCAGCCGCGAGCAGCTCGGTCAGGCGCGCATGCACGTCGCGCGGCCACGGCCAGCGCCCGATATTGGCGATGCTGGTGTCGTCGATGGCGATCACGGCGATGCGCTCCGAGGGCGTGCGGTTGCTTGCCTGCACGCCGAGGTCGTAGGCCTTGTTCTCCAGACTCGGCAGGAGGTCGCTGCTCGCGTTGAACAGCGCGAACAGAAGCACGACAGTGAACGCAAGGAACCAGTCGGCCTTCCAAAAACCCGATTGCATGCGGCGCGCGCCTCCCTCGTTGTTCCGCAAAAAAATTCTACGCTACGCGGTCATGCGCGGCGCGCGGTCACAACTCCCCTTAAAACAGCAGCCTGAGGCGCATTGTTGCAGTCCAACATCAGGCGCGTCAAATGTTTACGCGACTTTTCGGCTCAGGAGCCCAGCACTGCGCCGGCCTTGATCAGGCCCGCAGCGAGGAGCTCGGCGGCCGCGACTTTTTTCCCGTCGCCGAGCTTGGCGCGCAGCACCTCGATGCGCCCGCCCTGGGCGCTCACCTGGAAGCTCTTCTCCGTAACTTCAACCACTTCGCCGATTTTCCCCTTGACCGCGCCGAAGCTGCGCACCAAGTGCTTGCGCGCGTCGAAGATCTGCAATTCCTGGCCGGCAAGCGTGGTCCATGCTCCCGGCGCGGGGTTGCAGCCGCGGGTGGTGTTGTAGATGAAGTCGACGTGGTTCGCCCAATTGATCTTCGCCTCGGCTTTGCGGCACCAGCCCTCGTAGCTCGCCTGCGACTCGTCCTGCACCACCTCGCGGTGCTTGCCGGCGAGCACCAGATCGGCGGCCTCGAGCATCGCTTTCACGCCCATCGGGAACAGGCGGTCGAAATACACCGTGCCGAGCGTGTCGTCCGGGCTGATCGGCGTCTCCTTCTGCAGCACCACCGGCCCTTCGTCGAGTCCATCGGTCGGGCGGAATATGGTCAGGCCGGTCTTGCTGTCACCGCGGATGATCGGCCAGTTGATCGAGGAGGGCCCGCGATACTTCGGCAGCAGCGACGGGTGGTACTGGATGGTGCCGTGCTTCGGCAGCCTCACGAAGTCCTGCGGCGCGAACTGCAGCACGAACGCCATGATGCCGAGGTCGGCGCCGAGCTGTTGCATCGCCTGCTTCGCATCCTCGGCCTTGAGGCTCGGGAACTGGTAGAGCGCCACGCCCTTCTCCTGCGCCGCGACCTTGAGCGCATCGGGGCGCGCGCCCGGTTTCTCGGGCGCGCAAAACACGCCCGCGACTTCGTCGCCGCGCGCGAGGAATGCCTCGAGCACCGCCTTGCCGAAATCCTGCTGCCCGATGATGGCGAGCTTCATGCTGCCTTCTTCGGCGGGACGGAGAATGCGCCGGCGCTTTTCAGGCTGTTGATCTTCGCCGCGTCGTAGCCCAGCACTTCGCGCAGCACCTCGTCGGTGTGCTCGCCGAGCGTCGGCGAGCGCTCGATCTTCGCCGGCGAGGCGGAGAGCTTGATCGGCATGCCGACGTTGAACCACTTGCCGCGCTGCGGATGGTCGAGCTCGAGCCACATGTCGCGGCCCCGCACGTGCTCGTCGGTGGCAAGGTCCTCGGTGCTCATGATCGGCCCGCAGGGCACATCCAGCGGGTTCAGGATCGCCATCAGCTCGCGCTTGGTGTACTTCTCGGCGAACTTGTTGATCAGGGTCCACATCAGGTTCTGGTTCTTGCGCCGCTCGCCGATCTTGGCGAAGCGCGCATCGGCCGCCATCTCCGGCATGCCGACCTCCGGTCCGATGCGCTTCGCGAGGTCCTCCCACACCGCTTCCTGCACCACGACGTAGAGCCAGTCGTTGGCGCCGTGCGGCTTGCAGTGGACGGCGTTGCCGAGCTGCCCGCCGCCGGAATCGTTTCCCGCCCGGGGCACATCGCCCATGCCTTTGTAGGTCGGCACGGAATACTCGGGCAGGTCGCCGCGCGTAAGGCGCTGGTGGTCGCGGAACTTGACGCGGCACAGGTTCATCACGCCGTCCATCATCGCCACCTCGACGTACTGGCCCTGCCCAGTCCTGTCCGCTTGGCGCAGCGCCGCGAGCAGGCCGATGGCGAGATGCAGGCCGGTGCCCGAATCGCCGATCTGCGCGCCGGTCACAAAGGGCGGGCCGTCGGGCACGCCGGTGGTGCTCATCGCGCCGCCCATCGCCTGCGCCACGTTCTCGTACGCCTTGAAATCGGAGTACGGACCGCTCGAGCCGAAGCCCTTGATCGAGCCCATCACGATCTTCGGGTTCAGCTGGTGGATCTTCTCCCAGGTGAACCCGAAGCGGTCGAGCACCCCCGGGCCGAAGTTCTCCATGATGATGTGGGACTTCTTCAGGAGATCGACGAACACCTGCTTGCCCTCGCTGGTCTTCATGTTCACGGTGATCGAACGCTTGTTGCAGTTCAACATCGTGAAGTAGAGCGAGTCGGCGTTGGGCACGTCGCGCAGCTGGCCGCGCGTCGCGTCGCCCTGCGGGTTCTCGAACTTGATCACGTCCGCGCCCATCCAGGCGAGCAGTTGCGAGCACGTCGGCCCCGCCTGCACGTGGGTCATGTCGAGGATGCGGACGCCTTTCAGAGCTTCCATGGTTATTTCTTCTTCGCGCTTGGATTCAGGCTGGTGATGCGGCCGCTCTCGGTGCCGGCGGTCTCGTCGATCACGGCGTTGATGAGCGTGGGCTTTTTCGAGCGGATCGCTTCTGCCATCGCTTTACGCAGCTCCGCCGGCGTCGTGGCATGCACGCCGACGCCGCCGAACGCCTCCATCAGCTTGTCGTAGCGCGCGCCCTTGACGAACACGGTAGGCGCGGGATCGCGGCCGGTGGGATCCGTGTCCGTACCCTTGTACACGCCGTTGTTGTTCATGATCACGATGCACACCGGCAGGTTGTAGCGGCAGAGGGTCTCGACTTCCATGCCGGAGAAGCCGAAGGCGCTGTCGCCCTCGATCGCGATCACCGGCTGCTGCGTAACGACGGCGGCGGCAACGCAGTAGCCCATGCCGACGCCCATGATGCCCCAGGTGCCGACATCGATGCGCTTCCTCGGCTTGTACATGTCGACGATGCTGCGCGTGAAGTCGAGCGCGTTGGCGCCTTCGTTGACCAGGATCGCATCCGGGTTCGCCTTCACGATGTCGCGCACCACGCTGAGCGCGCTGTGGAAGTTCATCGGCGAGGGATTCTTCGCCAGCGTCTCGGCCATCTTGGCGACGTTGCTGGTCTTCTTCTCCTGGATCGCGCTGGTCCAGTCGGCCGGCGGTTTCGCCCACCCGGATTTGATCTCGGATAGGAAAGCGGAAACGCAGGAGCCGATATCGCCGACCACCGGCGCATCGATGCGCACGTTGCTGTCGGCTTCCTGCGGCGAAATGTCCACCTGGATGAATTTCTGGCCGCCCCAGTCCTTGTGGCCCTTGCCGCCCCAGGTCTTGCCCTTGCCGTGCGACAGCAGCCAGTTGAGACGCGCGCCGATCAGCATCACCACGTCGGCGCCGGGCAGAACGAACGAGCGGGCCGCCGACGCGCACAGCTCGTGCGTATCGGGCAGCAGGCCTTTCGCCATCGACATCGGCAGATAGGGAATGCCGGTCTTTTCAATTAAGTTTTTAATCTCAGAATCCGCTTGCGCATATGCCGCGCCTTTGCCGAGGATGATCAGCGGCTTCTTCGCGCCCTTGAGGAGATCGAGAGCGCGCCTGACCGACTCCGGCGCGGGAATCTGCTTCGGCGCCGGATCGACGACCTTGATAAGCGTTTTCTTGCCGAGCTCTGCGTCGATGCTCTGGGCGAACAGCTTCGCCGGCAGGTCGAGGTAGACGCCGCCCGGCCGTCCGGACACCGCGGCGCGGATGGCGCGCGCCACGCCGACGCCGATGTCATCGGCATGCAGCACGCGGTACGCCGCCTTGGCTACGGGCTTGGCGATGGCGAGCTGGTCCATTTCCTCGTAATCGCCCTGCTGGAGATCGACAATCTCGCGCTCGCTCGAGCCGCTGATCAGGATCATCGGGAAGCAGTTCACCGTGGCATGCGCGAGCGCGTTCAGGCCGTTGAGGAACCCGGGCGCCGAGACCGTCAGGCAGATTCCGGGCTTCTGCGTTAGGAAACCAGCGATGGACGCGGCATAGCCGGCGTTCTGCTCATGGCGGAACGAAAGCACGCGCAGTCCTGCGGCCTGCGCGCGGCGCGTGAGGTCGGTGATCGGGATCCCCGGCAGGCCGTAGATCGTGTCGAGGCCATTCAGCTTCAGGGCATCGATGACCAGCTGAAAGCCGTCGATCGCTTGCGTTTGCGCGTCACCGGCGACTTGGGGTTCGACCGTACCCATTGAGACCTCCGTGCGGGAGCGCTATGGTAAGAAAGCGCCCCCACGAGCGGCCTTGACTGAGGTCAAGGGTCTAAAATCCGGCCCCCGATGACTGCACTTGCGAGCCATCCCCAGCGCAACAGCCTGCGCCTGCTGCTGCGCGAGAACCAGGCGCTGCAGGGCATGAGCGCGGCGCAGTGGAGCGAGCTCGAGCCGCTGATCGCGATCGCCGACTATCGCAAGGGCGATCCGCTGGTGCGCCAGGGCGACGAGGAGATGGAGCAATTCTTCATCCTCGAGGGCATGGTGAAGCGCGTGGTGTCGAATCCGCAGGGCCGCGAGATGATCCTGCGCTTCGCCGCCGAGAGCGAAATGGATACCTCGTATGCAGCCTGGCGCCTGCGCACGCCGCTGCCCTACTCGATCGTCGCGGTCACCAAGGTGCGCACCGCGGAGCTGCCGCTGCCGGCGTGGGCCGAATTCCTCGAGCACCATCCCGAGATCAAGCACCGCTTCGAGTACGAGGTGATGCGCCTCATGTCCGAGGTGATGGCGCACACCATCACGCTGCATCTGCTCGATGCGCCGGGGCGCCTCGCGCGCTTCCAGAGAAAGCACCCTGAGCTCGCGGGGCGGATACCCAAGAAAGAGCTGGCGGCTTACCTCAATCTCACGCCGGAGACGCTGTCGCGCCTCAAGCAGAAGGTCTGAAGCGCCCGAGCGCCCAGGAGGCGAGCGGCCAGAACAGCAGCGCCAGCGCGAGCCCGGTCATGGTGCCCACCAGGGCGTTCGAGAAGAAAACGCCGAGCTCGCCCTGCGAGACCAGCATCGCCTGGCGGAACGACGCCTCGGCGCGATCGCCGAGCACGATGGCGAGCACCAGCGGCGCGAGCGGATAGTTCAGCTTCTTGAAGACGTAGCCGGCGACGCCGAACACCACCATCATCCAGACATCGAAGATCGAGTTGTGGACGGTGTACGAGCCGATGGCGCAGATCACGATGATCACTGGCGCGATCACCGAGAACGGGATGCGCAGGATCGCGGCGAACAGGGGCACGCAGGTCAGCACCACGATCAGCCCCGCGATGTTGCCGAGATACATGCTGGCGATCAGTCCCCAGACGAAGTCTTTCTGCTCGACGAACAGCAGCGGCCCGGGCTGCAGGCCCCAGATCAGCAGGCCGCCGAGCAGCACCGCCGCGGTCGGCGAGCCGGGCACCCCGAGGGTCAGCATCGGCAGCAGCGCCGAGGTGCCCGCTGCGTGCGCCGCGGTCTCGGGCGCGACCACCCCCTCCACCATGCCGGTGCCGAACTTGTCGCCGTCGGGCGAGAAGCGCCGTGCCACGCCGTAGCTCATGAACGAGGCCGGCGTGGCGCCGCCCGGAACGATGCCCATGAAGCAGCCGACCGCGGCGGAGCGCAGGGAAGTCAGCCAGTAGCGCGGCAGCTCCTTCCACGTTTCCAGCACCACGCGCATGTTGATCTTCGCTCTCGTGCCCTTGAACTCGAGCCCCTCCTCGAGGGTGAGCAGGATCTCGCCGATGCCGAAAAGGCCGATCACCGCCACCAGGAAGTCGAAGCCGTTGAGCAGCTTCTCGGTACCGAAGGTCATGCGCAGCGCGCCGGTCACCGGGTCGGTGCCGACCGCCGCAAGCGCGAAACCGAGCATCATCGACGCCAGCGTCTTGAACGGCGGCTCCTTGCTCATGCCGATGAAGGCGCAGAACGTGAGCAGGTAGACGGCGAAGAATTCGGGCGGACCGAATTCGAGCGCGAAACTCGCCACGATCGGCGAGAGAAAAGTGATCACGATCACCGCCACCAGCGCGCCGATGAACGACGAGGTGAAGGCTGCCGTGAGCGCATTGCCGGCGCGCCCCTGCTGCGCGAGCGGATAACCGTCGAAGGTGGTGGCCACCGACCAGGGCTCCCCCGGGATGTTGAACAGGATCGAGGTAATGGCGCCGCCGAAGAGGGCGCCCCAGTAGATGCACGAAAGCAGGATGATCGCGGAGGTCGTGCCGCCGGGCGACTGCGCCATCGAGAAGGTGAGCGGCAGGAGGATCGCCACGCCGTTCGCACCGCCCAACCCCGGCAGCACGCCGATGATGACACCGAGCACGATGCCGACGAACATCAGCGCCAGGTTCTTGAGGCTGAGCGCTACAACGAAGCCGTGCAACAGCGATTGAATTTCGTCCATCAGCCCACGCCCAGCAGGTTCTCAAGCGGCCCCTTCGGCAGCGGCACCTTGAACCAGATCTCGAAGATCAGGAAAAACACCACGCTGTTGCCGATGCTGACCGCGACCACCTTCCACCACGGATACTTCCCCAGCCAGCGCATGAAAAACCCGATGTACAGCGCGGAGGCGACGTAGATCCCGGTCCAGCCGACCAGCGCGACGTAGATCGCCGCTGGCACCAGCACCGTCAGGACCAGCTTGAGCTGGCCGACCTCGACGAAGGTCCGGTCCTTCTGCCGGGGGCTGAGCCAGGCCAGCGCCAGGTTGACCGCCGAGGCGGCGCATACGATGAGGCCGATGTAGAACGGGAAGTAACCCGCCTGCGGCCCGTCGTCGGCCCAGCGCGCCCCGAGGCGCACGCTGTCCCAGACGGCGATCGCGCCCAACAGGAAAAACAACGCCGCGACGACCATCTCGGCGCTCTTGTGGCCGAAGGCGGGGCGCTTCTCGCCCTCAGTGCTCATTACTTCTTGTCGTGGAGGAAGCCGGCGCTCTTCATGAGCACGACGTGCCGCTGTTCCTCTTTCGCGACCCAGTCGGCGTACTCCTTGCCCTCGAGCGAAGAGGTATTGAAGGCGCCCTGCTCCATCAGGCTCTTCCACTCCGGCGTCTGCTGGACCTTCTTCAGCACGTCGACGTAGTACTGCACCTGATCAGGCTTGATTGCGCCCGGCATGAAGATGCCGCGCAGCATCAGGTAGTCGACATCGAGGCCCTGTGTCTTGCAGGTCGGGATGTCGGCCCACGCCATGGTCGCGGTGACCTTGGTCTTGTAAGGCATCGGCTTCTGGTCGAACACGCAAAGCGGGCGCAGCTTGCCGCCGCGCCAATGCGCCACCGCCTCGATCGGATTGTTGACCGTCGAGTCGACGTGCTTGCCGACCAGCTGCACCGCGACGTCGCCGCCGCCCTTGAACGGGATATAGATGAACTTGGTGCCGGTCTTCTGCTCGATCGCGACGGTGATGATCTCGTCCTCCTGCTTCGCACCGGTGCCGCCCATCTTGAACTTGCGCGGTCCGGCCTTCTTCGCCGCCTCGACATAGTCCTTCGCGGTCTTGTAAGGCGTCTCGGCATTGACCCACAGCACGAACTGGTCGAGCGCCATCATCTTCACCGGCGTCAGGTCCTTCCAGCTGAAGGGCGTGCCCTGCGCGAGCGGCGTGGTGAAAAGATTCGACAGGGTGATGATGATCTTGTGCGGATCGCCCTTGGCGTTCTTCACGTCGAGGAAGCCCTCGGCGCCGGCGCCGCCCGACTTGTTGACCACCACCATCGACTGCTTCATCAGGGCGTGCTTGGCGACGATGCCCTGGATGGCGCGCGCCATCTGGTCGGCGCCGCCGCCGGTGCCCGCCGGCACGATGAACTCCACCGTCTTCGTCGGCTCCCAGGCTTGCGCGCCGAGCGGCGCCGTGGCGCCAAAGGCGGCGAGTGCGAGACACGCGTAGGAAAGCTGGCGCTTCATCATTTATCTCCTCCTCCGATCGTCTGCGGCGGCGCGTCGTGCTGTTCTATCAAGCCTTCGTTATAACTGCGGCGCGCTTTCGCGGTGGCATTGTCCTCTACTAGTGCTCTTCGACAATGATGGACGTCAAGAATTCGTGGTCTGCGGCCTTGCAGCTTCCTTTCGCTTGGCCAGCCACTTGCCGAGCGCGACGACGAAGACGAAGCCAGCCGCCGCCGCCAGCCATTCGAGCTCGACGCCGCCGACCAGCGGATGATCGTCCTTGTACTGGATGCCGAGGCTCGTGAACCAGCCCTTCAGCGCCACATCGGCGACCAGCATCTCGCCCGCCACCCAGCCGATCAGGCCCGCGCCGGCGGTGATGATCACCGGGTAGCGATCCATCAGTTTGATCAGCAGCGTCGCGCCGAAGATCACCAGCGGAATCGAGATCGCCAGGCCCAGGATCAGCAGCACCACGCTGCCGCCGGCGGCCGCGGCGACCGCGATCACGTTGTCGAGGCTCATCACCAAGTCTGCGATCAAGATCGTTTTAATCGCGGTAATCAGGTGCTCGCTCGCCTGGATGTCGTCGTCGCCGTCCTCGGGGATGAGGAGCTTCACGCCGATCCAGAAGAGCAGCAGGCTGCCCACCAGCTTCAGCCACGGCAGCGTGAGCAGCGCCACGGCGAACAGAGTGAGCAGGATCCGCAGCACGATCGCGGCGCCCGCGCCCCAGAACACCGCCTTCTTCTGCTGCGCGGGCGGCAGCGAGCGCGCCGCGAGCGCGATCACCACCGCGTTGTCGCCCGACAGGATGATGTTGACGCCGATGATCTTCAGCAGGCCGAGCCAGAAGGCCTGCGTCGCCAGTTCTTCAATCATCGCCGGATTCTAGAACAGCCCGACCACCTTGCCGTCCACCAGATCGATCTTGTTCGCCGAAGGCACCTTCGGCAGCCCGGGCATGGTCATGATGTCGCCGCAGATCATCACCACGAACTCGGCGCCCGCGGCGAGTCGTACTTCCCGGACGTTGATGACGTGGTTCTCCGGCGCGCCGCGCTTCTGCGCGTCGGTCGAGAAGGAATACTGGGTCTTCGCCACGCACACCGGATAGTGGCCGAAGCCGTCGTCCTGCAGCTTCTTGATCTGCGCGCGCACCTTGGTGTCGGCGGTGACCTCCGAGGCACGGTAGACCAGTTTGGCGATGGCGTTGATCTTTTCCCACAGAGAGTCGTTGTCGCTGTAGACGAGCTTCGCGTTGCTCTTGGTCTCGCACAGCCCCACCACCACGCGCGCCAGCTCGGCGGCGCCTTTGCCGCCGTCGCTCCAGTGCGTGGCGAGCACCACCGGCACGCCGAGCTTTTTCATGCGCGCCTTCAGGAGCTCGATCTCGGCCGGCGTGTCGAAGGTGAAGCGGTTGATCGACACCACGCAGGGAATGCCGTATACGTTCTGCACGTTGTCGACGTGCCGCTCGAGGTTGACCAGGCCTTTCTCGAGCGCCGGCAGGTTCTCCTTGTTGACCTCCTTCACGTCGACGCCGCCGTGGTACTTGAGCGCCCGCAGCGTGGCGACGATCACCGCGGCATTGGGCCGCAAGCCGGACTTGCGGCACTTGATGTCGAGGAACTTCTCGGCGCCGAGGTCGGCGCCGAAGCCGGCCTCGGTCACCACGTAATCGGCGAGCTTGAGCGCGCTTTGCGTGGCGATCACCGAATTGCAGCCGTGTGCGATGTTGGCGAACGGCCCGCCGTGGATGAACGCCGGGTTGTTTTCCACCGTCTGCACCAGGTTGGGCGCAAGCGCGTCCTTCAGCAGCACGGTCATCGCGCCGTGCGCCTGCAGGTCCCGCGCCGTCACCGGCTTCTGCTCGCGCGTGTAGCCGACCACGATGTTGCCCAGGCGCTTCTTCAGGTCCTCGAGCGAGGTGGCGAGGCAGAAGATCGCCATCACCTCCGAGGCCACCACGATGTCGAAGCCGTCCTGCCGGGGGTAGCCGTTGCCCGGACCGCCGAGCGAGACCACGGTTTCGCGCAGCGCCCGGTCGTTCATGTCGAGCACGCGCTTCCACTGGATGCGGCGCACGTCGATGCCGAGCTCGTTGCCGTGGTGGATATGGTTGTCGAGCAGCGCAGCGAGCAGGTTGTTCGCCAGCTGGATCGCGCCGAAGTCGCCGGTGAAGTGCAGGTTGATGTCCTCCATCGGCACCACCTGCGCGTAGCCGCCGCCGGCGGCGCCGCCTTTCATGCCGAACACCGGGCCGAGCGAAGGCTCGCGGAGACAAATTATCGCCTTCTTGCCGATGTGGTTGAGCGCGTCGCCGAGGCCGACGGTGGTGGTGGTCTTGCCCTCGCCCGCCGGGGTCGGCGTCATCGCCGTGACCAGCACCAGCTTGCCGTCCTTCTTGCCCTTCAGCGAATCGAGGTACTTGAGCGAGATCTTCGCCTTGTAGTGCCCGTAAGGCTCGAGGTGCTCTTCCGCGATGCCCAGCTTCTCGCGGGCGACCCCGGCGATGCGCTGCAGTTTGGCGGCCTGCGCGATTTCGATGTCCGACGGCATGATCGTCTCGCTCGTTTGCTGAGGAAGGCCGGATTGTGGGAGAGTCTGGGTAGCGCGAGCCTTGACTGAGGTCAAGCGCTCCCGACAATAGAAATAGGAGGATGGGCATGCCGCGAAGCGTCAGATCGATCTCGCTTATCGCCAGCGTCGTGGCAGTCTGCGCCGGCGCCGCGCAGGCACAGGCGCCCGGCGTCACCGCGCGCAGCGTGGTCATCGGCCAGTCGGCGCCGTTGAGCGGCGCCAACGCCGAGCTCGGCAACGACATCCGCAACGGCGCGCTCGCCTACTTCAAGAAGGTCAACGACGCCGGCGGCGTCCACGGACGCAAGATCGAGCTGGTGACGCTCGACGACGCGAACCAGGTGCCGCGCGCCGAGGCCAACACCAAGAGGATGGTCGAGGAGCAGCCCGTGTTCGCGCTCTACGGCTACGCGAGCGCCACGCTGTCGCGCCCGGCGCTGCCGTTCGTCGACAAGCACAAGGTACCGTTCATCGGTCCGTTCACCGGCGCCGACCCGATGCGCGTGTTCAACAAGCAGGTCTACAACATCCGCGCGAGCTATGCCGACGAGCTGGAGAAGATCGTCGAGCACTACACCACCTTCGGCATCAAGCGCTTTTCCATCGTCTACTACGACGACCCCGTCGGCAAAGAGAATCTCGCCGCCGTGGAGCGCGCGCTGAAGAAGCGCAATCTCGCCCCGGTGTCGCGCGGCGCCTTCAAGGACCGCGCCAAGCCCGACATCGCCAGCGGCCTGAAGGACGTGATGCAGGGCGATCCCGAGGTGGTGATCCTCACTACGCTCTACAAGGCGAGCGCCGACCTGATCCGCGCCGCCAGGAAAGCCGGTTTCGAGGGCCAGATGGTGAGCAACTCATTCCCCGGCGCGAGCCCGCTCGCCAAGGAGCTCGGCCAGGACGGCGCCGGCGTCGCCATCGCGCAGGACGTGCCGCCGCCGACCAAGCGCTCGCTGCCGGTGGTCAAGGAATACCAGGCCGCGATCGAAAGACATCTCGGCAAGAAGGAATACTCGTTCACCTCGCTCGAGGGGTTCATCGGCGCGAAAGTGATCGTCGAGGCGCTGCGCCGCACCGGGCCGAAGCTGACGCGCGACAACTTCATGGCAGCGCTCGACGGCATGAAGGACTTCGACACCGGCGGCTACCTGATCCATTTCACGCCGACGGACCACAACGGCAGCTCCTACGTCGAGCTGACCGTGATCGGCAAGAACCAGACGTTCAGCTACTAGGTCAGTGAAACCGCGGCCGTAGCTCTTCGCCCGGATTGGTGCGATAGGCGACGTCGCGCACGCCGGGCACCGCGGAGGCGACTTCGACGAAGGCGAGCATCTCGTCGGTGCTGCTCGCACCTGAGAGCGTGATGCGGCCGGTCTGCGAGCTCACCTGCACGCGTGCCTCGCGCGTTTCGGGCGCACGGCGCAGCGCAGCGCGCACGCGTGCGGCGAGCGCGAGATCGTCGAGCTTCTGGTGCGAGGCGTCGGTCTCGACGAACTGCGGGCCGCGCGCGATCGACAGCACCTCGGAGACGCATTCGTTCACCGAAACGCGCTTGGTGTTGAGCACCACGTCGTAATGCTCCGATTCGGTCCATTGCACGCCGAAGTGCCGCCGCATGATCGCGGTGTGCGCCTCGTCGTTGATGCGGATCTCCTCGCCGATCAGCTGCTCGTCGCTGGAATTGAGCCGCTCCATCATGCGCTGCTTGCGCAGGTCGAACGGCGCGCAGACGCGCACGCACATGACGTGCGGGATTTCGTGCAAGAGATGCGTCGCGCCCCAGCCGCGGATGATCGCGCCGCCTTTAGCGGCGATGGCGAAGATCTCGTCGGCGGTGAAGATCGACAGGCTGGTCTTGTCGGCGGTGAGCCGCTCGAGCAGGCCGGCGCTGCCGTCGAGCAGGCGAATGACATGGCTCTTGCGCACGCGCATGCGGTCGGCAAGATGATCGATGACCTCGTGGTAGATCACGGGCAACCCGAGCGCTTCCCCAAGCCCGCGGGCCACATCCTTACCAAGCGAGCCCATCTCGCGGGTGATCGCGATGATCGGCATCTTCGTCCCTCCCCAGGGAACCTACCCGTACAGTTCTTGTAGTGTACGCCCTTTGCCGTAGCCCGGGTCTCCCGGCCGGCTGCCGCCGGCCTTCACCCGCACCGCGCAGTATTTGAATTCCGGAATCTTGCCAAACGGGTCCAGTACCGGATTGGTCAGCAGGTTCGCTGCCGCCTCGTAGTAGCAGAACGGAATGAACACCGCGCCGCGCGGGATGCCGGCATCGGCGCGCGCATAGATGTAAATTTTGCCGCGGCGCGACTCGACGGTGACGATGCCGCCCGGCTGCGCGCCGAGCGCGTCGAGGTCCAGCGGATGCAGCGAGGCCACGGCCTCGGGCTCGATAGCGTCGAGCGTCCCCGAGCGGCGCGTCATCGCACCGGTGTGCCAATGCTCCAGCTGGCGCCCGGTGATGAGCACCATTGGATATTCCTTGTCGGGACGCTCGGCGGCCGAGATCAGGTCGGCCGGCACGAACTTGCCGCGCCCGGTCGCGGTGGGGAAGTGCGTCTGGAACACCACCGGCTGGCCCGGGTCGCCTTCGTTCTCGCAGGGATAGGTGACCGACGAGTCGCGCTCGAGTCGCTCCCAGGTGATGCCGCGGATCGAGTCCATGCCCTGGCGCATCTCATCCCACACCTCCTTCGGATGCGCGTAGCGCCAGTCCAGGCCCAGGCGCTTTGCCAGCTCGACGATGATCCAGAGATCCTCGCGCGCCTCGCCCGGGGCCTTGAGCGCCCGGCGCCCGAGCTGCACCATGCGGTCGGTGTTGGTCACGGTGCCGTCCTTTTCCGGCCACGCGGTGGCCGGCAGCACGACATCGGCGAGATACGCCGTCTCGGTCAGGAAAATGTCCTGCACCACCAGGTGCTCGAGTTTCGCCATCGCGGCGCGCGCGTGCGCGAGGTCCGGGTCCGACATCGCCGGGTTCTCGCCCATGATGTACATGCCGCGGATCTTGCCGTCGTAGGCGGCATTCATGATCTCGACCACGGTGAGTCCCGGCTTCTTGTCGAGACTGCCGCCCCATAATTTCTCGAAGCGCTTGCTGGCCTCCGGATTGTCGACGCGCTGGTAGTCCGGATACATCATCGGGATCAGGCCCGAGTCGGAGGCGCCTTGCACGTTGTTCTGCCCGCGCAGCGGATGCAGGCCGGTGCCGGGCCGGCCGACCTGGCCGGTCATCAGCGTGAGCGCGATCAGGCAGCGCGCATTGTCGGTGCCGTGGATGTGCTGCGAGATCCCCATGCCCCAGAGAATCATCGAGCCTTTCGAGGTGGCGAAGGTGCGCGCCACCTCGCGGATCGTCTCGGCGGGGACGCCGCAGATCGGCGCCATCTTCTCCGGGGAGAAGTTCTGCGCATTCTCCTTCAGCGCC
>Ga0209647_1000201_pt1 | contig 55624 bp, 52 predicted proteins | sample GraSoi_2013_60cm_FD_185827 | JGI IMG/M metagenome (GOLD analysis project Ga0209647, IMG submission 185827) | Grasslands soil microbial communities from the Angelo Coastal Reserve, California, USA - Sample 9_17_2013_60cm (SPAdes) (version 2) | ecosystem: Environmental > Terrestrial > Soil >...
CGTTGGGCTATCGCCTCATTCGAAGTGGGGGTGAAGCTCGACCCGGCGCGATCGTTCCTGGAACCGTGAGAGAGCTCGTTGCAACCCATTACACTCGAACTGGCGGCGTCTTCTTTCTATCGACCGACAGTGACGCGCGCCTCCCGAGCTCCACCCCAACACTTCGAATGAGGCTCTCGTGGGCAGGGGCTGACGGAAGCGTTTGGAATAGCGCGCAGACCCTGCTACTAGAAGTGGTCCGCTCTGATGCTCCTCGCATCACCGCCCAATAGTTCACTGGCAGCCCCCCTGCGCGGGCGTGAACGCGTCGCGCATCGCCGTTCTTCTGGGCGAACACATTCAAAGTTTGGAGATGATCGGAATGTGCGCGGAGAGCCATCCATCGAACTCTTGGGATGAAGGCCGAGAGGGGTTGCCCCGGTGGCCGCTGAATCGGCGCCGCTGAAGGAATTCGAGCGCAATGGTAAGAAGCGAGATCCCTCCCCTTCGAAAGGACCCCGACGCCCCGGTTCGGCCTTCATCCCGAGTTCGATGGATGGCGCGGGAACCCCACTTGCGTTCCGCTGTCAAGTAATTTAATATCGATCACTATGAAAAGAGCCAGCGCCGCCGAGACCGCCGCCCCGCGCAAGCCGCGCGGACGCCCGCGTTCGTTCGACCGCGACGCGGCGCTCGATGCCGCCATGCAGGTCTTCTGGGAGAAGGGCTACGAGGCCACCTCCATCAGCGACCTGACCGAGGTGATGGGCATCAACCCGCCCAGCCTCTACGCCGCCTTCGGCGACAAGGAGCGCCTCTTCATGGAGGCGATCGAGCGCTACGCGCAGGCGCGCGGCAGCTCCTGCCCTTATTGCGAAGAGGCCACCGCGCGCGAGGCGATCGAGAAACTCCTCACCTACATGGCGACCGAGCTCACCGAATCGTCCCACCCGCGCGGCTGCCTCATGATGATGGCCGCCGTCACTTCGGGAAACACCTCGGCCCAGCTGCAGAAAGCCCTCGCCGACATGCGCACCGGATCGCGCGATCGCATGAAGGAGCGCATCAAGTGCGGCATGGCCGATGGCGACGTGCCCGCCGGCACCAATGCCGGCGCGCTCGCGGACTTCTATTCCACCATCATGACCGGCATGTCGATGAATGCGCGCGACGGCGCCACCCGGAAGGGCCTCATGGCCACCGTGGCGCAGGCGATGCAGGTCTTTCCGCCGGCGCCCAAGGGCGCGGCCAAGGCGCGCAAGCGCCGCGAGGCCGAAGCCGTCTAGAAGGCCATCAGCGCGAGCGGTATGACCACGCCCGCCGCGAGCGCGATCGCGAATGCCTTGCGGCGCCCCGGATAGTTGAACGCCACGTACAGGCCCAGGCACGTCGTCGCGATGAGCGCGACCCCCATGAGCGCCACGAACCACTTCATCGGCTTCGCGAGGTTGGACTCGGCGGGCGCCTTCGGCGCCGCGGCTTTCGCCGGCGCGGCGCGCGGCGGGATCCACGCCTGCTCCTTGTGGAATTGGCCGAACCACGCGATCCAGTCGCCCTGGCTTCGGGGCGTGTCGCGGTAGGCCTCGTGCAGCTTGAAGACCTGCAGCGTCCCGCTGAACGCGAAGAAGATGATGAGCGGCGCGAAGAAGACACCGAGGTAGAAGTGGACGAGCCGGATGTTCCTCATCGTTCGGGCAGGCCTTTCAGTTTCCAGCGGTTGAGGAAAACCTTCAGCGAATCCACATCCTGCCCCGGCGAGGCCCATGCCACATGGCCGTCGGGGCGCACGAGATAGGCCGCGTCGCGCTCGAGCCCGGCGGCGCGCGCGGGTTCGCTCCACGGAAAGGTGTTCACCGCGACGGCGCTCGCCAGCGCCGGGCGCGCGACTCCATAGACATGCGCTCGCCACTGGAGCCCGCGCAGCGACGCGAAATTTCCGCCCGGGCCCGTCGCCACCCACGGCAGCCGATCGCCGCCCGCCACCTCGCCCGCCTTGCCCTCGGAGATCGCGCTGCCACGATAGCTGATGCGGATCTGCGAGATGGTGCGGAACATGGCGCGGCGCACGGCACCGAGCCCGGTGAGGCGCGGCGCGAGGAGCGGGATCAACCCGGTGCGCAGCCACTTCGCGGCGAGGCCCGGGTCCACCATGCGCGAGAAAGCCCGGTCGGCGGTCTCGATCAGCTTTCGCGCGAAAGGCAGACGCTCGCTTTCGTAGGTATCGAGGATCGACTCGTCGGCGCGCTCGCGCAGCACGTGGGCGAGCTTCCACGAGAGGTTGACCGCGTCGCCCATGCCGGTATTCATGCCCTGCCCGCCCGCGGGGCTGTGGATGTGGCCCGCGTCGCCGGCGAGGAAGGCGCGGCCCGCGCGAAAACGCGAGGCCACGCGGTGATGGACGCGATACGTCGAAAACCAGTTCACCTGCTCGACCGCCACGCCGATGTACTTGCGCACGTGCCGCTCGATGTCGGCGAACACCAGGTCGTCGCGCTCGCGCATGTCGTCGGGAACCATGCCGATGAGGCGCGTGGTGCCGTTCCTGCGCACCGGCAGGCTCAGGTTGATTCCGCCCTCGCCCACGTTGGCCACCAGGTCGCCGTGCCCTTCTCCCGCGAGCTTCACGTCGGCCACGTAGAAAACGTGCGCGTAGGTCCCCCCGGGAAAATCGATGCCGAGGATTTCCCGCGTACGGCTGCGCGCGCCGTCGCAACCGGCGAGGTACTCGGCGTCGCACGTCTCTTCGGTCGAACCCTTGGAAAGCAGTGCGCGCACCTTGCCGCCCGCCTCGGAGAATTCCTTGAGCTCCGTGCTCCATTCGACCTGGCAGCCGAGCGCGGCGAGCTTTGCGATGAGCCAGCGCTCGTGGTCGTCCTGCGCGTAGCAAAGCGGAAATGGATAGGGGCTCAAGCCGCGGCCCAGGTCGCGGAAGTCGAGGGTCGCGACTTCCCTGCCGCTCACGCGAATGTGTCCCGCGTTCATCACGATGCCTTGCGCGACGACCTCGTCGCCAAGGCCCAGCTGGTCGTAGAGCTCGAGCGTGCGCGCCTGCACGACCATGGCGCGCGAGGCCTGCCCCGGGCCGCTATTCCGGTCGATGATGCGGAAGGGAACTTCGTGATGGGCGAGGCGCAGCGCGAGCACGAGGCCCGTGGGCCCGGCTCCGACGATGAGGACTGGCGTCGAGGGCGTCGTCACGGCGCCATGCTAGCAGGCCCCCCGCAATGGCACCGATGAATGAACCATTCGAGCCACAGCGATCAATAGGGAATGACAACGCGCGGGCTGCCGGTGGGGGCCGAGGTCCAGGCCTCGGGAGGCGTTCATTTCCGGGTCTGGGCGCCGCGCCGCGAGTCGGTGCACGTGGCGCTCGATCGCGGGGCGTCGAGCGAGCTCCCCGCGGAAGGTAACGGTTACTTCTCGGGGCTCGTCGCGGCGGCGCGCGCGGGCACGCTCTATCGCTTTCGCCTCGACGCCGCGGGCGAATATCCCGACCCCGCCTCGCGCTTCCAGCCCGAGGGACCCCATGGACCTTCGCGGGTCGTCGATCCGCATGCCTTTGCATGGACCGACGGCGCGTGGCGCGGCTGCTCCCTCGAGGGGCAGGTGATCTACGAGATGCACATCGGCACCTTCACGCGCGGGGGCACGTGGCGCTCGGCGATGGGCGAGCTGGGCGAGCTCGCCGCGTGCGGCGTCACCCTCCTCGAAGTGATGCCGGTGGCGGAATTTCCCGGCCGCTTTGGCTGGGGCTACGACGGCGTGGACCTTTACGCGCCGACGCGGCTCTACGGCGAACCGGACGACTTCCGCGCCTTCGTCGATCGCGCCCACGCCGCGGGCCTCGGCGTGATCCTCGACGTGGTCTACAACCACTTCGGGCCCGACGGCTGCTACCTGGGCGAGTTTGCCGGCGAGTATTTCACCGATCGCTACCAGAACGACTGGGGCAAGGCGATCAATTTCGACGGTCCCGACGCGGGCCCGGTGCGCGAGTTCTTCGTGGCGAACGCGGGCTACTGGATCGAGGAGTTCCACCTCGACGGGCTGCGCCTCGACGCGACGCAGCAGATCTTCGATGCGTCGCCGCTGAACCTGATGCAGGAGATCGCAGCGCGCGTGCGCCAGGCCGCGCAGGGACGCGCGAGCCTGGTCGTAGCCGAAAACGAGCCGCAGCTCGTGCTACTGGTGCGTCCGGTCGCCGACGGGGGCTTCGGCCTCGACGCGCTCTGGAACGACGACTTCCACCATAGCGCCCACGTCGCGCTCACCGCCCACAACGAGGCCTATTTCACCGATTACCGCGGCGCACCGCAGGAGCTCGTCTCCGCGGTGAAGCGCGGCTACCTCTACCAAGGCCAGCGCTACAACTGGCAGGACGAGCGGCGCGGCACGCCCTCGGTGGGCATCGCCGCGCGGGCGTTCGTCAATTTCATCCAGAACCACGACCAGATCGCCAACTCCGCGCACGGCGAGCGCGTGCACCGGATCGCAAGCCCCGGGCGTTACCGCGCGCTGGCGGCTCTCATGCTCCTCGCGCCGGGCACGCCGATGCTCTTCCAGGGGCAGGAGTTCGCGGCGTCGAGCCCGTTCCTCTACTTCGCGGACCACCAGGGCCAGCTCGCGACCGCGGTGCGCAAGGGCCGCGCCGAATTCCTCGCCCAGTTTCGCAGCATCGCGACGCGCGAAGCGCAGGAGCGCCTCGCCGATCCGGGCGACATGAAGACCTTCGAGCGCTGCAAGCTCGACCTGGGAGAGCGCGAGCGCCACGCGGAGGCCTACGCGCTGCATCGCGACCTCATGCGGCTGCGCCGCGAGGACGCGGTATTCGCGGCGCAGGGGGCCGTGGACGGCGCGGTGCTGGGCACCGAGGCGTTCGTGCTGCGCTTCTTCGGCCCCGCGGGCGACGATCGACTGCTTCTCGTGAACCTGGGCCGCGACCTGCATCTCGATGCCGCGCCCGAACCTCTGCTGGCGTCCGCGGCCGGCGCGCGCTGGCAGCTCCTCTGGTCGAGCGAGGATCCGCGCTACGGCGGCGGCGGCACCGCGGCAATCGAGACTCACGAAGGCTGGCGCCTCCCCGGCCACGCCGCAGTGGCGCTGCGCACCCATGGATGACATGACCCCCCGCGATCCTTCGTACCGCTGGTGGCAGCGCGGCACGATCTACCAGGTGTACCCGCGCTCCTTCATGGACCTGAACGGCGACGGCGTGGGCGACCTGCCGGGCATCGTCGCGCGCCTCGACCACCTGCGCTCGCTCGGCGTCGATGCGATGTGGATCTCGCCAATCTTTCCGTCGCCGATGAAGGATTTCGGCTACGACGTCGCCGACTACACCGGCATCCACCCGATGTTCGGCACGCTCGAGGACTTCGACCGCCTGCTGCGCGAAGCGCGCGCGCGCGGCCTCGAGGTGATCCTCGACTTCGTGCCCAACCACAGCTCGGACCAGCATGCGTGGTTCCTCGAGTCGCGCGCATCGCGCGACAATCCGAGGCGCGACTGGTACCTGTGGCGGGACCCATCTCCCGGCGGGGGCCCGCCGAACAACTGGCTGTCGTGCTTCGGCGGCAGCGCGTGGGAATTCGACCCGGCCTCCGGCCAGTACTACTACCACGCGTTCCTCCCCGAGCAGCCCGACCTCAACTGGCGCAATCCCGAGGTGGTCGAGGCGATGCTCGGCGTGCTGCGCTTCTGGCTCGAGCGCGGCGTGGGCGGCTTCCGCGTGGACGTCCTCTGGCACCTCATCAAGGACCGCGAGTTTCGCGACAACCCGCCCAATCCCGACTGGCGCCAGGGCATGGACCCCTACCAGGCGCTGATCCCGGTGCACACCACCGACCAGCCCGAGGTGCACGACATCATCACGCGCATGCGCCGGCTCTTCGACGAGTATCGCGACCGCGTGCTGATCGGCGAGATCTACCTGCCGGTCGAGAAGCTCATGCCCTACTACGGCAAGGACCTCGCGGGCGCGCACCTGCCCTTCAACTTCCAGCTCGTCATGTCGAAGTGGGACGCGCGCCACATCGCGCGCCTCATCCAGGATTACGAAGCCGCGCTGCCCGCGGGCGGTTGGCCCAACTGGGTGCTCGGCAACCACGACCAGCACCGCATCGCCACGCGCGTGGGCCCGGCGCAGGCGCGCGTCGCGGCGATGCTCCTGCTCACGCTGCGCGGCACGCCGACCCTCTACTACGGCGACGAGATCGGCATGCGCGACGTTCCCATCCCGCCGCACCGGGTGCAGGACCCCTTCGAGAAGAACGTTCCCGGGCGCGGATTGGGGCGCGACCCGGAACGCACGCCGATGCAATGGAGCGCCGCGGCGAACGCGGGCTTCACGACCGGCGCGCCGTGGCTGCCGGTCGCCGACGATTTCACGCGCGTCAACGTCGAGGCGCAGCGCGGCGATTCCGGTTCCATGCTGGCGCTCTACAACCGCCTCATCGCGTTGCGGCGCGGCGAGCCCGCGCTCGAGGTCGGGCGCTACGAGCCGGTCGAGGCCGAGGACGACGTGCTCGCCTACGTGCGGCGCGCACGCGAAAGCGAGTCCGCCTTCCTGGTCGCGCTCAACCTGGGCGCGCGCGCCAACGTGCTGCGACCCATCGGCGGGGGCGACATCGTGCTCTCGACCCATCTCGACCGCGACGGCGAGCACGTCGCGGGTGAGTTGAGGCTGCGCGCCGACGAGGGGGTCGTGGTGCGCCTGGCGCGCTGAGAGCCTGCGAAAAAAGCGGTATCCTCGCCTTCGCGCGCTGTCCCGAACGATAACAACGAGGAGGAGCTTGCCGTGAACCCATCCCGCCTTGGCTTGTCCGTTTTCGCAACCCTGCTGGCCGCATCCGGCGCCGCCTTCGCGCAGGTCGGATTTCCGCCCCCGCCCCCTAAGGTGAGCCCGGCCGCCGGCGTGATCGACATGCACGTGCACCCCGCGCCCGACGTCTTCGGGCGCGCGTTGACCGACGTCGAGCTCGCCACGGTCGCGCGCCGGAAGGGGATGCGCGGCATCGTCCTCAAGAACCACGTGGTCACCACGGCGGATCGCGCGGCGCTCGCCATGGACGCGGTGCCGGGCATCGAGATCTGGGGCGGCATCGTCCTCAACAATTCCGTGGGCGGGATCAATCCGCACGCGGTCGAATGGATGCACCGCATGTCGGGCGGGCGCGGCAAGATCGTGTGGCTGCCGACCTTCGATTCCGACAAGCACGTGAAGACGCTGGTGGACAAGAACAAGTCGGGCATCGTGGTGGCGCCCGGGGGCAAGGTCACGCCCGAGATGGACGAGATCCTGAAGATCATCGCGCGCGAGAACCTGGTGCTCGCCACCGGCCACGTGCACGCCGAGGAGGTGGTCGCCGTGACGCGCCGCGCGCGCGAGCTCGGGGTAAAGAACATCCTCGTCACGCACGGCTTCACCAACATCCCGGGACTCACCATGGCGCAGGCGAAGGAAGTCGCCGCCATGGGCGCGATGATCGAGATCTGCTACCTGCAGTTCATGACCGGGCCGGACGCCCAGTACGCGTGGATGAAGCACTGGAACCAGGTGAACACCGCGCAGGTGCTGATGGCGTTGAACGAGGTCGGCGCCGATTCGCTGGTGCTCTCGACCGATCTCGGCCAGCAGGGAATGATGATGCCGCCCGACGGCATCGAGAACGCGGTGGGAGCGCTGCGCGGTGCCGGGGTCTCGCAGGCCGACATCGACAAGATGATGAAGCGCAACCCCGCGAAGCTGCTGGGCCTCAACTGATCACCGTCTATCACCTCTCGACCTCGCGCTCCGAACGCATCGTCTGGCTCCTGGAGGAGCTGGGGCTCGACTACCGGCTCGAGTCGTTCCAGCGCGAGGCCAATGGCGCGGCGCCCGCGCCGATGAAGGCGCTGCACGCGCTCGGCAAGGCCCCGGTCATCCGCGACGGCGACACGCTCCTCGCCGAGTCGGGCGCGATCGTCGAGTACATCGTGCAGCGCCACGGCAAGGGGCGGCTCGCGATCGCGCCGCACGCGCCCGAGTACGCGCGCTACGCCTACTGGATGCACTTCGCCGAGGGCAGCCTCATGTCGCTGATGCTGATCGCGCTCGTGCTGTCGCGCGTGCCCGAGGCCGCTGAAAGTCCGGTGCGCTCGCGCATCCTCGAGCGCATGAAGCAGATGCTCGCGTACGTGGACGCGGAGCTCGCCGGCCGGGACTATTTCGTGGGAGACGAGTTCACCGCGGCCGACGTGATGATGGTGTTTGCCTTCACCACCATGCGCAAATTCCTCGACTACGACATCGCGCCCTACGCGAACATCGGCGCGTACATGAAGAGGATCGAGGCGCGCCCGGCGTACGCGAAGGCGATGGCGCTCGCCGGGAACTAGTCTCCCGGCTGCGCAACCCCCTCGGCCTGGGAGGCAGGCGGCTTATTCCCGAAAAGCTTCCTCATCACCCGATAGACGAATCGGATCAGGAGCAACGTAAGCACGGACTCGACCAGTGTCGCGACGAACGCGAAGAACGGATTCATGCGCGTGGCGCGGCGGCGGAACTTGGCCACCGCGCGGTCGCGCGCGATCTCGATGGAGTCGTAGAAGGTCGGGACGACCAGCAAGGTGAGGAGCGTGGAGGTGATGGTGCCGCCGATGATGGCGACCGCCATCGGGCGGTAGAACTCGCCGCCTTCGCCCAGGCCGATCGCCACCGGCATCATGCCCGCGATCAGCGCGAAGGTCGTCATCAGGATCGGGCGCAGGCGCACGCGGCCCGCGTGCATCAACGCATCCTCGCGCGACACGCCCTGCGCCTCTTCCTTGCGCGCGCAGTCCAGCAGCAGGATCGCGTTCTTGGCGACCAGGCCCATCAGCATGATGACGCCGATGAAGCTCATCAGGTTCAACGAGCCGCGCGTGACGAGAAGCGCTACCACCACGCCGATCAGCGACAGCGGCAGCGACAGCATCACCGGCAGCGGCGCCGTGAACGAGCCGAACTGCATCACCAGCACCAGGTACATGAGCGCGATGCCCATGATGAGCGCGGTGAACATCTCGCTGAAGACTTCCTTCTGGTCGCGCGAGGCCCCGCCCAGCGTGATGCCGTAGCCGTCGGGGAAGTCGATCTGCCTGGCGACCTTCATCGCGTCGGCGGTGACCTCGCCGGAGGCGCGCCCCTGCGTGTTGGCGGTGACCGCCACCATGCGCTTGCCGTCCATGTGCTGGATCTGCGCCGGGCCCTTGCCCATGGTGACGCTCGCGATCTGGTCGAGCGGCACCATCATGTTGCTGCCGGTGACCGCGATCGGAAGCCTTTCGATGTTGGAGGCGTCCACGCGGTCGTCGGGATGCAGGCGCACCGCGACGTCGCGCGACTCTCCGGTGGGGTCGACCCAGTCGCCCACCTCCACGCCCGCGAACGCCACGCGCAGCGCCTGGGCGGCGTCGTTCACCGCGATGCCGAGGGAATTGGCGAGGCCGCGGTCGAGCTCGATCTTGAGCTCGTCCTTGGGTTCCTGCTCGGAGAGCCCCACGTCCACCGCGCCGGGGATCTTCTTCATCTTCTCCATGAAGGCGCCGGTGATCGCCATCAGCTTGCGCGAATCGGGCCCCGAGAACTGGATCTGCACGGGTTTCCTCACGCCGTTGTTGAGGTCGTCCATCACGGTGTATTCCGCGCCGATCACCTGGGCGAGGAGCGTTCTCAGCTGCACCGAGATCTCGGTGGCGCCGCGCACGCGCTTGTTGCTCTTGCCGATGTCCACGTAGACGCGCCCGCCGCCCGCGCTCACCGTGCTGTTGGTGGCCACGGTCTCCTTGATGGTGCGCGCCAGCTCGGCGGCCTTCTCGACCTTGAGCTTGGCGTACTCGAGGCTCGCCGAGGACGGCGTGCGCACGTCGATGGCGATGGTGCCGACGTCCGACGCGGGAAGGAACGTGGACTGGCCGACGGTTATCTGCAGCACCAGCGCCAGCACCAGCGTCACCAACGCGATCGCCGCCATGTACTTGCGGTGGTGCAGCGCCCACGCGATCACGTTGCCGTAGCGGTCGGCCTGGTGGTCGAACCACAGGTTGAATTTCCTGAGCCACTTGCTCACGCCGCGCTTCTCCTGGTGCGAGTAGCCGACCGGGTCGCCCCAATACGCCGAGAGCATCGGGTCGAGCGTGAACGAGATGAAGAGGCTCACCAGCACGCTGGTGGCCACGGTGAGCGCGAAGGGACGGAACCACTCGCCCGCGCCGCCGCCCATGAACGCCACCGGGATGAAGACCGCGATGATCGAGAAGGTGGTCGCCATCACCGCCAGGCCGATCTCGGCGGTGCCGTTGCGCGCCGCACTCACGCGATCCTCGCCGCGCTCCATGTGGCGCACGATGTTCTCGCGCACCACGATGGCGTCGTCGATGAGGACCCCGATGGCGAGCGAAAGCCCGAGGAGCGTCATGAAATTCAAGGTGAAGCCGCACGCCCACACCGCGATGAAGGCGGCGATGACCGAGGTGGGGAGCGAGAGCGCCGTGATGAGCGTCGAGCGCCACGAGTTGAGGAAGGCGTAGACCACGAAGATGGTGAGGAAGGCCCCGTACATGAGCGCCTCGATCACGTTGCGCAGGCTATTCTCCGCGTCCTTGCCGCCGTCCTGCGTCACCTCGAGCTTGGTCCCCTTGGGGAGCGTCTTGTTGATCTCGGCCACCATGGCGCGGATCTTCGCGGCGACGGTGACGGTGCTCGCGTCGCGCGAGCGCGTGACCGAGAGGCCGACGTTGGGGTGCGCATTGCGCAGGCTGAATCCGGAGAGCTCGGCGAACCCGTCGGCGATGGTCGCGACCTGGCCCAGGCGCACGATCTCGTCGCCGCGGCGCTTCAGCACGATGTTCTCGAACTCCCTGGGCGACTCGATGCGCCCCACCAGGCGGATGCTCTGCTCGTCGAGCGCGCCCTTCACGCGGCCCACCGGCGCCGTGGTGTTCTGTGCCCGGAGGGCATTCACCACGTCCGTCACCGACACGTTGTACTCGCGCAGCTTCTCGGCACGCAGCAGCACCGAGAGCTCGCGGCGCAGCGACCCGTTGACGTTCACCACCGCCACGCCGTCGATGGAGCGGAAGCGGTCGGCGAGGAAGTCCTCGGCGAGCCGCGAGATCTGCGCGTGGCCCTGCGCCTGCGACGAAAGTGCCAGCTGCATGATGGGCTGCGCCGCGGGATCGATGCGCGTGAGGATCGGCTCGCGCATCTCGATCGGCAGCTTGTAGCGCACCGTGGCGATCGCGTTCCTGATCTCGTCGGAGGCCTCGACCATGTTCTTCTTGAAGTTGAAGATGATGACGATCGTGGCCTGGCTCTCGGCCGCGGTCGAGCGGATCTGGTAGACCTGCGGGATGCTCTGCAGCGCCTTCTCGACGCGATTGACGATCTCGCGCTCCACCGTCTCGGGAGAGGCGCCCGGGTAGGGGATGCCGACCACCATCACCGGCTGCTCGACGTCGGGGATCTGGTTCACGCGCAGCTTATTCAGCGCGAGCATGCCCAGGCACATCAGCGCGATGATGATGACGACCGTGGAGACCGGCCGCTTGATGCTGAAATCGGACAGAAGCATCGCTAGTTCCTCGCGTCCACCTCGGCGCCGGTGGAGGCCATCGACGACTTCGCGTTGGCCTGCACCGCCTGGCCGTCCTTGAGCGTGGCGCTGGCGTGGCGAATCACCTGGTCGCCTTCCTGCAGCCCGCCGGTCACCACGTAGTCGCCGCTCCTCGAGTCGCGCTCGGCGAGGGCGAGGGTCACTTTCTGGAGCTTGTTGCCCTTCACGCGGAAGACCGACGTCTTGTCGCCGTCGCGCACCACCGCCGTGGCGGGCACCGTGAGGCTCGTCTTGCTGTCGGTCTCGAGGCGGCCCTCGGCGTAGAGGCCGGCCAGCTTCGGCTGCTTCGCGCCGGTGAAGTCCACCAGCACCTCGACCTGGCGCGTGGTGGCGTTGGCCGCCGGATTCACGCGCCGCACCCTGCCCGCGAATTCCTGGTTGCCGTAGCCGTTCACGCGGAAGTGGACGACCTGCCCGGGCTTGACGCTGCCCACGTCGTCGGCTGAGATCATCGCCTCGAAGCGCATGCTGCCCGGGTCGATCACCTTGAGGAGCTCCTTGCCGAGCTGCGCGGTGTCGCCCGGCGAGACCTTGCGCTCGGTGACGACGCCGTCGAAGGGCGCGCGCACCTCGGTGCGCTGCATCTGCTGGCGCGCGAGGACCACGCGCGCCTTGGCCGCCTCGAGGTCGCTTTGCGCGCTGTTGCGCCGGCCCTCGGCGTCGTCCAGCGCCTGCGCCGAGGTCATGCCCGAAGCGCGCAGCGTGGTCATGCGCTCGAACTGGCGTGCGGCCTGCTCCAGCGCGAGGCTGGCGGAACGGCTGGTGGCTTGCGCCGAGGCGAGGCCGTCGCGGATCGCGGTGTCGTCCAGGTGCACGAGGAGCTCGCCACGCCGCACGCTGTCGCCATTTTCCTTGAGGACCTTGAGGACGATGGCCTGCACTTCGGCGCGCAGGTCGGCGCGCCGCTCCGGCTGCACCGATCCTGTGATGGACGGCCCCGAGGCGAGAGCGCTGTTGCGGACCGTGTGGAGATCCTCGGCGGCGAGGAGGATGGGCGCGGCGGCCGCCAGGGGACCGGCCGCCTTGGCGGCGGCGTCGGGGCCCTGGCCGCATGCGGCCAGGACAAGGGCGAAGAGGACGGCGAGGCAGGTTCTGAGGGGCATCGTTGTTATAGTTCTTGCGGAGACAACAGGTTACGGGTGTCCGGGATCGCCGGCCACTCGCAGGGGACGAAATGCAGATTCCCGGGTGCGAATTGTAGCTGCAACCGGGCGAACGGCCCCCCGATTCTCCGCCCCTCTCCCGGGCAGGGGAAGGATTGCCTACCGGTAGTCCTTCGGATCCCCCGAATCCGTGGGCTTCGCCACGATGCGCTTCCACTGCTCGGAAGCGGGGAAATTGAGGACGATGCGCCGCGGCGGGATGGGCTTGGCGAACCACTTGTCATAGAGCGCGTAGATCTCGCCGGAGGCGAACACGGCGGCGAGCGCCGCGTCGACCAGGCGCTTGAACTGCGGGTCATCGCGGCGAAGCATGAGCGCGTACGGGTCCGCGGCCATGCCGTCGATTCCCACCAGCGCGAACCCGTCGGGCGTCTTGGAATTGGCCGCGAGCCCGGCGAGCAGGATGTCGTCCTCGGCGAACGCCACGGCGCGCCCGGTCTCGACGAACATGAACGACTCGGGGTGGTCCTTGCCCTGCAGGATCGTCATGCCGAGGCCCTGCTGCGCGTTGATCGCGTTCACTTTCTGCAGGGTGTTGGTGCCCGCGGTCACCACGACGGTCTTGCCCTTGAGGTCCTGGATGCCGCGAATCGCGCTCGCCTTCTTGGCGATGAACTTGGTGTTCACGAGGAACGTGGTGAGGCTGAAGGCGACCAGCCTCTGGCGCTCGATGTTGTTCACCGTGGAGCCGCACTCCAGGTCGACCGTGCCGTTGGCGATGAGCGGGATGCGGTTGGCGGACGTGACCACCTGGGTGCGCACCTCGAGCGCGGCAAGCTTCAGCTCGCGCTTCACCGCCTCGGCCACGCGATTGCAAAGGTCGACGGAGTAGCCGACCGCGGCTTGGTTCTCGTCGAGGAAGGAAAACGGGATCGAGGCGTCGCGCACGCCCAGCACGATGGCGTTCTTCTCGCGGATCTTGCCGAGGGTGCCGGAATCCTCGGCGAAGGCGCCGGTGGCGGCGATGGCGATGCATGCGGCGAAACTCCAGAAGCGTTCCATGTGCGCGTCTCCGTTGCAACATTTGTTGCGGTCGGGTAATCTACTGCAACATCTGATGCTGCGCAACTCCCCGATGCCCCCGCCCCACCCGCCCCGCACCCTCGAGGCCTTGAGCGAGCTGGTGCGCGAGCGCTTCACGAGACTCAGCCCGGGGTTCCGCAAGGCCGCGCGCTTCCTCGCCGACCACCCCGAGGAAATCGCCGTCTCCTCGATGCGCGCGCTCGCCGCGCGCGCCGGCATCCAGCCGCCCACGCTGGTGCGCTTCGCGCAATCGCTGGGCTTCTCCGGCTGGCCGCAGATGCGCGAGATCTTCGTGGCGAGCGTGCGCGCGAGGAGCGTCCCCTACGCCTCGCGTGCGCGCGCGCTGGTGCGCCGCGGCGGCGCCGGCGGGCTCGTGGCCGAGGTGGCGAGCGCGCAGAAGCTCGACATCGACGCCACGCGAGCGCAGAGCGCCGCGGCCCTGCCGCGGGTCGCCGCGTTGCTGAAGAAGGCGCGCGCCGTGCACGTCGCGGGCTTCCGCTCGAGCTACGCGATCGCGTTCGGCTTCGCCTACCTGTATCGGCTTTTCCGCTCCAGCGTGATGCTGGTCGGCACGGAAGGGGCGACCCTCGAGATGCAGCTGCGCGCGATCGGCCCGCATGATGCGACCGTGGTGGTGAGCTTCGCTCCCTATTCGCGCGAGGCACGCGTCGCGGCCGAGGCGGCGAAGCGCGCGAAGGGCAAGGTGATCGCCATCACGGATAGCGCGCTCGCGCCGATCGCGCTCATCGCCGACGAGACGGTGGTGTTCTCGGTCACCAGCCCGTCGTTTTTCCCTTCGCTGGTCGGCGGGATCTCCGTGGCCGAGAGCCTCCTCGCGGTGATCGTCTCGCAGGAAGGCAAGGGCGTCGTGAAGCGCATCGAGTCGGCCGAGCGCCAGCTATTCGATTCAGGAGCCTACGAATGAGCAAGATCATCCATCGCACTTTGCACGGCACGCTGCCGGTGGCGATATCCGGACGCGGCGTGACCCTCACGGACCGGGATGCGAAGGAGTACATCGATGCGAGCGGTGGCGCGGCGGTATCGTGCCTCGGGCACGGGCATCCCGACGTGATCGCCGCGATGCACGCGCAAATCGACAAGCTCGCCTATGCGCACACCGGCTTCTTCACCACGGAAGTCGCCGAGGAGCTCGCGCGCACGCTGGTCGCCGACGCGCCGCAGGGCATCGGCTACGTGTACATGGTGTCGGGCGGCTCGGAGGCCGTTGAAGCGGCGCTGAAGCTCGCGCGCCAGTATTTCGTCGAGACCGGCGAGCCCAAGCGCTCGAAATTCATCGCGCGCCGGCAGAGCTATCACGGCAACACGCTGGGCGCGCTCGCGGTCGGCGGCAACGAGTGGCGCCGCCGCCAGTTCGCCCCGCTCCTCATCGACGTGGGCCGCGTATCGCCCTGCTACGAGTATCGCGACCGGCGCGCGAGCGAAAGCGCGGAGCAATACAGCGAGCGGCTCGCGCGTGAGCTCGAAGAGACGATCATGCAGGTCGGGCCGCGCAACGTGATCGGCTTCGTCGCCGAGCCCGTGGTCGGCGCCACCATGGGCGCGGTGCCGCCCACACCCGGCTATTTCAGGCGCGTGCGCGAGATCTGCGACCGCTACGGCATCCTCCTCATCCTCGACGAGGTGATGTGCGGCATGGGGCGCACCGGCACGCTGCATGCGTGCGAGCAGGAAGGCGTGGTACCGGACCTGATGACCATCGCCAAGGGTCTCGGCGGCGGCTACCAGCCGGTGGGCGCGGTGCTTGCGTCCACGAAGATCGTCGAAGCGATCCGCAAGGCGAGCGGCATCTTCCAGCACGGCCACACGTATATCGGCCATGCGGTCGGCGCGGCCGCGGCGCTCGCGGTGCAACGCGTGATCAAGCGCGATGGCCTCCTCGACAAGGTGAAGGCGGACGGCGCGTACCTCGCGGATCGATTGCGCGCGGCCCTAGGCAACCACTCATGCGTGGGCGACATCCGCGGGCGTGGGCTCTTCATGGGCGTGGAGCTCGTCGCCGACAAGGCCTCGAAGAAGCCCTTCGATCCGGCGTTGAAGGTGTACGCGAAGGTGAAGGCCGAGGCGATGGGCCGCGGTCTCATGGTGTACCCGATGGGCGGGACCATCGACGGCACCAATGGCGACCACGTGCTCGTGGCACCCCCCTTCATCGTGACGCGTGCGGAGATCGACATGATCGTCGCGCGCCTCGCCGATGCCATCGACGCCGGGACGAAAGGCCTGAAGCGCGCGGCGTAGACGAGATTACAATCCCGGCTCATGCCGCAGCTGACCGGGAAGTACGACAACATCAACCTGCTGCGCGCCATCGCCGCCCTGGCGGTGGTGGTGTACCACGTGATCGAGCACGGGCGCTGGACCACGTTCCCACGCGACGGCGCCCTCGCCTACCTGCGCCTCGGCTGGCTGGGCGTGGACCTCTTCTTCGTGATCAGCGGATTCGTGATCGCGCATGCCGGCCTGCTCCTCTACCGCAAGGCGCCGGCGCTTTTCGCGCGCGCCTATTGGCGGCGGCGCCTCGCGCGCATCCTGCCGCTCTACCTCCTCACCATCGCGCTCTGGATCGCGTTCACCTGGAAGCACTTCTTCGCCCAGGCGGATTGGGGCTGGCAACTCTTCACGCACCTCGCGTTCATCCACAATTTCTTCCCCGAAACCCACGGCACCATCGACGGCCCCAACTGGAGCCTCGCGGTCGAGATGCAGTTCTACCTCGCCGTGGCGCTCCTCATCGGGTGGATCGACCGCACGCCGGGCTGGCGCATCTGGCTCTACGGCATCGTGATCTCGTGTGCGTGGCGCGCCGCCATGGTGATGACGTACGGCCACGACGACCCGTTCCTGCTGTTCGCGAAGACGACGCAACTCCCGGGCACGCTCGATCTCTTCGGCGCCGGCATCTTCCTCGCGAAATGGGTGCTCGACGGGCAACGCCGCGTGCCGATGCCGGGACTCGCATTCCTCCTCGCGGTCGTGGCGGCCGGTTTCGTCGCCATGCAGCTCTACTGGCCGCGCTCGACGTACTGGGACGACGCGTACATGATCGTCTTCTGGCGCGTCGCCCTCTCGGTGTTCTTTTTCCTCGTGGTCGCCGCCGCCGTGGCGTTGCCGCAGGTGCTGAGCACGCGCTGGCTCCTTCCCCTCGACTACCTGGGCGAGATCAGCTACGGCATCTACCTCTGGCACCTCTTCGCGGTGACGTTCGTAGTGCGGGCCGCCGGGCTCGCGGGAGTGGATGCGCTCGCCGCGGTGCTCGCCCTCACCCTCGCCGCGGCGGCGCTCTCATGGCACCTCTTCGAGAAGCCGATCATGGACCGCGCGTGCGGCAAGCCCGCGGACCTCAGCGATCGCGCAACACGAAGCGCTCGCGAAACGCCCGCTCCCCCGCCGGCGTAAAGCTCACCACGCGCGAGTCCTTCTGGCGCTTGGCCCAGCCGTGGTCGAAGCACAGGTCCAGCATCGCCGCGCCGACGCAGCCCGCGAGATGGTGGCGGCGCACGCTCCAGTCGAGGCAGGGCCTGCACATTGGACGGCGCTCCTTCGCCAACGACGCGAGGTCGATGCCGATCTCGCGGCAATACTTCCCGCCCTTCGCGGTGAGCTCGAGCCCGGCGTCGGTCGCGCGCACGAGCTTCCTCTGCTTGAGGCTATCGAGCGCGAGCACGCCGAGATCGCCCGCGAGGTGGTCGTAGCAGACGCGCGCCTTGCGCAACGCCGGCTCGCGCGGGCTCGAGCGCACGCGCACCGCGCCCACCCGATACGCGACGCCCATCAGGCTCTCGAGGAGATCCGCCACGTCGCGATCGGCGAGGCGGAAATAGCGATGGCGCCCCTGGCTTTCCACGGCGATCAGCTTCGCATCGACGAGCTTGGCCAAGTGCGCGCTCACCGTCTGCTTGGTGACGCCCGCGACCTGCGCGAGCTCGGTGGCGGTGAGCGCCTCGCCGCCCACCAGCGCGGTGAGGATCTCGGCGCGCGCGTGGTCGCCGATGAGGGCCGCCACGCCGACGATGTTGGGGCCGTCTTTCATGGTTCGATCGTAGACGAACCATCTTCGCCGCGCAAGGCGCTATCGTGTGCGCATGGCCATCACCTGCATCATCCGCTACGAGATCGACCCGTTCCAGCGCGACGCCTTCGGCCGGTACGCGGAAACGTGGGGGCGCGTGATCCCGCGCTGCGGCGGCGAGCTCATCGGCTACTTCCTGCCGCACGAGGGCACCAACAACATCGCGTGGGGCTTGATCTCGTTCGAGAGCCTCGCCGCGTACGAGGCCTATCGCGCGCGCTTGAAGGCCGATCCCGAGGGTCGAGCGAATTTCGAGTTCGCGCAGGCGAAGCGGCTCATCCTTCGCGAGGAGCGCAACTTCGTGGCCGGGGTCGAGGGGACGCTCGGGATCCTAGCGGCGCGCTGACTCGCGCTCGAGCACCGCATCCATCGCCGGATCGCGGCGCGCGCGATACGCCGCGAACGTGATCGGCGCGCGAATGTCCGGGTCTAGCGAATCGACCTTCACCGGGTAGACGTAGTTCAGCCAGAAGCAGCTCCCGGTGTCGGTGCAGGCTGCGCGATAGTTGTGGCGTCCGCTCGCGTAGTAGACCGTGACGAACGCGTTGGGCAGCACGAAGCGAGCGCCTTCGGCCCAGATCCGCGCGTACGCCGTTATACGACGAGCGTGGTGATGGACCGCGTGAAGGTCGGGCTCACGATTCCGGTCGAATGAGTCCCTCTGCCTTGGGAGAGAGCCGGGTAGAGGGTCAATCGTTCGGCAGCCACATCAGGTCCGTCACTCCCGGATCGATGCCGCGCTGCGAGAGGAGCGTGGTGAGCTGCCCGCGATGGTGCGTCTGGTGGTTGAAGAAGTGCATGACCACGAAACGCAGCGGCTGCGTGCTCGGCGCGGGATCCACCATGCGCGTGTAGGTGAGGTTGCCGGCCAGGTCTTCATCGGTGAGACCCGCGGCCCAGTCGCAGATCGCCTGGTCGGTGGCCGCCCTTTCCGCGCGCAACTCTTCGAAGTCTGCGTAGAGCTCCTGCGAGAGGGATGATGCCTTGAAGGGCATCGCGGTGAAGCGGCCCATCCAGAGACGATCGGCGAGCAGCAGGTGATTGAGCGTGCCGTGGATCGACTTGAAGAAGGCGCCCACGTCTTCCTTGCGCTGCGCGCCGGAGAGCTGCGCGCAGCATTCGTACAACCGCTCGTTCATCCAGCGGTTGTAGCGGGCCATCGTCGCGGCGTAAGTCTTCAATACCGCGCGTTCCCCGGAGTTCGAGGGAACGGAATCACATCGCGCACGTTGGAAAGCCCCGTCACGTAAGCTACCGTGCGCTCGAATCCGAGTCCGAAGCCCGCATGCGGCACGGTCCCGTAGCGGCGCAGGTCGCGATACCACGAGTACGCGTTGAGATCGAGGCCTGAATCGGTGATGCGCCGGTCGAGCACGTCGAGGCGCTCCTCGCGCTGCGAACCGCCGATGATCTCGCCGATGCCGGGGGCGAGCACATCCATCGCCGCGACGGTCTTGCCGTCGTCGTTCATGCGCATATAGAACGCCTTGATCTCCTTCGGGTAGTTCATCAGGATCAGCGGGCCGCCGACATGCTTCTCGGCGAGGTAGCGCTCGTGCTCGCTCTGCAGGTCCATGCCCCACTTCACCGGGAACTCGAATTTCTGCTTCGACGCTTCCAGGATCTCGATCGCCTCGGTATAGTCCATGCGCACGAAGGGCTTCTCGACGATGCCGGTGAGCTTCGCGATCACGCCCTTCTCGATCCTCTCCTCGAAGAACGCCATGTCGTCGGGGCGCTCGTCGAGCACCGCCTTGAGGATGTACTTGAGAAGCCGCTCGGCGAGCGTCGCATCGTCGGAGAGGTCGGCGAACGCGATCTCGGGCTCGATCATCCAGAACTCCGCGAGGTGGCGGCTGGTGTTGGAGTTCTCCGCGCGGAAAGTCGGCCCGAACGTGTAGACCTTGGAAAGCGCCATGCAATAGGTCTCGACGTTGAGCTGGCCCGACACCGTGAGGAACGCCTCGCGCCCGAAGAAATCCTTCGAGTAGTCGACCTTGCCTTCGGCGGTGCGCGGCAGGTTCACCATGTCGAGCGTGGAAACGCGGAAGAGCTCGCCCGCGCCCTCGGCATCGGAGGCGGTGATGATCGGCGTATTCACCCACACGAAGCCGTCCTCGGTGAAGAAGCGGTGGATCGCCATCGCGAGCGTGTGGCGCACGCGCGTGGTCGCGCCGATCACGTTGGTGCGCGGACGCAGGTGCGCGACCTCGCGCAGGAACTCCATCGTGTGCGGCTTGGGCTGGATCGGGTAGGTGTCGGGGTCGTCGACCCATCCGATCACCTTCAGCTCGGTGGCCTGCATCTCGAAGGGCTGGCCCTTGGCCGGGGAAGGTACTATCGTCCCGGTCGCCTGCACCGAGCAGCCGGCGGTGAGCCTCTGGATTTCCGATGCGTAATTCGCAAGGGTTGCAGGCGCAACTACCTGCACCGGATGGAAGCTCGAGCCGTCGGATAGGTGAACGAACGAGAGCCCGGCCTTGGAATCGCGGCGGGTCCGGACCCAGCCGCGCACGGTAACCGGTTGATCGGGCGGGGCCTGGCCGCCGAGTATGGAGCGCACGGGGAGCAAAGTCATGAATGGGCGGAAAGTGACGCGAAAGGCGCGTGAAGCGCCGATTGTACCCCGCGAAACAAGGGGTTATAGGTGGAACGATCGGTGCTACGGGAGGTCCATCTGAGCATCTGGAGCCCCTGCGCCTGAACGGGCAGCAAACCGACAGGAGAGCGGCTCGGGCATGACCGGCAAGTTTCGGCGGATTACCGACTTCAATACGATACCGCGCGGGCGACGGCTGGTGCTGATCGTCTGGCTTTTCGTGGGCATCGTGGTGTGCCTGCTGATCGCCGCGGTCTACAGCGTCGAGCTCCTGTCGGCCGGCCGCGCCTTCGTGGGCGCCGAGGGCCAGTGGTCGCGCGCGCAGAAGGACGCCGCCTTCCAGCTGCAGCGCTACGCGCTCACCGGCGAGGAAAACTACTACGAGGATTTCGAGCGCGCGATCTCCGTGCCGCTCGGCGACCGCAAGGCGCGCCTCGAGCTGCTCAAGGACAATCCCGATTTCGCCGTGGTGCGCGCGGGCTTCACCGAGGGCCGCAACCACCCCGCCGACATCGACGCGATGATCACGCTGTACCGGCGCTTCCGGCACTTCGCCCCGGTGCAGCAGGCGACGTTCCTCTGGGAGCGCGCCGACGGCCACGTGGATGACCTCGTGGGCATCGCGCGCGAGCTGAAGGCCGCCGGCAAATCGCTCGGCGAGCCGACGCGCAGCGACCAGGTGATGCGCATCACGCGCCTCAACGCCACGCTCGCGCGGCTCGAGGACGCCATCTCCGCCACGCTGGGCGAGGCGCAGCGCGCGGCGCAGTCGATCCTGCTCGCCGGCATGCTCACGCTCGCCGCGGTGCTGCTGGTGGCGGGAATCATGGTGTCGCAGCGCTTCGTCGCGCAGAACGAGAAGCTGCAGGAGACGCTGCGCGAGAGCGAGTCGCAGCTGAGGCACCTCATCGAGTCGGCGCCGATGCCGCTGCTCATAGTGCGCGCCGGCGACCAGCAGATGCTCTACGCCAACGAGCGCGCGCTGCAGCAGCTCTCGCTCAACGCGGACTCGCTGCAGGCACGCTCGCTCGCCGACTTCCACGTGGACCCCGAGATCCGCGCGGCGCTCCCGGAGGCGCTCTCGCGGCACGGCTCGGTGCGCGACTACGAGGTGCACCTGAAGGACTTCAACGGCCGCGAGTTCTGGCTGCTCCTTTCCGCGCAGCCGATCCGCTACGGCGGCATCGTGGGGCTCCTGGTGGCGCTCGCCAACATCGACGACAGGAAGCGCATGCAGGACGACATGCGCAAGAAGGCGATGCACGACCAGCTCACGGGCCTGCCGAACCGGGCGAGCTTCCTCGAGTCCCTCGACCGCTCGATGAGGAAGGCGCGCCGGCGCGAGGGACGCTTCTCCGTTCTCTTCGTGGACCTCGACCACTTCAAGGAGGTCAACGACTCGCTCGGCCACGCGGCCGGCGACCAGCTCCTGCAGAACGTCGCCGACCGCCTGAAGGGCGCGGTGCGCGAGAGCGACCTCGTGGCGCGCATGGGCGGCGACGAGTTCGTGGTGCTGATCGAGGAGCATCGCGGCCCCGAGGAGGTGATGATCGTCGCGCAGAAGATCCTCACTTTCCTCGAGCGCCCGGTGCTGCTCGACTGGCGCGAGGTGAAGATCTCATGCAGCGTCGGCATCGCGAGCTTCCCTGAGGACGGCGACGAGGTCGAGACGCTGGTGAAGAACGCCGACACGGCGATGTACCAGGCCAAGGAGCGCGGGCGCAACAACTTCCAGTTCTATTCCGCCGACCTGAACCGCCTCACGCTCGAGCGCGCCGAGCTCGAGAGGCGCGTGCGCCGCGGGCTCGAGAACCACGAGTTCTTCCTGCACTACCAGCCCGAGGTCGAGCTCGCGAGCGGCAAGCTCAAGGTGGCCGAGGCGCTGCTGCGCTGGAAGGATCCCGACACCGGCGTGGTGATGCCCGCCGACTTCCTGCCGCTCGCCGAGGAGAACGGCAGCATCATCCAGATCGGCCAGTGGGTGCTGGAGCGCGCGCTCGCGGACCTGCGCGCGTGGCAGGAGCAGGCCGTGGATGTCATGCTCTCCATCAACCTCTCGGCGCGCCAGCTGCAGCACCCGGAGCTGGTGGGCGAGATCGCGGTGTCGCTCAAGTCGCACGGCGTCGAGGCCTCGCGGGTGCGCCTCGAGATCCCCGAGCCCGCCCTCATGCAAAGCTCCGACACCGTCGACCGCGCGGTGCGCGCGCTGCAGGCGCTCGGCCTGCAGATCGCGATCGACAACTTCGGCACCGGCTACTCGTCGCTCGGCCTGGTGCGCGGCTTCGCGGTGCAGGCGGTGAAGATCGACAAGTCGCTGGTGAGCAGCTGCACCAACAAGCGCGAGTGCGCGGCCATCGTCGGCGCCGTGGGCGCGATGGCGAAGAACCTCGGCCTCATCGTGATCGCGGCCGGCGTCGAGACCGAGGAGGAGAAGAAGCTGGTCGCCTCCCTCGGCTGCGAGCGCGCGCAGGGCAACCTGATCGGCCGGGCCGTGGACTGGGCCGAGATCACCGCGCTCGCCGGCGCTCCCGCCGCCGTCCCGGCGGAATAAGTGGTGTCAGGTACAACTTAAAAAGTCGTGTCAGGTACGACTTAAAAGTCGTACCTGACACGACTTTTTTCAGGTCATCGCGGCGATCACCATCGCCGTCGCGGCGGCGACCTTCTTGGCGTAGCCGATGTCGATGAACTCGTTGGGGCCGTGCGCGTTGGACTTCGGGCCCAGCACGCCCGTGACGAGGAGCTGCGCCGCGGGGAACTTGGCGTTCAGCATGCTCATGAAGGGAATCGTCCCGCCCTCTCCCATGAAGGCCGCGGGCTTGCCGAAGAGCGTGCCGGAGGCGCGCTCGAGCGCCTCGGCGAGCCACGGCGCCGTGGACGGGGCGTTCCAGCCGGTGGACGAGGTGTCGGCGCGAAAATTCACCGCCGCGGAATACGGCGGATCGTCCTCGAGGAGTTTTTTCAACGCGCCCGCGGCGCGCTCGCCTTCGACCAGCGGCGGAAGGCGCAGCGAAAGCTTGAACGAGGTGTACGGCCGCTGCACGTTGCCCGCGGATTCGAGCGGTGGCAACCCGTCGGCGCCGGTGATGGCGAGCGCCGCGCGCCACGTGCGGTTGAGGATGAGCTCGACCGGGTCCTTGGCCACGGGTTCGGCGAAGAGGCGCGCGCTGGAGGTGTCGTCGCAGCAACCCGCCCAGGGGAAGCGCTGCCAAAGCGATTCTCCGAGGATCTGCGCGGCCTGCCGCGCCTCTTCGAGGCGATCGGCGGGAACCTCGCATGCGAAGTCGGCGGGCTTCACCACCCCGGTGCGCGAATCGTCGAGCCGGTCAAGGAGGGCTCGCGCGATGCGAAAGGACGACGGCACCACCCCGCCCGCGTCCCCCGAATGCACGCCCTCGGTGAGGATGTCGACGCGCAAGGTGCCGTTCACCAGGCCGCGCAGCGACGTCGTGGCCCACAGCTGGTCGTAGTTACCCGCGCCCGAGTCGAGCGCGATCACCAGGCCCACATCGCCCATGCGCGGGGCGAGCGCGTCGAGATAAGCGGGCAGATCGTAGCTGCCGCTTTCCTCGCAGGTCTCGATCAATCCCACGCAGCGCGGCCGCGCGACGCCCTCGGCATCGAGCGCCGCGATCGCGCTCAACGCGGCAAAGACTGCGTAGCCGTCGTCCGCGCCGCCGCGCCCGTACAGGCGCCCCTGCTCGATCACCGGCGTCCAGGGTCCGAGGCCCGCGCGCCACCCGGTCATCTCGGGCTGCTTGTCGAGGTGGCCGTAGAGCACCACCGACTTCCCCGACGCGCCCGCGCCGCGCGCCGCGATGTCGAAGAAGAGCACCGGCGTACGCCCCTCGAGGCGAATCACCTCGAGCCTCATGCCCTCGACGCTCTGGCGCTTCGCCCAGGCGAGCGCCTGCTGGATCGCCGCCTCGATGTGGCCGTACTCGCGCCAGCGCGGATCGAAGTGCGGGCTCTTGGCGGGCAGGCGCACGTATTCGACGAGCTGGGCGACGATATCGTCGTCCCATTGGCGCGCGATGCGGCTGGCGAGGGCGGCGGCGGCGTAGCCGGGCTGGGCGAGAGGCTGGCGGGCGGTCATGGGATTTCCATCGAGCGCGGGGGCGATGCGCCCATTTTAGTATGCTGGGGGCCATGGCGATTCCCTGGTTCGAGATATTCGTCGGCTCCTATTTCCTGTGGGTGCTGGCCGCTTGCGGAACGCTCCTGATGGAGCGCCGCTCGCCCACCGCCACGCTCGCCTGGATCTTCGCGTTCATCGCGATTCCGGTGGTCTCCGGCTTCTACTACATCCTGTTCGGGCCGCGCCGCCTGCAGCGCAGGCGCCGGCGCTACGGGATCTCGCGCGCGTCGCTCCGCGCGAAGGGGCTCGCGAGCGCCGACGGGCCGCCGCGCCCGGGGCTCGCGCCCGACGCCGTGGGACTCGCGGCCGTGGGCCGGCGCCTCGAGCAGGGCGAGCCGACCTTCGCCTCGGCGGTGAAGCTCCTCGACGACGGGGATCGGTGCATGGAGGCGCTCGAGGAGGCGATCGTCGCGGCGAAGCACCACATCCACATGGAGTACTACATCTGGGAGCCGGACCACGTCGGCACGCATTTTCGCGACCTGCTGGCCGAGGCCGCATCGCGCGGGGTGGAAGTACGCGTGCTCTACGACGACCTCGGCTCGCCGCACATGAACCGGGCTTTCTGGACCGCGCTCACCGAAGCGGGGGGCGAGGTGCTCGAATTCAACCCGGTGCGCTTCAAGCTGTCGCGCTGGCACCTCGGCAATTTCCGCACGCACCGCAAGACCGCGGTCGTCGACGGCACCGCGGCATTCCTGGGCGGCATGAACATGCACGATCCGGCCACCAGGACGCGCTCGGGAAAGGACGCGTGGCGCGACCAGCACGTGCGCATCGACGGCGAGCCGGCGCAGCGCGTCCAGCGCCTCTTCCTCGAGAACTGGACCTACTCGCGCGGCGCTTTCAAGCTGAACGCCCACAACCTGGAGAAGTATTTTCCGCCCACGCGGGTGGGCAAGGGCATCCCGGTGCAGATCATCTCCTCGGGGCCCGACGACGCCAACGCGCCGATGCATGCGTACTTCCTCGCCGCACTTTCCACCGCGCGCGTGCGCGTGCTGATCGAAACGCCCTATCTGATCCCCGACGAGCCCCTGGAGACGGCGCTTCGCATCGCGGAGCTGCGCGGCGTGGACGTGCAGGTGATCGTGCCCAAGCGCGGCGATTCCCGGCTCGTCAGCGCCGCCTCGCATACCTACTGCGAATCGCTGCGCAAGGCAGGAATCAAGATCTTCGAGTACGGGCCGCCGATGCTGCACGCCAAGACCATGGTCATCGACGAGACCGTGGCCCTGGTCGGCACCGCCAACCTCGACAACCGCAGCTTCCGCCTGAACTTCGAGATCGCCGCGGCCTTCTACGACAAGGACGTGATCGCGCGCCTCGCCCAGCGCTTCGCGGAAGATCGCGCGGTGTGCAAGCCCTTCCCCTCGCGCAAGCGCCCGGAGAAGCTCACCGCGCTATTCGAGTCGATCGCGCGGCTGACTTCTCCGGTTTTGTGAAAAGTTTCAGCTCCCAGTTCTGGCCGACCAGGCGGTGGCCGAAGCTGGTGTGGGCTTCGGATGCGACCAGCATGAAGCCGGCACGTCGGTAAATGCGGCGCGCGGAGTGGAGGATGTCGTTGGTCCAGAGCGTCATCTTGCGGTAGCCAGCGGCGCGCGCGAACTCGATGCACTGGCGCACGAGCTCGGTGCCCACGCCCAGGCCGCGCGCGGCGGGCTCCACCAGCAATAGGCGCAGCTGCGAGACGGTGGCGGAGCGCTCCACCAGGAAGATGCAACCGACGATCTCGCCGCCGCGCTCCGCGACCCAGCAGCGTTCGCGCTTCGGCTGGAAGTCGCGCACGAACCGGGAGACGATCTCGGCCACCAGCGCCTCGAAGGTGGCATCCCATGCGTACTCGCGCGCGTACAGCACGCCGTGGCGATGGATGATCCAGCCGTAGTCGCCGGGCCGCGGCTCGCGCAGCGCGAAAGCCGCACCGGGGTCAGAGCGGGGTCTGACCCCGGTCTGTCCCGGGTCTGTCCCCGCTCTGTCCCTTTCGAGCAACGACGCGATCGAGCGCATCGCGCCCACCAGGCGCTCCTCATCGGCGTCCGAGAGGTGCGCCATCGACGCGCGCACCTCCTCGCCCGAGCGCCGCTCGAAGGGCGCGAAGGCCTTGCGTCCCCTGGGGGTGAGCTCGAGGTGGCGCACGCGCCCATCGTGTTTCGCGGTCACGGCGCGCGCGAGCCCGCGATCGCGGAAGCCCCGCAGGATGCGGCTCATGTAACCCGGATCCAGCCCGAGGCGCTCCTCGAGCTCGCGCGCCGTCACGCCCGCATGATGCGCGAGCTCCCAGAGCACCCGCATCTCGGCGAGGGAAAAATCGCTCCCGTACATCGCGTTGGAGAGCAGCCCCACGCGGCGCGTATAGAAGCGGTTGAACTGCCGGACCGCGGCGATGCGCCCGGCGGCGGGATCGTCCATGGGGAAATGATCCCGCGGATAGTTGACTGCGTCAACTACTTGGGCGGCGCGGCGGGCGGCGGCAGCGGGCGATACGGCTTCGGATAAGCGGCCACGGAAAGGTTGCCGTCGCGATCGTAGGCCTGCACGCCGAACTGGAAGTTGTCCTTGGAGACGCCCGCCAGGGTCTCGCGCGTGACGTCGCCCACGTCGCGGGAGTGCTCCCAGTCGGCCGCCGTGGTCGCGCGCCACACGATGCGATAGCCGGCGACGTCGGGCTCGGGGTTCCTCTTCCAGCGCAACGTCGTGTCCGCTTCGACGCGGATGTTCTCCATTTCCACTTCGCGCGGCACCGACGGCCCGAGCGCCAGCGCCGCCAGCGCCGCGCCGTTCACGCGCGCGACATCCGCCACGTAGGCGAAGTCGACGAACTCGGGAAGGTCGCCGTACTGCACGCCGTCCACCACGCGCACGTCCTGGTGCTGGTGGCGCCAATCCTCGGCGGGCTCGGTGAAGCGCAGCGCCGCGTAGCCCGCCTCGAGGAACGGGAAATGATCGCCGCCGCGCAGGTAGCGATCGCGCCGCCACAGGATGTCGACCTTCATCGCCGGCACGTGCCGCTCGGCCGCCTCCTTCACGAAGCGCGCGAGCTGGCGCGTCGGCAGGTCGTTCTCGCCGCCGGTGCGCAGCGCCGCGAGCACCTCGTCGGGGAGCGTCTTCAGCGCCGGCACGCCCTGCGCGAAGAGCCGCACGCGCCCACGCTCAACCGTGCCGTCCGCGCCGCGCGTGTTGCCGACGATGTCGTTGGTGATCATGCCGGCGACATCGAGCCCCTTGGCGCGCGCCGCCTTCGCCCAGGCCTCCGCTCCGAGGAGTCCCTGCTCTTCCCCCGCCACCGTCATGAAGACGAGCGTCGCGTCGAAGCGATGCTTCGCCATCACGCAGGCGAGCTCCATCGACACCGCGGTGCCCGACGCATCGTCGTTCGCGCCCGGCGCGTCCTTGTCCGGATCCACGGGACTGGAGGGCATGGAATCGTAATGGCCGCTCACCACGTAGATCCGCTCGCGGCTTTCCGCCTGCTCGCCCCTGAGGGTCGCCACCACGTTCACGAAATGGGTGGGCTTCGGCACGCGCGCCCCGCTCTCGATCAGGTGCTCGTCGAACGCGACCTCGAGGCGCCCGCCGGCTTCCTTCGAGCAGCGCTCGAGCTCGCCCTTGATCCAGCGGCGCGCCGCACCCACGCCACGCGTCTGCGAGGCGGCGTCCGATAGCGAGTTGCGCGTGCCGAACGACGCGAGCTTGCGGATGTTGGCCTCGATGCGCGCCTGCGACACCTCGCCCACGATGCGCGCGATGAGCGGGTTGCGCTCGCCGGGCGCGCCCAACGCCGGTGCGCCGGTGGCCAATGCGAGCACGACAAGGGTGCCTACTCTCATGAGTCGATCCTCATACTTTCAAGGGATGAATCTTCGGAGTATGGTGAGTCGCCGAGCCTTCGCACAACCCCCGGGAGACCCCGTGAACCAGACGCAACGCATCGCGCGCACCGCCCTTGCGCTCGCCATCGCCACTTTCATCGCGCCCGCGGCACTCGCGCAGGCGCAAGCCGGCAGCAAGTATCCCGGCAAGACCTATCTCCTTCCCGCCACGCTCGAGACCACGCAATGGGGCTGGTTCGACAACGCGCAGGCGCCGGTGCTGAAGATCGATTCGGGCGACACCGTGGTCTTCGAGACGATGATGCATTCGCACAACGCCGTCGTGCCGGGCCGCACCATCGAGGAGATCAAGAAGCTGCGCACCGACCATCCGGGCCGCGGCCCGCACACCCTGACCGGGCCCGTGTACGTGAACGGCGCCGAGCCGGGCGACGTCCTCAAGGTCACGCTCCTGAAGATCGTGCCGCGCGCCTACGCCACCAACTTCAACGTGCCCGGCATGTTCGGCGAATTCCCGAGCCAGTATCCCGACGGCCAGGTGAAGTACCTCTACCTCGACATGGACCGGATGGAGACCGAGTTCATCCCCGGCGTCTTCATCCCGTTGAAGCCCTTTCCCGGCACCACGGGTGTCGCGCGCGCGCAGCCTGGCCGCTACAGCAGCGTTCCGCCGGGAGAATTCGCCGGGAACATGGACATCCGCGATTTCAGCGAGGGTGCCACCCTCTACGTGCCGGTGTGGGTGAAGGGCGCCCTCCTCTGGACCGGCGACTCGCACGCCGCGCAGGGCAACGGCGAGGTGAACCTCACCGCCATCGAGACCGCGTATAAGGAGATGGCGGTGAACGTCTCGGTATTGAAGGACATGAAGCTCGACATGCCGAGGATCGAGACGCCCACGCACTGGATCACCATGGGCTTCGACAACGATCTCAACCTCGCGTGGAACCAGGCGCTCGCGCAGACGATCAAGTTCATCGGCGAGCAGCGCAAGCTCTCGCCCGCCGACGCGGGCCTCGTGATGGCGAGCGTGTCGGACTGCCGCGTCTCGCAGGTGGTCAACATCAAGAAAGGCGTGCATTGCCTGACGCCCAAGGACCTGCGCGCCACCGGCATCCCGCCGCGCCCCGGCGCCGAGGACGCGACCTTCTACGTCTCGACCGGGCGCGACGCCGACCTGAACAAGGCGATGGACGCCGCCTCGATGGGCATGATCAAGTTCCTCGAGCAGAAGAAGAACGTGGCGCGCCTCGACGCGTACGGCCTGGCGAGCGGCGCCATGGACTGCCGCATCGGCGACATGACGGGGGCCGAGAAGAACGTGCACTGCGTGATGCCAAAGAGCCTCTGGCGCAACTGATCCGCTTCCTCCTCCTTGCCGCGGCGCTCGGGTCGGGCGCCGCCCTCGCCCAGGCGCGCCTCGAGCTCGTCGCGACCACCGCGGAGCTCGCGTCGCTCGCCTCGGAGGTCGGCGGCGATCAGGTCTCCGTGTCGCACCTCGTTCCGGCGGGCCAGGACGGCGAGAATTTCCAGCCGCACCCGCAGGATCTCGCGCGCCTTCGCGAGGCGCGGGCGGTGCTGCGCGTGGGAGTCGACTACGACCTGTGGCTCGACCGGCTGCTGCGCCAATCGGGGAATGCCGCGATCCAACGTGGAGCGCCCGGATACATCGACGCCTCGGCGGACGTGGCGCTTCTCGACGTGCGCGCGGGCGGCATCGGCCCGGACGACGGCCACGCCCACGGCCGCGGCAACCCGCATTACTGGCTCGATCCGGCCAACGCCGGGATGATCACCGCGACCCTCCTCGAGGCGCTGGCAAGGCTCGATCCCGCCAACGCCGGGCGCTACGAGGCCAACCGCCTCGCCTTCCTCGCACGTCTCGATGCGAAAATGCGGGAGTGGACGCAAGCGCTCAGGCATGTCCCGCCCTTGATCGCCTATCACGACACGTGGCCCTACTTCGCGCGCCGCTTCCGGCTGCGCTTCGTGGGCGTGATCGAAACGCGCCCGGGCGTCGCGCCCAGCCCCGCGCACCTCGCTTCGCTGGTGCGGCTGGCGGCGGCCGAGCGCGTGGGCGTGATCGTGCGCGAGCCCCATGAGCCGAAGCGCGACGCCGACTTCCTCGCCAAGCGCATCGGCGCGAGGATCGTGCTGCTCGCCTCCGGCGTGGGCGCGGTGCCGCAGGCGCGCGACTACATCTCGCTCATCGAATACAACGTGCGCGCGCTGAAATGAGCGAAGCCCTCGCCTTTCTCGTGCTCCCCGCCCTCGCCTGCACGGCGCTCGTGGGAATCCACGCGTACTTCGGGCTGCACGTCCTCAAGCGCAACGTGATCTTCGTCGACCTCGCGCTCGCGCAGGTGGCCGCCCTGGGGGCGACGGCGGCGTTCCTCCTCGGGCACTCGCCGCAGGGCCCCGCCGCGCATGCCTACGCGCTCGCCTTCACGCTCGCCGCCGCGGCGCTCCTCGCCTCGTCGCGCTCGTGGTCCGCGCGCGTACCGCAGGAGGCGCAGATCGGGGTGATCTACGTGGTCGCGGCGGCGGCGGCTCTCCTCCTCGTCGATCGCGCCCCGCAAGGCGCCGAGCACATCCGCCAGATCCTCACCGGCAACATCCTCACCGTCGGATGGGACGAGCTCGCCTGGGCGATTCCCCTCTATGCCGTGGTGGGATTCACCTATCCGCTCATGGCGCGGCGCTTCACGCCCGGCTCGTGGTTGGCCGAGTTCGCGTTCTACGCCGCGTTCGGCATCGTCGTCACCAGCTCGGTCGCCCTCGCCGGCGTGCTGCTGGTGTTCGCGTTCCTCATCATTCCCGCGGCCATCGGGCTGCTGCACGCGGCGCGCTTTCCGACGCAGCTCGCCATCGCGTGGATCGCGGGCACGGCGACCGCGGTGGTGGGACTCGCGCTCTCCTACGCCGGCGACTTCTCGACCGGGGCGACGCTGGTGTGCACCTATGGCGTGGCGCTCGCCATCGCCGGCGTCGCCCACGGGCTGCGCCTGCCGCAGGCGCGCGGGGCCAAGCTCGACGTGGCGTTTCGCTTCGCGCGCTGGATGGTCGCCGCGCTTCTCGCGGCATCGGGCATCTGGATCGCCATCGCGCCGCAGGCCGACCAGCCGGTGCTGGACGCGCTGGAACGCGCCTTTCCCGCGATTCGCGCCGCGTACATGGACGACAAGTCGCGCGCGATCCGCGCCGACGCCGACGCCCACGCCGAGCGCTATCGCGACGATGCGCTGAAGCTTCGCGCGATGGAATCCAGCCGGCGCTGGCAGGGCGAGCCCCTCGACGAGGCCGAAGTGCGGCGCATCGCCTCCTTCCAGAAGTCGTACAACGAGATGATCCGCGGCGAGGAGTTCGTGATGGCGGAAGTGCGCAAGCGCGCGCGCGAGGCCAAGCGCTGGTGGATCGGCGCCGCGTTCCTCGCCTTCGCCTTCAGCGTCGTCGTGTCGCTGCCCAGGCGATCGCGCACGACGCCAGCAGGATCGCCGCGGCCAGGAGGTATGGCGCCCCCGGCAGATGGAGACCCGCGCGCGCGCCGATGAAGGCGGCGAAGACGAGCGAGAACATGGCGGGGCCGAAGAGGCCGGCGATCGCGGTGAGGCTCGAGTTGGCGCCCTGCAGCTGGCCCTGCTCCGAGGCCGAGACGTGGCGTGTCATGAGCGCCTGGATCGCGGGGCCGGTGAGTCCCCAGATCGCCATGACCGGGACGCCGATGAGGAATACATCGCCGCGCGCGGCCACGCCGTAGATGCTGAAGCCCGCGGCGCCGAAGACGAGACCCACGACGAGCGCACGGCGCTCGCCCAGGCGCTTCACGATGGGACGCACGAGGGTCCCCTGCACGATCATCGAGCACACGCCCACGCCCGCCAGCGCAAGCCCCACCTGCAGCTCGCTCCAGCCGTAGCGGTAGCTCATGTAGAGCACCGTCACGCTCGGCAGCACCACGTGCGCGAGCTGCATGAGGAAATAGGCGACGGCGAGGCCGGAGAGCTCGGGGTGCGAGCGCAGCAGCACGAGCGAGCCCACCGGATTCGCCTTCTTCCATGCGAAGGGCGCGCGCTTGTCCTTCGGCAGCGACTCGGGAAGGATGAAATAACCGTAGGCGGCGCTCACGATCGCCATTGCGCCCGCGGCCCAGAAGGGAAGCCGGGGATCGACTTGGCCGAGGAGGCCGCCCAGCGCCGGGCCCAGCACGAAGCCCAGGCCGAAGCCCGCGCCGACGACGCCGAACGACGCGGCGCGGTTTTCCGGCGGCGCGATATCGGCGATGTACGCGAACGCCGTCCCGAAGCTCGCCGCGGTGATGCCGGAGATGACGCGGCCCACGAACAGCCAGTTCAGGTCCGGTGCGAGCGCCATCAGGAAGTAATCGCAGCCCAGGCCGAAGCACGAGACGAGGATCACCGGGCGGCGCCCGAAGTGATCCGAGAGCGCTCCGATCACCGGCATGAAGAGGAACTGCATGAGCCCCCACGCCGTCATGAAGACGCCGAAGACGCGCGCCGCCGCCGACGTGTCGCCGCCTTCGAACGACTCGATCAGCTTGGGTAGCACCGGGATCACGATGCCCATCGCGATGACGTCGATCACTACCGTCACGAAGATGAACGCGATCGCCGCGCGCCGCGGGGGATGGCTGCTTATGCTCAAGGTGGCCGTACGATACCCAAAACCAGGGTCCACCGCGGGGGGCGGTGGGGCGTTAAAGGGCCATGAACAGGAGCCCCGCAGGTTTGCCACCCCGCTGCCCGGCGTTGCCGCGCACCGCCAAGGAGGGATCGTCCAATCGGACTATCCGCGGGCGCGCGCGTCCGCGCGTGAAGGCGCGCCATCGTCCGTAAGGCCCATGAGGTTGAATTTTGAGGGTCAAGTACGGGTCTAGTCTCTTGTCGAACGGAGAAAAGACCATGCGCAAGACCGTGTACCTGGCATCCCTGGCGATCGGCGTCACCGCGGCGGCGCAGGCCTATGCCGCGGCCATGGTGTGCGGCGGCGTCGGCAACGACGAGCGGCGCGAGCTCGCCGCCCAATCGGGCAACGCCAGCCTGTCGCTCGAGTTCAGCCTCGCGGGGCGCGGCAACTACATCGCCGATGTCGATGTCACGATCACCCCCGCGAACGGCACTGCCTTCACCGCGAGGACCGACGGGCCGATCTGCTACCTCGAGCTCGCGCCCGGGCGCTACAAGGTGGAGGCCGCGTACCACGGCACGCGCAAATCGGCCAACGCCACCATCCCCGCGAAGGTCGCCAAGCCCGTGCGCGTCGCGATGTCGTTCCCGCCCAGCGCCGAAGACATCGATCCCGCCCCCGTATCCCCCGAAGAGAAACTACAAGCGAGCAAGCCATGACCACCAAGCTGCAGCAGCCCTTCAAGCGTGAGCTGGATCTCAACGGCGAGAAGTACACCATCACCGTCACTCCCGAAGGCTTCAAGCTCGTCCTCAAGGGCAAGCGCAAGGGCATCGAGCTCACCTGGGCCTCGATCATCGGCGGCGACGCCGCGCTCGCCAGCGCGCTCAACGCGGCGACCCTCGGCGCGCGCCCCCGGCACGAGATGCATGCCCCGATCGGGCGCACGCACACCAAGCACTGAAAAAAATCGAGCCCGCCACCGTCCCGCGCTATGGACCCGTGGCCCAGGTCTTGCACTGGGCCACGGCGATCCTCGTGCTGCTGGCCTTCGTCTACGGCCCCGGAGGAAACGAGGAGCGGGTCTATTCGAGCGCGCGCGATTTCGACCGGCAGCTGCATGAGACCCTGGGAGCCTCGGTCTTCGTCCTGACCCTGGCGCGCGTCCTGTGGCGAATGGTCGAGACACCTCCGCCCCTGTCCGAAGGACCTCGCTGGATGAGGCTCGCGGCAAGAATCCTGGAGGCGACTCTCTATCTCCTGCTCTTCGCCGTTCCCCTCACCGCGATCGCCGGGGCCTGGCTGGAGGGCCATCCCCTCACGTTCCTCGCGGGCCTCGAGATCGCATCCCCGATAGCGCTGGCGCACGACGCGGGAGAGTCGATCGCGCGCCTGCATACCTGGCTCGGCGACACGCTACTGTGGTTGGCGGGGCTTCACGCGCTCGCCGCGATCGTGCATCACGTCGTCCTCAAGGACTCCGTGCTGCTGTCGATGTTGCCGCGCCGGGTGCGTCCGGGCCCGCGCCTCGAAGAACGGGCTAGATAAACCCGCGGCACGCGGCGGCGCCGCAACGGCAGGGCAACTTGCCGTTGTGGTGCGACTCGCCATAATCCGCGGTGAGCTCCTCGCCCTTGGCGATCGCGCGGCGCGCGTAGAACTCCGCCCGGTCGGCGGTGCAGCGGATGTAGGTGTTCGGCTCGCACGAGTGGTTGATGAAGCGAAAACCGCGCGGGCTCGCCGTGGCGTCGAGCGCGTGGTGCTCGAGCTCCACGATGGCGACGATGGCGCGCCCGCGGGCGCGGCGCCGCGCTTCGCGAAGCCCGATCACCTCGCCCTCGAACTCGCCGATCTTCGCGCCCCTGGCGATGCGCCGCCCGCTGAAGAGCCCCTTGCCGACGATCGCGCTCCTTCCCACCACGAGCGAATCGTAAATGCCGCGCCAATCACGTTTCATTTCGTCATAATCGCGGAAGCGAGACCACCAGACAAGATGGAAATCATGAAGAAAGCAGACCTCGAGAAGCTGAAGGGCCGCAAGATCGCGGCGGGCAGCGGCACCACCAACGATCGATACGGCAAGGGCGCCGCGCAGGTCCTCGACAAGCGCGAGCAGCGCGATCGCGATCGCGAGATGGGCCTCGTGCCCTTCGCGGTCAAGCTGCACGAGGACCTGGTTCGGGACCTGCACGCCGCCGCCGAGAAGCGCAGCGTGGGCCTGAACGAGCTCGCCGCGGAGCTCCTGCGCAAGGGCCTCGCGGCCAAGTAGCGTCAATGGCGACGCGTCTTGCCGCCGCGCTCTTCGTGGCCGCCGTGGCGTGGCCCGCGGCCGCGCTCGCGGCCGTCGACCCGATCCCCACGCCCGAGAGCTGGCGCAAGGAAACCTTCGCCTTTCCGCTGCAGTTCGCGCCGTCGATCGCCTACGAGGGCACCGAGCACGTGCGCTTCGCGCCGTCGTGGGCGCGGTTCGGCGAGGAGAACGGCTTCAGCTATGTGTTCATGTGGGACTTGAAGGCGAAGCCCGTCACCCCCGAGGACCTCGAGGAATATCTCGAGGTCTACTTCGACGGCCTCATGAAGAATGTCGGCCTGCAGCGCAAAGTCGGCGACAAGGCGACCAAGGCGGCGGTCGCGGTGCACCCCATGGCCCTCCTCGAAGGCTGGGGGCAGGGCTACGGCGTGGAGGTTCGCACCTGGAACGCATTCTCCAAGGGCGAGCGCCTGCTCCTCCACGGCGAGGTCGGGCACCGCTATTGCGGCGAACGCATGCAGATCTTCTTCGCGTTCTCGCAGGCGCGCCGCGACCGGCCCATCTGGGACGGGTTGCGCGCCGCGAGAAAGGCAACGAGCTGCGATAAAGCGGGGTCATAACCAACGACCCCGGCGGGAAGCCGGAAACGAAAGTCCTGCTCCATGTGGACCACGCGGCTCGCCTCGCTCGCCCTGGCCGGCATCCTCGCCAACGCGCTGGCCGAGCCGCGCATCGCGGGCATGGACGCGCGGCTCGAAGCCGATCTCGCCCGCGCCAACTACCTCTTCGTCTGGGACCTCGACCGCGCCACCATCGGCCGCGGCGATCCCTACCGCACCTGGCGCGCCTACTACGACGGCCTCATGTACGCGGTGAGCGAGGCGCGGCGCCTGATCGAGCCGGGCACGCCGGCGCAGGTGACCCTGGAGCCGATCGCCGCGGTGAAGGACTGGGACGAGGCCTATTCCGGCACGCTCGTCTCGCGCGAGACCTACCTCGAGGGCGCCCCCGCGCTGCTGCACGTGGAAGTCACTCGCCGCGACTGCGATCGCAAGCGCGTGCAGCTCTTCTTCGCGGTCTCGTATGCGCCGCCCGACAGTCCCGAGTGGGACGAGATGAGGAAGACGCGCGCCGCTATCTCGTGCGACAAGTCGAAGAGCTAGCAGCGCTTGCTAGAATGGGCCGATGAAATTCGGACTTGCTTTCGCGGCGCTCGCGGCGCTCTTCCCCGCGATCGCGCACGCGCAATCGTTCCCGCGGGAGCGCCCGGTCACGCTGGTGGTTCCTTTCGCGCCGGGGGGCGGCACCGACAGCATCTCGCGCGAGCTCGCGCGGCACCTGCAGGAGCGCCTCGGCGCGGCGGTCGTGGTGGACAATCGCGGCGGCGCGGGCGGCGCGATCGCCGCGGCGCAGGTGGCCGGCGCCAAGCCCGACGGCCATACGCTCCTCTTCGTGACCTCGACCTTCGTCACCGTGGCGGCCACCGACCGCAAGCTCCCGTACGATGTCCTGAAGGATTTCACGCCGATCGCGATGCTGGGCCGCGGGCCGCTCCTGGTCGTGGTGAACCAGGACACCGGCATCGCTTCCGTCGCGCAGCTGATCGACGCCGCGAAGGGCAAGCCCGAATCGCTGAACTACGTCTCGGCGGGACAGGGCAGCATCAACCATCTCGCCGGCGAGCTCTTCGTGCAGCGCACCGGCGCGAAGATGACGCACATCCCCTACAAGGGCAGCGGCCCCGCGACCCTCGACTTGATCGGCGGCAACGCTCAGGTGTTCTTCGCGACGGTGCCGACCATCCTGGGCCAGGTGAAGGGCGGCAAGGTGCGCCTCATCGCCACCACGTCGGCGGCGCGCACGCGGCTCTTTCCGGACACGCCGACCCTCGACGAGGCCGGCGTGAAAGGCTACAGCGTCGAGACCTGGTGGGGAGTGGTCGGCCCTGCGGGAATGCCGGCCGACGTCGTGCGCGTGCTCAACAAGGCGATCAACGAGGCCGCCGCGAACGAAGAGTTGCGCAAGCGCTTCGAGAGCGAGGGCGCGGATACTTTCAGCGGCACGCCGGCCGATCTCGGCAATGTCCTCAAGGACGAGCTCGAAGGATGGCGCAAGGTGGTTCGCGAGGGCGGGCTCAGGATCGAGTGAGCCGATCGGTGCGACAATGCCGTCCCCATGGCGCTCAAGTCCACCATCTTCAAGGCCGAGCTGCAGGTCTCGGACCTGGACCGCAACCACTTCGCCACCCACGCGCTCACCATCGCGCGCCATCCCTCGGAGACCGACGAACGCATGATGGTGCGCCTCCTCGCCTTCGCGATGAACGCCGACGAGGCATTGGAATTCGGCCGCGGACTTTCCTCGGAGGACGAGCCCGACCTCGTGAAGCGCGACCTCACCGGCGCGATCGAGCTGTGGATCGACGTGGGCCTTCCCGACGAGCGCGAGATCCGCAAGGCGTCGGGGCGCTCCGATGCGGTCAAGGTCTACATCTACGGCGGGCGCAGCGCCGCGCTCTGGTGGGCGCAGAATGAGGGCGCCCTCGCGCGGCTGAAGAACGTCTCGGTGATCGAGATCCCGGAAGCGGTCACCGACGAGGTGACCTCCCTTTCGGAGCGCAACATGCACATCCAATGCACCATCCAGGACGCGCAGATCTGGCTCGCCGCCAACGACGAGACCGTGCACTTCGAGCCCGTCGTCCTCAAGCCCGCCCAATAAGTCGTGTCAGGTACGACTTAAAAAGTCGTACCTGACACGACTTTTCCCACTGAACGGTCCCACCCTCATGACATCCAAGAAGAACATGGCGACAGAACCACAAGACGGCGGCTTCGCCGCGCTTGGCCTCGATCCGCGCATCCTTTCCGCACTGACCGTGCTCGGCTACGAAGAGCCGACGCCGATCCAGCGCGAGACGATTCCGCCGCTGATCGCCGGCAAGGACCTCCTCGGACAAGCCGCAACCGGCACCGGCAAGACGGCGGCCTTCGCGCTGCCGATCCTGCAGAGGATCTTGAACGAGGGCAAGAGCGACGGGCCCACCGCGGTCGTGCTCGTCCCCACGCGCGAGCTCGCAGTGCAGGTCTCGGAAGCGATGCATCGCTACGGCAAGGCGCTCGGCGTACGCGTGCTGCCGGTGTACGGCGGGCAGCCGATCGGGCGCCAGCTCCACGCGCTGCGCGCGGGGATCGACATCGTGGTCGCGACACCGGGGCGCGCGCTCGACCACATCCGCCGCGGCAGCCTGCAGCTGGGCGGCGTGCGCGTGGTGGTGCTGGACGAGGCCGACGAGATGCTCGACATGGGCTTCGCCGAGGACATCGAGGCGGTGCTCGCCGAGGCGCCCAAGGACCGCCAGACCGTGCTCTTCTCGGCGACCATGCCGCCGCGCATCGAGTCGATCGCGCGCAAGAGCCAGCGCGAGCCGATCCGCATCCAGATCGCCCGCGCGGTGGCGAAGGCGGGCGAGATGCCGCAGGTGCGCCAGCAGGCCTACCTCGTGCAGCGCAACGTGAAGAAGGTGGCGCTGGGCCGCGTGCTCGACCTCGAGAGCCCCGCCGCGGCCATCGTCTTCTGCCGCACGCGCACCGAGGTGGACGAGCTCACCGAGACCATGAACGCGCGCGGCTACCATTCCGAGGCGCTGCACGGCGGCATGACGCAGGAGCAGCGCGACAAGGTGATGAAGCGATTGCGCTCGGGCGATGCGGAGCTCCTCATCGCCACCGACGTCGCCGCGCGCGGGCTCGACATCGAGCACCTCACCCACGTCATCAACTACGACCTTCCCAATGCGCCGGAGGCCTACGTGCATCGCATCGGGCGCGTCGGGCGCGCGGGTCGCGAAGGGGTCGCGATCACGCTGGTCGAGCCGCGCGAGCATCACCTGCTGCGCAACATCGAGCGCATCACCAAGCAGAAGATCGAGGTCGCCAAGGTGCCGACGGTGGCGGACCTGCGCACGCGAAGGCTGGAGCTCACCGGGGCCGCGATGCGCGAGGCGATCCTCGGCGAGGAGAAGGAGCACTTCCGCGTGGTGGTCGACGCCCTCTCCGACGAATTCGACCTGGTGGACATCGCGATGGCGGCGGTGCGCCTTTATCACCAGGCCACGGTGGGCGACGGCGAGGACGAGGAGATTGCCGAAGCGAGCGCCTATCCGGCGAGCGCCCAGGGGCGCGATCGCAAGGCGGGCGCGCGGCCGAGCCGCGGGGCGCGCGGCGGCGACAACATGGCGAAGCTCTACATCGCCGCGGGGCGCCAGGCGGGCATCCGCCCGCAGGACCTGGTGGGCGCCATCGCCAACGAGGCCGGCGTGCCGGGAAGCTCCATCGGCGCGATCCAGATCACCGACCGTTTCTCGCTGGTGGAAGTCCCCGAGGAAGCCGCCGAGCACGTGATCAAGATGTTGAAGCAGAGCAACCTGCGCGGAAAGAAAGTGATGATCCGCCGCGAACGCGAAGCGTAGGGCTTGCACAAAGGGTATAACGTCCCAACATCGATAGCGCAGCTTCCAGCTGCCGACCCCGGAGATGGCGCCATGAACAAGACCTCGATCCTGATCCTCACCGCCGCGCTCGCGCTCGGCGTCGCAAGCTTCGATGCGGACGCCGCGCGCCGCTTCGGCGGCGGCAGCAACCTCGGCAAGCAGAGCTCGTCGCCGGCGATGAAGCAGGCGCCGAACTCCGCGCCCGCAGCGCCCGCCAAGGCGGCGGCCCCCGCGGCCACGCCCCCCGCCCCCGTGACACCGCCTCCCCAGCCGAGCTTCATGAGCCGCTTCGGCGGCATCATCGCGGGCCTGGGCATCGGCGCCCTCCTCGGTTCGCTCCTCGGCGGCGGCGGATTGGGCGGCGGCCTCGGAATCCTCCTGATGGTGCTCGCCTTCGGCGCCATCGCCTTCATGGTCATTCGCATGCTCGCCGCGCGCGGCAAGCCGCTCGAGAAGCCTCTTGCGTACGCGAGCGCCGCGGACGACATCGCGGCCCCGCCGCAGGTGGCGATCGGCGCGAACCTCGCGGGCGGCGCGGAACCCACCGGCGCGGCCCCCAACATTCCGCCCGACTTCCAGGTGGAGCCGTTCCTGCGCCAGGCCAAGATGGCGTTCATCCGCCTGCAGGCCGCCAACGACGCGAAGGATCTCGACGACATCCGCGACTACACCACGCCCGAGATGTACGCCGAGATCTCGATGCAGATCGAGGAGCGCCTCGACGCGGTGCAGAAGACCGAGGTCGTCAACGTGCACCCGACGCTGGTGGAGGTCGCCAACGAGGATGGCTATGAGATCGCGAGCGTGCGCTTCGCCGGCCTCATGCGCGAAGCCGCCGACGCCAACCCCGAGCCCTTCGACGAGGTGTGGCACGTGCGCAAGAAGATCGGCGACAAGAACTCCCACTGGCTCATCGCCGGAATCCAGCAGCTGCCCTGAAGGCAGGGAAGAAAAGCGCGGGCATCCTCCTTTACCGGCGCCCAGGCGACCGGCTGGAAGTGTTGCTCGCGCATCCGGGCGGGCCCTTCTGGAAGAGGCGCGACCTCGGCGCGTGGACCTTGCCCAAGGGCGAGATCGACGAGGGCGAGGATCCCTACGCCGCCGCGCGGCGCGAGTTCGCCGAGGAGACGGGCTTCGAGCCCGGCGACAACCCCATCGCGCTGAGGCCGCTCAAGCAACCGAGTGGAAAGGTCATTCACGCGTGGGCCGTCGAGGGCGACTGCGACGCGAGCGCCATGCGCAGCATCGTCTTCAGCGTGGAATGGCCGCCGAAGTCGGGAAGGCAAGAGGAGTTTCCCGAGATCGACCGGGTCGAGTGGTTCGCCATTGCCGAAGCCCGGCGCAGGATCCTTGCGGGCCAGGCGCCCTTCCTGGACGAGCTGCAGGCGCTCCTCGGGTAACTAGCCGCCGCGTGCGTAGGCGGCGAGCTTCTCCAGAAGGTCCTCGTCGATCGCCACGCCCTCGCGCCGGTGCCGCTCGAGCCTGTCCATCTCCATCTCGCCGGGCAGCAGCACCGGCTTGGCGGGATCGGCGCGCGGCGTCGAGTGCAGGATATTCGCGAAATCGTCCATGCGCTCGGCGAGCCACGCGGGGGAGCCCAGCCTCGCCGTGTCGATGAGAAAGAAGAAATGGCCGAGGTCCTGCGGTGCGGCGGGCGCATCGATCCAGGTCTGCACGTGCGTGAGGTATGCCGCACCCGACAGGAGCCCCGCGAAGAGGTCGACGATGAGCGCGAGCCCGTATCCCTTGTATCCGCCCATCGGCAGGAGGAAGCCGTCGAGCGCGGCTTGCGGATCGGTGGTGGGCCGGCCTTCGCGGTCCGTGGCCCAGGTATCGGGAATGGGCCTTCCCGCCTTCAACGCATCGCGGATCTTGGCGCGCGCCACGACGCTGATGGCCATGTCGAGAATGATGGGCCGGCCGCCGGGACGCGGCACGCCGAAGCCGAGCGGGCTGTTGCCGACGCGCGCGTCGCGTCCACCGTGCGGCGCGATCGTGGTGCTCGAGTTGCTGCCGATGATGCTGGCGAAGCCCGCCTCGGCGGCAAGGTAGTTGTACGGGCCGATCGCCCCGAAGTGGTTGCTGTTGCGCGCGAAGACGATGCCGGTCCCGAGTTCCCGCGCCATCGACATCGCTTCGTCGAGCGCGCGCATGCCCACCAGCGGGCCCACGCCGCGATCGCCGTCGAGGCGCGCGATGGCGGGGGCCACGCGTTCGATGCGAATCGCGGGACGCGCGCGCGTGCCGCCGCCCTTCATGCGCTGCGCATAGGATTCGAGCCGGCTCACGCCATGGGTATGGACGCCGAAGAGGTCTCCCAACACCAGGATGCGCGCGGCATCCGCGGCGTCCGGGCGCAGCATGCCGAGCCCTTCGAGCGCGCGCGCCGCGAGCGCGTTGAGCTCTTCCTCGCGAACCGTCTTCAAAGAGCTAGTCCGCCTTGATGTTGGCGGCCTTGATCACCCTGCCCCAGGTCTCGGTTTCCTTGCGGATGTACGCCGCGAGCTCCTCGCGCGTGCCGGGGTGCGGCTCGAGGCCGTGCTCGAGGAGCTTCTCGCGCACGTCGGGCGAATTGAGCACCTTCACCAGCTCGCGGTTCCAGCGCTCGAGGAGCTCGGGCGGCGTCTTGCCGGGCGCGACGAACGCGTACCAGTTGGTCGCCTCGAAGCCCGGGTAGCCGGATTCGGCGACAGTCGGAACGTTGGGCAGCGAGGGCGAACGCGCGAGCCCGGTCACCGCGAGCGGGCGCAGCTTCCCGGTCTGGATGTGCGGCAGCGCCGTCGACGGCGGCGACCAGTACGACGCGATGCGTCCCCCGAGGATGTCGGGCATCGCGGCGCCCCCGCCCTTGTAGGGCACGTGCGTGAGATCGATTCCGGCGCGCTGCTTGAGGAGCTCGCCCGCGAGGTTGGACGCGGAGCCCACGCCCGTGGACCCGTACTCGAGCTTGCCGGGCTGCGCCTTGGCGAGCGCCACGAATTCCTGCAGCGTCTTGGCGGGCACGTTGGGATTCACCACCAGCACGTTCGGAAAGACGACCCCCATGGTGAGGGGCGCGATGTCCTTCTGCGGATCGTAGGGAAGGTCCTTCACCAGGTGCGGGGCCACGGCGAGCGGGCCCACGGATCCGAGGAGGATGGTGTAGCCGTCGGGCGGCGCGGTGGCGATCTGCTGGTGCGCGATGTTGCCGCCGGCGCCGGCGCGATTGTCGACCACCACCGACTGCCCGAGGTTCTCGGAAAGCTTCCTCGCGATGATGCGCGCCGCGGTATCGGTCGCGCCGCCCGCGGCGAAGCCGACGATGAGCGTGATGGGGCGCGACGGAAAGTTCTGCTGGGCGTGAGCGCCGCTCGCGGCAAGCAGCGCGGCGGCGACGCAGGAAATGAAAATCGAGCGGTTCAAGGCACTCTCCGTAGGGCGGAACGAACCGCGCCTACGATACAGCCTTTCGCCACGCTGACGCCGCTAGTCGGAGCCGCTTTGCTCGGCGAGGAAGCGCGCGAGGGGCACCTGCGCGAGGAGCGCGGCGAACCAGATCGCATAGCCTTCGCCCGAGGGATGAAGCCCGTCGGGGCAGTAGTAGCGGCGCGGCTCCTGCACGAACGGCTCCTCGTGCCTGCTGCCGATCAGGTCCACGAAGGTGATGCCGAGCTCGCCCGTCACCGCCTTGATGATGGGATGCAGCCGCATCGCGTGGCGCGCGACGAGCCACGAGAGCGGGCGCAGGAAGAAGGGCGCCACGCTGAAGTTGTGACCCGGCATGAGCACCACGTGGGCGCTCATCTCGCGGGCTCGGGTGAGCGCCGCGTGCAGGTCGCTCTCGAACTTCTCCACGGGGCGCAATTCCAGCACGTCGTTGGCGCAGGCCTGGATGAGGATGAGGTCGGCGGAGCGGATCTCGAGGCTGTCGAGCTGCTCGATCACGCGGCCCACGCGCGAGCCCGACCGGGCGACGTTGATGACGCGCGCATGGGGAAAGGCGGCGGCGATGCGCCCGGCGGTCGATTCCGCCGGCAGGGCGCCGACCCCGAACGCGGTGCTGTCGCCGGCGACGACGATGGTCCTGCGGCAGGCCTGGGGCGACGACTGGGCGGGACGGGTTTGCGCGACGATGCGCCGGGAGAAGCGGATGCGCGACGCGTAGAGGGCCACCACCGCGGCTGCGGGGGCGAGCAGGATGGCCAATAGTGCGTAGAGCGCCCACATGCACCTAGGCTGCCCTGCCGCACCGCGAATGAACATCGGCTGCCCGCGAATCGGCCTGTAGGAATTTAACGACGTGTGACATCGGCGAAAAACGACGTCGCCGCCGGATAAAATGACGGCCCCTTCCCTCGGCTTGCCTCTTTCGCCATGTCCAACCCCCGCGTTGCCGCCGCTTTCTTCCTCGCCATGGCCGCGAGCGCCTTCGGCGCCGCCGAGCGCCCCCAGGACCGCTGGAACCTGGCCGACCTCTATCCCTCGGTGCAGGCGTGGAGCGAAGACGCCGCCCGGACCGAGGCCGAGCTGAAGCAACTCGCCTCGTGCCACGGCCACCTGGGCGAATCGGCCGGGCGCCTCAGGCGCTGCCTCGACCTCCTGTACGGCGTGCAGAAGCGCTACGCAAAGGTCTCGGTCTACGCGGGCGAGCTCGAGGCCGAGGATACCGGCAGGCAGGAGAGCCAGGCGCTCAACCAGAAGGCGCAGGTGATCGGCGCGAAGATCAATGAGGAGAGCGCGTTCGTGAACCCCGAGATCCTCGCGATCGGAAGAGCGCGCGTGGCCGCGTTCCTGCGACAGGATCCGGGCCTTGCGATCTATCGCCATCCCATCGACGACATCCTGCGCGGCGCCGCGCACACGCTCGATGCGAAGGGCGAGGGCATCGTCGCGGCCTACTCGCTGTCGGCGGGCGCTTCCGGCGCAACCTACCGGATCCTCTCCAACTCGGACATGCCGTGGCCCACGGTAAAGCTCGCCGACGGCACCGAGGTGAAGCTCGACCCGTCCGCGTACACGCAGGCGCGCGAGGCGGCCAACCGCGACGACCGCAAGAAGGTGATGGACGCCTTCTTCGGCAAGTGGAAGGAGTTCGAGGCGACGCTCGGCACGACCTTCTACGGAAACCTGAAGGAAGACACGGTGCTCGCGAAGGTGAGGAAGTATCCCGACTCGCTGTCGCGCTCGCTCGACGCCAACAAGCTGCCGCGCGCCGTATACGACGCGCTCATCAAGTCGTCCAACGACAGCCTGCCGACGCTACACCGTTACTTCAAGCTGCGCGCGCGAATGCTCGGCGTGGCCGAGATGCGCTACTACGACATCTATCCGCCGCTCGTCGGCGGCGGTCGCGAGTACCCGATCGACGAGGGCATCCGCATGATGCTCGAGTCGGTGAAGCCCCTGGGCGAGGAGTACGTGGCGGCGATGAGGAAAGGCGTGGAGAGCCGCTGGATGGACGTCTATCCGCGGCCGCGCAAGCTCTCCGGCGCGCACATGGCGGGCGACGCCTACGACGTGCACCCGCTGCTCCTCATCAACTACACCAACAACTACGATTCGGTCACGACCATCGCGCACGAGTGGGGACATGCGATGCACTCGTACCTGTCCAACAAGGCCCAGCCGTTCGCCACCTCGAGCTACGCGACCTTCGTGGCGGAGATCGCCTCGACGCTGAACGAGGCGCTCCTGCTGGACTACGCGCTGAAGGCGGCGAAGGGCGACGATGAGCGCCTGCTCTACCTGGGCTCCGCCCTGGAAAACCTGCGCGCCACCTTCTTCCGCCAGGCGATGTTCTCGGAATTCGAGCAGAAGGCGCACGCCGTCGTGGACGGCGGCGAGCCCCTGACCGGCGCCGAGCTCACCAAGATCTACGGCGAGATCCTGCGCCGCTACCACGGCGACAGGGAGGGCGTGGTGAAGATCGACGACCTCTACAGCGTCGAGTGGGCGTACATCCCGCACTTCTACGGATCGTTCTACGTCTTCCAGTACGCGACCTCGATCGCCGCGAGCGCGCTCCTCGCCGACGCGATCCTCGAGGGCCGGCCGGGCGCGCGCGAGCGCTATCTCAAGCTCATCTCGTCGGGCGCGTCGGACTATCCCTACGAGCTCGTCAAGGCCGCCGGGGTCGACCTCGCGACAAAGGAGCCGTACGACGCTGTATCGAAACGAATGAACCGCATCATGGACGAGATCGAGGCGATCCTCGCGCGGCGCCCGAAAGCCTAGCTGAACCTTCCGCTGCCATCGCTCGTCCAATCGCGATACATACGGAGGTCACCATGGGCATTCTCGACACATTCTTTCCGGCGAAGACGCAGACCGCGGGCGGGCAATATGACGCATCGAACGACTCCGCCCTCGCGCGCACCGGCAGCGCGATCCGCGAATCCGGTACTGCGATGCTGAATCGCGCGAGCGAGATCTACAAGGCGAACCCGCGGAAGATCCAGGCGTTGGGTGTGCTCGCGGGCGCGATTCTGCTGGCGCGGATGAAGCGCGGGCGCTGATACCCGTCTTTTCCCCCGAAAGGCCCGGCATGCCGGGCCTTTTTCATGGTTGACAACATAGGCCGCCCGCGCCGAGCGTCGACGCGAATACCTCGCGGCGGGCACGGCCGCCCTGCGTGAATTGGATCGCACCGGAATCGCCTACGCGATGGAAGACGTCGAGCGCTACACCCTGGGAGTCGCCGCCGGCAAGAAGCCGTCACGGCCCAAACCCATCAAGGTCCGCAGGAAATCCTGACCCTTTGGCATCGGTCTTGTACCTGCCGTCCGCGCTGGAAGCTCTCGATCGGCTCGTGGAATTCCTGCAGGAATCGGATCCGACCGCCGCGATCGCAACGGCCGCGCCGATCCTCGATTCATTGCGGCTGCTTGCCGATCATCCCCTCATCGGGCGTCCGGCCGGCGTGGATCGGCGCGAGCTCGTGATCTTTCGCGGGCGAAACGGTTACCTGGCCCAGTATCGGTACGATGCGCTATCCGACCAAGTGGCCGTAGTGTCCGTTCGACATCAGCGAGAGACGGATTTGTGAACGAAGTCGATGCGCGCCCGACCCCGCCCGAACGCCCCACCCCTCAAATGTGCTGCGGCGGCGGGTGCGTGCCCTGCATCCACGACTACTACGAGGAAGCGCTGGCCCGCTACGAGATCGCCTTGCGCGAGTGGCGGGCGAGGCACCCCGAAGCGCCGGGTTGAGCCGGGCATCCGCAACTTTGCCTACCGCGTTTCCGCGATGAGCGCGCTCGCGTAGCGCGCGAGCGATCGGTTGTAGCGCGGAAGATAGCGCGACAGCGCGGTCAAGCTCACGGCGAGGGCTTCGCGCTCGCGCCCCACGTCGGCCAGCGCGAGCGCGAGGAACGCGCGCACCGCGCCGTCCAGCTCGTCCGAATGATGGTCGAGCTCCGCGGTCAGGAGCCGGACCGATTCAGCCGCGTCTCCGAGGTTGCGCAGCGAGCTCGCCATCTGGATGGCGGCGCGGCGCCGGCGAAGGCCGTCCAAGCCCGCGTCGAGCGCGGCGCGATAGAGCGGGATCGCGCGATCCGGGTGCCCGGTGGAATCCTGCGCGCAGCCGCGCTCGAAGAGACCGACGGCGCTGTCGGGTGCAAGCTCTGCCGCCAGGGCCTCGACTCGCGCGACGAAATCAGCGGCGTCGTAGTCGTCGATCGCATTCCATAGCTCGGAGTTGCGCCGCTCCCACGCTGCGTCGACGTCCTCCACCTACGCCCGCGCGAGCGGAAGATCGCGCATGCGAATGCCGGTCGCGTTCGCCACGGCGTTGCCGATCGCCGCGGCGGTCGGCCCCTGCCCCGCCTCGCCGCTGCCCAGATAGGGCTGGCCGGGGCGGTCGATGATGTGCACCTCGATCGCTTCGGGCACGGCGTCGAAGCGCAGGATCGGATACGTGGACCAGTCGACCGAGCGGATGCGCGTGTCGTCGAAGGCGACCTTCTCGTAGAGCGTCCAACTGGTCGACTGCACGATCGCGCCCTCGATCTGGTTGCGCAGCCCATCCGGATTCACCACCTGGCCGCTGTCGACTGCCGCCACCGCGCGCACCACGCGGATCTTCTTCCGATCGGGGTCGGCCATCACTTCGAGCGCGATCGCGCAGTACGCCGCCAGGTTCTTGTAGCGCGCGAACGCGAAGCCGTAGCCACGTCCGGACGCGGCCTTCGCTCCCGCCTTCCATCCGAATTTCTGCGCGGCCATGCGGATCACGTCCTTCGCGCGCTCGTCCGCCAGGTGCTTGAGGCGGAATTCCACCGGGTCCGCGCCCGCCGCGAGGGCGAGCTCGTCCATGAAGCTCTCGAGCGCGAAGACGTTGTGGTAGGCGCCCAGCGCGCGCAGCGCCGAGACCCGCACCGGCATCTCGGGAAGAAAGTGGTGCACCACGCGCAGGGCGGGGAACGCGTAGAGCGGAACGGCATTGCGATCGCCGAGGCCTTCGGGCGTGACCTGCCCCTTCGGCACCGCCGGCTTGAAGGCCTTCGCGCCGTGCTGGCCGGCGAGGAGCGCGGCCGCACCGCCCGGCCGCGTCGAGTGCGTGTTGCTCCACACGCCGTAATCCCAGTCGACGATGCGGCCCTCGCCATCGAGCGAGGCGCGCAGCTTCCCGACCATCGCCGCGCCGAAGGGCTCCCAGCGGTGCTCGTCCTCGCGCATCCACTGCACGCGGATGGGCTTGTCGGGAATGAAGGTCGCGATGAGCGCCGCGTCGGCCGCGGCGTCGTCGGCGCCGTTGTGGCCGTAGCAGCCCGCGCCTTCCGCGTGGATGCAGCGCACCTTCTCCTTCGGCATGCCGAGCATCTCGGCGATGGCGTCGCGGTCGGGATAGACGCCCTGCGTGTGGCTCCACACGGTGAGCGCGCCATCCTTCAACTGGGCCACGGCGCATGCCGGCCCGATGGACGCATGCGCCTGGTAGTGGCGCGTATAAGTAGCTTCGAGCGTCTTCGCGGCAGCAGCGCCCGCGCCGCTCTTTTCCGCGACGGTCAGGTCCTGCGAGGCGAGCGCCAGCACCGCGGCGGGGAGCCTCTTCATGTCGGGAAGCGTCTTTTCCTCGCGCCAGCGCGCCGCGGCGGCGAGGCTTCGCATCGCCTTCACCGCGGTCCACTCGCGCTCGGCGACCACCGCGAGGAAATTGCCGTCGCGGATCACCTTCACCACGCGCGGCATCTTCTCGACCGCGTCGGTCGCGGCGGACTCGAGCACTGCCCGGTACGACGGCGGACGCACCACGCGCGCGTGCAGCATGCCGGGCATGCGGATGTCCTGCACGTAGGCCGCACCGCCCGTCACCTTGGCGGGAATGTCGACGCGCGGCTGCGACCTGGAGACGATCCGGTAGAGCCTGGGATCCTTGAAGGTCGAAGCGGGCTTTGCCTCGACGTGCAGGTTCTCGCCCGCCACCAGCTCGCCGTACGTCACCTTCGCGTTGCCGGGGCCCGAGACCGTGCCGTCCTCGACCTTCAACGCGTCGGGCGCCGCGTTCAGGCGCTGCGCGGCGCGCGCGACGAGGATCGCGCGCACCTGCGCCGCCGCGTTGCGGATCGCGGTGCCGCTGTCCTTCAGCGAGTTGCTCCCGGACGTATAGCCTTCGTTCGCCGTGCTCGAGGTGTCGGCAGTGGCGAGCGTCACGCGCGCGAAGGCGACGTCGAGCTCTTCGGCGGCGATCTGCGCGAGCGCCGTCTTCACGCCCTGCCCCAGCTCCGCCTTGCCGGTGAAGACCGTCACGCGGTTATCGGCGCCGATGCGGATCCACGAATCGAGGAATGGCGACTGCTTGAGGCTGCCGGGAAGGGGCGGCGCGGCGCCCGCCTTTTCGGCGCCCGCGCCTTGCGTCCACGCGCGCCCGGCGAGCGAGAAGCTCACCACCAGCGCGCCGGAGCTCGCGAGGAATTGCCGGCGGCTCGTCATGCCTTCGCGGCGCGGCGCACCGCGCGCAGGATGCGCATGTGCGTGCCGCAGCGGCACAGGTTGGGAAGGAGCGCGTCGCGGATCTCGGCGTCGCTCGGATTGGGCGTCTTCTTCAGCAGCCCCGCGGCGCGCATCATCACGCCGGGGATGCAGTAGCCGCACTGCGCGGCCTGCTCCTCGATGAAGGCGCGCTGCAACGCGCCGGGGTTTTCGGCGCTGCCCAGGCCTTCGAGCGTGGTCACCTTCTTGCCCTCGACCATCGCGATCGGCATCAGGCAGGAAAACACCGGCTCGCCGTCCACCAGCACCGTGCACGCGCCGCACTGGCCGAGCCCGCAGCCGAACTTGGCCGCGTTCAACTGCAAATCCTCGCGCAGCACGTAGAGCAGCGGCGTGTCCGGCTCCGCGTCGACTTTCGCCGCCTTGCCGTTCACCTCGAAACTCGCCATTCAGTTCCTCGCAGGTTGGGCCGCCGGGTCCGCCCCGGTGCCGCCGGGCGGGAAAAGAAGCATATCAGCGTTCATCGCGCGCGATTCCCGGATGAGCGCAGCCACGCCGTCCCAGCGCGGCTTGTCGGTGAGGTTCTCGCGCAGCCACTGCACCAGCGCCTCGATCTCGCCGTCGTTCAACGCGCCCGCATAGCCCGGCATCATCGGCGAGGTGTCGCCCGGCGCCGGGTCGAGGCCGTGGACGATCACGTTGATGAGGTTGCGAGGGCTCTCGCCGTTCAACCCGAGGCTGTACGCGAGCGGCACGCCGCCGAAGGGAAGCTCGCGCGATCCATCGTGGCATTGGAGACATGCGGTCTCGTAGAGCACGGCGCTCGCACTCGACGCGGCACCGGCGTTCCGCGCGAGGGGCGTTCGAGCGAGGGCCCGCCCGCGGCTCCTCCGCGCGGGGTCCGCCGGGCCCATCAACGACGCGGCATACGCGGCCATGGCGTTCACGTCGGCCTCGGGGGCGTTGGCGAGCTCGCGGGTGACGATGCCCATGGTCCCGCGCGAGGCGCCGTGCCACGGGTGGTAGCCGTTGCGCAGGTAGGAGGCGAGCGCCTCGCGCTCCCACGGGATGGGCGCGGCGTTCTTGGCGTTGATGGCGTACCCGTGCCAGCCTTCGAGGTCGCCGCCGTCATAGGCCCGGTCGCGCTTCTCGGCCTGCAGGAAATTGCGCGGCGTGTGGCACGCGCCGCAGTGCGCGAGGCCTTCGACCAGGTATTCGCCGCGCGCCAGCGTCGCGTCCTTGGCGGGATCGGGGGGCCGCGGCCCTTCGTGGAGGTAGAGCCTTTTCCAGAGCGCGTTGCCGATGCGCAGGTTGAACGGAAAGGCGAGCGCGTTGTGCGGCGGCGTGGAGCTCACCGGCGGCAGCGACATGAAGTACGCGTAGAGCGCGTGGATGTCCTCGTCGGTCACGCGCGTGAAGTGGTCGTAGGGAAATGCCGGGTAGAGGTGATCGCCGTCGTTGCGCAGCCCCTTCCTCATCGCGCGCCGGAACGCCTCTTCGGACCACCGGCCGATGCCGGTCTCGGGATCGGGTGTGATGTTGGTCGAGTAAATCGTACCGAAGCGCGAATGCATCGGCTCGCCGCCGGCGAACGCCTGGCCGTTGCGCGCGGTGTGGCACGCGCGGCAATTGCCGAGGGCGGCCAGGGCCGCGCCCTGGGCGACGAGGCCCGGGTCGTAGGCGCTACGCGCGGCGGGATCGATCGGCGCCATGGCGGGCGCGCAGCCGCCGATCCCCGCGGATGCGAGCACGAGCGCCACCACCACCGGGATTCGTCTCACGGCGTATTGGAGAAGCTTCGGCCGCAGTGGTTCGCGGGCGATCGGATTTCGCGCACTCTCCGGCGCCGACAGGCCCGCGGCCGGGCGTCCACCGCCTGCGCCGACAGGCTCAAGGCCGGGCTCGAACGCGGCAGGGGCGCGGCAGTCGCACGCAAGCGCCGGCCATTTCGCCGCCCGCGCCCGAAAAGGAGAACCGATGAAACCGACCCTCAAGCTCGCGCTGGCCGTGGCCTTCGCCACGTCGTCGCTCACGGCGTGGTCGCAAGCCACCGCGCCCAACTCGCCGACTGCGTCGACCGGCGCCAGCGCATCGACCACGACCACCACGACGCCGTCACCCGGCGTGAGCGCCATCGCGAGCAACGAAGCGCGCCTGCGCGCCACGTGCTACAACGCCACCACGCGCACCTGGCGCACCGCCGGAGAGTGCGCGGGCGTCGACGGCAGCGCCATCCTGAACGGCACGGTCGTCGCACCCGGCTCGCCGAACACACCCAGCGCGACGCCCTCATCGTCGGCGAGCGCCGCGACGCAGGTCCCCGAGTCCCTCAAGGGGCCGAGCCCCCTGAATCCGTCGAGCCCCGCGACCTCGGGCATGTCGAACGGCATCACCCCGGGAAGGTAGCTCCTCGATACCTCGAAGGGCCGGCGGCGCCGGCCCTTTTTCATTGGCGCGCCGGCCGGTGCTAGGATGCCGCACCGAAATTGGGGGAGACGCACCCGTGGCGATCCGGCAACTGAGCGAAGAGCAGATCCGCGATTGGACGCGCGAGCAGAAGGACCGCTGGTGGCTGGAGAACGTCTACCGCGGCGACATGCCGCAGCTCACCGCGCGCTCCGCGGCCACCGGATTCCTCCTCGGCGGCATCCTCGCCGCCACCGCGCTCTACATCGCGGGCAAGACCGGCATCACCATCGGCGTGGGCCTCACCTCCGTGATCCTCGCCTTCGCCGCCTATCGCGGCTTGAGCAAGGCCGGCATCGCGCAGGACTTCACCATCCTCGAGAACAACTGCACGCAGTCGATCGCGACCGCCGCGGGCTACATGGTGTCGCCGCTCATCTCCGCGCTCGCCGCGTACATGCTGGTGACGAACACCGTGATCCCGGCGCTGCACATCATCGCGTGGATGGTCGTGGTGGCGTTGATCGGCGTGCTCCTCGCCTTTCCGCTGAAGCGCCGCTTCATCAACGAGGAGCAGCTCCCGTTTCCCGAGGGGCGCGCGGCGGGCGTGGTGCTCGACGCGCTCTACACCGGCGCCGCCGCGGCGGGGATGTTCAAGGCGCGCCTCCTCGGCGTGACCGCCGGCATCGCGGGCGCCTACCAGCTCGTCACCAGCGACGGCTGGATGAAGCTCCTGCAGTTCAAGATCCTGCGCCTGCACCAATGGGCCGGCATGAAGGAGCCGTGGAATTTCCACGAGCGCCTCGACAGCTACTACTACGCCGCCTCCACGTACATTCCGCGAATCCTCGGCACCGACATTCGCCAGCTCGGCTTGCGTCTCACGCTCGATCTGGCCATGTGGGGCATCGGCGGGCTCATGGGCATCGCGGTGGCGACGAGCTGCCTCGTGGGCATGGTCATCAACTTCGTGGTGCTGGCGCCCATCATGATCGAGCACGGCGACATCGTGGCGCGCATCGGACCGACCGGGAGCGTGGTGCCGATCTCGCGCTCCGAGATCGTGAACCAGTGGTCGCTCTGGTGGGGCGTGACGATGATGGTGGTCGGCTCCTTCGTGAGCCTCCTCGCGCGCCCGAAGCTCATCGCGAGCGCGTTCAAGGGAGTCCTCGGCAAGAAGACCCCGGGCGCCGACTTGCTGAAGGATATCGAGTTCCCGATCTGGATCTCGGTGGTGGGCATTCCGATCATGAGTGTGGCGGGCGCCTGGGTGAGCCATGCGTTCTTCGGCATCCCGTGGTTCCTCGCCTTCATCTCGCTGCCGTTGATCTTCGTGCTCTCGGTGATCTGCGCCAATTCCATGGCGCTCACGTCGTGGACGCCGACCGGGCCCTTGAGCAAGATCACGCAGTTCACCATGGGCGCCATCGACCGCGCCAACCCGGCGAGCAATCTCATTCCCGCGGGCATGACCAGCGAGATCGCAGCCAACGCATCGAACCTGCTCTCCGACATCAAGCCCGGCTACATGCTCGGAGCCAAGCCGCGCCAGCAGGCGGTCGGCCACGTGATCGGGATCTTTTCGGGCGCGCTCTTCTGCGTGCCGCTCTTCTACCTTCTCTTCCTGCCGCCCGACGCGAACGGCGTGCGCTCGACCGCCACCATCCTCTCCGACCAGTTCGGCATGCCGGCGGCCCTGCAATGGAAGGGCGTGGCCGAGCTGATCGCCAAGGGCTTCAGCGCGCTCCCGTACTCCGCGATCGTCTCGATGATCGTGGCGGGCGTGTGCGCGGTGGCGATCGAGGTCGCGAAGATCGTCACCAAGGGCCGCTTCCCGCTCTCCGCGGTGGCGATCGGCCTGGGCGTGGTGCTGCCGCCCGAGGCGACCTTCGGCATGTGGATCGGCGCGATGATGTTCTGGTGGCAGGGCCGGCGCTACCGCGAGCCCGGCACGCGCGGGCACACCATCTGGGTCGAGGGCTACGAGTCGATCTGCGCGGGGTTGATCTCCGGCTCGGCGCTGGTGGGAATCGGCAACGCCATCGTCAACGTGCTCCTCTAAAAAGTCGTGTCAGGTACGACATAAAAAGTCGTGTCAGGTACGACTTTCGTCATTCGCGCCGCACCGACACCCGCCCGCCCTCGCGCCGCACCACGAAGCGCTCGCCGCCCTGCGCGGTGAAGCTCGCCTCGCCCGCGATCTCGAAGAAGACCGGCGCCGGGCCGCATTCGGTATGCGTGCGCGCCTGCCGCGATTGCGCCACGTATTCGCGCCCCTCCACGCGATAGCGCACCGCCGTGTCCGAAGGATTGCTCACGCGAAACTGGACGCGCGCCGACTTCGGCCGCCCGAAAAGCTGCACGGCATAGTAGCGCGGCGCCCCTTTCGCCACGACGCGCGCCAACGCCACCGCGGTATCGATCGCGTCCGCCTTCAGCATGTTCGCGCGATGGCCCGGCGAGGCCTTCCAGCCTTCGACCAAGCGGCGTGCCAGGTCGCTCGTCTCGAAATCCGCGGTGTTGTATTCGTACGCGAGGTTCTCCGCGACGAGGCAGAAGTCGTAGCCGTGGGCCTGCACGCGCAGCGAGGGCGTGCGGCCGTCGGCGTCGTGGTCGAACTTCGCGGTGCGCGCCATGAACACGGCGAATTCGCGCGCGGCGGCCTCGAGGTGCCCGTCGACCGCCACGGCCCCGAGATGCTCCTGGCGGCGGAACTCGTTGGTGCCCGCGACGACGAGCGCCTCGACGCGCGCGAGATCGGCGTGCCGCTGGGCCTCGGCCAGGGAAGGCACCGAGCAGGCCACGGGCGCGAGGCAGACCAGGAATGCGCCGACGCGTTTCATCGAGTAGGTTTATTGTATGCGCCACAAACCACAAGAAAGGCCCCCGCCATGGATTTCATCGCCCAGCTCTGGATGCCCATCCTCGTCTCCGCGGTCCTGGTGTTCGTCGCCAGCAGCCTAATCCACATGGTGTTCAAGTGGCACAACGCCGACTACCACAAGCTCGCCAACGAGGACGAGGTGCGCGCGGTCCTGCGCGCCGGCAGCCCCACGCCCGCCGAATACGTGATCCCCCATTGCGCCGACATGAAGCAGATGAAGAACCCGGAGTTCGTGAAGAAGTTCGAGGAAGGCCCGGTCGCCATGCTCACGCTGCGTGCCCCCGGCCCGCCGAAGATGGGCGGCGCCCTCGGCCTGTGGTTCGCTTATACGGTGCTCATCGGCGCCATTGCCGCTTACATCGCGCAGAAAACGCTGATCGGCCCGGTGAACTTCCTCCAGGTGTGCCGCGTGGTGGGCACGTTGACCTTTGTCGCCTACGTGGGTGGCAGCGTGCAGTCCGGCATCTGGATGGGGAAACCGTGGGGCAGCGTCGCCAAGGACGTCCTCGACGGAGCGATCTACGCCACGCTCACGGCGGTGACCTTCGCGTGGTTGTGGCCGCACTGACATCGAGGC
>Ga0209647_1000202_pt1 | contig 55409 bp, 36 predicted proteins | sample GraSoi_2013_60cm_FD_185827 | JGI IMG/M metagenome (GOLD analysis project Ga0209647, IMG submission 185827) | Grasslands soil microbial communities from the Angelo Coastal Reserve, California, USA - Sample 9_17_2013_60cm (SPAdes) (version 2) | ecosystem: Environmental > Terrestrial > Soil >...
ATTGTTAGAAGAGCGGCACATCAGCCGCGCCGCCAAACGTGCTTTCTTAAGCCAGCCCGCGATGAGCCGCGCATTGAACAGACTGCGGGCAACGTTTGGCGATCCTCTGCTTGTCCGTTCCGATGGCGCCTATGAACGCACACCGCGAGGTGAACGGGTTCTGCGCGAGACCGAAGCGATCATGCGTCGCCTGAATGCTCTCGTGTAGCCAAAAATTCTCCATGGCAATCGCACCTGCGATCAGGCCATAGCAGAAAATCGAAAGCATCAGAGAAATGAGCAATACGCGTCGACGGCCGTACTTATCAGAGAGAGCTCCAATCGGCGGAGCTGATAGAAATTGTCCCAACGGATACATGCACAACATCAAGCCCAGGAGGATCGTTTTTTCTCCGGTCGCGGTGTCAGGGGGAATCAAACGGCCATGCCCCTGCAAAACATCGGCGTGAAGACTGTTATCATCGTGCTATACCCGACAAACCCAACGAAGACGACCAGGTAGACCGGAAGAAGGCGTCCAAGACTCGTAGAGACCACGATCAACTGCAATCAGCACATTTCGTTCATTTCTGCGAGCATTTTCGGTACCGACGGTCAAGGTTAACCGGATTAGTCTGGCTACTCAAAACAGCCTGCTCTAGCGTGCAGGTTGATGAAACTTCGAAGCCCGTTCGCGCCCATCGCCGTGCTGATCGGCCTTTTGACTAACGTCTATGCGCCGGCTACCCACGCTGAAAGCGATTCACCCGTCCGGCTCTACGTCCGGGAAGTACCGATCAAGATCTTTGGCCAGGAAGTAAAGACATTGGCGATCGAGCAAGAGAATGGCGACCTGGGCCTTACCTTGAAGACGTCGGACGGATTCAATGTAGAGGTTGTTAACCAGCTTAAGCAACCAACCAGTATCCACTGGCACGGTATCGTGCTACCCGCTTTGATGGATGGAGTACCGTTTGTTAGTCAGAACCCAATCCCGCCCGGTGCAACCTTCCACTACCAATTTCCGCTTAGACAGAGCGGTACCTATTGGATGCATTCGCATTTCGGCCTGCAGGAACAGCTGTTGGCGGCCGCGCCATTGATCCTCCAAACCGAAGCGCAACAGACGAAAGCAGACGAGCAGTACGTAGTGCTGTTGGGTGACTATTCGTTTAAGCCGCCTGGCGAAATCCTCGAGAAACTCAAAGCCGGCATGAAGATGATGAGTGGAATGAAAAAAATGCCAGCGGCCCAGAAACTATTTGCGCAAAAATGGCAGGATGAAGACCAACGTTTTGTTTCTACCTTAGTTGAAGGCGAACTCCCGGATACCGACATCAAATACGATGCGTTGATTGCAAATCGTCGGACGCTTGACGATCCAGAGATTTTCCAGGTCAAACCGGGGCACTCGGTGCTTTTGCGAATTATAGCGGGGACAGCTGCCACCAATTTCTTTGTAAATACAGGCGAACTAACGAGTCAACTTGTTGCGACAGATGGCAAAGACATCGTACCCGTCTCGGGCAACCTCTTCCAATTAGGGGTCGCGCAGCGCATCGACTTGCTGGTGAAAATCCCGGAGCAGGGCGGAGTCTTCCCGATCATCGCGCAGGGGGAAGGAACCAAGCAACAGTGCGGGGTGGTCTTGGCATCGCCGGGCGAGACGGTTCCCAAAATACCGGTCGAAGCTCAGTTCCCTACAGTTGGTTTGGATAATACCCAGGAGCAAAGATTAACTGCAAAGAATCCTCTTCCGGAAAAAGGGGTAGATCGGTCTTTGTCATGTGTCCTTGGCGGAAACATGGCAAAATATATTTGGACGATTAACGGCGCCGTTTATCCCAATCGTAAAAGTCTCGACGTCAACGAGGGCGAACGCGTGGAAATTGTGTTCCGCAATGAAACTGGAATGACGCATCCAATGCACCTGCATGGTCACGACGTGCAGGTGACCGAGATCGACGGCAAAAAGCTGAACGGCGCCGTGCGGGACACCTTAGTCGTACCGCCGAAATCAACTATCAAGGTTATTCTCGACGCCGACAATCCCGGTGTTTGGGCCTTTCATTGCCATATTCTCTACCATGCCTTGGTGGGGATGTTCACGGTCATGAAATATCACGGAGCCGACACCCAGTTCTGGCAACCGGAGAAAACACTCAGTGAGCTTGACCCATCGGGAACGGACTGACTGGCGAAACAATTCTCAGCCAAATCATCCGTTTGGCGCGTCCCCCAGGGTTACCGGCAGCGGATTGGGCAGTGGCTCCAGACGGATCGCGCGCTCCTGCGTAGGTTTCCCTGTCAATACGTACAACGACGCATCGACTCGGTTTGATCGTGGCTATACTTTCGCAGCCTAATTTCATTTTACGAAAGGCAACCGATGATCATCATCACTGGGACTGTGGGCAGCAGCGGAAAGTACCTCGTTAGCGGGATTCCGGTCGATACGCAGACGCATACCGTCTTGAAAATCGTGTTTGAGAATAGAACGTCCGGCACCAATCTTGGTTTATTTGCGGGCACGGACGCCGAGTTTACATCGGGAAGCGGCGGACTGCAGCTATCCGACTCGGGAGGTCCCGGCTTCCAATTCTTAACTATCATTGATACGCACAGGCTTTCGGGCAAAATCATTTTCGTTCGCCGGGTGGTCGGTTCTGCGGATTCGCAGTTTGCTCTCACAGTCGAATAAAACTCCTCCAAATAGTTGACCTGTCCCTGACCGACTCTTCCTTCTTCCGCCTTGGCGCCTTTTGGTCTTGACGTGAGATTTCTTAGGGTTTGCCAAGGCGCTGGTCATGCGAGCCGGGCGATGTCAATCCTTTCGTGACAACGCGAAGCAGGGCGCGCGGTCCAGAGGTTGCGATCTGGGTGGACCAGGAAGTGGCCGACGCCAACCGCCAGCAGAGGCGCGCGTCCGGGAAGCAATTCATCGCGAGCGGCACCAATCCGTCGTTGGGGCCGAGAGCCTTCAGACAGCGATAGCCGAATTTGAGCTGTCGCAGCAAGGGTCACGTCTTGAGGGCGTGTTGTCCCCCGTGCGCTTAGACGCACTCTACTTCCTTTTGTAAGGATTTAGGGGTTGCACCGACGAATGATCAAACCGGCAGGTTTTAGACGTGACCCTTATGACCACCTTTTACATCACGGGGGCCGAGCCCTTCGTCGATGGTGGCCTGGCCCAGGTCTGAAGTCGCACGGCATCAGCCGTTCGCTCGAGCCGCCGATTGCGTGATCTCGCGGAGTTCTTCTTCTGATCGCGTCAGGTCGATTGGCTCTCCGTGACGCGGAATACACGCGATGCCCGTCGGCCAATAGATCTCGATCATTTGCCCCTCGGGATCGGCGAAGTAGAACGAAAGCGACACTCCGTGATTGCGGACCATCTTGATCGGCACACCCCTATCGATGATGCGCTGATGAAAAGCACGCAGGTCCGCCAGCGAACTCACTTCAAAGGCGGTGTGCTGCAATGCTGAATTCGCAAAAAACACCAGGTCCACCGATCCCTCTTCAGGATGGCTGCTCAGAAAGGCAGTCGGCCCAAGAGCTGCCGTATCGGTAGAGACTATCTCGAGAGCAAGCACATCATGGTAGAAGTCAGCCAGCACAGCGGGATTTTGCGCGCTAAGACCGACGTGGCGGACACCAATTATCTTAGTCATTTTTTCATTAGTCATTTTCTTCCTTTCTTCGTGAGAACTTTTTTGAATTCGATCTTTAGATCTGTGCGACGCCTCCGTCGACGTTGCTTCCTTGATGGTTAGTTGTTTATAAAAGTGTTCGGTAAGCGCAGAAAAACGTTCCAGGCCACTGCCTTTCGGATGTGATGGAAGGGTATTTGATTATCCCTGCCGGAACTCCGAATAATGAACCCGAGATTCACGGACTCAGTCGAATTTTTGCCTCAACTGCCATTGGCTGGTTATTTGGATAAGACGCAAACGCCAAACGCTCCTAGCGACGTCAGGCCGAGGTGCCGCCATCAATCTTTAGACTTGCACCCGTTACGAATGCCGCTTCCGGACTGGCCAGATAGGCAACTAGGCTTGCGACTTCATCGCATGTGCCATACCGCTGCACTGCGAGCAGTTTCAGAAACTGGTCCGCCAAGGGGCCATCGGATGGATTCATGGCAGTGTCGATTCGCCCCGGTTGAACGTTGTTTACCGTGATACCACAGGGGCCGAGTTCCCGAGCAAGCCCACGGGTCAAGCTGGCAACCGCCCCTTTTGTCATGGCGTAGACGGAGGCACCATTGAAGGGCACGAAGTCGCTGGAGATACTACCGACATTGATTATCCGTCCGCCCTCTCGCATGTGCCGAATCGCCTCCTGAATTGCGACGAAAAGCCCCTTGATATTGACAGCGATCATTCGATCCAGTTCCTCGAGGGGATAGTTTGAGATTGCCCCAAAACGCAGTATCCCAGCGTTGTTAACCAGCACATCCAGGCGTCCGAAGGTTTCCACTGTCTCAGCTATCGCGGCTTTCACGGCGCGGACGTCGGCATTGTCGGCCTGGATTGCGAGGGACCTGGCACCATCCGCCCTAATGGCATCTGCGACGGCGTCAGCACTTTCCTTGGACACCGAATAGGTGATGGATACAGCGGCACCTTCGTGGGCCAATCGTTTCGCAATAGCGGCGCCGATGCCTCGCGAACCGCCAGTTACCAGAGCAACCTTGTCCTTCAATCTCACCGTCGGGCGTCTCTGCGACCTTCGCTCGCAACCCTCAGCGGTTGCAGCGCCAGCTTGCAGTTCTTTGTGTGCAAACATCATAATTTGTGGAGTTTCGTTTGATTGATGCCTACCCAGTGGGCGAAGTCATCGGTTTGGGTAATCGGCTCGGAAGTCCCTTGGGAGATTGCTACCTGTCATAGTAAACATTGTTCATTCGAGTCGGGCGCTATCTTGTTTTGCAGCGGGTTGAGCTTCTTCCAAGTGAGCGACGCGCACCGCAGTCCACTGAGCCCAAAGTAGTAGATACTGAAGCGGCAAAGACCGGCTATTCTTTGCCCCAATTGCCGCGATTCCTAAGTGTACGATTAACAGCAAATCGCATAAAGGGAATGGTTATTCCCTAATGTGTCAAAAGATATTACTGAGCACTACGATGGAAACAGGTAATTACGTTGCGCGTTGCCATGAGCATCTTAGGCCCGCAGCGGAGTATGACAAAAATGAATTAATCGACTAGATAGTATTCTGATATAGAATTCTTATGGATTTTCGAACTCTTCGCACTTTCGTCGAAGTCGTGCGCCAGGGCGGTTTTTCTCAGGCGGCCAAGGTGGTGTTCACCACGCAGTCTACGGTCAGCAAGGCGGTCAAGCAGCTCGAGATTGAACTCGGCGTACCCCTACTGGATCGGAAGGGTCATCACAGCACACTGACCGCAGACGGAGATGTCGTCTATCGCCGGGCGCTCAAGATCCTCGCGGAGCGGGACGATCTCGTTACCGAACTAAACGAACTGCGAGGTCTCAAGCAGGGCACCCTCCGGCTGGGTCTTCCGCCAGTTGGCAGCAGCGACTTGTTCGCGCCCCTCTTTGCGATCTATCGTAGGCGTTATCCCGGTGTCGATATCCGGTTGGTGGAGTATGGCGGCGACCGGTTGAAAGAAATCTTGCTGTCGGGCGAAATTGAACTTTCTGTCTCGATGCTTCCGGTATCAGACGAATTTGAATGGCGGGAGGTCACAAACGAACCGCTGGTGGTGTTGCTCCCGGCGGATCACGCGCTTGCGCGCAAAAAGTCCACCGACCTCGCGAGCCTGCAGCACCTTCCATTCATTCTGTTTGAGAAAGGATTTTCGCTTCACCGAGTCATTCTAGAGGCATGCCGCCGGCGAGGTTTCGAGCCGACCATTGTGGCTCGAAGCAGCCAAATCGACTTCATGGTCAAACTCGCCGCTACGGGATTCGGTATCGCCTTCCTGCCGCGGATGATCGCCGAACAGCGCCGCCACCCGTCCGTTCGCCTCGTCCGGCTCGCTGAGCCTCAGACGGAATGGAACCCTGCGATGATCTGGCGCCGGGGTGGGTATCTTTCGCACGCGGCCAAGGCTTGGCTCGCGATTGTACGCGAGAGCCAGGCCAAAGGCTGAATCTTGGTTTAGCTCTTCCTTGCTAACGACTGAGATCTTTTACCTGTTGTGGCATATAAAAATAACAGGAGGTTTCATTAGAGGGGTCCGCTCCGTCACTTTTCATTAATGGTAATTGGTAGTCCGACCTGTCCGGCGTAGAAAACAACTAGCTCGGCTGGTTTGTTCGTCGTCAAACCTCGATGCGTGGTCTGGACGGTTTCCGCTAACGTTTGGCCTGCATGCACAATTATGCGCTCGCCGGTGTCTTGTTTTTCTATCGCTGCTGGATCTGTAGCCGCTATCCCCGCGACATAAAGGGAATGATTGTTCCCTACTGTGTCAAAAACAATCCTTCAGCCAAGTAGCTTCATCGCCGCATCGGCCACTGCCATCATTTCCTTGCGGCTCCGGCCGGTCTTTCCGATCACGCGCATGCCCTGCAGCAGGCACAGCATCAGGCGGGCTGTTACTCTGCTGTCAATAGCGGCCGGGACGGAGCCGTCCGCCTGACCCTGACGAATCAAGTCCACTACTAGCGTTTCGCACTGGCGAAGCGCCGCTGTCACTCGCTGCGCAACCTCGCTGTCGAAGGTCGCCAGCTCGGTAGCTGTACCGACGATGAGGCACCCTCTCTTGCCTTCCACGCCATGCGAAGATTCCGCATAAAAGTTCAGCGCAATGCGTAGGCGATCCCGGCCGGATTTGGCCGTACTGAGGAGCCGCCGAAGCTTTTCCCGACGCGTTTTTCCTTCGCGGTCGAAGGCGGCGAGGAACACCGCCCGTTTGTCTTTGAATGCCTTGTAGACGCTGCCCGAGGCCAGCTCCATGGCCTGCGTTAGATCGGCGATCGAGGTCGCATGGTAGCCCCGCTCACGAAAGACGCGCACAGACTTGTCGAGCGCTGCGTCAATGTCGAACTCGCGCGGACGGCCCCGGCTTGGGGACGCGGTAAATGAAAATTCTTTGTTTGTCATCCCAGCATTAATATAGGGAGAGATCATCCCCTATATCAAGGGCTTCGTGATTATCCTTACCATTAGGGAATAAATATTTCCTTTATGGGATTCGATCGAACGATCTGATAGCCGCAGTTCGGATGATAACCACGGCAGTTGAGACAAAATGCGACCCGATTCTTGAATCGCAGGTTCACTATTCGGAGTTCCAAAAAGAGCCAATAAACGCCCTTCCTCGACATCGATGGGAGCGATCTGGAACCTTTTTCTGCGCTTAGCGAACACCCGTAACACCACGAACAATCAACATGAACGAACCAACTATGAATGATCGAGCGATAAGCTCTGCCGACACCGATCGAAGCAAATTTATTTGTGCAATTAGGAAATGAAGATTCCCTTTAGGGCGCTTAACCGCTCGGCGCGGCGGTCAGCACGTCGCGCAACCGAACCACAAAAGATACCTTTTCAGGCTGCCGTTATGACAAACCCTGCTAAACATCTGCTCGCCGAAATCCAGGAATTGGCACCCGCCATCAACTCGCGAGCGGCGGAGATCGAAGCCGCTCGGCGGGTGCCGCCCGATCTGGTGGAAGCCCTGAAATCGATCGGCGTTTTTCGCATTTTTGTCCCTCAGAGCCATGGCGGGCTGGAGCTCGATCTGCCGGCAGCGCTGCAGATCTTCTTAGCACTCAGCCGAATTGATGGTTCGGTCGGTTGGGCTGCGATGATTGGCGGCGGATGCGACATCTTCGCGTCCTTGCTGGCGCGGGAAGCTTATGAGCAGGTCTACCAGAGCGGCCCGGACGTGATCATTGCCGGTTCGGCCCAGCCTGCGGGAACGGCTGAGGCGGTGTCTGGCGGTTGGCGGGTCAACGGGCGGTGGCCGTTCGCCAGCGGCTGTCAGCATGCCGACTGGATGTTCGGGCTCTGCGTCGTGACCGAGGGCGGAAAGGCACTCCCCGGACCGGCCGGTGAGGCGGGGCCGCCCCTGGTCCGGGGCGTCTTCATGCCGGCGCGCAACTGGCAGATCGAGGACACCTGGTACGTCGCGGGGCTCAAGGGTACTGGGAGCCATCACATCGCACTCAGGGACGCGGTGATCCCGGCGACGAATTTCTTCGATCTCACGAACGGTCGACCGTGCCTGCCGGGACCGCTCTACCAGGCCGTGCTGCAATTACTTCCGCTGCTGCACGGCGCCAGCTCGGTGGGTATAGCCGAGGGCGCTTTAGACGAACTGGTCGAGCTTGCCAATACCGGCCGGAAGCAGCTGCAGACCTCTGTGCCGATGCGGGATTCGGAAACGTTCCAAGCCGAACTCGGCCGTATCGAAGCCGAATTAAGGGCGGCACGAGCCTTTCTCGAGCTCCAGGCAGCAAGCCATTGGCGTCACGGGCTTTCCGGAACGCTGAAGGACGAGGCACTCCTCACGCAGGGCACTCAGACTGCGATATGGCTCGCGACCACCTGGGTTCGGGCCGCTGATGCGTGCTTCGCACTAGCCGGTAGCAGCGCGCTCTATGAGAGCTCGCCGCTGCAACGGCGGCTGCGCGACCTCCACGTTGCTGCGCAACACGGCGCTGCGCAGCAACGACACTATGTAAAGGCGGGCAAGCTGCTCCTGGACGGTTCCGTAGCCGCTTCGGAGATCGTCGGTGGCTAATGTTGTCGGCGGCGGCGAGGTTCCATTATCCCGGACAGATCTGCGCCTGGGCCTCGGTGAGGAAGACCAGCGTTAATGTTAATTAAGGCGTGACCCCAGTGACCGAGTTCTATTGGTTCATCGGCGGCTGCCGGCTTGGCCAACTCGCCGGAGCTGGAATAAGTAGCCCCTCTATCCCCTCACACAAGCGCGCGCTGATACGCAGTTAGGACTCTGGCCTCAAGTTTTCTTATGCAAACGAATCGTTTATCAACTGCCGCCCGCAGATCATTCCTATTCTTGAGGTTTGCGCTGGTTTTAGGTGGTGGGTTCTTGGCAGCCCCTGCTAACGCGGCTGATCTCGTAGCCGCTAGCGCCCAAGAGGCCAAGCCGATTGGAGTCGGTACGGTTGCTCCCGACGCCGGATTGCGCGATTTGGCGGCCAATGACGTGACTTTACATGAGATCGTTGCCGGAAAGCCAACGGTGGTAATCTTTTATCGAGGTTCGTGGTGTCCTTATTGCAATTTGCATCTGTCTGACCTGGTCACAGTTGAAGAAGAGCTGCGCGAGCTCGGATATCAGATCGTTGCGATTAGCCCGGATCTTCCCGAGGAACTCAACAAGATGACCGCGGCAGATCATCTGAATTATCGCCTTTTCTCGGATCCTCACGCCGAGGCAATGAAGAAGTTTGGCGTTGCGTACCAAGTCGACAATACGACTCTCACAAATATGAAGCAGAAGTTTAATGTGGATCTTGAGCGCGCCTCAGGACAAACGCACCACATTCTGCCGGTACCGTCAGTGTTCATTCTCGATCGTGGCGGCAAAATTGTTTTTGCGCATGCTGATCCAGATTACAAGGTGCGGATGAAAGGTGTGGAAGTACTAGCCGCAGCAAAAGCCGCGGCTACTGCTTCAGACGCCCGCCAGAAGTAGTGCAGGGAGGAAAGGGAGCACAAAAATGGAATAATGGCTTTCACGATGCCGGCCAAGTTTTTTGCTGGCCTGAGAAAATTATGAAGTACGCTTTCAACACCTGGGCCTACAGCAGCTTCCCGGCTTGGCTACCTTCCTATCCACTGGATGAGGCGGTTCGGCGGATCGCTGCGATCGGCTACGACGGAGTCGAGATCGGTTGTGCCGCGCCACACGCGTGGCCGGCATACTTGAATAAGGAAAGAAGAAAAGAGCTGCGAAATCTATTGGAAGCCTGCGGTCTCCAAGCCGTTAGCCTACTGGCGACTCCCGGAGGAGGACCAGGGTTTAACCCAGCCTCCCCCTTGCCCGAAGAAAGGGACGCTACCGTCCACTACTATAACGAAGTGATCGATCTCGCGTTAGATCTAGGTGCGCAAAAGGTTCTCTACATCGCTGGCTGGCAAATCTTTGGTACGAGTCGCCAACAAGCCTGGGATCGGAGCAAGGACTGCTTGGACCGGATAGCGTCATACGCGGACAAAAAAGGGATCACGATTGTGGTAGAACCGACCGCAGCTGCCACCAACCTCATCGAGACCGCAGATGATGCGATGGAATTGATGCGGAGCGTTGCGCGAGACAACGTCAAAGTGATGTTCGATACTCTTCATGCACTTTATCGCAACGAGATACCGGCGGACTACGTTCGAGTAATGCGAGAAGATCTAGTCCACGTCCATGTATCGGACAGCGGTCGAGTAATTCCTGGCGAGGGTCGAGTGGACTGGATCGGACTGATGCAAGCCTTAAACGAGTGCCGATATAGCGGATACCTAACTATGGAAATTGGTCTGGACAGTCGAGCAGCAGACCCGGATCAAATCGCCAGGACCGCTTTACGATTCTTAAAGGGAGTAGAATCGCAGCTGAACAACGACCTTGGCACATGAAACAAAACATGAAAGCTAAGCTCATCATCTCTGCCACTGGCTTAACTCGCATCTTGCTAGCTTCGGCGCTTGCCGTTGTAGCAATGTGCGAGTCGTAGTCTTTGTTGCTTTTCCATGGTAGTCGCAGCGTTACATCGTAAGAGCGCTGCCAGGGAGTAGCCATTTTTCCGTTTGGCACGAGCGATGCTAATCTCCCAGACGCGGCATCTCGGGTTTCGTCTCTAGCAAGACGTCACCCTTCCGGCAAGCGAGACCTTTATTGTCTCGTTGCGTCTGGCATGACGTCGACGAAATCTTACAGGCCAATGCATCCGCTGCGTTTGGCGGGTTAGCCGGCGAGAAGTTCGTCAATGCGCTAGAAGTCAATTTGGAACTCTGCAAACGCTACGGATTGCCGAAATAAGTTTATATGAGCGATAGAACATCACCAGAATTTATTCTGCAGCGTCCGGGGGCGCCGAGGATCCGCCCATCACATCTAATTAGCCTGATTATTGCCGTCATCGGATTGATCTTGATTGGTATATTCGCGTTCGACTCGTACTTCGTTGTTGAACCCACCGAGATGGCAGGGGTTAGACGTCTCGGTGAAGTCATAACCGTGAAACCTCTCGGGCCTGGCCTGCATTTCAAATTGCCGCTTATCGACCAGGTCGACCGGGTACAGGTGTCTCTGGACACATTCAAGCTGGACAAGCTTGTTGTTAACACAGTGGATAATCAGCCAATAGCCGTGACGGTCGGTCTTACCTATCGCATTCCGCCGGTAGCGGTTCTTCCGCTTCTCTATGAAGTTGGCCGCCCGGGTAATTTCGATATCACAGAAAATTTCGAGCGAATCGTCGCCGATCGAACCGCCAAGATTTTTGCACAGGAGAATACCACTCGAATCAGTGAAAACCGCGAACAGATTGTTAACTCTCTTAAGTCCCTTTTATCCAAAGATCTCGGGAACCTGTACCGAATAGAAGTCGTGGATTTTCAGATCTCGGGCATCGTCTACTCCGACAGTTTCCGAGCCTCGGTTGAAGCTGCCGTCAAGGCAAAGAACGAGGCGGTGGCTGCCGAGAACACGGTAAATCGGATCAAATTCGAAGCTCAGCAAGCCGTCGAGCGGGCAAACGGCGAGGCTGCGGCGAAACTCAAATTGGCTGATGCCGAGCGTCAATCGGCAATTTTGAGCGCGCAGGGCAAGGCCGAAGCAATACGGCTTGAGGGTGAATCACGTGCATCGGTGCTCCGGATGAATGCTGAAATCCTTAAAACGAGTCCTCTCGTGATCGATCTCGCAAGAGCAGACCGATGGAATGGCGCCTTACCGCAGACTTTACTTGAGGGTACCAGTGCTACTCCACTTTTGTCGGTGCCGCCTCTTGAGGCAGCCGAGAAGAAGTGACAGAATGTCAATACGTACAACGACGCATCGACTCGCTTTGATCGTGGCTATACTTTCCCGTCGCAATTTCATTTTACGAAAGGCAACCGATGATCACCATCACTGGGACTGTGGGCAGCGGCGGAAAGTACCTCGTTAGCGGGATTCCGGTCGATACGCAGACGCATACCGTCTTGAAAATCGTGTTTGAGAACAGAACGTCCGGCACCAATCTTGGTTTGTTTGCGGGCACGGACGCCGAGTTTACATCGGGAAGCGGCGGACTGCAGCTATCCGACTCCGGCGGTCCCGGCTTCCAATTCTTAACTATCATTGATACTCACAAGCTTTCGGGCAAAATCATTTTCGTTCGCCGGGAGGTCGGTTCCGCGGATTCGCAGTTTGCTCTCACGATCGAATAAAACTCCTCCAAATAGTTGGCCTGTCCCTGACCGACTCTTTCTTCTTCCGCCTTGGCGCCTTTTGGTCTTGACGTGAGATTTCTTAGGGTTTGCCAATGCGGTGGTCATGCGAGCCGGGCGATGTCAATCCTTTCGTGACAACGCAAAGCAGGGCTGCGGTCCAGAGGTTGCGATCTGGGTGGACCAGGAAGTGGTCGACGCCGCTCACAAGGCTACGCCGAGCGAGTAATTTAATTCTAGCCCAAAGTCATGATGAGTCCAGGCCTTGCGGGAATGATCTATACGTGGTTATAACCTTTTTGGCGGATAACAGGTCACGCCGCAATTTCAGCTTACTATGAGACCCGCTCGTGACTCTTCAACAAATCGAAACACCGAGGGCCAAGCGCTAAACGCCGAGCGGGCAACGCCGATCACGGTTGTAGTTGTCGATGACCATCCAGTTTTCCGGCAAGGAATAAGTGAGATTCTAAACTCGCAGAACGATATAAAGGTGGTGGCGGAAGCCGCTAATGGCGAGGAAGCCTGCCAGCTCTATAGCGAGCTTCGTCCTGACGTGCTTATGCTCGATCTGAGGTTACCAGAGAAAGACGGGCTGCAGGTCCTTCTCGAGTTAATGTCACAGTACACTCCCACGCCGCGGGTTATTATCATCACAAGTTACAATTGTGAACAAGATATTCGCCAGGCGGCAAGTGCCGGGGCCAAAGGTTTCCTGGTAAAAGTGGCAGATCCCGAACAGATCCGGGAAGCGATACGCCGGGTAGCTGAAGGTGGAAGCTTCTTCCCGCCAGAGATTGGCTTGAAGTTGGTAGAATCGATGTCTAATCCTGCGCTCTCGAAGCGAGAAACCCAGGTCCTTCAACAGTTGGCTTGTGGCAAAAGCAATAAAGAGATCGGAGGCGCTCTTTACATCAGTGAAGGCACCGTAAAGTTTCACGTTAAGTCTGTCCTCAGGAAATTAAATGCGATTGGACGAGCCGAAGCCATTGCCATTGCTGTTCGGCGTGGGCTACTACGAGTGCATTAGCATTCGGAATAGGAGATAGCAGATAGCAGATAGCAAAGCAGGACCAGCGGCGACCTGTCCGACGTAGCTTTCTGCGCTCGTTGGTCGGCAGTTCTGTCAGCGAGCGAAGTCGGAAGAACGAAGCGCCTCACGAGCGCGGCAGATGTCGGCTTTTCGATAGTCTGCCAGGCTACAATCAGTAACCCGCTGCGGCGGGTAAATTCGGCAGCCTCCTAACCGATCTTCCCGCGGTCTCTACTAACGGAATCACTCCGAAGAGCTACTGTGGACCATCTCGTGTCGATTAAAATAGAACCTCTCTTTCTGTTAGTACGAAAACGGCCGCGTTGAGTTTATAAGTTCAGCAGGAAGGGAGAAACGTTTTGAACTAACATGGGGATAGGAATTGCGATTTATCTCGGAGTAGCACTCAACCGACCTGAGTTCAGGTTCGGTGAGGTGTTGCTTCCCTGGACCATCATGATCGCCACCCTCGGATTTCTAGCGGCCTGGCTGGCAGTGGCGATAATGGAACATACGGGTCTATCTCGTCACGTCTGGCACCTGCCTCTTTTTTTTGTAGGCTTGGTTGTATTATTTAGCTCACTGATCGGAATGGCATTCTGTCCATGAAACTAGGACCATCTAAGCTGTTCAACTATCTAGTCACGTTTGTAATCGTTGGTCTTGCGGTTTGGGCCGCCGTCTCCCTCTACTCTCGCTATATCGAAAACCCCTGGACCAGGGATGGCCAAGTCCGTGCGAACATCGTGGGCATCGCGCCGCGCGTCTCTGGACCGATCATCCGAGTTGCGGTCCGAGATAATCAACAAGTAAGGAAGGACGACTTGCTCTTCGAGATCGACCCCAGCGACTTTCAAGCGCAAGTCGACATTGCTGCCGGACAGGTGCAGAACGATGAAGCGACATTCACGCAACAACAGCAAAATCTCGAACGGCAAACCGACCTCTATCGCACCCGCGTCAATGCCTTGCAGGATTTCCAGAACGCCCAGGACAGTTTCGCAGCCGCCCGGGCTCGGCTGGCCTCAGCGAAGGCGAACCTCGAACTAGCAAAACTGAACCTGAGTTACACCAAGGTCTTTGCCTCGGTAGATGGGTACGTCACAAACATGAACACAAGTCCGGGCACCTACGTGACAGCCGGGGTGCAACTGATGGCCCTGGTCGACACCAGCTCGTATTGGATTGCCGGTTATTTCAAAGAAACGCAATTACCGCACATTAAAATCGGCCAGAAGGCGGTTATTACGATGATGGGGTACGAGAACCAACCGTTTGCAGGTGTGGTTCGGAGTCTCGAATGGGGAGTTTATGTTCAGGATGGGTCCGGGAACACGAGCACCGAATTGTTGCCCTCGGTCAACCCGACGGTCGATTGGGTCCGCCTCCCCCAGCGCTTTCCGGTTCGCATTCAGGTGTCCGGAGAAACGCCGGTCCCGTTGCGAATCGGACAAACTGTTTCCGTTGCGATGACGCCCTCATTCTCGCCTGCAAGCTCGAATGAAATAGCAGAGAGCAGATAGCGGGCGAAGCGCATGATCCGGCAGCCGCCGGAACAAATGACCGATGACAAAGCGGGGCAGCGAGGAGTTCGGGGACCGCGGGAGTTGGGGCGTTTCAACACCAGAGACCGCTAGGTCAGCGGGACTGGTTACTGGTTAGTGATTACTGATTACTGATTACTGATTACTCTCTCACTCACCACCCACCATGTCCTCCCCTGCCGCATCGCTTACATTCCTGACTTGGGCTCGCCAGGACCTCTTCGGCGATTTAAGAGTACGCCATGGGTTTAAATTGGGTCTGGCGGGCTTACTAGCTTTGTTATGTACTCAGGTGCTGCGAATACCCAATGACTATTGGGCGATACTCACCGTGATGGTGTTGATGAATGCGCAATTCGTGGGGGCGTTTGCTTTCAAGGCGACTATGCGAATGGCCGGGACGATCGTCGGAGGCATCGTCGGCGTTTGGTTAGCGAGCGACTATGCTTCTACGCCAGCAATCATTCTGCCGCTGTTCTTTCTGGTGATGGTTCTCGCTGGTTACAACTTCGGGCACATCGGCGCCCGCCAGGTTCCATACGCCCATTTTTTGCTGGGACTCACTACATTGGCTATTGTTACTGAGGGAGTCACCAATCCGGCGCAAGCGTGGCAGACCGGGCTTGACCGAACGGAGGAGATCGTCATTGGAATTATTTGCTCGCTCGTTGTAGGTACAGTGGTTTGGCCACGCTACGCCCGCGAAGAGTTTCTCGAAGCAAGCAGGATTACGCTAAAGACGACCAAGCAGCTCGTCTTGATCCACGCGGAAACCTACATGAACCGGGCCGATGCGCCGAGCGAGATGGCGCGGCTTCAGCATACCTTTGATCAGCAGTTATCGCATTTAAGAAGTTTACTGCAGGCAGGAACGCGCGAAAGCGCGGTTCTTTCCGCGCGCCTCGCGAATTACAACGCGTTCATGGTTTCTCTCACCAACTTGTTTCACGCCGGTCTCGATTTCAGCCGGCATCGAGGAGAGGCATGGTTTCTCGACCACGTGCACTTCGAAATGGAATTTTTGTTCGCCGCGATGTCCGACGAATTCGACATTCTGTCCAGCGCCAGCTCTCCAGGCAAAAAATTGCCAAGCAGTCTCATGAACGAAGCATTTGCTGCGTTCGAGACCAAAGTTAACCAGATGCGGGAGCCGGGGATGCTGCACGAAGCGCCACTGCAAACGGCGATAGATATCGCCAGAGAGCTGGGGGTGCTGCGTTCGTTACGTGACGAATTGAATAATCTCCGTAGCGCGATGGAGGGCTTACCGCGTTTGGGGCAACCGATGCCGGATGACTTGTCCGACATAGCCTTGGCGAAGTCGGAGAAACCGCACTGGGATTTTCTCCCCACTATAGATTGGTTTTGGATGAAGATCGCGATGAAGGGAGGCCTGGCTGTGGTGATTGCGGTCGTTTTTATAAAGTGGATCCATCCACCCGGGGCTGGAAACGTTCCAGCAATGGCTTGGACCCTTACCATCATGGGACGTCCATTCTTGCTAGCCGGCGGCAGTGGTGATCTCCGATCTTTTCAGACAGCCCTCCGCGCCTCCCTGATGCTTGCCGCGTGCGCGATACTGCTTCTGCTCACTACGCCGCTGTTAGCTAGCTATCTTGCCATGAGTGTGACGTTATTCGCAGTGCTGTTTGTGTTCGGTTTTCTTACGGCACGCATCCAGGGAATTACCTATTGGATACAAGTTGCTTACCTAACGGTCCCCGCATTTGTAGGACTCAATCCCCAAGCGCCAGTCGCCTCGCAGACCATCATCGACACGTTTCTCGGCCTCATATTCGGAATCTGGATCGGATTTGTGGTGGGTAGACTTCTTTGGCCGGTCTTACCCCAGAGAATTCTACGAGACGACCTCGTCGCGCTTTGTACTCAGATCAAAGCGCTGCTCAACGGGGATCCTCATCCAGAGAGAATTCGGGCCCAGCTCGCCAATCTACCAGTTGAGGCTCTCGGAGCTATTCGCCAGATTCGACTATCCGGATGTTCGGAGGAAGAAAGGACGAAGCTGGTGGCTCTGGTTCGTAGTCTCCAAACGTTAGTAAGCCGGGTCAGCCAGTTGATCTCTCGGCGACCTGTCCTCCGTAGCCGTGGCGAAGGAGGAACCCTATTGCCGGAAAGCACAGAACAGATCTTGAGACCGGAGTTTGAACGTTTAGAAATTGAGTTTAAACAAATGCTGGATGCTTTTGGTGAGTGTTTTCGTAAGGGCGATTGGTCGCGTGAATTTCCGAGCGTCCGAGGGGCCTTGACCGAAATGGATCGTGTAACCCAAGAGAGTCGTGATCGTCACCTGTTAGAGCATTTACCACGCGAAGCTTCCCTGGGGATCCTCGATTTCGTTGATCGTTATCACGCGATTGCAGATACTTTGGAGGAATGCGGTCGATTGACTAGTTCCCTGAGGATCGAGCGCTACTGGGGAGATTATGGGTTGTGAGAGGTGATTAGCGATTGGTGATGATTGGTGAATAGTGACCACACCCGCACATTACAAACCAATCGGCTAAGTCCTGAGTTTCAGAAGGTAATCCCAAATACAGGCGATGAAAGGATCCGCAGAATTTACGCAGATCACCGCAGACTTCGCAGACTAAAACGATCCGCAGATTACTCAGATTACGCAGATTATACGGATCAAAAGAGAGTCGATTGGCGTTTCTGCGGTGGCATCGCAATATCACAGGGTCACCGTTCTGCCATAGCCTATTTCTTAAGATCTGAGTCCAAATATTATCATCTTTTCTTTTAATCTGCGTAATCTGCGGATCGTTTCATTTCGCTCTTACTCGCTGACTCGCTCTTTTTCCAGGGATGGATTGAAACGAAAGCGAGGACGGCCAGCAGTGAAAAGATCAAGTACCGACGCTTGGGTTGCGCATTCCTTGTAGCTCTCCTAAAACCAGGTAGTGATGCTGCTACGCCCGTAGCCGCGCGCTCTCCCGGATTGAAAATCATGACTGCATCTGCACGTCCGCGCCGCTGGCTAGTAGTGCCTGGCGTGAAATTGTCGAGATACAGTTGGCATTACTCATTGATTAGCTCCTGTTCGTTAGGTTCGAGGCTGTGTCGAGAAGCGCCGGGCATCTTTGCTTTAGAGGGAAGGAAACGATCCTCAACCCTCGTTCAGGTGGCTATGGCCTTCCAAGCTGCACTCTGTCTGACGTAGGATGGGTTCGCAATTGTCCGAAACGAGCGATCTCTGTTAGGAGAGAGTGGTAGATGCCGAAGCATCCTTTCGGGGGATAGCTGACCGACTTACTTACCGAGGTTCTTCTCAGCTTGGCGTGGGATTCACAAAAGAGTCACGTCCTAATGCAAAGTTTTCACAGCTAGGGCCCCTTCTTGACCATGAAATGGTCCAACAGAATAGCCCAGCGCTTTAGCCCTGGATTACGCCCGGCACGGAACCCGCCCTGAAAGGGCGACCGATGAGCGGTGCTTTTTCAAAGAGGTGGGTTTTATTGCTACCGCGGCGACGATCAGATCAACGATCACCTAAAGGGTAATCTTTCAGGGGCAACCAAGCACGATGTTACGCTGGAAACACCATCGGCCGCCTTTTCAGGGCGGGGCGGTTTTGGGCGATTCCCAGGGCTAAAGCCTTGGGCTCTTCTCTTAAACGATTTCATGGTTAGCAGCCGACTGCTTGATTAGTCCCACGCAAAACCCGGAAGAACCACTTACCGATAAGTGTTAGGACCGAATGGCCAAGTGTTATCGTAGGCCATAGCTGCCGAATTATAGTGTTCATGGTCTGCTATGTTGGTCTGAGCGGTGGCGCCAGAAGCGGTCCCGGTCGTCGAGCAGGAAGAAAACAGAACTGGAAATAATGCAGTGGTAATTAGAAAAAGTAATGATGTCAGTTTCATATTTTAGACTTTGGTCTCGCATATCCATTTAGCTTCGAATGGTAGCGAGCGGTATTGGTCGGAGGGCTGATTTTAAGCATCGCTGAAACGAGAAGGCCCAGACTAGCCGTATTGGTTAGTCGATGAGGTTAATTCGCCGCAGATCGGCATCGCGTGGGGAACTCAGGCATGCCTCTCATAACACTGGTGGTGGATTTCGTCAGATCACCGGCTGCCATAGGATGCTGGGCCACTCGGTGTCCAATCTGGAGCTGATAGAGCGACGTTCCAACCAGAGTTGCACTTCCGGAATCGTTCCGTGGACTCGAAGGTAGAAGCGTTCGGTACCCCTAAAATCGAGGAAAATCAGAATATGACTTTTCATCTCCTACCAAACCAGAAAGGGAACTTTGAGTGGACGAATCCGCGGCGAGTTACGACCGAGCCGACTCGTGTGCTTTTAGGATTGCATATCATTTGTCTCTATTTTGCCGAGTTAAGGCTATCAGCGGCTCAGGCGGATGCTATTAATCCAAAGGATAATTTGTCCGCTCACCTAATGGAGTAGCGGCGATTGCGTGGGAAATGAATGCCTGCTTGGCCCCCCGGCTTAGTCGGCATGGCTGATAGGCATGGGACGATCGTCCCAAAGTCGTAGGCGCTTGTACTAAAGCAGAATGGAAGTTTCCGCCCGCGCGGTTACTCTGTGTGCGCACCTGACCGTTAGGTCGTAGGTGATCCTGTCACCGCGGATTCGTGCTCGCCAGAAAAGACACATGAATGAGGATAACCCAGTCGTCTGTGTGATCGACGATGAATCATCGATCCGGGTCAGCCTGCGTAATCTACTTCGCTCCGCGGGGCTGAAGGTACAGACATTTACTTCGGCCCAAGAGTTTTTAAGTAGCCCGCCGGTAGAGGCTCTCGGCTGCTTGGTGCTCGACGTACATCTTCCGGGAATAAGTGGTCTTGATCTACAACGGGAACTGGGCAGCGGGGATGGTCGGATTCCCATAATTTTTATCACGGGTCATGGCGACATCCCGATGAGTGTGCGCGCCATGAAAGCTGGCGCGATCGAATTTCTGACGAAGCCTTTCCGCGATGAAGAGTTGCTCAGTGCCATTGACCAGGCGATTAACTGGGGCCGCCAATTTGAGCAATCAAGAGTTCTACCGATCCAAAAGCACCACGACACTGAAGAGGAACCGGGCAGCGAAATCAGCTTTCCGGGGATAGTGGGTCAAAGCCCGGCTTTGCGCCGGGTGTTGCTGCAGGCCGAGACGGTGGCTCCGAACGATGCGACAGTCCTGATTTTGGGTGAAACCGGAACTGGAAAGGAGCTCATCGTTCGCGCTGTTCACCAGCGCAGCCGCCGGAGGGACGGGCCCTTGGTCCGGGTTAATTGCAGTTCAATCCCCAAGGAGTTATTCGAAAGCGAATTCTTTGGCCACGCCAAGGGCGCATTCACCGGCGCTATTAAAGATCGGGCCGGGCGATTCGAGCTCGCCGCGGGTGGAACCTTGTTCTTAGACGAGGTTGGTGAAATCCCTCTGGAACTACAGAGCAAACTGTTGCGCGTTCTGCAGGAGAAATCTTACGAACGGGTGGGCGAAGAGAAAACGCGGTACGCGGATGTGCGGATTGTTGCTGCCACGAATCGAGATCTAAAGAAGGAGGTAACCGCGGGCCGCTTTCGGGAAGACCTCTATTATCGTCTCTATGTCTTTCCATTGAAAGTTGCCCCGCTAAGGGAGCGCAAAGAAGACATCCCACTTCTAGCGAACCATTTCGTCGAGTTGTCGGTGAAAGAACTTGGGTGTCCGAAACCGAGACTAACACCAGCAGGCATAGAAACACTCTTAGCTTACGACTGGCCTGGCAATATACGGGAACTGCGAAACGTCATCCTACGGGCGGTCATCTTCGCTCGGGGCGGCGCCCTGGAATTCGACTTGCCGGTGACTGGCGTCGCCGTGGCTTCTCACGACCGACAAGACAGTGACCAGTCTGAACCGGAATTTCTGACTGAATCAGAAATGCGCGGGCGCGAACGCGAGAACCTTTTTGCTGTCCTGCAGAAGGCCGGCTGGAAAATCAAAGGTATTAATGGAGCCGCGGAGCTTTTGGGAGTGAGGCCCACCACTTTGGTCGCGCGAATAGAAAAGATGGGTTTGAAACGACCTGCTCTAGAAAGCGCACCAACCGTGAAATGAGCGTGCTTTTGAACAGCAGCGGAAATCGATCGCGGGAGACGCCGGATGTAAAAAGACGTGCGTCCCCACAGGGTGAGGGCGCTGTCTATAGTCCACCCATGGAAGCCAGGACGAAACCCGACGCCATGGTTTTCGTCGTCGATGATGACGCCCCGATGCGGGAGTCGCTCAAGAACCTCATTCGGTCGGTTGGCCTTCGGGTCGAGGTCTTCGATTCAGCTGAGGAATTCTTGGCGGGCCAGCGCCCTAATTTGCCTCGGTGCCTGGTGCTGGATGTGCGGCTGCCAGGACTAAGTGGGCTTGATCTGCAAAAGCGGATGGCTGAGATCGCTATGGAAATTCCCACTATTTTCATCAGCGGCCATGCCGATATCTCGACGAGTGTTCGCGCGATGAAAGCCGGGGCAGCAGAGTTTTTGATCAAACCTTTCCGGGACCAGGATTTGATCGACGCAATTGAACGGGCGATCCAACGCGATCGAGCGGGACGGCGGCGTGCAGCTAAGTTGACGGAGGCAAGCGAAGCACTGCGCAGATGTCTCGATGCGCTCCCTTTAGTGCCCGAAGTCGATGACTTCCTGGGGCAAGTGCTCGCCACCGTCACACGACAATTGAATGCGTCCTCGTCCGTCCTGTTGTTACGCAACGGCAAACCGAATTTTTTGACCTTGGACCTCGTTGTTGAGGAAGGTAGCGTCATGACTCCGGTCGAAGCTAACTATCCAGAAAAGTTGCGGTTTCTTCGGCTTGATAAACGCGCGCTAGAGATTTTGCGACAACCCGCCGTCATCGTCGATCTCGTTAACGGTATCACGCCGATTCCAAATGCCCATCGCTCTTACCTGCTTGGACTCGGCTTCAAGACATTGCTAATCGTTCCTTTGATCATAGCCAGAGAGTTGATCGGTTGCTTAAACTTTCGATTCATGGACGATAGGGAGTTCCGTCGAGAAGACATTGAAATAGCACCGGCGCTGGCGACCCAAACTAGCCTGGCGATTCAGCTCACACGATTAGCCAAAACGGCCAGGCAGACTGGCATCCTCGAAGAAAGAAATCGGCTGGCCGGTGAGATTCACGACTCGCTGGTGCAAAGTTTTGCTGCGATTGCCACCCAATTGAGTATCGCCGGACATGCGATAAAAACCAAAAGAGGTGACGGTGTTGTCTACCTGGACCGGGCGAAAGATTTAGCTCAACTCGGAATAGCGGAGGCCCGCTGTGCTGCGCTTAGCCTTCATCCATTTAATTTGGATAAGATCGGTTTGACCGAAACTATCCGGTTGCTGGTTGAGCGTTCGAATGTTCCCGGCCGGGTGCAATGTACTTTGTCCGCCAGTAAGCCGCTGCCGAATGCTATTCCATTAGAGACGCAGCAACACCTCTTACGGATTGCTCAGGAAGCAATTAGCAATGCGACTCGTCATGCCGATGCAACGACGATCTGGGTGAGCCTTCAGTGCGATCGCGGCTATCTAGAGCTTCGGATTCGAGATAACGGTCATGGTATTTCGGCGGCTGAACTGGTGCGACAGAACGGCTTTGGGCTGATCAATATGCAGAACCGGGCGAAGAAAATCGGGGCACGCCTAAAAATTCAGACCGGCGTCGGCGGTGGCACAAGCATTATTGTAAAACTACCTATCGAGCCATAGCGGTTCTCACAAGGCGCTTCGTCCTCCCGACTTCGCTAGCCATCGGAGCTTGAAGCCTACAAACCACAAGCTTCGTCGGGCAGGCTGTCCTCGTCGTCGTCCTCGAATCCGGCCACGCGGAGTGATCTGGCGTCGAATTTGTGGACAGGTGTTGAGAGTCTTTGTCCCGGAGGGACGGAATGATCGTAGCCAGGCAATTTATTGCCTGGAGTGTGCCACACAAAGAACCCGTCCCGTAGGGAACGGTATGATTCGGTCGACAGGACGTTTTTCGACCATGGGCGGTGAATATGTCGTGTAGCCCGACTCACACCGTCCCTCCGGGACGGTTCGCCTTTTTTCGGCGTATTCCAGGCAATAAATTGCCTGGCTACGATCATCCGGTCCCTCCGGGACAACAAACCTCCCTGAAAACTGTCCACAAAATCGAAGCCACCCCAGAGTGATGGAGTATTGGCCCGCCCGCATCGCTACGCGAAGCGTTGCGGGCGGGAGTGTGGGAGTATTGCGCCAAGTCCGAATTGCACCGCGTAGCGGGGTGGAGGTGCTGAAAGGGCGGCCGATCAATGATGCTTTATCCAACAGGCAGCACGGATTGCAACCCCGGCGCCGAAAAAGATGATGAGCCCAAATCTTGCCAAGATGCTATATAAGCGGTTGAGCGCTGCCGGTCGATAATTGGTTGACGGGCAGAACTTTCCGCTAAGGATGGACCAGTTTTGTGCTGATTGAGCTTTCGACATACGAGTTCGAGAGCCTGCGGACGGACGAAGAATTCACCCTTTACCGAGGCCGCGGAGCGGTTGAGCCGTCCTCAATTCTGGTTCTAACTCCGGTCTCGCAACAGCCGGAACTGGGAACAATCAAACGGCTAGAGCACGAATGCTCTTTTCGAGACGAGCTTGACCCAGAGTGGGCGGTGCGACCCATGGGGCTTACTCGCCACTGGGACCGTTTGGTGCTCGTGCTGGAAGATCCCGGTGGAGAGCCCCTTGATCGGTTCTTGGGACCCGCCCGCGACCCCAGCCCGCATTCGCTACGCGAAGCGTTGCGGGCGCGGACTTCCACCTTGGCGGATACAGGCCGGCAACCGATGGAACTAGGACGGTTCCTGCGGCTGGGGATTAGTCTGGCCACCGGATTGAGCAAACTGCACGGGCAAGGTCTCATTCATAAGGACGTCAAACCCGCCAACGTTCTCGTTGACTCTATCACCAACAAAGTGCGGTTCACTGGTTTCGGAATTTGTTCCCGCCTAGTGCGCGAAAGGCAGGCTGCTGAACCACCCGAAATGATTGCCGGCACACTAGCCTATATGGCGCCCGAACAGACCGGGTGGATGAATCGGTCGATCGATTCCCGCAGCGATCTTTACTCCTTGGGGGTCACGTTCTTCCAGATGCTCACCGGCTCTCTTCCGTTTACGGCGTCCGATCCGATGGAATGGGTGCACTGCCATATTGCCCGGCAGCCAATCACGCCCGACCAATATGCGAAAGAGATTCCCGCGCCGCTCTCAGCGATCGTGATGAAGCTGCTGGCTAAGACCGCCGAGGAGCGGTATCAGACCGCCGCTGGTGTTGCCGGCGATCTCCGGCACTGCCTAGAGGAATGGCAGGCGCACCGCCGCATCGACCGGTTCCAGCTCGGCACACACGATGTATCGGACCGGCTACTGATCCCAGAGAAGCTTTACGGCCGAGAGCGCGAGATTGAGGCATTACTCGGTTCCTTCGACCGTGTCGTGGCCAACGGCGCCCCGGAGCTGGTGCTTGTATCCGGCTATTCCGGTATTGGCAAGTCCTCGGTGGTGCACGAGCTCCACAAGGTGCTCGTCCCGCCGCGTGGGCGCTTCGCGTCCGGCAAGTTCGACCAGTACAAGCGGGATATTCCTTACGCCACCCTGGCGCAAGCCTTCCAGAGCCTTGTGCGCCCGCTTCTGGGCCAGAGGGAGGCGGAGCTTGGGTGGTGGCGGAACGCCCTGAGAGAGGCGCTGGGCCTGCACGGTCAGCTTATCGTCAACCTTGTTCCCGCACTCGAACTTGTGATCGGAAAACAGCCACCGCTTCCGGAGCTGCCGCCGCAGGACGCGCAGAACCGCTTTCAAATGGTTTTCCGGCGGTTTCTCGGCGTATTCGCACGGAAGGAGCACCCGCTCACGCTGTTCCTCGACGATTTGCAATGGCTAGATATAGCGACGCTCGACCTCCTCGAGCACTTGGTCACGCACTCTGAGGTGCGGCACCTGCTGCTAGTCGGCGCCTACCGGGACAACGAGGTCGGCCCCGCGCACCCGCTTCTGCGGACGCTGGAAACGATTCGCAATGCTGGAGCGAAGGTGCAGGAGATCGTGCTGGCACCCCTTGGCCTCGACGATGTCGGTCGGCTCGTGGCAGATGGCCTGCATTGTGAGCCGGAGCACGTGCGGCCCTTAGCGCAACTGGTTCAGGAGAAGACCGGCGGCAATCCGTTCTTTGCGATCCAGTTCTTTACCGCGTTGGCCGAAGAGGGGCTGCTCTCGTTCGACCCAGTCGAGGCAGCTTGGCGATGGGATATCGACCGCATCCGCGCCAAGAGCTACACCGACAACGTGGTGGATCTGATGGCCGGGAGGCTAAAGCGCCTCTCCGCCACCACCCAGGAGGCCCTGAAACAGCTCGCCTGCCTGGGCAACGTCGCCGGGACCGCAACCCTGGCGCTGATTCACGGGGAAACAGAGGAGGTGACGCACGCGGCCCTTTGGGAAGCCGTCCGCGGCGGGCTCGTGTTTTGCCAGGACAGCGCGTACAAATTCCTGCACGACCGCATCCAGCAGGCGGCTTATACACTGATCCCAGAAGAGCACCGAGCCGAAGTCCACCTGCGTATCGGCCGCGTGCTGCTGGCGAGCATGACGGCGACCGAACTCGCCGAGCACCTGTTCGATGTCGCGAACCAGTTCAGTCGGGGCGCCGCACGGCTGGTGGACCGGGATGAGAAAGCACAGGTGGCAACCATCGACTTGCGCGCTGGACGAAGGGCCAAGGCGTCGGCGGCCTATGCGTCGGCATGCGTGTATCTAGCGGCCGGCATGGCGCTGCTCGATGATGGAGACTGGAGCAGCCAGTACGAATTAAAGTTCAGCCTGCTGCTCGAATGCGCGGAGTGCGAGTTTCTGACCGCTAACTTCGATAAAGCCGAGCAACTGATTGGGGAGCTGTTGCAGCGTGGAGCGTCGAAAGTCGACCAGGCGGCCGTCTGCCACCTGAAGGTCCTGCTCCATACCGTGAAGTCGGAAAACGCGAAAGCCGTTGATAGCGCGCTCGCCTGCCTGCGCCTGGTCAGCATCGACATCCCGGCACGCCCGACCTGGGAACAGGTCCAGGCCGAATACGAGATGGTCTGGCAGACCCTCGATAGGCGCCCGATCGAGAGCCTGATTGATCTGCCGCTGATGACCGATCCCGAATTGAAGGCCGCCATGCAGGTGCTCTCGGTCTTTGTTTCCCCCGCCTACTTTACCGACTTCCACTTACACTGCTTGCTCGTGTGCCGCATGGTGAACATCAGCATGCAGGACGGGACGAGCGGCGCTTCCGCGCACGGTTATGGTTATCTTGGGGCTCTCCTCGGCCCGCTCTTTCACCGCTACAGAGAGGGTTTTTGTTTTACCAAGCTCGCGTGTGATCTGGTCGACAAGCACGGATTCGTCGCCTACCAGGCGAAGGCCTACTATTCGATGGGACTAGTGGCCCTCTGGACACAGCCGATCACGACGGCGATCAATTTCACGCGAGCGACCTTTCGCACCGCAACCGAGACGGGGGATCTGACCTTCGCCTGCTACAGCATGTGGCAATCCGTCACATGCCTTCTCCTGCGGAACGATCCACTGGACGCGGTGTGGCTCGAGTCGGAGAAGAGCCTGGACTTCGTTCGGAAAGCTCGGTTCCACGACATAGCGGACATCATCGTGAGCCAACAACGCTTCATCGCGACCATGCGGGGACGGACCGCGACCTTCTCCACCTTCAGCGATGCGCAGTTCGACGAGGTGACGTTCGAGGCGCAGCTGAAAGGGGACCGGATGACCGTGATGATCTGCTTGTATTGGATCGTCAAACTGAAGACGCGGTTCCTGTCAGGGGACTACGCCGAGGCGCTCGCAGCAGCCGACAAGGCGAAGGCGCTGCTTTGGACCTCAGCTGCCCAGATACAGCTGCTCGACTACTTCTATTACACCGCGCTGACGGTGGCAGCGCTCTACGAGAACGCTACTGCTGACGAGCAAACCGAGTGGCGCGAACTCCTGACGGCACACCGCGAGCAACTGCGCGAGTGGGCCGACAACTATTCACCGACTTTCACCGACAAACACACATTGGTGTCAGCCGAGCTTGCTCGCCTCGAAGGGCGGGACCTGGATGCCATGCGGTTGTACGAGGAGGCGATCCGGGCGGCGCGCGAGAATGGGTTTGTTCAGAACGAGGGCCTCGCCAACGAGGTGGCAGCTCAGTTCTATCTAAAGCGTGGCATCGAAAAAGTTGCGCATTCCTTCCTCCGTGACGCGCGCTACTGTTATCTGCGTTGGGGAGCACTGGGCAAGGTAAAGCAGCTCGATGAACGCTACCCTGCAATCGAAGAGCGGTCCGCTGTGCGCCCTACCTCCACGATCGGCACGTCGGTTGAGCAGCTGGACTTGGGCACGGTAATGAAGGCGTCGCAGGCGGTCGCCGGTGAGATTGTGCTGCAGAAATTAATCAAAACTCTCATGATGATCGCCGTTGAACACGCTGGTGCCGAGCGCGGTCTTCTGGTCCTGCCGCATGGCGAAGAACTGCGAATCGCTGCGGAAGCCAGGACCGGCTACGACGGGGTTGAGGTCCAACTAAAAGATGCCTTGGTGACGCCCTCCGAGATACCCGACGCGCTCCTTCAGTACGTGATTCGAACTCAGGAGAGCGTGATTCTGGATGACGCCTCGACCCAGAATCTGTTTTCGCAGGATGAATATTTTCGACAGGGGCGTTCTAGGTCCCTGCTCTGCCTGCCTCTGTTGAAGCAGGTCAATTTGGTGGGCGTCCTCTATCTGGAGAACAGCTTGGCGCCCCACGTGTTCACGCCGAATCGACTGGCCATGCTGGAACTGCTGGCCTCGCAGGCTGCGATCTCCTTGGAGAACACCCGTCTTTACCGCGACCTCGAAGAGCGCGAAGCGAAGATCCGCCGCTTGGTAGACGCCAATATTATGGGAATCTTCATATGGAATCTCGAAGGTGAGATTATCGAGGCCAATGACGCGTTTCTCACCATGCTGGAATACAGTCGTGAAGATGTCGTCTCACTTCGCCGGGGCTGGAGGGATCTGACACCGGCAGAGTGGCGCGATCGGGACGAACGAGCCGTGGCAGACCTGAAGGCGACCGGAACCGCCCGCCCGTACCAGAAGGAGCTCCTCCGGAAGGACGGCAGCCGCGCGCCCGTGATGATCGGTGCCGCGACCTTCGAAGGAAGTAAGAATGAGGGTGTCGCTTTTGTGCTGGATTTAAGCGAACAAAAGCGCGCCGAGGACGAGCGTAATCGGGCCGAAGAAGCGTTGCAGAAAGCACAAGCGGAGTTGGCCCACGTCACGCGTGTGACAACCCTGGGGGAGCTAACCACTTCTATTGCTCATGAAATCAATCAGCCGCTGGGTGCACTGGTCAATAACGCCGGCGCCTGCTTGCGCTGGCTTAAGGCTCAGAACCTGGAGGAGGCCCGGCGATCCGCCTCGCTGGTGATCGCAGACGGTCATCGAGCGGGCGAAATCATCAGCCGGATTCGCGCTCTGGCCAAGAAAGCCCCGCCGCAGAAGGACTGGCTCGACCTCAACCACGTTATCGGTGAAGTCGTCGCTCTAGCGCGGAACGAATTGCAAAGGAATCGCGTGTCACTACAGACTCAGCTCAGCAATGATCTACCCCTGATATTAGGAGATAGAATCCAGTTACAGCAGGTGATTCTTAATCTGCTAATCAACGCCATCGAAGCCATGAGTGGAGTGAGCGAGGGTCCGCGTGAGCTGTGGGTAAGCTCGGAGAAAGTGAATGGGATCTACGATGAATCAGAAGAAGACACGCTCCGAGTTAACGGCTTGGCCGAAGCGAAGGGGACCCACGTATTGGTTGGGGTCCGAGATTCAGGCCCAGGGCTGGATCCCAATGGTATTGCTCGTGTTTTCGACGCCTTCTATACGACCAAGTCTCAGGGCATGGGCATGGGCTTAGCGATCAGCCGTTCCATTGTCGAAGCTCATGGAGGACGACTGTGGGCGACGCCAAATGCGCCCAAAGGAGCCCTGTTTCAGTTCGCGTTACCGATTAGTCATGAGAGGATATCATGATGGAAACAGACGCCATGGTGTTCGTCGTCGATGATGATGCGCCGATGCGCGAGTCACTCAGGAATCTCATTCGGTCGGTCGGGCTACGGGTCGAGATATTTTCCTCGGCTCAGGAGTTCTTGGAGAGCAATCGCCCGGAAATGCCCAGCTGCCTGGTGCTCGATGTGCGGTTGCCAGGGCTGAGCGGACTTGATCTGCAGAGGCGAACGACCGAAGCCGGGATGGAAATTCCCATTATCTTCATCACCGGCTATGGCGATATCCCGATGACTGTCCGCGCGATAAAAGCAGGGGCGGTGGAGTTTTTGAGCAAGCCTTTCCGTGACCAGGATCTACTCGATGCCATTCAGTTGGCGCTCGAACGTGACCGCAAAGCTCGCGACCAGCGAGCATCGCTGGAAGTATTACGCAGCCGGTTTGCGCGGCTCACGCCTCGAGAGCGGGAAGTGATGGCGCGCGTCGTAGTAGGCCTGCTCAACAAGCAGGTAGGGGCGCAATTGGGAATGAGTGAGACCACCGTCAAAATTCACCGCCATCAGGTGATGGAAAAGATGGGAGCCGGCTCCCTACCCGAGTTGGTCAGGATGGCGGACAGACTCGGAATCCGCGTCCCGAAGTCGTAGCTGCCTGTCCGAACGTCGTAGCCGCCTGTCCTAAAGTGGAATAGAAGTTCCCGCCCGTGGCATTAGTCTGTTTTTACCGCTTACTATCTGCTCCTAACTAGCCGGCGAGGGCAACTGATTGCTGCGGTTTCGCAGCATCTTGCGGAACATGACTTGGAACAGGGAGCAACAAACTTTCGATGCCAAATATTCCCCTGATTTCGATCGTCGACGATGACGACGCCCTTAGAGGCTCGCTCGAGAATCTGATTCGATCCGCTGGGTTTCGGGCACAAAGCTTTTCCTCGGCGGAAGCGTTCTTAGCGTCAAATAAGATGCATGAAACGGCGTGCCTGATTCTCGATGTGCGCATGCCTGGCATGAGCGGATTCAAGCTCCAGCGTTTGATGGCCGCGTCTAACTCGCACTTGCCGATCATCTTTATCAGCGCCCATGCAGATGACGATCCGCGGACCCGAGCCCTTGAAGCGGGCGCGGTGGCATTCTTATACAAGCCCTTCTACGAGGAAGAGCTACTCAACGCGATCGATCTGGCTCTCAAAGGTTCGTGAGATCGAGAGTTGGCGTGAAGAGATTGTAGGCTGGTCAGGAGTCGCCTGCACCGAACTGTCGCGATGCTTCAACCGCGTCCGCCCTGTTGCTCGCCATGCCCGTAAGCTGGTGAAGGGGTAATCCATTCGAGATGGGAAATAACTGCTAGTTCGTGTCATTGCGCCGTAGAAGGGACAGACGCTAACATTGGTAGCGGCAGAGCGCTTGTTGAGAAACAAAACCTCACTGAAGGTTGCTCTCCTCAAAATCGAGAAATGACTACGCCGATAATAAAACTTTGTCCCAAACTGATTCTTGAGGGCACCCGTCTCACTGGCAAAACGGATCTGGTCCTGGCGTTGAACGAGAACCCGCGGATCGTGGGAGCCAGGAAATATCGCTATCACTCACCGATTGTGTCGGCGGAGTGGAATGGTTTTGTTAAGAATCCATATGGCTCCAGTCTGATCGATTTCGAAGAACGGTACGAAGACCGTGCTATGGAAGCTTACCGGATTTGGCTGAGCCTATTCGAACTTTACCGATATTACTCTTGGTTAGTCGATCGCTTCCATATTTCTACTCAGATGTGGCAGGCTGCTTATCGCGGGAAGAAATATAGCTTCGGCTGGTTGGAGTCGCGCTTAGCCGCTCTAGGTTTTCGGCTGATATTCTGTTGGCGACACCCTAAATCTTTCGCCAAAGCGCGCAGCCGGCGTTTGAAGATCTCGAGCAATCCGTCGCAGTACGACAATCTCGGTATATTTATCCGCGAACAGGAAATCATGCAGGAACTGATCGGAAAGTCGATGATTCCAAGTCTGTTGCTTGATGTCACCGAGCGTTCGCTCGAAGAACAGGTCAGCCAGGTTGCGGACTGGTTGGAAGCTACCGGCGGGCTTAATCCAGCCGAATCGCCGCCCAATCCCAAAAGCGTCCTCTGCCCGTCAACAACCCTACGGGAACGAATTCCGGAGTTGCCGGCGATGAAGGTGGCTCCATTCACTATACAGAATCATAGCGCGGCCTAGCCGGAGATTATGTACCCGTATTAGCTAATCTCAGCGTTGGCAGCAGCGGCATCTCTCGCCCAGAATAGTCTTCAGCACACTCCAGGCAATTTGACCACGATGCTGGGGAAATTCGATGACTGGTGCTTTCAAGCCACAGCTGAAAGTCCTGCACGTGATGTTCAATCAGCTGCTGGCATTTTTCTGCTGCCTGCTTACGCACTGCAAGAGTTCGCTTGGCTATATTTTGCAGCGAATCGAGATCGTACAAATAGACGCCGTCTAACTTGCAAACGGCCGGATCGACGTCACGTGGCAACGCCAAACCGATGAGGAAGAGCGGCCGGTCCGGGCGAGCCCGCAACAACGGCGCTAACTTATCTAAGGTGATAATCGCGTGCGGAGCTGCAGTCGAACTGACCAGGATGTCCAGGTCGCGGAACTCCGGCTCCCAATCGTCAAAATGAATCGCTCGTCCGCCGGTCATTGTCGCTAACGCCTGCGCTCGTTCGAAGGAGCGATTAGAGGTTCATCTCATAGTGGCTGGCTGAGACGATGCGGAAACCTCAAAATCACGTGACCGGAAAACGGGCGGTTAAAACCCCGTTTTGCTGGACGCCGCTTTTAGCCCTTCGGTCGAACCACCAGCGCGGCGCGGACGTAACGAACTCTTGAGGTACCGTAGATAAGACTTCGTTTGCCCGGTGTCGGGTAGTAAATGCTTTTGGTTTTCGAGCAGACTATCATAACAAGGCTAATGATTGGTTAATACTTCTATTGCTTTGCGTGGAATTCGCTCCGAGCGATTTCATTTATCGGTAGTTGGATTTGGTTCATAATTTCGTGCTCGTTTGGTTCTGCGTAATGAATGGCGCCTCTTGCTTTTCTTGGCTCGGCGTCGCGTTCCTGAGGCCTTAACGCACTTTCCATGCCAACCGACTACTAGATTTGTAAGTGGTTTCCAATAAACAACTTAGGAATGTCCAGCCAACGAAAATGATCGGGACAAAATTTCGGACGTCCAAACAACCGTCCCGCTTGTTGTTTAAGACCCCTGCCGGGTTCCTTCCGGCGTGCATCGAAAGCTCGCTGGCGAGCCGCAGTTTCGGAGCGGAACACCTTTGCCTCCGTCGGTCGCCGGCGAGCGGCATGTGGCCGCGGCTCTGGTTCCGGAAGCAGGAAATCCGAGCTGTCAAAAGTAAGCCTGGAAAGACGTTTCTATAGGGACGTGTCTTAACATTACATTCGACAGAGCTGTAACTGGTGAAGACAGTGTTTGGAATGTCCAAAGTTAAGATGCGGGCCTGATTGCTAAAGCATAAGCTTAAGGAGGAAAGATAAAGTCTCGCCTCCTGGGGACGATTTCGCCATGCCCCTAAGCGGTGAAGGGGTAATCCATTCGAGATGGGAAATGCCTGCTAGTTCGCGTCATTGCGCCGTAGAAGGGACAGACGCTAACATAGGTAGTGCCAGAGCGCTTTGTAAGAAACAAAACCTCATTGAAGGTTGCTCTCCTCAAAATCGAAAAATGACTACGCCGATAGCGCCAAATAATTCGCAAAGTGACAGCTTTGTGCCGACATTCTGAAAGCAGCGCGATCTCTGCGTTCTGTCCTTGAGATCTGCGAACGGCATGACGGTGTTGCGACTGCAAGCTTGATTGAGAACTGGATTAACGACTGAACGCTTCATCTGGTTCTAACTTGAGATGGAGGGCGATCTTTAGACCATAAAGGGGTTTGCTGGTTCCAACCTTTTCTGAACGTACAAATGTCTACTGATACTGAATCCAATCAATTAGGGGGAGCGAAGCCAGCAGTTGGCTTCGGCCCGAACCGGGAAGGCAGCTTCTCGCAGGAGGACTATCAACATCCTGCCGCCGGATGGGGCGCCGCCATTAGTGTATCTAAAGTCCTGATCAAACAGGGCGAGTTGATCGACGGGACTCGTGTCGTCTTTAAGATGAATCACGAGAACGGCGGATACGACTGCCCCGGCTGCGCCTGGCCGGATGATCGCAAGGGCTTGCGCATGGACATTTGCGAAAATGGTATCAAGCACGCGACGTGGGAAATGGGGCATAAGCGGGTTGAGCGCGAGTTTTTCGCGGCGCACACGGTAGGGGAGTTGATGGGGTGGACCGACTACGCGCTGGAGGCGGCTGGACGGCTGACGGAGCCACTACGCTACGACGCATCATCGGACAAGTATGTCCCGGTTAGTTGGGATGAAGCCTTCGATCTCGCCGGGCGGCACTTTCGCGGGCTCGATAGTCCGAACCAAGCGGCTTTTTATACCTCGGGGCGACTCAGCAACGAAGCGACTTTTCTTTATCAGCTTTTCGCGCGGGAGTTAGGGACCAACAATCTTCCGGATTGCTCGAACATGTGTCACGAGGCAACCGGCCGAGCGTTGAGCGCGGCGATCGGAACCGGAAAGGGGACGGTGGACCTGGTGGATTGGCAGAAGACAGATTGCCTCATCGTTTTGGGAGTCAATGCTGCCTCAAACGCGCCCCGAATGCTGACGTCGCTGGCGGAGGCATATCGGCGCGGGGCACAGATCGTGCACGTCAATCCATTCATCGAAGCAGCCTCACGAAGCACCATCGTTCCCCACGAAATTCCGAGCATGATGCTGTTTCAGGCGACCCGGATCGGAACGCTTAACATCCAACCCAGAATCGCCGGCGACATGGCGCTCATGCGAGGTGTAGCGAAGCATCTGCTGGAAGCGTCCGAGACTGATCCGGATGCAATCGACTGGCGGTTCATCGAGCGGTACACAGCCGGTTTTGAATCTTATCAGACCTTGCTGGAAAATACTTCCTGGGAAGAAATCGAGCTTCAGTCCGGAGTAGAACGCGCACAGATCCACGCTTTGGGTGAGATCTATCGAAAGAGCAGGTCGGCCATCGTTTCGTGGTGTTTGGGTGTCACCCGGCAGGAGCACGCGGTGGATACGATCCGGGAAATTCTGAACGTACTGCTGATGCGCGGTAATATAGGCCGCGAAGGCGCAGGGCCGTGCCCGATTCGCGGTCACTCGAATGTGCAGGGCAATCGCACCTGCGGTATTGATCATCGGCCAGATGAGAACTGGCTTGCCCGTCTGGACCAGGCATGTGGCATCAAATCGCCGCGGGAGCATGGCTTGGACACAGTTCGTGTGATTCCGGCGATGATGCGCAGCGATGTCAAAGTATTTGTCGGAATGGGGGGCAACTTCGTTTTGGCGGCCCCCGATCCCGCTTACACGTTCCCAGCGGTGCAGAAGTGCGAGCTCACCATTCAAGTCAGCACGAAATTGAACCGCAGCCATCTCATTCATGGGCGTGACGCCTTGATTCTTCCCTGTCTCGGCCGGACTGAGAAGGACCAGGGTGAAGCAGGGCTGCAAGGCATCACTGTCGAGGACTCGATGAGCATGGTGCACCTGTCTTATGGGATGAAGCATCCCTGCTCGCCGCATCTGCGCTCGGAGTCCGCGATCATCGCCGGAATTGCAAAAGCGTCTCTGCCCAACACCAAGACCCCATGGGAAGAATATGCAGCGGACTACAATCGCCTCCGCGACAAGATCGCCGAAGCGATCGAGGGCTTCGAATGTTTCAATCGGCGGGTCAGACAACCGCTCGGCTTTCGCCTCAAGCAGCCGGCCCGCGAGCTGGTTTTTCTGACCGATACGGGTCGCGCGACTTTTTCATTGTCCCCGCTCGCCGACGCTGTTCCCAAAGCGGGCCGTTTGCTTCTCGGCACAGTACGCTCGCACGATCAATGGAACACGACGATTTACTCCGACGACGATCGTTACCGAGGTGTCAAGAACCTGCGCACGTTGGTCTTTATGAATGAGGATGACATGAGGGATCGCGGTTTGAAGAAATATGATTTGGTGGATATGACAAGCTTTGCGAAGGACGGCTCCACCCGTCATCTGTCCGGTTTCCGCGCCATTACCTACAACCTGCCGCGTGGTTGCGCGATGGGTTACATGCCGGAGCTCAACGTGCTCTGTCCCATCGGCGACTACAGCACTCAAAGTGACCAGCCGTTGATGAAGCATGTTGTTGTCAAGATCAGTCCATCAAAACCACGATCTAGCGCCTAACTGGCGAATCAAACGGTTGTTACGGATACGGAACCAGAGGTTGGTAGTTGGCATTCGGAGTGAGGTCATCGAGGCCGGTTAACTAATTAGGTAGGGGCTTTCGCAATCAGGGACGGATCTTAACTTTGGACACTCCCCAACAATTTTTTAACGAGTTACAGTGCCGTCCAATGTTAAGGCATGTCCCTGGATTACCCGCCTTATCTCGAACAATCTCGCCTCCCGGTGGATTCGGCGTGTCCTTCGTGTAGCAACAGGCCTTGAGCGCCGCGCGATTGAGCAAAGCTCGGCAAGACCGATCTGACTCTCAGGCTAGGGCGGCAAGAGATCGATTTGCTCGGAGCCTCAGGTGCTCGCCGGCGGCATCGTGATCTTTCCAAGCTCCCGATCGAAGCTCCTTATGACAGTGTGGTCGGTCAGCAGCGTCCAGGGCCGAAGGAGCGAGGATCGGACGGGGTCGTACCATATTGGAGCAGCCATCTCGACGGAGCTCAATCTGAGTTGATAGTACGCAGTGGGCACGGCGTTTTCAGCAACCCGGACGCGGTGCTAGAGACAATTCGCATCTTGCATCTGGAACAGAGCTCATCGGTTAGCAGGTAACCAGATTTCCAAGCCCTCCAAACCGCGGAAGCTTCTCAAGTAGCCGGGCCCAACCTGGCGCCTTCCATCGTTTCCATTTGGACAATGATATTTCCCAGCGCTGTGGCTTCCGGCGGACCCAAAACTAATGGAAGAGCGGTTGCTTGCTCGGTAAGTCGATTCAACGTCTGGTTCTGCGAGCCGCCTCCCATAACACAGATACGCTCTATTTTCACGCCTGCCGCCTGCTCAATGTTGCGAATCGTCTCAGCGTATGCCGCAGCTATACTCCGTACGACCGTCGACATGATTTCTCTATGCGCTGTTGGAACGGCGAGTCCGTGATTGCCGCAGAACCTTTTGATTCGGTCCGTCATTTTGTCTGCTATTGTTCCCGGGGCGATAAACTCTTGGGCGTTGACGTCGATTATGGATCCAATGTCCCCACTGGACTCCGCAAGCTTGGTAAGTTCTTCATTTGAATAGACTACACCCTCCGATGCCCATTCTCGCCTGCATTCCTCGACCAACCACATTCCGGTAATAATCTTGAGTAATCGATTTGTGCCGTCGATCATTCCTTCGTTGGCGAGATTGTGCTCGAAAGAAGCCACATTCACCACCGGACTCTCAGTGATTAGGCCAAGCAGAGACCAGGTCCCAGAACTCAGATACGCCGTCGCCTTGTTGCTCGGCTCTTCCAGATACCTGCGGGCAGCGTAGAATGAGCATGCCGTATCATGGCACCCAGCTAGCACTACTTTTGTGTCTCTAGGGGCTTCGATTTCAGCGCACAGGTCCGGTTGCATCTCGCCGAAAATCATGCCTGGCATGATGATCTGGCCGAAGAGATCTAACGGAACGCCAATACGCTGAAGCAGCAGTCGCGACCATTCTCGATTCTCCCATGACATCAACTGCGACATTGATGCGATAGTATATTCGTTTGCGATTCGGCCACTTAGCCAATAGTTCAACAAATCTGGCAGCATCAAAAAATGCTTGGCCGCTCTGAAAACCTCGGGACAGCTTTGTGCGTGAGCGAAGAGCTGGAAAAGTGTACCTGATCGAATGAACTGAGCGCCTGTCTCCCGGTAGAAATCTCGCCTTGACACCCTTTCCAAGAGGCGATCGACGATACTGTCCGTCCGATTGTTACGGTAGTGAAAGGGATTTTGAAGGAGGCTGCCGCTCTTATCGAGTAGCCCGTAACTACCGCCAAAGGAATCGACTCCTATGCTGGTGATAGAAGGGCCATAGCGCTTGAATGCTAATTTCAAGCCTTCTTTAATTTCCCGAAACATATCGAGAATGTCCCAAAACATGTCTCTGCCCGCGGCAACCCAGCGGCTCGGGAAGCGATGCACAACGTCAAAAGTCTCTTTGTTGCCGACTATGACACGACCGTTGGACGCTCCAAGGTCAATGGCGATGTGTAAGCTCATGGACAGCCTATCCTTTGACCGCTCCGGCTATCATTCCTCTTGTCAAGTATCTCTGCATTAAGACGTAAATTACTAATACAGGAATCGTAATCAGGGCCAAGGTAGCAAACATTACTCCCGGCCTGGCCATGAACTGACCACTGTACATCAAGGGTACCAGCGTCATCGGCTTTAGCTCGTTCCGATCGATCGTCACGAGCGCTAGCACAAACTCGTTAAACGAAGCCATAAACTGAAAAATAACTACCGCAGCGATCGCTGGCCAACTGATCGGCATGACAATGCGCCAGTAAATTCCGAGCTTGGAACATCCATCCACTTTCGCCGCCTCTTCGACCTCAAGTGGGAGACCTTCGAAGAAACTCCGGAAAATGATTAACGCCAAGGGGGTTCCGAAGGCTGCATACGGGAGGATCAAGCCGAGATAATTGTCTAAAAGACCTAAGGTTTTGTTTACCTGAAAAAGGGGCACGATCATCGTCGGTATGGGCAACATCAACGCACTGATTAGTAGGAAGAACCAAGTCTCTTTCCAGCGAATTCGCAAACGGGCAAAGGCGTACCCGGCAAGAGATCCGAAGAGAACAACCAAAAGAACCGAAGAGCAGGCAATTATCAGGCTATTCACCAAATGCCTGAGAATCGGGGCATCCGAAAACACGGTGCGGTAGTTGTCGAGACTGACGCCATTGATCAGCAATCCGCCAAACTTAGGCGCGCGCTGATTTGGCGGCATGAACGAGACCGCCAGCATCATCACTACCGGAACCAGCCAGACCAACGCTACAAGACCAGCGAAAACGAACCCGAATGACTTACTTAATTTTACGTTTGGCATGGACGGATTAACACCACTCAAGTGGCGAAACGAGAGCCGAATACCTTCATCTGAAAGACGCTCAAGCTAAGGGCTAGGAGCAACAGAATGACCGATAACGCGGACGCGTAACCGACAGCCTGCAAACGGAATGCCTGGGTAAAGATGTAGTTTGGGAGCATCTCCGTTGCATGATTCGGACCGCCCTGCGTCATAACGTAGATGATGGGAAACGTTTGCAGTGTTCCGATTATCCCCAGCAGGATCAGAGTTAGATGAACGTGGCGCAGCATTGGCCAGATGATCCGGGTGATGCGTTTAAATACGCCCGCGCCATCGAGAGTTCCGGCCTCCAGGATCTCCTCTGGGATTGTCTTTAGCCCCGCCACATACAGTATCATAGAGTATCCGGTCCACTGCCAAATATTGACTACAATTACCGAGAAAATTGCGATCTTCGGGTCCGAGAGAAATGGGATCATTAGCGCCGGGATGTGCCACGCCGCGCCGATATCCGAGAGTAATCCTCCAAATGGATTATAGATTCGTTGCCAGACGATGCCGACAACGATCGGCGAAACAATCGCCGGAAAATAAATGATCGCACGGAAGATAGATTGGAACGGTACGCCCGAGGTTAGAATATAGGCGAGCGCGAAACCCACAATCATCTGTGCAACGATGGTTATGGGTGCCCAATAGAGTGCATTCCGCATAGCAAGCCAGAATCCATAGTCGCGTGTCAGTATCTCGATGAAGTTCTTCAACCCAACAAATGTCGCCTGATTCACGCCATCCCATTGGTACACACTTCGGAAGAAGATGGAACAGAAGGGATAAAGAACGAAGACAGAAAACAAACTTAAGGCAGGAATAAGGAACAGAAAATCCCAGTTCCACCTCAGCGCGGTTCTCGTCCGCGGGGAATTAGGTTTGAAACCCGCGCCCGAAGATCGAGTGACCACCATATGCGCTATTGTGCGAAGAAAACGCGTACGCAGGAATTCTCCCGCTCAGCGAACCTTGTCAGCAGCAGTTTGGATCCGCTCCATTGCCTTTTCTGGTGACAATTCGCCGGCGGCTACCGCCGCCAGCGCGTCCTCGAATGCCTGCTTTACTTCAGGTTTCTGCAACTGACGTGCGTATTTCACTTTTGGGAGCCAATCATTCACTAACATCTGCCAAACCCGCTGCTCATTTTCCGTTTCAAACTTTTGCGGAGACAACCCCTTGACAGCGGGTAAGTCATTGAAAGTATTGATCAATGCCTGCGCGCCTGCTCCATCAATCCAGTCGGCGACAACCCTAAATGCTGCTTCCGGGTCTTTGGCGGATTTGGAGATTCCGAACATAACATCGATGCCGCCCAAGCAGTCATCTGGCTGCCCCTTTCCGGTGACATCCGGGAAACGCACTGGCGCAAATCCGGACAGCCCCTTCGATAAAGGCGGCGGGTTGGGACGCGTGGCCTGCTGCATCCACCAGGCGCCCATGGGGAACGTAGCTGCCCGTCCGGCTTCGATCAGTTCCATTGATCCGGGGTAAGCGGAAAGCCCCAAGGCGCCAGGTTGGATGATTCCATCATCAAACAATCGTTTCCACCAGTGCATGGCAGAGACAAACGGCGGATCAGTGAATTTCAGTTCGCCCGCCTCGGCTTTATAGATCAATCCGGGTGCGATATTGTGAATTAGCTGCATGTAGATATCGCGCCGCACCCACCCATCAGCGGCTCCCACTAGCAAAGCAGCTGCGCCCTTCGACTGAACGGTATGCGCGATTTTTAGTAGTTCGTCATATGTTTTGGGAGGCTGGAGATTGAGTTCTTGAAAGACCGGAACTGTGTACCAGAGGTTTATGGTCTGGGTCAGGACGGGTAATCCGTAGAAATTTTCATCTTCTTTGGCGTTACCCAGGCGGGCCTGCTCGATGGCAATAGGATAGAATTTTTCTTTCCAGTTACTGCCCCATACCTTCGCGGCTAAGTCCTGCAGCGGCAGTAGGAACTGCTTGTATTGCTGGGTGAGCGCGCCGGGTTCAAGACCGATGATATCCGGAAGTGAGTTACCGGCGGCCCGGGTCTGCAGATCTACGAGGTAATCTGGATAGTTGAAGATCTTAGCCTCAATTTTGATATCTGGATTCTTTTGATTAAACGCCGCGATCATCTGATTCGTTGTTTCGACGATCGGGCTCCAGGAACGAAAGGTAACAGTTTTCTCGGTCGCGGTTGCTGGTATATCACCGGCGATGAGTGCCAGGCTTAATGGCAGCAAGCACCAAGGATTTCTTCGTTTTTTCGGCATACAACTTTGTTCTGGGGGTTCGATTTTTGCAGTCCCGATAACTTTCTGTCTGTCAGGGAAAGGTTGGCGACGGTAGATCGTCGATTGCGGGCTTTGGAAGTGGTTTGACTCCACCAAGCGCTGAGGCGGCCCACACCGTTTTTGCGTAGGCTTCAACGACTTCCAAGCGTTGATAAGCTTCTAAAACGGTCTTTCCAACTGCCGTCGCGCCGTGATTCTGAAGCAGGAACACATTGTGCTTGCAGCAATACGGCGAGAGTGCATCGGCGAGCTTTGCGGAGGATGGACGTCCGTAGGGAACCAGTGGTATGTCACCAATTGTTGCAATAAGCTCGGGCAAGATATTTTCCGGCAACGCCTGGTGTGCGGCTGCGAACGCCGTGCAGAAGATCGGATGCCCATGTGCGACGCCGCCGACACCGGGACGTCGCCGATAAAACAGCAGATGCATGAACTTTTCGGACGTAGGCTCGAGATCTCCTTCAAGAACCTTCCCGTCGAGACTGAGCCGAACGAGCATTTCCGGTTCGATCTCTCCTTTGTTCATGCCTGAGGGCGTCACCAGGATCGTGTCATCCTTATCGCGAGCGCTGAGGTTACCTTCGGTGCCTGCAACTAACGCCTTCGCGGCCATAAGCCGGCAACAGCCCACGATTTCTTCACGCAGATTGGAATACTTCATAATGAATCGAATTGAGTGATATTACTAATTGGTCCGGGGACGGGTTCATTCTTCCGTTGTTCGCACCCTGGTTATTTCTTTTCAAGGCGGTCCAGCTCCAGAGCGTCACCTTTGCGACGCCTGAGAGTTAGTGCGGCGCATAAGACATCGACGAATGCAAGCTGTAGGGTACCCAACTGGTGGGGTGAGCTCAGGTGCCAAGCGAAACGCTTGCGTTTAGGGTGGGGGATCGGTCTTGGCTGAGTTGCTCTCATCACGAATCGGCAGCGTGAATTGAAAAACGGCGCCTCGGGATGAATCGGCGGTGGCCGAAAGCCGTCCCCCGTGAGCTTCGACAATTGAACGGCTGATGGCCAGGCCCATGCCAAGGCCTTGAGGCTTAGTCGTGTAGAAGGCGTTGAAGAGACGGTCAAGATTGCTCGGATCTAGCCCTGGGCCTGAATCTCGCACGGCAATCAGTACGTGGGTGCATTCAGCGTCATGCACTACCTTGTACCCGAACCTGTCTTCCTCTTGGGTCTCGTTCATTTTCTGCGAACTAACCGACAGCTCTCGCGGACCATCGCTCACTCCGCTCATTGCTTCGATGGCGTTGACGAGCAGATTGAGAACCACTTGTTGCAATTGAATTCTATCTCCCATTATGAGTGGCAAGTCACTGGCTAGCTGAGTCTGTAATGACACTCGATGTCGTTGCAATTCGCTACGCGCTATAGCAATGACTTCACCTATCGCCTGGTTCAGGTCGAGCCAGTCCTTCTGTGGCGGCGCCTTTTTGGCAAGAGCGCGAATTCGACCGACGATTTCACCGGCACGTTTCCCGTCGCGAATAATGCGTCTGATCGTTTCGCCTGTTTCGTTGAGATTGGGTACTTCGCCTGCCAGCCAGCGCAGCGCCGCATTGGCGTTGGTCACGATGCCCGCTATTGGCTGGTTCACCTCGTGGACAATGGATGCCGCCAGTTCTCCCATCGTAGTTAGCCGACTAACATGAGCCAGGTTGGATTGCGCTTCGCGCAAGGAGACCTCCTTCTGACACAGCTCTCTCTCCGCCCGTTTACGCTCGGTGATGTCTATGCCCAACCCCATGACTTCAACGAGGTCGCCAGATTCACTGAAAACGGGATGGCCTACTCCGTAAAGGTGCTTGATCTCGCCGTCCGGAAGAACGACTCGGAACTCGAGGTCGGAATCTCGCCTTTCACGAATTGCGTCTTCGCCATTTTCAAGCCACTTTCTCCGATCCTCGGGATGAATTCGCTGGAGAATCGCCTCAAATGGCGGGATACCTGCTTTCGGATCAAATCCAAACAGGCGGTAGCGTTCCTGCGACCAGTGGGTGATCTCTTTCGTGGCGGGATTCCACGCCCAACTGCCGCTTTTACTCAGCGACTCCGCTTCCGTTAAGTAGGCCTCGCTACGCCGCACGGCGGCTTCGGCGCGTAGCCGCTCGTTGATCTCACGCTCGAGCCTTGCGTTGGCGCGGCTTAGCTCTGAGTACAACCGGGCATGGTCCAACGAGATCGCAGCCTGAGAGGCCAACAGTTCCAACATGGCTACTCGCTTTGGAGTAAACACCCTGGGCGCTAGATTGTTCTCCAGATAAAGAACGCTTATCAGCTTCGATTGTTTGAGCAGCGGCAGGCACAGAACCGATTTGGGATGTCTCTGCCGGAGGTACTCATCCTCTGAAAACAGGGTGTGGGTGGAGGCATCATCCAGAATGACCTTCTCTTGACTTCGAATCACATAGCGCAAGAGCGACTCGGGCAGCTCGGATGAGGACACCGGTGCCTGTCGCAGCCGGACATCCACTTGGTAAGCGCCCGGCCCGATTTCGGCCTCGATCCGATACTGCTCGCCATCCGGCAGAACCAGAAGACCGCGCTCAGCACCAGCCTGCTCGACCGCAGTTTTTAACAGCGTTTCGATCAGCTTCTCGAGCAGAATCTCGCCCGAAACGGCCTGCGACATTTTGATAACGGTCGCGAGGTCCAGATGCTCCAGCGGCGCCTCGATGGTCGTGGTTGGAGCGGGTACAGATGGTGCCTCCCTGAGGTGCGGATATAACTTGTCGAGTTGCTGGACCTTCCCATCGGCTCCCCAGCGGAGGTAGCCGTACCGAGCGTCATGCAAATAGGCGTTTGCGATCCTTTCAAAACCACGCGCGCAGTAAAAGCGAGCGGCGAGCTCGTTGGCGATGGCCTCATTGTGGACAAAGCCGTTGTCGCGGGCCGAGCGGATGGCCTGTTCGTATAGGTGCTCGGCATCGAGCACGCGGCCTTCGATGCGAGCGATCTCAGCGCTCACCAGCGCCGCGCGGTTTGCAAAATTCTCCGGGCAATTCTCCGCCCATGTTTCGAGCTGCTGCTGATGTTCAGCCAGGACCTTTAAATGCTCGCCTCGGTTATCCGGCGTTGCGGAATCGGATAGGGCAGCCCGCGCTAGGGCGCTATAGAAGTGATACTCCGCAGATTCGAAAAATGATAGTGATGTCCAAAGCAACCGTTGCGCCTTCAGTGAAGCATCGACAGCCGAAGCATAGTCACCGGCAAAGAAGCGAGCTTGCAGCTTTCGGATCCAATACCAACACTCGGGCAGTGCTAATGCAGGGTGACTTGCCAAGTGGCGCTCGAATTGACACTCCTCAAACTCTCCCTCGTCAAAGGAACCGAATCTCGACGTCAGCCCACGAAGGGTCCGGATAAGTCCGAGCTGTGCGGTAATGACGTCACTGACCCGACTGAACCGAGCCTTCTGGGCAAACTCGAGAGCATGCTCAGCTTGACGCTGCACCTCAACCAGTGGATCGCCCGCCGCCAGCAAGTTTGTATTTAGGTTGTCGCCGCTGTACGCTGCGAGTGTTAGATCCCCGACTTTGTTTGCGGCCTCAAACGCGCGACGGATGAGGTCTCGGCAGGTACGGACATGTTTCGTCCATGGTACGACAAATTGGGCGAACCAGTGATAGGTGCGAGCCTGGAATCGATCCAACCCACGTTTCTCGACCAGTTCATAGCCGAGCTGACCGAATCGAAATCCAGCTTTGTAGTCGCCAAAGTGCGGTCCGGCTATCTTGCCGAAGAACACGTACGCGACGCATGAGCCGTCGCCATGGCCTCGTTCCAGGCTAAGATTAACTGCGCGACAGGCCGTCATAGCAAGAAGATTCGCCTGCGTCGCATGCAAAGCTGCAGGCAAGACCCTGGTCAGCACATCCAGAGTCGCGAGGGATTCTGGGTCGCTCATCAAGGGTAGGTCAATGAGCTCCTCGATCGTACGGCTCCCAAGGCTCATCCAGATGCGCTCGTATTCGCGTCGCGCTTCCCCTTCTGTCAGATGAGGCGACCAGTCGACGCCCAGATGCCGGAGGTAGTCGAGACAGGCGGCAACCGCGCGATCGGTCTGGTCAAGAGTCGTGTACAAATCGATGCGTAAGCACTCGACATTCGCTCGCTCCACTGTATTTGCCGCGCGGGATGAAAGCATCGTCAAGCGCTCCTCTGCAGCCACTAGCTCACCAGTCAGGAACTCGCATTCGGCCCGGTACAGTTCCAAGGCGAAGGAGAGCTCATGCCGGCGCGCCCAAGAGTCGCTCGCTAAAAGTGCTGTGCCAGCGGTGAGATATTTGAGCGCTGAGGTGTAAGCCGTAGAGGCCCTGGCGCGCTTGCCTGCCATAAGGTTGAGCTCAGCCAGTTGCTCACGTTCGTCTCGTGAGCTAATCAAGAGGGCCCCGCGGTTGAGTTGATTAACGATCTCGAAGACCGCCTCCTCAAGCCTCTCTGGGGGAGTGCGTGCCGTTAGCAGCCGCCCCATTCGAAGATGGGCCTCGGCGCGTAATTCTTCCGGGATCAGTGAATAGGCAGCTTCTTGGATGCGGTCGTGGACAAACTTATAGGAGCCGTCCAAACGCACAACGAACTCCAGACGCAGAGCCTCCCACAAGTCCGATTGGACCTTCTCTTCCGATGTCCCGTGAACGATGGAAAGCGTGTTGCTCTTGGCACTGTTTCCAAGACAGGCAAACTCTTTTAGTGTCTTCTGGGTTTCGAATGGCAGGCGGTTCAACTTCCCCACCATCAGGTCGACTACATTGTCGGTGTAGCCTTTGGCGTGAATGCGCGCGAGCTCCCAAGCCCATCGCCCCGTGCCATGGTCAAAGGTGAGCAGGCCCTCTTCGGCCAGCGCCGAAATAAATTGGATCGCGAAAAACGGGTTGCCTCCCGTCTTCTCGTGCACCAGGAGCGCCAGCGGCGCTACCCGGTCCGGTGAGCAGTGGAGCGAATCCGCGATTAATCCTTCCAGGTCTTCCTGGGCAAGCGGCGAGAGCGTGATCTCCCGCACGAGCGCGCCCGCCCCGTGGATCGCTTCCAGCTTGCGCATCAGCGGATGGGTGGCGTTGACCTCGTTGTCCCGGTAAGCGCCGATCAACAGCAAGTGCTGCACATCCGGCTGGGTCAGCAGATCCTCGATCAGATCGAGGGTGGCCGCGTCGAGCCATTGCAGATCGTCAAGAAACAGCGCCAGCGGATGCTCCGGTCGTGCAAATACGCCGATAAATCGTCGGAACACCATTTGGAAGCGACCTTGCGCTTCCCGTGGCGGAAGAACTGGGAGCGGCGGCGGCTCTCCTACGATCAGCTTCAATTCAGGAACCAGATCCACAATGAGCCGCCCGTTTGGACCTAACGCCTCACCAAAAGCATGCCGCCAGTTCTGCAGCTCGGCTTCGCTCTTACTCAGAAGGAAACGGATTGGGCCCTGAAATGCCTGAGCTAAAGTCGCATAGGGAATGTCACGCTTATACTGGTCGAATTTGCCCGACGCAAAGAGGCCGCGGGGCAGAACCAGCAATTTTTGGAGCTCATTGACGACGGAGGACTTGCCGATCCCAGAGTATCCCGAGACAAGCACCAACTCCGGCACGCCGCTGGCCACGACGCGCTCGAAGGAGGCAAGCAAGATATCGATCTCGCGCGCTCGTCCGTACAATTTCTCTGGAATCAATAGCCGGTCAGGAGTGTCGTGCTCGCCCAGCGCGAATTCGTTGACGCGGGAGTGAGATTCCCATTCTACCAGGCAGCGGCGAAGATCATTCTCAGCCCCGGCCGCAGTCTGGTACCGATCTTCCGCAGTCTTAGCCAGCAGCTTCATGATGATTGCAGAGACCGGCGGTGGAATCGTCTCAAATCGCTCGCTGGGCGGTACCGGCTTTCTCGCAATGTGACAGTGCACCCACTCCATTGGATCGGACGCCGTGAAAGGAAGATTCCCAGTCAGCATTTCATAAAGCGTAACGCCGAGGGCGTAGAGATCGCTCCGGCAGTCGACGCAGCGATTCATACGTCCAGTCTGCTCAGGCGCCATATAGGCGAGCGTCCCGGCGAGAAACTCGGGAGGTTCGGCCGACTGACGCTCGCGCGGAAGCCTCGAAGCGATACCAAACCCTCTTAGCCAGCACTGGCCTGTTACGGGGTTCACGAGGACATTGGCCGGCTTTATGTCCTTATGGATGACTCCGCGCTCGTGCAAGTGGTCGATCGCGGCCGAAAGGCTGACAGCCACACGGAAGAAAAGCATCAAGTCCAATGGATTACCGAGCAATTCATCGAGAGGCACACCGCCTGGATCCTCCAACTCGAGTACCGTGCGGTTCGAGTGGCGAGCGACCGCGATCGGTTGGGCGGACCACGCAGGATCCAGCACTTCTCTAAGAGAGCATTCGTGCTCCAGCCGTTTCAGACTTTCAGGCGCGGGATGCTCCGCGACAGGCGAAAGCACAAGGATCTGAGACGCATCGCCCTGACTCCGCCCGCGATAAAGGATAAACTCTTCGTCCTTTCGCAGCGCCTCGAGGACATATCTTGATAGCTCAATCACACGGGGGTCCGACGGCACAATTTACACAATTCTTCTTATGTTCAGCGACCAAAACACAGTTTGGTGCTCCGACCGGCAAAAAAGTGGGCACGACTTTGGGAACGGACGAGACGCGTTTGGCTAGTTGAATCGACGGGTCAGTCTCCACCGGCCGACGGTTCGGTTGACCGGCTTGTGGGAAATTGCTGCGAGCCAATGCCAGCTAACCGACGGGCAGGTTTACCATTATTGGTTCGAAGTGGAAGACACCGGCTCGGGTAGCTCTCCTCCACCGCTGATTTGCTGCACCGATCCGATGGCATTCGCAGTCGACTGGCGCCTTTTTCCTCCGGACGCGGCCGACAATCGGCAGCCTGCAGCGGTCATTCTGTGGAAAGATGACAAACTGGTACCCTGTGACCCAGGAGGAAACCAGGTTATTTTTGAACACGATGTTCCGCCGCATAGGCTCCCGGCTAATGATCGACTGGTCATTTACGAACTCCCGACCGCGTGGGTAATAAGCCGGGGACTCAACGGGGCTTACTGCGACGTCGGCACGTTTCGCGATGCTAGGGCGCTCATCGACGAGAAGGTTGGAGGTGCTAACTTTGCCGATTTGGATTTGTTGCGGCCGGGCTGTTCTTACCTTTCTGAGCTCGGTATCAACGCCATTGAACTGCTTCCACCCGCCGACAGCTTTTTTAAACGAGTATGGGGTTACGATACGGCCCATTTCCTGGCTCCGGACTACGAACTCGGCTTTCCGGAAGGAAACGCTTCACCGACCGCAAACCTGGACCTGATTGCATTGGTTAAGGCCTGCCACGAGCATGGTATTCGCGTCTTTGTTGATATGGTGATGGCATTCGGCCGGGAAGAAGCCTACGAGCACATCGACTTTCCGAATTTTTACATCGCCCATCCTAATGAAGACCCTAGTGATCCGGACGCTTTAACTTCTATCCCGTGGCGATGGCACAAGAGGATTACGTGACGGTTTCGGCAGTACGTTGTTCCGATACGCGAAGTTTGTGACCGCCTATGACCCGGTCTCCGGCGACGTAAAACCGATCGCTCTAGCCCGGCAGTTGATGCTTACCTATCTCACGCGTTGGGCGAGGGATTTTCATATCGATGGCGTCCGAATGGATAGCGTCGAGAACGTGGCGAATTGGGACTTTATTGGCGAATTCAAGGAGTTCGGGCATCGATGGTTCAAAGATCGTTGGAACGAGCAGAAGTTGGATCCAGCCAAAGCCGATGAACACTTTTTGGTCATCGGTGAAGAGCTATCCCTACCATTTGGTTTATCGCGTGCCGAACTGGCCGGCAACCCCGCCGGGGCGGCAGTGGCGCGAAGTCACGCAGGAGCGCTTTGTCCCGAAGGAGTACGTCGGACGCGAGCCGATCTTCCCTTGGGAGGCGAAAGTTTACACCTTGGCCAGCGAGTCTTAGCAGGTACAGAGGGGGCGACACCGCCTGCCTTTGGGCAGATCCACGGCGCGGGGTTCCTGACGCCCGGCGACTACTGCGTCCCAGCGGCCAGGCCTGCACCTTTGCAGGAGCGAGAGATATCGCGCTAGTCTTCGTTAGCAATTCGTTTCTGATGGCTGATTGCGTATCGAGTCGGTGATTTAGCCTGGCGCTCATGCGAGCGGATCCAATGCTTTTGTAACAACGAGCCGCGCGCCCGGGGCGTGCCGCGCATACGTAATTTGACGCATTGGCAGGCTCATCTGTCTGACCGATACTGATCGTCTCTGTGATACCTATTCCAACATTCGTCTGCCTACTTTGTCTTCGATCACGGAGACGAGCGAAAGTCAGTGGTGAGCAACCGTCGCGATTAGAAGAACCCTGCGAACGTGCTGCCATATTCCTCGTAAATCCAACATAGACGATTTTATGGATTGTTAGAAAGGCAAGCCAGATCATGCCCTTGAATGACTTAAAGGACTCGGGGAACCCAATCCAGCGGCGGCCTGACGTGCAGCGAACATCCCTGAGCCTTGATGTGCTGGGACGATTCATCTGTAATACATGGGATGAGGCGGTGAACAATGGCGGGCAGCCGTTCGATGCCGTCGTCATCGGGGCCGGGATGTTCGGAGGATATTGCGCCGAAAAGATTTTCCGCAATGAAGAGCTTTTCCCCAACGAACCGCGACAAAATCTTCGCGTCCTGGTTCTGGAGGCGGGACCTTTCTTGGTTCCGACACATGTACAAAACCTTCCACGAGGGATTGGACTCAATGTACCGGATCCGATATTTCCCGGAGCCGACAATGGCCAAGCTCGCGAATTGGTGTGGGGCATGCCCTGGCGGAGCAACGTGCAATTTGTTGGGCAGCCTTATTGTTTCGGGGGGAAATCGCTCTACTGGGGTGGATGGTGCCCAAGACTGCTCAAAGATGACCTAGAGGAGTGGCCGCCCACCGTGGCCCGATACCTGATCGAAAACTACTCGGAGCTTGAGGAAGAGACCGGAGTGGAACCCAAGCCTCGTAAAAAGAAGTTTATAAAAGAAAAGAAGTTTATAAAAGGGCCATTGTTCGATCTTTTGTATTCAAAGATTGAGAAGGTCATCTCCTCCTCTGCGGTGGCTAATCTTGATTTGCCAGTGGAAGAGCCGCCACTGGCCGTTCAGGGGCAATCGCCAGCCTCCGGGGTATTCGGTTTCGACAAGTACAGCAGCGCCTTTCTTCTGGCGGATGCAGCGCGCGAGGCGGCCAAAGCGCCTGATAGCCAGCGGGGCCTGTTTGTAGTCCCGAAGACGCATGTAATCCGGCTACTCACTGGTGGCGGGACGGTCACGGGCATTCAAGCGTCGGTTAACGGGGAAGCAAAGTTCCTTCCGATCAGCCCTACGTGCTCCGTGGTACTCGCGTTAGGCACTATTGAATCGACCCGGCTAGCGCTGGTCTCATTTCCGAGATCGAGCAACCCGGTAATCGAGTTAATGGGTCGCAACCTGATCTCCCATATTCGGACAAACGCGTTTGTCCAGATTCCACGCACGAAACTTGATCCAGACGGCACAAAACTGCCAAAATTGTTGCAGACCGGAGCGGTTTTAGTTCGCGGGCATACGCCGCAAGGTCAAGGTAGGTTTCAACTTCAGATAACGGCTTCAGCGGACGTGAAAGGCGATTCTGACGCCCTCTTGTTCAGCATGATCCCCGATATTGACCAATTTGAAGCCATGCTGGCCAATCAGAAGTCCGAAACCATCTCCATAACAGTGCGTGGTGAATCGCAGATGATCGGCGATACAACGACACCTGTGCCCAATGGCGATGGCAGATGGATTAATTTGAGCCCATTCGAGACGGACGAGTTTGGAGTGCCCAGGGCGGCCGTGCAATTCACGACAACCCGGGACGAAGAAGCGCTGGCCAATGCCATGGATGAGGCCATCAAACACCTAGCGGAAAACCTCGGGGCGACAGACATTAGGGGACCATTCCGTGACCCGCTCGGGAGCACTCATCATGAGGCAGGCACGCTCTGGATGGGGACAGACCAGGCAAGATCCGTTACGAATACTAACGGACGTTTCCATCATGTTACGAATGCTTATTGTACAGACCAATCCCTGTTCGTGAACGTAGGATCAGTCAATCCCACGCTCACTGGCCTGGTTCTTTCACGGAAGGTGGCGGAAGCGGTTGTGGCCCGTGCTACGGGTTCGCCGCCCCCTCCGTAACAAAACGGCCGACATGACGCACCCCTCCGCATTTTTCGTGGCCGCCCTATCAGTCGGCGACTTCTCGACCCTTTCAAGTAACTGGTCCGGCTCATACAAGGATAACAGCGGCGGGGAACTGTTCTAACAGATTAAGGAATCTTAGGCTTTTGAGCCGCCTCGGTTTGCTTGGTACTGCGCAAATGAAAGAGCACTACTGTGCTGCTCCTTCCAAGTGTTAAGGCTTAGCCGAGCTCGAACTTGCGCATCAGGTGCAGATGTAGACATGTAGCATCTGGTCTAAATTGGCAAATCACTTCGATAGAGGATATTGCCGTTCAAAATGTCTACTTTCAAACTGCGGGCGAATCCTGTAACATTGGCATTTGGACCGAGCGCACCCTAGAACTAAGTGATAGCTCGGCGGGCGACAGCGCCGGCCGCTTCCGGACCACGTGGTAGGGGTGTGGTTTTGTTCTCTTTCGAAACCGGCTAACTAGTTCGCGAGTAGCGCTCCACAATTCGAATTTGTGGCCGCTTAAGCAGCTGTTCAGCTATTGGAGTCATGTCGTGAAAGCCGACAAAGCGAAGAGCTTTGAAAAATCTGGGAAAACGAAGGGACGAACTCAAACCGCGATACGCGTGTGTCCCGCATGCGGAGCGAAGTTTTCGGCGAGGCGAGATAGTAATTTTTGTCCTGTTTGTCTTCTGCGTGGAGCTTTGGTTGACGATGGCCACTCAACCACGTCCAAGACCCTAAGCTCCAGAGCTAGCCAGAGTCCTTCAGAGCAGGAACCGAGGTCATCACCCACTCAGTTCGAACATTACGAACTCATATCAGGTAGAGACGGCAAACCAATCGAGTTGGGCCGTGGGGCCATGGGTGTGACCTATAAAGCGATCGATAAGAATCTGAATCGTTTTGCCGCTTTGAAAGTCATTTCGCCACGGTGCATCCGAAATAGATGGATTCGGGAGAGGTTTGTCCGGGAAGCGCGTGCTGCTGCATCCCTTCGGCACGAGCACATAGCGTCCGTCTACCATCTGGGTTTCACGGGTTCGACCTGTTTTTACGCGATGGAATACGTTAAAGGGAAAACTCTCGAGCGAGTCCTCCGTTCGCGTGGAGCGTTACCTGAAAAGATGGCATTAGAGATCACTTCTCAGGTTGCAGCCGCGCTGGCCGCAGCTCATCGACTCCACCTCGTTCATCGCGATATCAAGCCAGCCAATTTAATGGTGTCTTTCGACCAAAAGGATAGCCCCATCACTAAAGTGATTGATTTCGGTCTGGTGAAAGTGACTGCCAGCGGTGGTTTTGGGGAATCCTTTGTCTCAATCCCCGGTGTTGTCCTGGGGACACCGCACTACGCTAGCCCAGAACAGCTAAGTGGGGGCGAAGTAGACTCGCGTTCCGACATCTATTCTCTTGGAGTCACTCTCTGGCATATGCTGACGAACACTACCCCGTTTAGTGGTTCTCCAATTCAGGTCGCAGGCCACCACCTGCAGGCCCGTTTACCAATGGATCGACTGCGGCATCTATCTTTACCTGTTGTTTCGCTCGTCGCGGATCTTTTGGAAAAAGATCCTGACAACAGACCGCAAACGGCCGGCGAACTGCTTACTTTGCTGAAATCGACCATCAAATCACTCGCTAATCCGCTCGTCATACCACTGCGGAAGGTCGCCAAGGCACGTTCCTTGCCGAGTTCGTCGAAACTGCGCAGTAAAGTCTTTCCGGTCAAACGCGGCGGTCCGTTGCGAATGCTCGAGCCATGGGATTTCACGCCTTTTCTGGTGGAGAAGATCAAAGGTTTTGTCGGCCGGGAGTGGCTATTCCAGGAAATCGATGAGTGGCGCTCGCACGATAGTCCACCTGTCCTTTTGATTGTTGGGGAACCAGGGATTGGTAAGTCGGCCATTGCCGCGGCGCTCATTCATCGAAATATCGACGGTCAGGTGCTAGCTTATCACTGTTGCCGGACGGATACTCCGGAAACTCTTGCGCCGGCGAGCTTCGTGCGGAGTCTGGCTGGCATGTTATGTGGCCGGCTCCCAGATTACGCGAAAGCGCTGGAATGCGCCTCAGTGATTAACTCTCTTCGGCGCGCAGATACAGATCCCGAGAGCGCGTTTGAGGCCGCTGTTCTAGCACCGCTCCACAAAATTAACCAAGTGCAGACCAAGCGGTGCTATCTGCTTATTGACGCTCTTGACGAATCCCTGGCGCGTGCCGGACCGCCGACGATCTTCGACGTTCTTTGTACACGCCTCGACCGTTTGCCGCCATGGTTGGGGTTGATTGCTACGACGCGAAACGATCCCAGTGTGCTAAACCCATTACGCAGTCTACGGGTTCAAATCATCAGCGCTCAGGATCGCAAAAACCAGGACGATGTGCGCCGGTTCATTCGATCCCAGTTGGGCGAAGCGCCTTTTCGGCTAAAGGCTGAAGCTGACCGCAAAATCCCAGCGAGGCTAGAAACTGACCTTCTCCGCTCCAGCGCAGGTAATTTTCTATTCGTGCGAACCGCGCTCGACGCGATTGCGAGCGGGCAGCTCAGTTTCGATCATATCCAAAACCTGCCGCCTGGTTTGAGTAGTCTTTATGAGATTTTCTTCCGGCGTTTGTTCCCAAACCCAGCCAAAGATTATAGTCAAGCGCGGCGGGTCTTGGAGACGATCGTGGCGGCGCGCGAACCGCTTACCAGGGAGCAAATCGCCGCTACTACCAGCTTGGATCCGGAAGACGAACTGCTGGGGATTCTCTCTCGTTTAGCTCCGTTTGTTCCTGCTTTCGAAGGGCGCTATTCCCTTTTCCACGGATCCCTTTTGGACTGGCTGACGGGCTGGGATAGATCGCATGATCAGCCATTAGCCGGGGCCTACCATGTGAATCTGCAGAAAGGCTCGGCTCAATTGGCGGATTGGTGTTGGGCTGAGTACAAGCGCGAATCTTCAGAGATTTCTATCCATTGCCTTCGACATTTACCAGCCCATCTACACCAGGTCGGTCGCAGCCAATTTCTGTCGACGGTTCTACGGGATTTCCATTTTATCCAAGCTAAACTGGAAGCGACTGACGGGAGCGCGCTGATCGCAGACTACGACTATCTACCAGCAAAGGCCGATTTGCGATCGTTACAGTTAGCCATCCAACTCTCAGCCCATGTATTGGTCCGTGATTACCGCCAACTGGGAAGTCAATTGATAGGCCGGTTGCTCGGGAGTGCAGCTCCGGACATCCAAGCGCTTCTGAAAGACGCGGCTGAGAATACCCACTGGCCTTGGATTCGGCCTTTGACAGCGAGTCTGACGCCGCCGGGAGGGCCGCTCATTCGCACGTTCAAAGGTCATAGTGCGTGGGTCCATTCGGTGGCGCTAACCTCGGACGGGCTCTTTGCTGTCTCAGGCTCGTGGGACTGTACGCTGCGCGTCTGGGACTTGCAGAACGGTCAGTCTGTCCGAACGCTTGAGGGCCACAAGGGCTGGGTCAATGCTGTAACGCTTACGCCCGATGGCTCTAGTGCCATCTCGGCCGCTTCCGACTGTACGCTTCGGGTGTGGGACTTAACCACAGGCCGATCGATGCATACACTCAAGGGGCATACGGACCGGGTTAACGCTATCGCGGTGATGCCTGATTGCCGTCGTGCCATCTCAGCCTCGTCCGATCGAACGCTGCGTCTATGGGATCTGAAGAACGGCAAATTGGTGCGCACGTTCAAAGGCCATCTCGGAGTGGTCAATGCCGTTGCGGTAACATCGGACGGTCGTTATGCCGTCTCTGCTTCCGACCATAGGTTGCGCATCTGGGATTTGGAGAGGGGTCGATTGGCGCGCACGCTCGAAGCCCGTATGGATTGGATTAACACCTTCGTGATAACACCCGACGGGCGATATGCGGTTTCGGGTGCGGCCGACAACAATCTATGTGTCTGGGATCTAGAAACTGGTCAATCCGTGTTGACCCTCGCGGGTCATACCAACAAGGTCACGGCCGTGGTACTGTTGCCTGATGGACACCGCGCCATCTCTGGGTCAGCTGACCATACGCTAAGGATGTGGGACCTGGAGAGAGGCCAACTGCTGAGCACATTCGAAGGCCACACGGACTGGGTCACCGCAGTTGTCGTGACACCCGATGGGCGGCGTGCAATTTCGGCATCCGCGGACCATACCCTTCGCATGTGGGATCTAGAACGTGGCCAATCGGTACAAAAGCTCGCCGGCCAAACCGATAGCGTCACCGCCGTCGCATTGCTACCTGACGGACGCCGAGCGGCATTAATCTCCGACTACCATGTGTTGCGGGTATGGGAATTGGACAGTGGCATTTTGTTGCGGTCCCTTGAGGGCCATACTGACTGGATAACCGCCGTAGCAGCAACGCCTGACGGGCGCTTCGCCGTCTCAGCCTCGGGCGACCATACCGTGCGGGTGTGGGACTTGGAGACTGGGCAAGCGGCACGTGTTCTTGCCGGTCATAGTGATCTGGTCAGCGCTGTGGCAGTAACTTCTGACGGACGCTACGCCATCTCGGCCTCAGCAGACCATTCAGTTCGAATCTGGGCTCTAGGCAGTGGCCGATCAATCCGCAGGTCCGCGGATTTGGAAGAGTTAGTCAGTGCTATTACCATGACGCCCGACGGACGCCATGCCTTTTGGGGATCAAATGTTGGTGTCCTGTACGTCTGGCACGCCGAGAAGGGCGCTCCGGCGCG
>Ga0209647_1000203_pt1 | contig 55206 bp, 48 predicted proteins | sample GraSoi_2013_60cm_FD_185827 | JGI IMG/M metagenome (GOLD analysis project Ga0209647, IMG submission 185827) | Grasslands soil microbial communities from the Angelo Coastal Reserve, California, USA - Sample 9_17_2013_60cm (SPAdes) (version 2) | ecosystem: Environmental > Terrestrial > Soil >...
CCCCGGACAGGCACGAGTGGCTCAAACCCGGCGCATGGGGATGCCAAACAAAAAGGCTAGCCACCCAAAGTGCCGAGGGTGAGACACCAACCCCATTACTTGTCTTTGTCACTCTGATCAACGTCGAGCGGAACGAACAATGCCCCGTGCGGGCTCTGCATGCCGGTAACGATAGGGGTCACCAATCCGGTACTAAGATCCACTTTGCCAAGAATTTTGTCACTATCGCTGGCAGAATACGCTCCCCCTGGTTCGAACGCCTCGCTCTGGACCGCGTAAACGGTGTCCGCTTTGGTGTCGACAACCAGGATTGTCCCCGATGGAGCGGTCGGGAAGACGGTGTCGTCGACCGTGATCTGCGTGGAAGTGCCGTTAGTCAGACGAAGACGCAGACCAGCTTGGTTGTCGGATCCTGGGCTATTGATAAAGATCAGGTCACCGTCTGCCTGGCTGTCGAGGACCAGGTCGCCAGCCGAATCAACCTTTAAGGAATCCGGGTCAGACTGTTGAGCGATAACGAGTTGTCCGGTCGCGATATCGACCAGAGATGCGGTGCCGGAGAGTACTGGTTCGACAAAAATCTTCTTACCTTCTAGCCGCACTTTGACGATTGAAGGGAAAATATTTTGTCCATTTGGCGTAGGCACTTGCGGCGCTTGGAGGTTTGGGTTGGAAGCACTGATGAATGTTGCATCTTTGAAGAAGACGACATCGTCATAGCCGCCGCCATGCAGCGTTGGGTCGGCGTAAGTAAAGTCGTCTTGGTCCCCAGATATCGGATCGATGAGCGTTAAGGCCGGATTCGAGTCTTCGTTACGCAGTGCCCAAAGTTTATGATCGAATGGATTATATTTTAGGCCATCCGCCTTCCCTTTTACTTGAAACTTGTGGAGCATTTGGCCGGTCGAGCTATATTCGACAATGGTACTGTTGCCGCCACTGCCGTCCGGCTGCGTATTATTCGCATAAACGACGTAGATGTTTTCATTCGCGGTGGTGATCGAGTCCGGATTAGTGAGTCCTTGGGGCGGCGCCGCAAAAACAGTAACCGTGAACGGCGGTTTGGCCATCGGCCCGGTGGGGGTGGTTAGTTGAGCGTGGGCGGATAAGGTAGAAGCAACGATCACCGAAGCGATCGCCAATTTCTTGTAAGTGTTAGTGGACATGAATCCATTTTTCATTGTGTGAGTTGCGTTTGTGTTTTTCTGAACCCGGAAGATCGGCACCAACAGGACGTATCCGATACCTGGATGACGATCCCCTGAGTGTGACCCTGACCTTCCGTGTCAGCGGAAGATAAACGGCCATTTCAAATTGTCGGCATTTTGAACTGTTACTTTTTTGTGACAATAATGGCGGAAAAGCGACGAAGACCCTCACTCCAAGCAAGGCCTTTTGCCTGTGACCAAATTTGAAAATCCATCAGCCTCGACCTTCCTCTACTCCAGTCAGGGTTTCTGCTCGGTGCCGGTTTCAAATGCCAACGAATTTCTCTTGACTGGATCCATCCCTATCCAGGTTAGTCAATTGATGTCCCTCGACCTTTCCAGAGTAAATATCGATTTCAAGAACCGTCGTGTCCTGGTAACCGGGGCTGGGAAAGGAATCGGTCGCGACACCGCGGTGATGTTAGCTCATTATCATGCGAAAGTGGTGGCCCTTAGCCGTACGGAGGCTGATCTGAAGAACCTGCAGGATGAAATCGGTTGTGAGACGATCATCGCGGATCTGGGCGACGCGGCGGCAGCCAAACGAGCCGCGGAACAAGCGGGTGACATTGATCTGCTGGTGAATAACGCTGCCATCGCGATTTTACAGCCGTTCTTGAGGACGACTCCAGAGGCTTGGGACGCAACGATGGCAGTGAATCTGCGCGCCATCGTAATCGTAAGTCAGGTAATCGCCGCTCAAATGATCCGGCGCGGTGTTGCCGGTTCAATCGTGAACGTATCGAGCATGGCAGCATTTCAGGCGCTACGGGATCACGCTGCCTATTGTGCTTCCAAGGCCGGTTTGGATCAGCTAACCAAAGTTATGGCGGTGGAGTTAGGCGAGCACGGCATCCGTGTTAATTCGGTTAACCCCACAGTAGTAATGACCGAGATGGGCAAACGGGCGTGGAGCGATCCGGCCAAAGGTGGGCCCATGCTGCAACGCATACCGCTCAATCGTTTTGCGGAATGTAGCGACATCGCTTCGGTCATCTGTTTCTTGTTGAGTGATGCCGCTGGCATGTTGAATGCGCTCAACTTGCAGATCGATGGCGGGTTCCACGCAACGTGACCCGGTGCAGAGTTGGACAGGAGGACGCGGAGACAGAGTTTTGAACAAGGAGATGACAAAGGAGAAAAATCGATTTGAACGATTGTCCTTATCTGCGCAGTGCAATACCAGAACGCCCGATCTTGCTGCAAACGCGCAGGCATCTGACCCTGGCCCAACGCCGACACGCCGATACGCCGATACAATCGCCATATGTGGTTGCGGCTACGCCGCGCTGTGATCTCCTTGTTCAAAAATCTGTCTTCGCGCCCTCCTGTAAGGTCGTCACGCCAGCAACAGCAGCGCGAGCCCGAACACGATTGCGCCGACGAAAAAAGACATCACGGTAAAACCCATTACGCGGCGTAGACTGATCCCCGCAATAGCGAGGACCGGCAGTGCCCAGAACGGCTGGATCATGTTCGCCACTTGTTCACCCATCGCGACGGCCATGGCGGTTGCAGCTTGCGACGCATGCAATTCGACTGCGGCCTTCACGGTGAACGTGCCCTGCACCGCCCAATGCCCGCCGCCGCTGGGGATGAAAAGGCTGATGATCATCGAGGCAATGTAGTTCCAGAAAGGAAGAGTATGAGCAGAAGAAAAGCTAACGAACGCTTTCGCAATAACATCCGCCAATCCAGTGGTTTTCATGATGCCCATAATGCCGCCATAGAGTGGGTACTGCAGAATCAATGGACCGGTTACTCGCGCAGCCTGGTTGATAGCATGGACATAGTTGATTGGTGTCCAATGCAGAAGCAATCCCGCCAGTAAAAAGAGAAATATCACTGAATTGATATCGAGGGTTGGACCGGTCTTCGACCAATTGAGCGCCAGGACTCCGATTCCAGCTGCAACTATGATCAGGTTCAAAATCCAGGCGCGCTCCAGGTGGCTCGCGATGGTCGGTTTCTCGTCACTCGGTGAGCTGATTGTATCTTCCGCCGAAAGTCTGTCCGCGTCAGCGGCCATCGTATCGCGTTCGGTTGGTTGAATGGCGCAATAGAGTAGTGGAAGCAGAATAAGTAGAACAATTACTGGAACCCAATTGAAAGGGGCAAAAATCGTATCGCCAAGTGGAATAACTTGGCCGGTCACCTTTTGTACGAGGTTCAAAGCCGAACCGGGAGTCGCTTGGGCCAACGCGATCGAACTGGAGAATCCGCTTGCCCAGATGATCCAGCCCGAATAGGCCCCCGCTACCAGCCAGCCAAAGTCAATCCGCATTCGCTTTGCGATCTCGCGAGCAAGCAGGCCGGCGACAACCAAACCGCAACCCCAGTTCAAGAAACTGGTAACCATCACTGTGACGATCGTTAAAACGATTGCAGAGGTCCGGCTTTTGGGACGCGACGCGAGCCAATCGAGAAACCGGCGAATCGGTGGAGAATTGGAGAGAGCGTACCCGGTTACCAAAATAAGAACCATCTGAAACGCGAACGCCAGTATCTCGAATAGTCCCGCGTACCACCCAGTCAGGATTTCTGGCACAGACCCTTTGGGAGCCAGCGCTGCAGCGAGCAAAGCCGTCACGATGGTGAGGGCAACAGCGAAAATGTAGGGATCGGGCGTGATCCGCTCGAACAGGTATACAAAAAACGAGGTGATTCGGTTCAGGACGTTTCTTTCCTGGACGGTTTCGGATGGGGGAACAACGGGAGCGTCGGACATAGAAACCTCGGAGATTACGTCAAAACCGGTCCTCAGGCGATGCCAAAACGGGGGTCAAATTTTTCCTGCAACAGCCTGATGCTCTCCGCGTCGACTAGAAAACGATGAGACCCAATTACGTCGAATGGGAACCGATGCTTTAGACACGTTCGGGCCAGAGAAATCGGATCTATGTCTGCTGACATAGCGTTGTCACAGCGCTCGAATACGTTGTCGGCAGCAGTTGATTGGGCGCACTGCGTTCATGCTTTAGCGCCCGAAAATGCAAAGACGACAAGCACAGAGTGTCCGGAATAAGGCGGCTTGTTCGTCGTATAAGAAAGGACCAAAATGCACTCCTACATCAGCATAATGTTAGAGGCCGAAGGCGCGAAAGAGCGGCTTGAAAGATTTTTTCTGCCGGCTCCTGAAGTGGAGAAGGATGATCAATCGCCGCGTCTTGCCATCGCCTGCAAGCAAAGACGAAGGGGTCTGGTCCGATCAAGGACGCACTCTTGCTGCGGAGCCGTCGGCTATTGTAGCGCCAGAGCCAGTTGGGCGGCCCAGAGCGGCGGTGTAAGCATCGAAGCCAGTGTTTGGATTGCCGGCTATCTACTGGCGATTCTGGGTTTAATTAAGGCTGCGTACAGCGAACAACCCTTGGTTTGGCTAGCGGTTTGGCCGACTCCTATCGTGCTCGTCTGCACGATTTTTGTCTTTTTCCGCGAAGGATTCCATTTTCGGAACGGGGTGTTATTTCTTGGTCGACGGCGCAATTGACTTCATTTCCGAGGCAGGCGGCAAGCTGCTGATTATTCAAGGGCGGGTGAAGCTCAAAGCCGAGGCTGCTTTGCGTCCAGGAAAATCCAATGATCTCTTGGGGCGAGTATTTGCAATAAATTGGTTTGTTAGAGGGATGTGCGCGGCTGTCAAGATTGTAGACAATATTGTTGACAAACCCTGTTTCGGTGTTTCTCTTGGCTCAGAGAACATAGCCCCGTACCCACAATATTGAATCTCAGAAAAACTCGGTTAAGCCGAACCGATGTTTCGAAGACTGGGAGGCGGGAGGATCGAATATGAATTCCTATATTAGCTTGATGCTGGATGCTAAAGGGGCGGAAGGGCGGATCCACAACGCGTTCGAGTCAGATCCTGAAAACGACGTAGGCCGTCCATCGTTGGTCGTCGGCGAAGCGAGTATTTGGGTCGTCAGCTTAGCCCTGGTAATTCTCGGTTTCGCGAAGGCCGCCTACAGTTCGGAGTCGATGGTTTGGCTGACGGTCTGGCCAACCCCGCTCGTGCTGATTTCGACTCTTACTGCTTTCCTGCGTCAGGGCTGCCACTATCGCAATGGTGTGTTAGTGCTCGGTCGATACCGACGCTAGTAATGCTGGCCAGATTGGGTGCGGGCAATAGGCGGGTCAACCTGGCGGTCAATTTTCGGCGGCTTTCCAGAGCTCCGGTGACGGATGTATACAAGTTGATATCTTATCAAGAACACTTTACATATAAACTGTCGATTTATAAACAAGATTGTTGACAAAAATTGATACGATGGTTTCTTGGTGGCGAAATGAGCGTAGCGCTTCCCAAGAATAGTGAATCTCAGAGCCCGCGTTCTCGTGCCGTCGACGTGGAGCGCGCCGTTGCCCAATGGATTTTCAAAGGCGAATTGACTGCCGGACAAAAGCTCACCGAACAAGAAGTGGCGCTACGCCTAGGAGTTAGCCGTGGTCCCGTCAGGGAAGCGTTTCGCGCCTTGGAAGACCTTGGACTGGTCCAAATCGAACAGAATCGCGGAGCTTTCGTGCGCAAGATCGATTTGGACGAGGCGATCGAAATCCATGATGTCTATTCCGCATTGGAAGAACTTGCAACCCGAACGGCCGCGCCCCGACTTTCCGCCAAACAAATTGCCCAACTGCAGTCCTTGGTCGAATCGATGGACGCAGCGGCGGCAGCCGAAGATCTCGATCGATATTACTTTCTTAATCTCAGTTTTCACCAATGCTTGGTGGAGGGGAGCGGCAACCAGAGGCTCTTGAGCAATTATAATCGCCTGCTCAATGAACTTCATCTCTTTCGGCGGTTTGGTCTGATGCAGCGAGGAGAAATGCAACTCTCTAATCGCGAGCATCATCAGATTCTCGACAAGATTGCTGCCGGTGACCCGGAAGGGGCGGCAGAGGCGATGCGGAGACACACCAGCGAACGCCGCCGCAAGATGTTGCTAGGATCAGAAAAATTCGATCCCAAATCACACTGACTAATGCGGAGCGCGACGAGCGCCGCTCCCGCAATCCAAGTCGTAATTAAATGAAAAAAAGCGGACAGAAAAAGGGAAACGTACAGAACGGATTCGTTATCGCTCTGCTTTGTTCGGTCGCGCTTGCTTTTCTGTTTCCCAGCCCTGGCGCCAGAGGAGGCTGGATGCATCCGGATCTTTTGAATAACGCTGGGATCGCCTTGATCCTCTTTGTGCAGGGATTGGCGATGGCGGTCGAACGAATGAAGAGTGGTGCCGGTAACTGGCGCCTCCATCTCATCATTCAAAGTTTTACCTTCCTCCTGTTCCCGGTCGTTGGGTTAGCATTCCACGAGATCACCCGAATCATCTGGCCCTCGGAACCGAGTGCGCTGCGGGACGGTTTTCTCTATCTATGCGTGTTACCTTCGACGGTTTCTACCTCTGTGGTTCTGACGGCGGTGGCCAAAGGTAATACGTCCGGCGCTATCTTTAATGCTGCGCTCTCCAACATATTGGGGGTCATGTTTACTCCGCTGCTGGTGCGACTACTGATGCAGGCGAGCGGCCAAGTCGATTCGTTTGGCCCCCTGTTGTTGAAGATCACTTTGCTGACTCTGGTGCCATTTGCGCTCGGCATGGCAATCCGGCCTTTGGTTCGGAAATGGGTCGATGCCGGCCGACCTTTGCTGAACATCCTCAGTAACGGAGTAATCTTGCTTATCGTCTATACGGCCTTCTGTGATTCCGTAGAGGGAAGGATCTGGCAGCACTACGGCATCGGACTCACGGTTAAAATACTGATAGGGGTTATCGCGCTGTTCATCACCATGTCGTTGTTGGTTTGGGCGGCTTCCAACGCTGCGAGACTGGAAAGAGATGATTTCATCGCCGCCCTGTTTTGTTCCGTTAAGAAAACGCTGGCGATGGGCGTTCCGCTGGCGCAACTTATTTTCGGAGCCAAGGGGAACCTGGGACTAATCCTGTTGCCCATCATGTTCTATCACCCGTTCCAGCTGTTTGTTTGCGGCCTGCTGGCCAATCACTTTGCCGACCAGAAACGGGAGATCCCAGTAGGCGAGGCGTCTCCGATCGGCCAATCCTGACCGTGGTCTTAACTCACTAACCCGACCATGTGGATCGTAAAAATCGCTCTCAAAGCTCCCTACACTTTTGCTGTTCTAGCGATATTGCTGATGATTGGAGGGGCACTGAGCGCACTCCAGATGCCAAAGGATATTTTCCCAGCTATTAACATCCCGGTCGTCGGTGTCATTTGGACGTTCACCGGCATGCCGGCTCAGGAAATGGAGCGTCGAATAACGACGGTCTCCGAGCGGGCATTGACCACGACGGTCAATAATATCGAGCATCTCGAATCAAACACTTTCAATGGAATCGATGTCATCAAGGTATACCTGCAGCCAGGCGCCAGTGTGGATGCCGCCATTGCTGAAACTACGGCGGCGTGTCAGGCGATTCTTAAAACGCTGCCGGCCGGTATCACTCCACCGAATGTGCTCAGCTACAACGCGGCCAATGTACCGGTGTTGCAACTCAGTGTAGGCGGAGGGAAGTTTTCCGAGCAGGAACTTTACGACTTTGCCACTAATTTTATTCGTACGCAGCTTGCGACCGTTCAGGGTGCATCCATTCCGCTGCCTTATGGCGGCAAAACCCGAGCGGTATCGGTGGACCTGGACCCCAGCAAGTTGCAGGCGCATAACATCTCCCCGCAAGAAGTTACCAACGCGATTAACGCGCAAAGCGTCATATTACCATCCGGTACAGCGAAGATCGGTAAACGCGAGTACGACGTTCTGTTTAATAGTAATACCGACACCATTCAGGCGTTGAATAATTTACCGATCAAAGAGGTGAACGGCGCGACGATCTACATTCGGGATGTAGCCAACGTTCGCGACGGGTACACACCACAGATTAATATGGTGCTCGCTAACGGCATTAAGGGCGCGCTTCTACCTGTGCTGAAAAGTGGAAGTGCCTCGACTCTCGATGTGGTCTCCAAGGCAAAGGCGGCGTTACCTGGGATAGGCGCTACTTTGCCTAAGGAATTGGAGATCAAGCCACTATTCGATCAGTCGGTTTTTGTGAGTACAGCCCTGGCCGACGTCGGACAAGAAGCGATTATTGCCGCGTCGTTGACTGCCGCAATGATCCTCCTGTTTCTGGGTTCGTGGCGAAGCACCGTTGTCGTGGCGACGTCGATCCCACTTTCAATCTGTTGCTCGATACTAGCGCTTCATGCATTGGGTCAGACTCTGAACATCATGACGTTAGGCGGCCTGGCATTAGCCGTGGGTATCCTGGTCGACGACGCGACGGTCACAATCGAGAATATTCATCGCAATTTGGCCATGGGAAAATCGCTGGTCGATGGCATCTTGGATGGCGCCGATCAAATCGCTACACCGGCTTTCGTTGCCACCCTTTCTATCTGCATCGTCTTTGTGCCAATCTTTTTGTTAGGCGGAGTTGCCTATTACCTCTTTTCGCCGCTGGCCATGGCGGTAGTGTTTGCCATGCTGGCTTCCTACCTCTTATCCCGAACCGTGGTGCCAACGATGGTGAATTTCTTGCTCAAAGACGAGCACCACACCGAGAATCCTGAGGAAGGCAAAGTGAGCGGACGAAATTGGTTTGCCCGCTTCCATGAAGGATTCAATCACCGCTTCGATCAGGCGCGGAACTTCTATATTGCTAGATTGGACTGGGCACTTAGACACGCTCGCCTGGTCGTTGCCGTTAGTCTGGGAATCGTCGTTCTCTCACTGGTTATTCTGGTGCCTTTCCTTGGTGAGGATTTCTTCCCGTTGGTTGATGCCGGTCAATTTCGGTTGCATGTGCGGGCCCCGGTCGGCACTCGGATCGAGGAGACTCAGCATGTTTTTAGCCAAGTCGAGAATGTCATCCGAAGTATAATTCCGAAGAACGAGATCGATCTGGTGCTCGCTAATATTGGTCTGCCATTTAATCTAAATCTCGCTTTGAGTGACACTGCCACGATCAGTTCGGCCGATGGAGAGATTCTGGTGTCACTTAATCAGCAGAAGCACGGTCCGACCTGGGACTATGTAAAGAAGATTCGTGAGGAACTGATAGCCAAATACCCGAATTATACGTTTTTCGTACAGCCGTCGGATATTGTTGGCCAAATTCTGAATGCCGGGCTCCCGGCACCGATCGATGTTCAGGTCGTGGGTAGCGACGCGGAGAAGAACTACCAGATCGCACAGCAGCTCCGTCAACAGATCGCGCTGATTCCTGGAGCGGTGGACGTGAACGTTCACCAGATTGTTAATAATCCGTCTTTGTTGGTAGACATTGATCGCACTCGGGCGGATCAACTCAACCTGACAGAAAAGCAAATTGCGGATGATCTATTGGTTTCGTTAAGCGGTAGCGCACAAACCGCGCCGAACTTCTGGCTGAACCCTCAGAATGGAGTGAGTTACAGCATTGCGGTGCAAACGCCGCAGTACGTGATCGATTCGGCCGCCGATATCTATCGGACCCCGATCGGCGTGACCAACGGCGCTCAACCGCAACTCTTGAGTAATGTTGCTTCCATCCACAATACCGCTACACCGGTGGTCGTGAGCCACTACAATGTACAGCGCATCTTCGACGTCTACGCGAATACCCAAAACCGAGATTTGGGAGGGGTCGCTCAACAAGTTCAAAAAATCGTCGATCAAATGAAACCGCAGCTACCGCGCGGTACCACGCTCACAGTTCGTGGTCAGATTCAGAGCATGAACTCTTCTTACTTCGGACTGGGGGTTGGTATCGTTTTTGCAGTGTTGCTGGTCTACTTCCTGTTGGTAGTGAACTTTCAGAGCTGGCTCGATCCGTTCATCATCATTACGGCGCTTCCGGGCGCGCTCACCGGGATCGTCTGGATGTTATTTCTCACCGGCACAACCATTAGCGTGCCGGCATTGATGGGGACAATCATGTGTATTGGTGTCGCCACCGCCAACAGTATTCTGGTGGTGACCTTCGCCAATGATGTGCTGCGTGAAGGTAAAGATGCCTTCTCGGCCGCTAAAGAGGCTGGGTTCACGCGTCTGCGACCCGTGATCATGACCGCGCTGGCAATGATCCTCGGTATGCTGCCAATGTCACTCGGATTAGGATCCGGCGGCGAGCAAAACGCCCCGCTCGGACGCGCGGTGATCGGAGGACTAACCATAGCGTCACTTTTCACTCTGTTCTTCGTGCCGGTCGCTTACAAATTGTTGAAGCGGAACTTCAAACCGCGAGTACTCCATCCGCGCCTGCGCTCCGGGCCAGAGGGGGACAGTTACGCGCCAGTGTCGACTACATAGGAGAAGTGTCCAGAAAGACAAACCCATCATGAGCGAAAATCATGAGCTCGGTACCCCGACGGTGACTAGATCGATGACGGAAGGACCAGAGAGGCAACGCTCCGGTCGCACCCGGCGTCCTCGTTTTATGCGGAAGACGTTAATAGCGATAACCGCTCTGATTATGATTGGCGTTGGTGTCTATTTTCTAGCCATCTATCCGCGAATTCAGAATAACCAGGAACTAAATGCCGCAGCAGCCGCCGCAGGAAGAAGAGCGGTAACGGTAGTAGAACCTACGCAGACATCGAGTGCACCCGACCTGGTGCTTCCGGGCAATATTCAGGCCAATCAGCAGACATCGATCTTTGCCCGAGTCGATGGCTATATCGCACGTTGGTATACCGATATCGGCGCACACGTGGAGTCAGGCCAAGTGCTGGCGGATATTGATGCCCCGCAAATTGATGCCAATCTGCGCATGGCCCAAGCCCAACTGGAACTGGCGGAAGCTAATCTCAAATTGGCTCAAACCAATTCAGTGCGTTCGCAACAGCTCTTCCAGAACCATGTTATTGCCCAGCAGGAACTCGACACCGTAGTGGCGACCGAACAAGTCCAAAAAGCGACCCGGGACAACGCGGCGGCGGCGCTTAAGAGTGCGCAGGATAATAAGGCGTTTGAACAGATTCGCGCGCCATTCGCCGGAACGATCACCGCGCGGTTCATTGATGTTGGATCTTTGGTTACATCCGGCAGCGTCACGACCGTCCGTACGCTTTTTGACCTGGTTCAATCTGATCCGGTTCGCGTGTTGGTGCATGTCCCACAGGCGGATATCAGCAGCGTGAAACCCGGCACACCGGCCACCATCACTGTAGATGAATATCCTAACGAGACATTCACTGGAAAGATAGCAAGAGACGCCGGGGCATTCGATCCAACTTCGCGGACGTTATTATTGGAGATTGACGTTCCCAATCCGGACGGTCGCCTTTTCGCCGGTATGTACGCCCACGCCAGATTCTCACTGCCGAGCCCGACGGCGGCCCTCTTGATACCAGATAACGCAATTCTGATCGACGCGAAAGGACAGCGCGTCGTGGTCGTCGATTCGTCTAACCAAATCCATATCAAATCCGTAAAATTGGGCCGTGACTTTGGTACCAAGACAGAGATTCTCAGTGGACTCGATCCCCAGGAACGTGTGGTACAGAACCCAGCTGACGATTTACATGAAGGGATGCCTGTATCAATCCAGAGCACGACGCAAGGCCAGGCCAATAACTAACTCATAGCAACCAGGTCGCCAGATGAACGATAAACATGGCTCGGAGCAACCGACTTTCGTTAGTTACGAAACCTAAGCTTCAACTTTATCATCAGCGATAACCCAAGAAACAAGTGGATCTCAACCGGTTAAACTCGAGTTTGTTGCAGACCTTTTTGGCGGTTGCGGATGCCGGCCAAATCTCCGCAGCAGCTCGACGACTTCATCTTTCGCAGCCAGCAGTTACTGGCCAGATCCGAAGACTGGAAGCCGACCTGGACACAACACTGTTCATTCGCTCGGCCCATGGTGTGGATTTAACAGCCCGGGGAGTTCATTTGCGAAAACGACTTCACGGCGTGTTTGCCGAGCTGGAACAGATTTTGTGCGAGGTAGATCAGACTCGGGAGGAGACTGGCATTGTGAACTTGGCTGCCAGCACCACCATCGCGAGACATTTTGTGCCGCACATCTTCCTTCGATTCCGTCATTACTACCCTGCGGCCGGTCTTCGGCTCAAGGTTGGGAACACCGAGGGAGTGCTAGAGGATGTTCGGGAAAATCGCGTGGATCTCGGTCTGGTGGAGGGCCATGAGCGGGGTGCAGGCGTTCGCCTAGAGCAGTTCATGCCTGATGAAATCGTTCCGGTTTGTGCCACGCGAATTTCCGATCTGAAGTTCCGACGCGCGCTTGAACGCGTCAGGTCGGTTCGAGACCTTCAGACCCTGCCCTTAATCTGGCGCGAGCCTGGAGCAGGTACCCGAGCTGTGGTGGAAAGCGTACTCAAGGATTGCGGACTGAGTATGAGGAAGTTGGACAGCCTGGTTGAATTGGGGAGCACCGAAGCGATCAAATCGCTCGTCCTGGCTGGTCTTGGCGTCGGCTTTTTCTCCTTTTGGGACATTCAAGACGAACTCAATACGGGACTCGTGCAACGAATTAAAATTCCCGGCCTGCGATTTCATCGCACGTTTTCCTGGGCCATTGCCAGTGGTGAACTGGGGGGCTTGCCCGCTGAGTTTTATCGATTCGCCAATTCGATCCGAAGCGAACTATCCGCGATCAGCTCACAGAAATGGAAGACGGCTGCCTGAAGGTCCAACTCACCAATGGGTCTCACCAAGGTTTGTTTTATCGCGTGCTGACTTAGAGTGACAACCGCAAGAACCAGCAATACCGAGAGGCCGAAGGGAATCCACAAGCCGATCTGTGAGGAACCCCGCCAACCACCGTTCTTCTTTCATGGAATCAGAATGGCCTGTCAACCAAACCGACGCACTAGATGGAACATTTTTGCTCATTTTTGCCTTGCTTGCCCAATGAAAGCTTTTTTGGCACGATCGAACACCAATTGATTTATGAAAAAGCCTTTCTCCGCAAAATCGAAAGCTGGGATACCAGCACGGTATCAGCACTTCGAGAAGAGTTATCCAGCTGTTATGCAAGCCGTCGAGGCTCTCGGCGAAGCAACCCAGTCAGCTGGACCGTTAGACAGTAAATCCCGCGCACTCGTGAAGCTGGCAATTGCCATTGGCGCGTTGCGAGAGGGTGCCGTGCATAGTCATACGCGTCGTGCATTGGAGGTAGGCTGCAGCCCCGATGAGTTACGACACGTAGGAGTGCTGGCAATTACGACGATCGGCTTTCCTAGTACCATGGCAGCAATGTCGTGGGTGGAAGATATTCTTCGAAAGTAGCGTTGCTCGAAAATCTTCTGGTTTGCCGGCAGCGTTCAGCGAAACTCTACTCCGGTAACTAACTGTCTTTTTTCTGCTGGAAAAGGTGGAAGGAAAACTCCAGCGGACGAGCTATTACACATTGGCGCTATCTGTCAGTCGCGCATCCTGGTTGATGCTGTCTTGGCAGAGACAGGAGATTATCAAGCGCCTGGAGTGCAAGTGTAAGGATTTCGTCAAAAAGTGACACAGTTTCGACTTTCTTCCGGAGGCCGCGGATCTGAGCTTTGGGGATTACGAATAGGAATTAGTCGATGCGTCGCCGTCATCGCAACCTACCCCGGCGGCCATCACACTCTATGAAGCCTTCGGATTCATCATCGGAATCACCCATCGCCGGCGCACAACCGCCAGCCGAAATTGCCGGAACTCAAACCGGAAATCCCTACCGTGTGGCGGCCGGGCTTCCAGCTCTCTATCAGAGCGGTCGCTTTACTTTGCAAAAGATGGGAGTGCTACGGGGTCTGAGCACGTGGACCAAAGTTAATCAAAAACGAGGATTCGATTGTCAAAGCTGTGCCTGGCCCAATCCAGACAACGACCGACACGTGCTCGAGTTCTGTGAGAATGGAGTCAAAGCAATTGCTGACGAAGCAACCACGAGGAGGATTAGCTCGGAATTCTTCAGCCAGCACAGCATCACCGATCTACAGCAACGATCGGATTATTGGCTCGGATCACAGGGGAGGCTGACCGAGCCGATGGTTAAACGACCGAACAGCGATCACTACGAGCCGATTTCCTGGGATCAAGCATTTCAATTGATCGCAGCCGAGCTTAATTCGCTAACGTCGCCGAATGAAGCTGCCTTCTATACCAGCGGGCGCACCAGTAACGAGGCGGCATTTCTTTACCAGTTATTTGTTCGTCAATTTGGCACCAACAATCTGCCCGATTGTTCTAACATGTGCCACGAGTCGAGTGGCGCGGCCATGAGCGATGCGATCGGTATCGGTAAAGGTTGTGTAACCCTAAACGATTTCAAAAAGACAGATGCTATCTTTATCATCGGTCAAAATCCTGGGACAAACCATCCACGAATGTTAACCGCCTTGGAACAGGCCAAGAAACGGGGCACAAAGATCGTGGCAATCAATCCGCTGCCCGAAACCGGGTTAATGCGCGTGGTGAATCCGAACCCACAGGAATACCTCTCGAATCCGTTCGCCTTCCCAACAAAAATGCTCCTTAATCGTGGGACGAAATTAAGCGATCTCTGGTTACCGGTTCGCATCAATGGAGACATCGCCTTGTTCAGGGGGATGATGAAAGAGATGCTTGCCGAGGAAGATCGACGTCCCGGCGAAATCTTTGATTGGGATTTCATCCGGCAACACACAGTTGGCTTTGAAGAGTTCGTCGCTGGCTTGCGTGCGGCCAGTTGGGAAGAAATTCTCGTCAGCAGTGGCGTGAACCGGGATCAGATCCGAGCAGCAGCACAAATTGCGCTGAATGCTCGCTCCATTATCTGTTGTTGGGCCATGGGACTGACCCAACACAAAAATGCGGTGGCCACGATCCAAGAGGTTATCAATTTTCTACTGCTGCGCGGTAACATTGGTCGACCCGGCGCGGGCCCCTGTCCGGTACGTGGACATAGCAATGTCCAGGGTGATCGCACTATGGGTGTCTGGGAGAAAATGAGCGATCAGTTTCTCGATCGACTCGGCACAGAGTTTAACTTCGCTCCGCCACGCGAACACGGCACTGACTCCGTCGATAGCATCAAGGCGATGCATGAAGGTCGTATCAAGATTTTCTTTGCGTTAGGGGGCAACTTCCTTTCCGCAACGCCTGATACTGAGTTTACTGCGCGAGCTCTCGAGAATTGCCGGCTCACCGCTCACGTATCAACCAAGCTTAACCGTTCCCATTTGATCACGGGCCAGGTCGCTCTGATCCTACCTTGCTTGGGACGCACGGAGATCGATCGCCAGACAGAGGGCGAACAGTTCGTGACCGTCGAAGACAGCATGGGAGTAATCAGCTCCTCGCGCGGTCATCTCGAACCGGCTAGCGAGCATTTGCTCAGTGAACCCGCTATCATTGCCGGGTTAGCTCGCGCCGCCCTCGGCGACCGGACCACGGTTCCGTGGGAAGATCTTGTCGCTGACTATGGCCGCATCCGGGACCATATCGAGCGGGTGATTCCAGGATTCGAAAATTTTAATCAGCGTATTGCTCAAGACACATTCTACCTGCCTAATCCGGCACGCGACGAACGCCGATTCCGCACCGATGTCGGAAAGGCGAAATTTACTGTTCACCCGATTGAGCGAAACGAGCTTCAGCCGGGCCAGTACATTATGATGACGATTCGGTCTCACGACCAATTCAATACCACCATCTATGGTTTGGATGATCGCTACCGCGGCGTTTTCAACGGCCGGCGCGTTGTTTTCTTAAATCCCGAGGATCTGGCTGAAGCCGGGCTGGAAGCAGGTCAACTGGTCGATCTGGCCAGTCACTTCAAAGGAAGAAAACGGGTAGCTGAATATTTTCTCGTCACTCCGTTCGAAATTCCGCGCGGCTGCGCTGCAACCTATTTTCCCGAAGCCAATGTTCTGGTACCGATCGACAGTGTGGCCGAGCGCAGCAACACGCCGACTTCCAAATTTGTAGTGATTACCGTTTCACCGTCGCGAGATGTAAACGGAGGAGTGGCTCGCCTGCAGGCAGCGGCACACGAGGTAGCAGAGGCGGACAGTCATCAATCCGCGGGAGCCTTGTGAGTAATGCTCGCACATCGGTTAGTTAACCCGGTGCAGCCTAGGAGCCTGTGGGGTTGCGGGTTGCGAGTTGCGGGTTGCAAGTTACGGGCTGGGTGAGCACCAGAACCGCATTCAACTCGTAACTTGCAACCCGGAACTCGCAACCAGAAGCTCGAGGGAGGCACCCCCTCCCGTCGAAATAAAAGTCATCTTTCGCGCGACGCCGGCGACCCATTTTGAACGCAACGCCGTCACCATTATATGCGAGACGGTGCACTAGATCCATTGGTTAGCTGGTGGAGGATATCAGCCGGCTTGGGGCGCAGCGATTCCGATAGCCTCCCTAGGTAATTTATCGACCAGCTCTTTGCCGATGCCGAAGTTGTCGCTGATGAAACCATCCGGATTAGCCGCGAGCCAAGTGGACATGTTGATTTCCTGGTACTCAGGTGAGTTGAATAGAATAAGCACCTTGGTAGGCTCGTTTCCAACCTGCTCAACAAAGTGGCCGAAGCCTTGCTTGATAAAAGCGACCTGGCCCGGACCAAACGCTGCGGTCTTCGTTCTGCCGTGCGCTCCAAATATGGTTACGCGAGCCTGGCCGGAAAGATAGAACTGCCATTCGTCGGCGTTTGGATGCCAATGCATTTCGCGAAGTGCTCCGGGTTTGAGCATCATGGTCGCACCGGTCAGTGTCTTTTGGATAGGAAACTCTCTTTGCGATACTAGGCGCAGTTCTCCCCCGGGAAACTGTATGGGGAGCGACGCACCTAAACGATATTTATGGGGGGATTGGTTAGCTTGCGAGTTAGCTTGCCGCAAGGGCTGCTGCATTGCCGGCGGTACTCGTCCCGGTAGGATATATGCCTCGCTTTTCGGGAATTTGGTTAAGACCGACTCAGGTAATCCGAGATTCCGCGAAACTACATTCGGCGGAGTGTGGCCTACCCAGTCTGTAATCGAAAAGGTTCCAAATTCGCTGAAATGCCCGTCATCAAAGCCGAGGATGAAATGAGCTTCATCGGGACCAAGGGCTTGCAGAGCGTGACCATGACCTTTCGGGAAATACCAGACGTCGCCTGGTCCGAAATCGTCCTGGGCACCCTCGCCGTTTGGGGAGATGACCGTTGCGCGAACATTTCCCTTTACCACGAAGGCCCACTCGGCCGCGATCGCGTGCCAGTGCAGCTCGCGAAGGCCGCCTGGTTTCAACCGCATGGAAACGCCGGCAATACTCGTCGCAATCGGCAATTGTTTGACCGTAGATTCCTTCGCCGAACCGCCCTCGCCAACCCAGCCTTCGCCCCCCTCCAAGTCATGTTTAAAATCCTCGAGGGGTTCATGCTCTTCCCCCGCCTTCGGCACGGCCTTGGCTTCGGGAACACCAACTGATGCGGCGGCCAGTCCAGCAGTGGTGAGAGTCGCCAAACCTAGCAGTTGGCGACGAGTGAGACGGCTTTGGTCTCGGTTAAGAGGTGTGTCTTTCATGTTTAGTATCCCTTATTTTTGATCATATAGTTCGCGGTAAGATCAGAAGAAACTCTCGTAACTGACGAGATCTCCTTGGCTTTCCGAAGTCTGTTTTTCATCTGGCAAAGATCGATTACCCATTCCAAACAGCGAAGAGCTCTTGAAATGTCTGGTTCCGCGCGAGGTCCGGATACCTTTCCTGCAATTCTTTGCTGAGGTTGGCTTCAAACCTCTCTACCTGCTCGCGAAAAACAGCGAACGGAACCTCAATCTGACCCGGGATGTAACTCGCTGAAATGACCAGGTTGGATCCTTTACGGTCAAAGCACAGGTTGGCGTCTAACTCGGCAAACTCGACGATCGCTGGGCCGTCTTCTTTGACCGGCCGGTTTGCGATACCGTCCAGCGCAAGGGCAAAGTCGATCAGCGGAATCCGTCCCCCCTTTGCGCTTAAATGGATCTGATCAAATCGGAGGATCACGTCTCCCAAACCTACGTCATAACGTAACTCCGTTTTCCCGGCCCTGGAGAGGTTGAGGTAACTGTCTGCCCATTTGTCACAAATACGATAATCGATACGCATAACACGAAAAGGAAGAGTAATTACTTGGTCACATTGGGATCCGCAGAACGGGCCATCGAACGAAACGCCCGTCTATGATGTCGAGATGAAGCCAGTCGGCACCCGCTTTTTCTATCCGGGCGCACTCCGGACCAAGACCCGCGAAATCGGGTGCCAGAACTGAGAGTGCAACGACTATCGGTTTGTTGTTCATTGGGGGCGGGCGAGCTAGCTAGCCCGCACGGGCTCATTTCGTGCGTTCTTGCTGCGCATGGCAAGAGGCAACAAGCTTGAAACCAGCATCACCGCGGCGATGATGGTCAGCGCTCCGCTATAGCTCCCGGAAGCCTCCCGGATGCGAGCGATTAAGAGAGGACCGAGGAGCCCCCCGAAACCCCATGCCGTTAGCATGAGTCCATAAATCGAGCCAACAAACTTTGGCCCGAAGTAATCGGTGGCAAACGCCGGCATTGTTCCGAAACCGCCTCCGTAGCAACTAAGTATGACAAACGCGAAAGTGACGAGTATCGCGAAATCCCGTTGTGCACACAGGAAAAAAAAGAGCATTGCCTGGAGCAAAAACATGATCAAAAACACACCGGGCCTCCCCACGGCATCAGAAAGCCAAGCCCAAAGCAGCCGACCCAGGCCGTTGGCGATCGAAATGATTCCAACCATACCTGCAGCAACCAGGGGCGGTACACCGCTGATTTCTCCAGCCATCGGCGCGGCTTGAGAGATTATGCTGATTCCAGCAGTGACGTTCAGGAAGAGAATGGCCCAGAGGGCATACCATTGCCAAGTGGACAGGGCCTGTTGCAAAGTGAAATCGCGGGTTGCTAACTGTGCTTGTTTCTTCGCGGAGGGCTGCCAGCCTTCCGGTACCCAGCCCGGTGGCGGGTTTTTCATCGCCGAGGCACCAGCGACGACCATGACTAAGTAAACGATACCAAGGATGCCTAATGTTTGCAGGACACCCACCCGTGCGATCAAGGCTGCAGCCACCGGAGCTGTGAGCAGCGCTCCAGCGCCGAAGCCGGCCACTGCGAGCCCGGTAATGAACCCGCGTCGATCTGGGAACCATTTAACCAGTGTGGCCACCGGCACAATGTAGCCGAGGCCTAGTCCCAAACCGCCCAGAACCCCATAGCTAAGGTAAAGCACCCAGAGCCGATCGGCCGAAAGGCTACTCAAAGCCACGCCTAGGCCATAGCAAAGTCCTCCTGCGATTCCCACTGTACGCGGACCTACGCGGCTCATCCAGAGTCCTCCCAAAAAAGCCGCAAAGCCTAACACCAGAATCGCTATAGAAAAGGTTAGGGTAACCTCAGAGTTCGACCAGCCGAAGGCTTTCACCAATGGATTCAGGAATACGCTCCAGGCGTAAACTGCGCCGAAGGCTAGCTGCATTACCACGCCCGCACCTGCAAGTAACCATCGGTTAGTCGGCCTTGATTTGATTGTTTCGCGGGCGCTTAATAAGCCTTGTGCCGGAAGGCCCGTGGCTACGCGACGGCGATGACCCATTCGAGTTCCGGCGAATTCGGACGGTGGTTGTGCTCCTGGGATGAATGTTTCCTTTGAGGTATTCGACGATGAGTCTGGGAGATCCATAGACAGTGATACTCGGCGTATGGCTGGCGATGCCGACAGCAGGCTGAGTAATTCCTATTCGTAATCGCCTAAGTTCGGACACGCAGCATCCGGGAGAAAGCCGGAAGTATGTCACTTTCTGCCGAATTGGTTACACTTGCACACCGCGCGAGGCTCCGGGTGGAACACCTACCAGCCGTCGATAAAAGCGAACGAAATAGGAGACGTTTCGAAAGTTTAGCCGATACGCGATTTCTGAAATCGTCAGGTCAGTGTAGATTAACAGACGCCGAGCCTCTAACAGGGATCGATCCCGAATCCAGGCGCTTGGCGATTTTCCTGTCTCTGCTAAGACAGCATCAACCAGAACCCGTGGACTGACCGATAGGGCCGATGTGTAATACCGCGTGCGTTGGAGTTTTCCTGCCTCCTTTTCGAGCAGCGACAAAAAACGGTTAGTCAACTGCGTAGAGTATCCCTGAACTTCAACCGATGGTGTGCTCAAGCAGAGCCGATGCAACCGAATCAACAACGCGGTAATCTGAGAACGTACCATGTCGCACCGAAATTCCGCGCTCCCATGGAATTCATCGGCCAAGTTTTTAAATGCGACCCGAAGAATCCGATAGGTTGAACCAGCGACTTGAAAAGTGGCTCGATCTTTGGTTGTCGCGCTAAACCGTGCCAGATCGTGCAGTAGGCGATAAGGCCGATCATTTCCACTGAAGAGCGACGCTGGCTCAAAACAGAGAACGTAACCTTTCAACGTATCGTTCCATTTCCAGGCATGAACTTGGCCCGGTGAAACGAAAATTAAGCTGCCGCGAGTGAGCGGATAACTTCGGCCGTCGCTCACGAAAGTGCCATTGCCTGATTCAATCCAGAACAAATGATAAAAGTCATGTCGATGCGGAATATGCCGGAAAGGCACCTGCTTAGTAAGTTGCTCGATGGAGATTCCCAAGAGCTGGTCAACGTCATCACGTCCGCTGGCCATTGGGAATAGCGGAATTTTGAGCGGTTTTTCTAACACGGCTTCAAGATTGCACCTAAAATGGTCGGCTGAGTTTTGCTGGCACGCAATGCTCGATTATTTCCGCGACGCGCCTACCTTGCGGCTGATTGCCTGAGCAGCCTGGAATTCCTCTTTTGTATCGGCTAGGATATTGTCAAGACGCTGCTGACTGGCGTTACTTTCTCATGAATCCGGCTCCTCCCTTGGACGTACTATGGCAACCCCCGGAAGCCCTCCGGCTAAGTAGTAATCTACTTCGATACCAAGCTTGGTTAGCGGAGCATCACGGCAAGACTTTCCCAAGCTATGACGATCTCTATCATTGGTCGATCACCGAGATTGGAGCGTTTTGGCGTTCGATTGCCGATTTTTTCGAGGTGAAGTTTCACACTGAACCCAGCGATCTCCTAATCGGAGATGGCCCTTACGGAGCGAAATGGTTTCCTGGAGTGACGCTCAACTACGCCGAACGCCTGGTCGACGGACTTAAAAAAATCGGGTCGAGCCCGGCCATCCTCTTTCGTGGCGAAACCCAGGGCGGTTTTGAGCGGCAAGAGATCACGGGAACAGACATGGTCAAAGCAGTGGCCAGAGCGGCCAAGGCTCTCCGGACGGCGGGCGTCCGGAAAGGCGACCGGGTCGCTGCCTATCTCTCTAATCGCCCGGAGACGGTGGTTGCCTGCTTGGCGTGCGCGAGTTTGGGCGCGATTTGGTCCAATTCACCACCCGAGTTGTCGAGCAGTGGAGTGGTTGAGAGACTGCGACAGATCGAGCCAAAGGTGCTACTGGCCACCACCGGTTATTACTACGGAGGGAAATACTTTGATCGTCGAGAAGCGGTCAGTGAAATCGTTCGCCAACTGCCTTCGCTGGAGCAGGTGGTCTTCGTTTCCGTCGATCCAGGCCAACAACTCGATTTGTCTGAACTGCCGATCCAAACGCAGGCTTGGGCCGATTGGCTCAAAGCGACAGAGCCTGAGCCGGCAATCGGTTTTGAGCCGGTGCCATTTGAGCATCCGCTTTGGATTCTTTATTCATCCGGAACGACCGGAATTCCGAAGCCGATCGTCCATAGTCACGGAGGCATGCTGCTGGAGCATCTCAAAGCATTATCGCTTCATCTCGATCTGCGGAAGGGTGACCGCTATTTTTGGTACACTACCGCCGGCTGGATGATGTGGAATTTCCTCATCTCCGGATTAGCGTTGCAGACCTGTGTTGTTCTTTACGACGGAAGTCCGAAGTACCCGGATTTTTCGGTCCTGTGGGGCTTTGTTGACGAAGAAGCGATCCATTATTTCGGAACCAGTGCGCCTTTCCTGATGGCCTGCGCCAAAGCTGGGCTGGAGCCTGGGAAAAAATTCAAGCTGTCGAAACTGCGCAGCATTGGATCGACTGGCGCGCCATTGCCACCAGAAGGTTTTGACTGGGTTTACCAGCGAGTGAAGCCGGATGTCTGGCTCGGATCGGTGAGCGGTGGCACCGATGCCTGCACTGCGTTTCTCCTCGCGAATCCTTTGTTGCCAGTGCGAAGAGGTAAGCTCCAATCCCGCGGATTAGGCGCGAAAATTGAGGCTTGGGACGAAAGTGGACGGCCCATCTCCGATGCGGTCGGTGAATTGGTAATTACGGCGCCTTTCCCTTGCTTGCCGGTCTTCTTTTGGAATGACCCTGACGGGAGCCGCTTTAAGTCCAGCTACTTCGATCATTATCCTGGAATTTGGCGGCACGGCGATTGGATCGAGATCTGCGGCGCCGATGGTCAGTGCGTCATTTATGGCCGGTCCGATTCCACTCTGAATCGCGGAGGTGTGCGGATGGGAACCAGCGAATTCTATCGTGTGGTCGAGGCCGGGCCGGAAATAGTGGAATCCTTGGTGATCGACACTACGGGATATCGGCAGGGGGATAGCAATTGCGCCGATAAGTTACTGCTATTCGTCGTATTGCGGGAAGGCCTGCAACTTGGCGATTTACTCCACCAAAAAATCAAGGATCGGATTCGACGGGATTTATCGCCAAGATACGTTCCGGACGAAATATTCGCAGTGACCGAGATTCCTCACACCCTGAATGGGAAAAAACTCGAGGTACCAGTCAAACGATTGTTCCAAGGCCTTCCGCTCGATCGGGCAGTGAGTAAAGAAGCAGTGGGTAACTTCAGTGCGATGCAACCGTTTGTGGAGCTTGCGCAATCATTTGCAAGCGGTCGCTGAACGAGCCGAAGCACACGTTCAACAGGAGAGCACAGCGCGGCAAGCCGCAAACAACGTGAGAAGTGAGAAGTGATCGGTGAGAGGTGACTGGAGACTCACGCACGCCGACTTGTCCAACAGAGGGAGAATCCTCAGGTTATCGGCCGCGTCGGATGGGTTCGGAACGCGGCCATCATTCGATTGGCTAAGACCTCTAAAGAATAGACCGACTAGGACCCAAACAGCTGACGCCAATTATCATCTGTTTCGATCAGATGTTTATCGATATCTTTCTCGAACTCTTCCGCCGCTGCTTTCGTGCTGCAAAAGTACAGCTTCCCTTTATAAATATAGAATACGTTGGGATCGCCGTTTTTTAACACCCCTTTTCTCAGACTATTGGCGCAGTAACCGCCGTAAGTAGGCGCGTATTTGGTCGGGCTTTTGTCGAATTCCTTTTTATCGGCAGCCGAAACGAAGTAGAACTTGGCGCCTTGGTAAACGCTCTGGTTTTTGGGCAAGCCTTTTACCGGTTTGTGTTGCTTAAAATAAGCAACTGGATCATAGCCTTGGATCGCCACGCCCTGTGCGTCCACGGCAATCTTCGATTTCTTCGCTTCAGCAAAAACAGACAATCCGTGAGTCACAGGCTTTTGCATCTTCCAAACTGGAGAGGCGGAAGCCGACGCTGCGATGAGAGCAACCAGGAGAGGTGAGATCGTTTTCATTATTTTTGCGATGTTCATCATTCCGCTGACGTCCATCGCCTCCTGAGTAGCAGATCTCTCCGGCAGATGTCCAGACGTGAAGACATTTGTCACACGATCTCCGGCTTGCTCAAACGTTCATTTCGCTTAGGTGAGAGATATGAAAGCCACTTTTCTCGGACATGCGGCTGCCTATTTGGAATTCGATAATACGCGGATCGTAATCGACCCATTCTTAACTGGAAATCCAAAGGCTGGCGCGAAGGCGGATGATTTGGATCCCGATTTCATTGTTGTCACTCATGGTCATGGCGACCACGTAGGTGATACTCTGGCGATCGCAAAACGAACCGGAGCGACCGTTGTTTCTACCTATGAATTGGCCCTATGGCTGGAGCATCAGGGGGCGCAGGTTTCTGCCCAGAACCACGGAGGTTGGTGCAGGTATCCCTTTGGTGCAGTTAAGTTCACACAAGCAATCCATAGCTCGTCGGTGGTGGGAGAGGATGGAAATCCGATCTATCTCGGCGAGCCGGCTGGGGTTATCATTCAAGCCGGCGGGAAAATAGTGTTTCATGCCGGGGATACTGCCCTGTTCTCCGATCTGAAATTGATCGGAGACGATGTCGCGATCGACCTCGCCTTTTTGCCCATCGGCGAACATTTCGTAATGGGGCCAAAAGATGCAGCAAAAGCCGTAGAATTCCTGCATCCGAAAGCCGTAGTGCCGATTCACTACGGTACTCTCCCACAGCTCGTTGGTGATCCGAAAGAGTTTGCCCGGTTAGCGGAAGGGAAGGGGGCGAAGATCCACATTTTGGCGCCGGGCGAGAGCGTGGAGGTGTGAATACATTTCGTCGTTCCGTTGCCGGTCGAGTCACTTTAGCTTTCGGATCAAAAGGTGACGTTAGCCGCCGGCTCCGGACCTCGTCTTATCCCGAGAAGGAGAAGATTTCTCCGAAAATCACTTGACTGTTTCTGTTTCGTTTCTATATCAGAACGAAAGCAAACGAAAGGTGCTCTGTTATGAGTTTCCCCTGCTCCTCCCAATTACGTAGCCACGGTCGTGGCACTCAGCCGAACTTATCGCAGCCTGGCCGCAGGCTCTTTTCCAAGGAGGTCGCGCTATGCATCGTGTAACTCGGCTTACTGCGGGACAAGCCCTCGTCCGATTCGTCGCCAACCAATATCTGGAGCGCGATGGCAAACGTCACCGCTTCATTCAAGGGTTCTGGGGCATCTTTGGCCACGGAAATGTCGGCGGCCTCGGCCAGGGTCTGGCCGAATTGGCCGGTGCAGAGGGGTTCAAATTTTATCGCCCGCAAAACGAGCAGGCCATGGTGCATATTGCCGCTGCCTACGCCAAGCAACGCAATCGTCTCGCCACCTATGCGTGCACCACTTCAATCGGACCTGGCGCAACCAATCTGGTAACCGGAGCTGCTGCTGCCACCGTGAATCGGTTGCCGGTTTTGTTACTGCCAAGTGATTATTTTGCCAATCGAATCCCCGATCCGGTCTTGCAGCAGGTTGAGCATCCATCGGAACACGATGTGAGTGCCAATGATGCTTTCCGGCCCGTCTGTCGATTCTTTGATCGTATCAGCCGGCCTGAGCAACTGATCGCCAGCCTACCGGAGGCTTTTCGCATTTTAACCGATCCGGCAGACACCGGTGCAGTGACAATCGCATTGCCCGAAGATGTGCAAACTGAAGCATACGATTATCCATCCGCATTTTTCGAAGAACGCACCTGGTACTCGCGTCGCCCTTTGCCAGAGCCGGAATTGATTCAGGCAGCGGTGCGACTGATTACCTCGGCGAAAAAGCCAATGATTATTTCAGGCGGCGGTACCATTTACTCGGAAGCGAGCGAAGAACTGCAGCAATTTGTCGAAGAGTTCGGAATTCCAGTGACCGAGACGCAGGCCGGAAAAGGGGTGCTGAGTTGGAATCATCCGATGAACGCCGGTCCTATTGGGTCGAACGGTTCTACAGCGGCCAATCGATTGGCGCAGGAAGCGGATCTGATTATCAACCTTGGCACGAGACTGAGCGATTTCACGACGGCCTCCAAATCCGCGTTTCAAAATCCATCGGTACGATTTATTGGAATCAATGTTGCACCGATGGATGTGCATAAGCTGCAAGCGCTTCCGCTCGTCGCCGATGTGAAGCGCGCGTTGGGCGCATTGCGCGGCGCCCTCAAGAATGCCGGGTATGCTGGCACAGGTTCTGAGTACCGGGATCAGATCGGGGAGAAAAAACGGGAATGGGATGCTTTGGTAACCGATCTCCGCACAGTCAAAGCCGATACTCCAGGCAAGCTGGCCGAAACGGCGGTGATCGGGTTGGTCAATGAAGCCTTTGGAGGAAAAGCGACCGTTGTGTGCGCGGCCGGGGGATTGCCCGGAGAGCTGCTGCGGCTTTGGCGGCCGGAAGATCCCAAAGCCTATCATCTGGAATATGGCTATTCCTGTATGGGCTACGAGATCGCCGGAGGTTTGGGAGCCAAGCTGGCCGACCCAGACCGTGAGGTCGTGGTGATGGTTGGTGACGGCTCCTATCTCATGATGAACTCGGAGATTGTGACCGCGGTGGCTGAAGGCATTCGGCTGACCATCGTGCTGGTAGATAATCACGGGTACCAGTGCATTCTCGGCTTGCAGCGAGCGGTGGGCGTATCCGATTTCGGAAACGAGCTGCGATTCCGTGGCGACGGAGAGGCTGCTCCAACCGGGTCCTATGTCCCGGTTGATTTCCCAAAGCATGCTGAATCGATGGGTGCTCGGGCGTTCTTTGCGACGACCTCGGCGGAAGTGAAGAAAGCACTGGCAGAGGCACGCCAATCCGATCGCATCGCTGTCGTTGTGGTTCCGGTCGATCCGGAGTCCCGGATGCCTGGTATGGGAACATGGTGGGATGTACCGGTAGCTGAGGTGAGCGTGGCAGAAGGAACGCGGAAAAAGCGCGAGTCATACGAAGCAGCAACCAGGAATCAGCGTCCGGTGATCGCATGAGAATTGCCACCGCTCCGGTCAACTGGAATAACGCCGACGTCACCGACTACCGGCCTTGGACTCCTTATCCTGTGCTCCTCGATGAGATGGTTGCTGCCGGATACTCGGCAACCGAATGGGGCATGAACATGGAGAAAAATGTGGCGTGGTTACGAGAAGATTTGATCACCCGGAAGCTGCAACTACTTGGCGGTTTCGTGGGTCTGGAGTTACGCAATCCGGATAAGAAATCTGCGGAGGTTCAACGCGGAATTGAGCTCGCGACTTTTTTCCGCGATAGCGGAGCGACCTACCTCATCGTCGCCGACTCCGGTGATCCGCGGCGATTGTCGGAGGCTGGCCACGTAAACCCGGCTGGCGGGCTAAACGATGAGCAATGGCGCTCGTTGCGCGACGGCTTAAATGAATTGGGAAACCGTCTTGGTCCGCAGGGGCTGAAGGTTGTTTTTCATAATCACGTCGGCACTTACGTAGAAACGCAGGACGAAACCGCACGACTTCTGGATGAGACCGATCCGCAACTGGTAAGCTGGTGTTTTGATTGTGGGCACTTGGTTTACGGCGGAGGCGATAATTTAGAAATGCTGGAGCGTTATGGTAACCGCATTGGTTACGTACATATCAAAGACCTGGATAAATCGATCTTGGAACAAGCGAAAACCCACGGTTGGAGCTTCGCCCAGGCGTTGAAGTCATACATTTTCGCGCCGCTCGGCCAGGGAGCTGCCCGAATTCCGGATGTGGTTGAAAAATTGAGGTTGGCTGATTACGAGGGCTGGGTGGTTATCGAGCAGGATACGACGCCCGGCGATCCCACCGAGACTGCGCGAAAAAACCGAGAATACCTCGAAGGCTTGCTTGCTCATCTGCCCCCTCCCGCCGACTTGCGAAGTTCCACCATGGGGCGTTCTGCGGTCGAATCGATAACCGAACCAAGTTCCTCAGGAAAAGCATCGTTATGACTGAATCTGCTGATTTTTCAGAACTCGCATCATTAGCCCGGCAAGGTCGCTGGCACGTTATCCGAACCGTGTCTGCTAGTGGGGCAGGTCATGTCGGAGGGCCAATGTCGGCCATGGATCTGCTTATAGCCCTCTATTTTCGAGTTATGGCGGTTCGGCCAAATGAGCCGCAATGGCCAGACCGAGACCGATTCATTTTATCAAAGGGCCACTCGGCGATTGGCCTCTACGCAGTGATGGCGCTCAGGGGCTATCTCCCGGTCGAAGAGTTGAAGACCTTCGACAAAGGAAATTCTCGGCTCCAGGGCCATCCAGATATGACGAAATTACCGGGTCTGGAGACCTCCACCGGATCGCTCGGGATGGGATTGTCGGTCGGACTAGGGTTTGCGATCGGTGCCCAAAGAAAAGGTTTGGATTTTCAAACGTTCGTCATTATTGGCGATGGCGAACTTCAGGAAGGAATGATCTGGGAAGCCTTGCATGTCGCTCCACGTTATCAAGTTGCTAATCTTACCGCGATTCTCGATTCGAACGGATTACAGCAATTTGGTTGGTTGCATGAAGCCGGTGAAACCGGACGCGGAGATCGTCGGGATCCATGGTTTCGAGTTGATCTTCCGGCCGTCTTGCGAGGACTGGGTTGGAACGTGGTAGAAATAAACGGTCACGACTTTGGGGAAATTATTCCAGCGCTACAGGCATCGAAGTCTCGAGGTCGAGTTGGAAAACCAACCATGATTCTGGCTCATACGATCAAAGGAAAGGGAGTTTCTTTTACCGAGGGGAAATTCGAATGGCATTCCAAAGTGGCCGCCAGCGGCGAACTCGAGGTCGCTAGGCGAGAGCTTCAGATAGAGGAGGTAACCAAGTGAAAGCGCTTCGAGATGTATTTGGCGACAAGCTCAGTGAGCTCGCTCAGCACAATCCTTCCATTGTGGTCTTGGATGCCGATTTGGCCAACTCGACGAAGGCCGACAAATTTGCGCAAGCACACCCGGACCGTTTTCTGGAAATGGGGATTGCCGAACAGAATATGGTGGGCGTTGCCGTCGGGATGGCGACGCTTGGATTCGTTCCGTGGCTCTCTTCGTTTACGGTTTTCTTCACGCATCGTGCGCTCGATCCGGTCCGGATGTTGGTCGCGCAGACTCATGCGAACGTAAAGATCGGCGCCGCTTATTCCGGCTTATTAACTGGATACACCGGGAAAACCCACCAGGATGTGGAGGACCTTGCCATCATGCGGGCGATGCCGGGAATGACAGTCCTTGCGCCCGCAGACGAATTCGAATGCGCAGCGATGATTCACTGGGCAACCGAATATGTCGGACCGGTCTATCTGCGTCTGGCGCGCGATCCCAGTCCGGCCGTTTTCGGAGCGGACTATCGCTTTGAGCCCGGAGCGTTGCACCAGCTGCGCGATGGGTCTGATCTCCTGATGGTCTCGACTGGAACCCAATCGTCCCGATGTTTCGAAGCAGCGCAGGCTCTTGAGAAAGAAGGCATTTCCGCTGCCGTTCTGCATGTGCCAACGATCAAGCCTCTGCGGCCGGAAGATCTCCTACGAGCTTGTGAGCGATTTGACCTGGTATTCACGGTTGAGGAGCACACCAAGCTGGGTGGTCTGGGCGGACTGGTCAGCGAAATCCTTTCGGAACATTCGCCGCGCAAAGTAGTTCGTCTCGGACTTCAAGACCAATGGGGCGAATCGGCACCGAACGATTTTCTGCTCGATAAGTACCAGCTGTCCGCCCAACGAGTCGCGGAACAAATCGCTTCGAGACGAAAGCAGGCACGATGAGCGACGTTAAACTTCGAGTGGCTTTGCTTGGTGCGGGCCGAATCGGCCAGGAACATAGTCGGGCTTTGATTGCCGACCCGCGGGTGCAGGTGGTCGCGGTTTGTGATCCGCGGCTGGAAGCAGCCCGGCAGACAGCTGCCACCATACCGGGCGCGGTTGCGACTGATGAGAGCCGGGAGATTTTATCTTCCAGTGGAGTGGACGCAATCATCATTTGTACTCCGACCGATAGTCATGCGCTGCTGATCGAGGAGGGGGCTCGTGCGCACAAAGCTGTCTTTTGCGAAAAACCAGTTGCCCTTGATTTGCAAAGAACGAGACAGGCTCTCCGGGTGGTGGAGGAAAGCGGTGTTCCCTTTCAAATTGGATTCCAACGACGATTTGACTCCGGCTACGCGGAAGCCCGGAAAAGAATTGCCCGAGGATTGTTGGGTCGCATCGATCAATTTCGTTCAGTTGGTCGCGATCCGAGCCCGCCACCAAAAGAGTACCTGGCAAAGAGCGGAGGGCTTTTCCTGGACCAGGCGATTCACGAGTTCGATCTCGCCCGATTCCTGGTTGGAGAAGTGCACTCGGTATTTGCGGTTGGAGCGGTTCGTTTTAGTCATGATGCAGCGGAGTTGGGGGACGTCGATACGGCGACTACGATCCTGAATTTTGAAAATGGGGCGCTGGGAGTGATCGAGAATTCGCGGCGTGCCGTTTACGGTTACGATATCGTGACCGAGGTATTCGGCGAAGCGGGCAAGCTGGTCGTGCAAGCGGAACGAAAAACGCCGCTGCGCTTGTTCCGGGAAGGCGGCTCGGAACAAGACCACCATCATTTCTTTATGGATCGTTTCCACGACGCGTTTCGCGCAGAGCTGGAGGTTTTTTTTACCGCGGTCTTGGAGCGGACGAAACCTAGTCCAGGTGCGGCGGACGCACTGGGCGCTTTGCGGATCGGGTTGGCTGCTACCAGCAGCCAAAAGCTGAAGCGAGTCGTGAAACTCGAAGAGATCGACTGAGTCCGATGAGAGCCATGATTAGCCGGTTATCCAAGGAAACTCAGCGAACACATATGTCCGTGTTCCAAAAGAAGGAGGACCTTAGTTGAAACCTAGCTCTACTATTGGTGTTGGATTCCTCGGCCTTGGTCGAATGGGTGAAACGCATCTTCGCAATTTGGGCGGTTTGTCCGACGTTCAAGTAATCGTCGTTGCTGATCCTAATTTACAAGCAGCCGAATATGGTAAACGGCTTTCGGGAGCGGAGATCGCCACCACCGACGTAGAACAGGCTATCAGCCATCCATCGGTTGACGCTGTGGTGATTGTAACTCCCACCGATACACATGCTCGGCTAATTGAGTTGGCCGTGCGGGCCGGTAAAGCTGTCTTTAGCGAAAAACCGATCGCTTTGGATCTCAAGGAAACCAAGAGAGTGGTTGATCTCATCGGCCAATCGAAGGCGCCGGTCCAACTCGGATTTATGCGCCGGTACGATCCAGGCTACGTTTCGGCCAAGCAACGAATCGATGCCGGAGAACTCGGTCGGATCGAAACCTTTCGGGCGCTCAGCCGAGATACTTATCCACCGAGTCTCAAATTTCTTCGACAGAGCGGCGGACTCTTTCTCGATATGGCGGTCCACGATCTTGATCTCGCCCGGTTTCTGGTCGGTGAAGTTGAAGAAGTTCACTCCTGGGGCACGGTTTTGATCGATTCGCGCTTTGCTGAGGCCGATGATGTCGACACCGCCGTAACCTTCTTGCGCTTCGTCAACGGAGCATTTGGGGTGGTCGAAACCTCGCGCCGCTCGAATTGGGGCTACGATATCAGGACGGAGGTCGCTGGAGCAGAAGGAAAAGTAGTGGTCGAGGGAGTCCAGAAAACTCCGGCCGTCTTCTCCCGCAACTTCACGGCGACTTTTGATCACTTCGAGAATTTCCCGGATCGATTCGCGGCCGGGTACCGGCTCGAGTTGGAAGCATTTTTCAAGGCGCTGCAGGAGGGCCAGTTGCCAACTCCTGGGGCCGAAGACGCGCTTGAAACGTTGCGAGTTGCGATCGCGGCGGCTCGCAGTTGGCGAGAAAAGCGTTCGATCAAGCTTTCGGAGATCGCTACATGAAGCGTCACTATCGAACCGCCCTGACCGGCCAAACTCGAATCGACGTCACACCGGAAACAGCTGGGTGGAAGTATCTTTCATTTCGAGTGGTAGCGCTTGATCAGGGAAGCAGCGAAGAACTCGGTACGGCGGGCAACGAGGTGATCATCGTGCCGCTATCCGGCCAAGGCATCTGTACTTTTGGAGGTCGAGACAACCCATTTGCGCGAAGCACTGTTTTTAGCGGACCTGCTGACATTTTTTACTTGCCGCCCAAGACTCAATACACAATCAAGGCAAGCGAACCGGCGGAGTTGGCGATAGGCGGTGCGCCAGCGGAAGGTCGGCTACCGGCCCGGGTCATTCGGCACTCCGAAATTTCGGTCGGTGTCCGCGGTGACGCCAACGTCAAACGCAGCGTCAGCGCGTTGGCGGATTCCGATCAGCTGACCGAAAGACTAACTGTTTACGAGATTCACACCCCGAGCGGCAACTGGTCGAGCTTCCCTCCGCATCGACACGACACCCGGGATGACTCTTCTTATCACGAAGAAACCTACTATTACCGATTTCAACCGAAGAACGGATTCGCCATCCAGCGCATCTACACTCGGGATACCGAGCTCGATGTCGCCATACCAGTGCTAGACGGAGATCTCGTGTTAATTCACGAAGGCTACCATCCGGTGGTCAAGGCTCCGGGCACCAACGCTTACTATTTGAATTTTTTGGCCGGTGATGTTCGACGTATCTCGGCCGTGAACGACCCGGAATACGATTGGGTGGCGTCGAATTGGAATGGGAATCCGATTTCCGTTCCGATTGGAACCAAGTAAACATACGTGGACGGACCTGGAATGAATGCGGAAGCGAGACGGCGTAAGATCCTCCATCTGCTGGAGGAAGCAGGAACCGTCAAGGTTGAGGACCTCTCCGATCGTTTCACAGTTAGTCAGGTGACGATCCGGAAGGATCTGAGCGACCTGGAGCAACAGGGGCTCTTGCAGCGGACGTATGGAGGTGCTGTTTTTTCGCACCGAAGTCGATTCAACATCTCTTTCATGGATAAGGTGAATTTGCAGGCGGCCCAGAAGGAAGCGATCGCTCGAACCGCACTGGAACATATTCATGAGGGTGATACCATCATTCTTGACGCCGGCAGCACCACCCTCTCTTTGGCGTCGGCATTGGTAGGCAAATTCCAATCCCTCTACGTCATTACCAGTTCGGTCCCGGCCGCGCTAGAGTTGGCCCGAGCTGGCTATGAGTTGCTGCTCGTGGGCGGACAGATTCGTAGTTATAGCTTAGCGCTCATCGGCGGAGCTGCCGTTCGGACATTAGAAAGTTATCACGCGGACCGAGCTTTTTTGGGGTCTTCCGGTACGACGATCGCCCATGGCCACAGCACGCCGAACCCTTTGGATGCAGAGGTCAAGCGCGCGATGATTCGTTCTGCCGATGAGGCCTACGTTTTAACCGACGCTTCGAAATTTGGCCATGCTTGTCTGGCCAATTATGCGCGGCTTGATGAGATCGCGATGATTATTACCGATCCCGGTATCCCGCCTCATTTCCTGGAAGCCTTTGCCGAGCGTGGGATTGCTTGTCGGGTGGCGGCCACGGATTCCGATCCCTCAGCGGAAGCATCTTTGGCCGCAGCGGTTTAGCACTAACAGCCCGCTGATTCATTTTTCCAAACCTAACCCCCAATACAATGATAAAACTAACTAAGCTGCGTTCTTTCGCAGTACTTGCTGTCGCCACTTTGGCGATTCCGTTCTCGGCGCACGCCCAGAAAAAACCACACATAATAGTCGTTACCCATGGCCAAGTCTCCGACTCCTTTTGGGTCGTAGTGAAAAACGGAGTTGAGGCGGCAGCCAAGGAGACAAACAGTACTGTCGAATATCGGGCACCGGAAAAATTCGATATGGTTGCCCTGTCGCAATTAATCGATGCCGCGGTTGCCTCGAAACCTGACGGTTTAGTTGTGTCGATCCCGGATGCATCTGCCTTGACTAAATCGATCCAGGCGGCGGTTGCTGCCAAGATCCCGGTGATTTCGATTAATTCCGGCTCGGATGTTTCCAAGAAGCTGGGTTGTCTACTCCACGTCGGACAAGAAGAAGAACTCGCCGGTCAAAGAGCGGGCGAACGGATGAAGGCAGAGGGTGTCAAGAAAGCAGCCGTGATTAACCAAGAGGTAGGAAATGTTGCACTTGACCTGCGCGCGAAGGGATTCTCGGAAGGACTTGGCACTAATGCCGAGGTAGTCGCAGTGACCATGGATTTCACTTCGGCTCGAAACGCGATCGCGGGTTACCTTCAGAAAAATCCTGACATCGAGGGAATTCTCGCGCTCGGCCCGGCTGGTGCTGAACCGGCAATGCAAGCCATCGAGGAAGCAGGTAAAGCTGGTAAAATCAAATTTGGAACTTTCGATTTGTCCCCGACTGTTCTGCAAGCGATTGACAAAAAGCAGATGGAATTTGCGATCGATCAACAGCAGTACCTGCAAGGTTACTTGTCGGTAATGATCATGGCCAACTACATCAAGTACGGGCTCCTGCCCGCGAACGATGTGGTATTAACCGGTCCTGGCTTTGTAACCGCGGAAACGGCAAAACAAGTGATCGAGCTTAGTAAGAAAGGAATCCGGTAGTAAGTGCAAATGGAACGCTGGGTGGGGTGGCCAGTAATCGCTAACACCGATCACCAGCCATCGCCCCCAGAGTTCTCCCAGCTAATTTCGGAGGCGCCTATGAATTTCCGAAAATTGTTAATTCGACCTGAGCTAGGTGCGGTTATTGCCGCCGTCGGAATCTTTATTCTTTTTGCAGTTGTCGCCGGCCGGCAGGGATTTTTATCGCCCGAAGGCACCATCAACTATCTGGAGGTTTCCGCGCAGCTGGGGATTTTGGCAACTGCAGTCTCGTTGTTGATGATTGCGGGCGAGTTTGATCTTTCGATCGGCTCGATGATTGGAGCGGCCGGAATGGTCATTGCCATTCCCGTCAGTCTCTTTGGTTGGCCGCTTTGGCTGGGAATTATCGTGGGATTCCTATTTTCGGCGGCAATTGGCTATATTAACGGCTGGCTGGTCGTGCGAACCAGGCTCCCCTCGTTTATCATTACTTTGGCTTCGCTTTACTTGCTACGGGGACTGACGATCGGTTTCACGCTTTTGATTACTAACTTTACTCGAGTGTCGGGTCTGCGCGGCTATATCGAAGGCGATCTGTTAGCTCCGATTTTCGCCGGACGTCCGCTCGGGTTGCCGATTTCCATCTGGTGGTGGGCCGTCCTCACTATATTTTTGGGTTGGATCCTGTTCAAAACCCCGTATGGAAATTGGATTTTCGCGTCGGGAGGAGACTCGTTAGCCGCCCGCAACGTAGGCGTCCCGGTTGCACGGGTGAAGATCTCGCTCTTTATGTTGACCGCTGCCACCGCAACGCTCCTGGCGGTAATTCAAGTGCTCAACACCGGTTCGGCCGATGTGCTGCGAGGCGAGCAAAAGGAACTGGAGGCGATCGCCTCCGCGGTAATCGGCGGATGCCTTTTGACCGGCGGTTATGGTTCGGTTTTTGGAGCGACAATCGGGGCGTTGATCCTTGGTATGGTTCAACAAGGCATTTTCTACACCGGGATTAACACTGATTGGTTCAGAGCGGTGCTCGGTGGAATGTTATTAGCGGCCGTCTTACTAAATAATTATCTACGGCATCAGGCGTTGCGTGCGCGTTAAGGACTGCTTATGGCCACTTCAGAGACAACAGAGAAGTCAATGGAACCGATCATCGAACTGCAAGGTATCGACAAAGTTTTTGGAAAGGTAACGGCGCTTCAGGATATCTCGTTTAAGTTATTCCCGGGCGAAGTACATTGCCTGCTCGGGGATAATGGCGCCGGAAAGTCGACTTTAATTAAGATACTTTCGGGCGTCCACCGACCGACCCGGGGCGAGTTTCGCTTTCTGAACGGTCCGGTAGAACTGGACTCTCCCCGGCAAGCGCTCGATCTTGGTATTGCCACGGTGTTCCAGGACTTAGCAATGCTGCCGCTCATGAGCATCACGCGAAACTTTTTCCTTGGTCGTGAACCGAAGAAAACCTTCGGGCCGATCAAAGTTTTCGATTCGGCGAGCGCGGAAAAGACCACCACGGAGGAGCTGAGAAAAATTGGAATCCGGTTGCGCGACCCCGATCAAGCGGTCGGCACTTTATCGGGAGGCGAGCGACAGGCGGTAGCAATCGCCCGGGCAGTTTACTTTGGTGCCAAGGTGCTGATCCTGGATGAACCGACCTCGGCGCTGGGTGTAAAAGAGGCTGCGGTCGTCTTGAAATATGTCGTTCAATCCAAGGCCAAAGGAATTGGTGTCATCTTCATCACTCATAACGTCCACCACGCCTGGGCGGTCGGGGACACCTTCACCGTTTTGAACCGTGGTCGGAGTTATGGCACTTTCCGCAAGGCAGATACGCATCGCGAAAAATTGTTGCAGATGATGGCGGGCGGCGAGGAATTGGACGAACTTGCGGTCGAACTCGATCTAATCGCTAAACGAGATTCCGGACCGATGAGCGAACTCGAACACAGAGTGGCCGAGGATTTGGAAGCGAAGGATAATTAGAAAGATATTGTTGCTATGACCCCAAAAGCATTTTTTATCGGCGGGGAATGGGTAAGTTCCCCTCAGTCATCCGAAATCAAAAACCCGTATACTCACGAGCCGGTGGGCAGCTATTTCCAGGCGAGTCCCGAGCAGGTGGAGCAGGCCTTTCAATCCGCGCATGAAGCTTTTAAGCGCAACCGCGAACTAACGCCAGCAGCGCGGGCGCTCTTTCTGGGAGAAGTGGCGGCGGTCATTAAGCGCCGAAGCCACGAATTTGTAGACCTGCTGATTCGGGAAGCAGGAAAACCGGTAACCCAGGCCGAGGCTGAAGTTGCGCGCGCCCAATATACCTTTCTCTTTGCTGCCTCCGAGTGCCGCCAACCCAACGGCGAACTGATCGCGCTAGACGGAAGCGAATGGGGCAAAAAGCATACCGGCTCCGTGCACCGTTTACCGATTGGGGTCATCTTTGGGATTACACCATTTAATTTCCCGCTCAACCTCGTAGCCCATAAGGTGGCTCCTGCTCTGGCTTCGGGGAATGCGATTGTTATTAAACCTTCACCGCGGACGGCGCTGACCGCGTTGCTCCTGGCTGAGTCTTTACAGGAAGCCGGCGTACCGAGCGGATTGGTCAATATCGTGCCATTTGATGTCAGTTTGATGGACCGCTACTACAACGACGAACGCGTCAAAATGATTTCATTCACCGGCAGTGCTGCGGTGGGTTGGAGGATCAAGGAAAAATGCAACACCAAGAAGGTTTGCCTGGAATTAGGAGGCAATGCTGCTGCCATTGTCCATGACGACGCGGAGTGGGAAAACAAGATTGCGCCGATCGCCACCGGCGCTTTTGGCTATGCCGGTCAATCCTGTATCAGCATACAGAGGGTGTATGTGCAGAGCCGGATCTACGGAGCGTTTCGTGATGCTCTGCTTGGTTATGTAAAGGCGAAAGTCAAGGTCGGGGACCCGCGCGAACGAGAAACGGTGATTGGTCCAATGATTGCGTCAGAAGCAGTGCAAAAGGTTGCCAAATGGGTTGATCAAGCGGTCGCCGCCGGTGCGAAACTGGCAACCGAAAAGACGATTGATGGTCAGTGTGTAGGACCGATTGTGTTGGAACAGGTGCCGGAAGACCAACCAATTAGCTGCGAAGAAGCGTTTGCGCCGGTTGTGGTACTCGAACCGTACGACGATTTCGCAGACGCAATCGCGAAAGTGAATCGTTCGCAGTGGGGAATGCAAACCGGGGTATTTACCCGCGATCTGAAGCTCGCCCACCAGGCGTATGAGTCGCTTGAGGTGGCCGCCGTGCTCATCAACCAAGTACCGACCTTCCGAGTGGAGAACATGCCTTACGGCGGTATCAAGCTGAGCGGCTTTGGCCGGGAAGGTGTGAAGTATGCGATGGAGGAAATGACCGAGCGCAAGACCTTGATCGTGAATTACGCGTAGGTCGCTAGGGACGCGCGTCCTGCTCCACTTTTACCACATTGTTTGGCTATGTCGGACCCGCGGGGATGCGGTTATCGCCAATCAATGGGCTTCTGCCGGTTTCCCCGGCGGCCCGAATTTTTTTATTGCCAGTGCCAACGCGACCCCCACGCCGGCGGCGACAATCAGGCCAATAAAGCAATCAAAATAGGAGAGGAGCGAAGCCTGCTGATTTACAATGCTATACAATTGGGCCTCCGCCCGGTTTGCTGCTTCGACGGCAGAATATCCGGCATGCCTGAATGCGCTGGTTACCTGTTGCAGCCAATCGCGGTAAATTGAGTTGTCGGGAGTTAAATGCTGCACGAGCACACTTTGATGAAATTGGCCGCGCTGTGCCAATATCGTGTTGGCGAACGTAATACCAAAACTACCGCCCTCGTTCCGAAATAAATTGGTGAGACTACTAGCCTTGTTGTTCTTCTCCAGAGGAAGATAGGAATAGGCGACCTGACTGATCGGAACAATCAGAAAACCTAACCCGAATCCTTGAAGCATCCGCGCTTGGGCGAAGATACCGTAGTCGGCGGCCAAATTGAGCTGGCTAATGTGCCACACTGCGATCGCCAAGAAGAAGAATCCAATGCAAATCAGCCGTTTCGCTCCGACGATCGGGGTGAGTCGCACGATGAATGGCGCCATGAACACAATCACCAGAGCTCCTGGAGTAAGCGCCATTCCAGCGGTGGTAGCGTCGTATTTGTCGAGCGTTTGCAGCAGTTGAGGCATCAGTACCGTGCTGCTGAATAAGATGAATCCGAAAAGGAAAAAGAGTAAACAAGCTAGTGCGAAGTTTCGGTTCCCTAATAGCGTTAGGTCAACTACCGGGTCTTTTTGGTGCAGTTCCCAAATGATCGCAATGACCAATGCAATCACGCTGATCACTGTGAACGTGGTGATGAAGGCGCTTCCGAACCAATCGTCCTCCTGACCCTTATCGAGGACGACCTCTAGACAGCCGAAGCCAACCGCGAACAGAAGAATTCCAAGATAATCGATCTTAGCATTACAGGCGGCTTTGATCCGGCGCCGCTCTTCGGTAAATGCGGGTGGGTCGGTGACTAGCCGGCTAGTCAAGAACAGCGACAAGAATCCAACCGGGATATTAATGAAAAAAATCCAGCGCCAGGAAGAATTATCCGTTATCCATCCGCCCAGAGTTGGTCCGAGTGCCGGAGCAAGCACGATCGCCATGCTGTAGAGCCCAAAGGCCGCTGCGCGTTTGGCCGGCGGAAAGGCATCGACGAGCATCGACTGTTCCGAAGGAGCCAGGCCACCACCGGCAATGCCCTGCAGTACTCGAAATAAAATCAAGGTCCCCAGGTTTGGAGCCACTCCGCATAGAAACGAGCTGAGTGTAAAGAGGGCAACGCAAGTCATGTAGTAGTTCTTGCGTCCGAAAACGCGACTCAACCAGGCGCTTAGGGGAAGAACTACCGCGTTGGCCACCAGGTAGCTGGTCAACACCCAGGTTGCTTCGTCGAGACTGGTTCCGAGCCCGCCGGCGATATGTGGGAGCGAGACGTTCGCAATGCTGGTGTCGAGCAGCTCCATGAAGGTCGCGATAGTCAGGGTCAATCCGATCCACCATGGATTCACTGCCCGCCCGCTTGGTGTGATCACGTGACTCATGGCGGCGTTTGACGAATGGCTTCGATCCGGATCTGTTTGCGCCGGTCCCGCTCATTGCTCAGCAATTTCAACTGAATCATCAGTGGCGCCGAGGATGGCCGGCGGAAGCGGCTCAGCGCGGTACTGCCTTCGGTCGAAGTTATCGCGGACGTTGACCTTGGGTTCAACCGATTCGCCTGGCCATAGCCGTTCGAGATTGTCAGAGCGTTCGTCGAAGACGATTTTCACCGGTACTCGCTGTACCACCTTCACGAAATTGCCGGTCGCATTTTCCGGTGGCAACAATGTGAACCGGCCGCCAGTTCCGACCTGAAAGCTCTCGACATGGGCGCTAAAATTACGGCCGGGAACCGCATCAACTCGTACGGAAACCGGTTGACCAACTCTCATTTGTTTCAGCTGTGTCTCCTTGAAGTTAGCAACTATCCACACGTCGGGTGGAACCAGGGAAAAGAGCGTTTGACCTGGCTGGACATAATTGCCTGGTTCAACATTTTTTTTAGTCACTCGGCCGTCAAAAGGAGCGAAGATTTTGGTATACGATAGTTGCAACTGAGCCTGGTGCAGTTGCGCTTGCGACTGTTTTTCTTCAGCCGAGGCAGTAACGTATTGAGCGGAGGTCAGTCGAACCTGCGCCTCCTGGGAAGCGACTTTTTTGGCGGCGGATTCCACATTGGCGACGGCGCTTTTCGCCTGTGCGACCGAGGCATCATACTCGCGGCGGTCGATCACATGAGTCTGAAAAAGGCGTTGGTTCCGTTCGAGGTCTGACTTGGCATTGTCCGCCGTGGCCTGAGCGCTAACTAGATCCGCTTGGGCCTGCCCGAGACTGGCTTGCGCCGCGTTCTGTTGCGCTTCGGCTTCCATCAACTTGCTCTGAGCCGAAGCCAGATTGGCTACCGCGCTCGCCAGCGAAACTTCGAAATCGCGCGGGTCCAATTCGATTAACAGATCGCCCTTCTTTACTTGGTAATTATCGTCAAAATGAACGGCCTTGACATGGGCCGAAAGTTTTGGGCTTACCTGGATCACGTGCCCTTCAATGGCCGCGTCGTCGGTCGTTTCATAGCCGACGTTGTCGATATACCAGAAGGTGCCCCCGGCCAGCAGGAGCAGACCCACGGTCAGAAGAATAACGAAACGGCGAAGTGACCGCTTCGGTTTGGGATTCGCCATACTGGCCGCAGGGACGGCAGGTGCAGCCGGCCGATCTGGATTGGCGGTTTTGAGCCGAGGGGCAGGCGTTGTTGCGGAGGTAGCGCTCATAGGAGCTCCGTATTTTGGGTTAAGGCCGGCGCGCCTGGCGGGTCAGTTCCGCAATCGCAGCCAGCGAAAAACGAGTGATGTGGTCGGTGATCTCTTCGATCTCGGCTTTGCCGATTTTAAAATCGGGATTCAGACGCTCGATAATCGGGCGTGATTGATGGAAATAGAGACATTGACCCATCACACTGGAACCAATGAAGGAGAGCTGTCGCCGGTTGAAACGACCGCCCGTCAGTTCGCGTAGCGTCGGCATTAGGAACTCGTCCCTTAATGGTCGAATATTCTTTTCCACTAGCTCATCAAGTGCGGTGGTCGGGTTAGCCATCTCCCGCGCCATCAATCGACGTTTCCAAGCAGGGCGATCCGGGCCGAGCATGTACTCTAGAAAACGGGAAATCAGACTGCGCAATCGATCCTCGGGTGAATCGGTCGCCTGAGCCATCGTGTCGTGCCAAGCCGCTCGAGCCGAGCAAGCGTCCAGCACGACACGGTTGTACAGTTCTGCTTTGTCCCGAAAATGGTAGTTCACCGCGGCCACATTGACTTCGGCGCGCTCGGTGATAGCGCGAACGGTGGCGCCCTCAAATCCGTATTCGGCGAAGACTTCGCCCGCGGCATTAAGGATTTTATTGCGGGTATTTTCTTCGCTTAGCTCTGGCGGTTCGATGCGCGAGCGTCGCTCTTTGGTGACCATGCGTCAGTTTTAAACAAATGTTTGAAACAGTCAAGTGAAACATTTGTTTAAGACCAATTTTTGCGCACCGTCACTCGACCCGCTACCCCCGGCCCATCTCTGACCGAAATCGCCACCCGGCAATTGCGAGCTACCGATGACGGTAGGGCGAAAACCTCGGCGCTTTGGGTAGTGCGCTCTTTCGTTTTACATCCCCATGCGCCGGGTTTGAGCCGTGGGTGCCGGCCCGGTTGTTCATTGTAAAGAGGCTCCTTTTCCTAATGGTCAAACCCGTCGCGCTCAGATCGGCATTGCTGCAGATTTTCGCGCTCAAGCTGAATCGTCGCATGCCCAATTCCAAAGCGCTCTGTTAGCTCGTGATTGATTCTCTTCAGTACTCCGTCGTCATCGAATGGATCCGGTTTTACCAGATGAACCGTGAGCGCGGTTTCGGTGGTGCTCAACGCCCAGATATGCAGATGATGCGCATCGGTAATCGTCGGGATACTCTGTAAATAACGCCGCACATCGGCCACGTTTACTCCCGGTGGCACCGCGTCCATCGCCAGGTTAAATGAGTCCCGCAGTAAGCCCCAGGTGCCGTAAACAATGATCGCGTTGATGAGAAGACTCACTGTCGGATCCAACCAATGCCAGCCGGTGAATAGGATGATCGCTCCGGCTATAACCACTCCAAGAGAAACCGCGGCATCCGCTGCCATGTGCAAGAATGCCCCTCGAATATTCAGATCTCGTTCGCGTCCGGATTGGAACAGTAATGCCGTTCCCAGGTTAACCATTACCCCGATCGCAGCGACCCAGATTACGGTCCACCCGGCCACCGCACTTTTGTCACCGAAGCGACGAATCGCCTCCCAGCTGATACCGCCTACCGCGACCAGGAGGAAAATGGCGTTAGCCAATGCTGCCAGGATCGAGGATCGGCGCATGCCATAAGTGCGCTGATCGGTCGCGGGCTGCTTGGTCAAGTGGCTGGCCCACCAAGCCAACACCAATCCCAGAACATCGCTCAGATTGTGACCAGCGTCAGCAACCAACGCCAGTGAATGTGCGGTAATACCGAAAATAACTTGAACGATGACGTACCCAACGTTCAGAGCCGTCCCGATCGCAAATGCGGGTCCGAAACTGGCTGGCGCATGAGTGTGTCCTAGGCTGGAATGATCATGGTGATCCTTATCGTGTCCTCGATGATCGTCGTCACTCATTGGACGATTCTATTACGTTTGCGGTTTTGAAGCTCTGAATTTCGGAAATTGTGTCTGCTTCGGGCGGCGGCCACAACGGCGTCCATTGTGGATACCGACCACAACCTGGTCTACATGGCTATAATGAGACTCCGATCGGCAATCTTTTTCGGCTCCGAGCTGATGAGTGTTGCAGTCTATTGTTTCCACGCTGCCGTCGCGGTTGGCTATGTCGCTACCGGCGCAACACGAGCGCGCGACTTAGGGATTCCTTTTGATGGCGTGCCCGGCGAACTCAATGCGATCACCGATGTGCGAGGGGTCGAGATTGGCCATACGACACTGATTGAAGGCGAAGGCAAACTGGTTGTCGGTCAAGGTCCGGTCCGCACCGGTGTCACTGCCATTTTGCCGCTGGGAAAAGACAAAAGTACTACGCCTGTGCCGGCGGCGGTGTTCTCTTTTAACGGCAACGGAGAAATGACCGGGAGCGAATGGGTGGAGGAATCGGGCTTCTTGGAGGGGCCGGTACTGCTTACGAACACATATAGTGTGGGCGTAGTACGTGACGCCGTCATTGAATGGGGCACAAGCAAGTTTCCCGGCACCGGAGATTTCAGTCTTCCAGTGGTGGCGGAAACTTGGGACGGCGGACTCAACGATATCAATGGCTTTCATGTGAAGAAGAAAGATGTCTTTCGCGCCCTCGACGACGCCAAAAGCGGTACGGCAGCCGAAGGCAACGTTGGCGGTGGGACAGGGATGCGAGCTTTTGGATTTAAGGCAGGAATCGGTACTGCTTCGCGGGTGGTAGAAAAGAATGGCTCCCTTTTTTGCGTGGGCGCGTTGGTCCAAGCGAATATGGGAAGGCGCGAAAACCTGGTCGTGGCCGGGGTGCCAGTTGGCAAGGAGATAACCGATCTACAACCGGTTATTCATCACGATCCGGAAAGAGAGGGTTCCATTATTGTGGTTATTGCCACCGATGCACCTCTGTTGCCCAATCAATTGAAACGAATGGCAAAGCGGGCAGCGCTGGGAGTGGCGCGTACTGGCGCTGTCAGCACGAATTCGTCAGGCGATTTGTTCATCGCCTTCTCGACCGCGGCGCCAGCGTTTACCGATGGCCGGGAGCATTGGTCCACTTTGAAAAATGATGACTTGGATCCTTTGCTTGCGGCTGCCGTTGAGGCGACTGAAGAGGCGATCATCAATTCCCTCGTCGCAGCCAAAACAATGCGCGGAATTAACGACAACACCTTTTTCGCTCTGCCGCACGATCGCCTGCGCGACGTGCTGGGTAAATACAACCGCCTCGTTGGAAAGGAGCCGTGAAAACCCAGAGAGACAACCACTAGTTGGGCGGTCACCTTCAGGTTGCGCGCCGGGAAAATTAATTGACCTGTGCCGGGCAGCCTCTACCGTTTCCGGGGTTGGAGATATCCGTGGTGAACTCGAAGCGCAAGCCGGTCAGCGATCACGCCGCGGATTTCCACACTACTCATTGGAGTCTGGTCCTGCTGGCCTGTCATAATCAAGCGCCCGAAGGTCAGGCGGCACTGGCTGAGCTCTGCGGAATCTATTGGTATCCTCTTTACGCTCATGCCCGGCGTCGGGGATATGATCCAGAGGACGCGCAGGATCTGACTCAAAGCTTTTTCCTGCACTTGATTGAGAATGAGGCTTTGGTCCACGTCGACGCGGGGAAAGGCAGATTTCGCTCCTTCTTGCTCGCCTCGCTTAACAACTTCCTGTCAGTAACGTACCGGCGCGAAAATGCTATCAAACGAGGAGGCGGGCGAGAAATGCTCTCCCTGGATATAACGGATGCCGAGGGCCGCTATCGGCTCGAGCCGGCAGAACAATCGACCGCCGAACAAATTTTTGACGCTCGCTGGGCAATGACTCTGCTTCATGAAACGATGCGACAACTGGAGGAGAGCTACGGGGACGGACCTCAAATATTCGCCGTACTCAAGGTCTTTTTATTACCGACCGGCCATGCGATGGCTTACGAAGAAGCGGCTTCGGAATTAAACGTCAGTTTTCCGGCAGTGAAGACTCTGATTCATCGATTGCGGCAGCAATACATCTCGCTTCTTCGGCAAGAGGTAGGACGCACGGTCTCGAATGAAGCGGAGATCGATGACGAGATTCACTATCTGTGCGAGGTTTTGGTAAAGACGAATAGCCAAGTATGAATTCCGGACGAACTTCGGAGGCAGAGTCGACCGAGCGAGGGAGTCTTTGTCCGACTTGTGGAACTCGGTTCCCAGCGAGTAGCCCGGCTGGGCTATGTCCGGTATGCTTGCTGCGGGGCGCCACGCATCGGCAGCCGGACTTAGAACCCGATCAAGAATCGTCTTCGGTTCCAGACGGAGCTCAGAGGATCTTACCGAGCCCGGAAGAACGTCTGTTCGGGCACTATGAAATCCTCGTGGGAGAAGACGGCGGTCTTCAAGAACTGGGGCGGGGGGCGATGGGTATCACATATAAGGCGTTGGATGTGAACCTGGGCAGCCGGGTCGCTCTCAAGTTGCTGAATTCGCGGCTGCTCGAAGACGAATCGGCGCGGCAACGCTTTCTCCGCGAGGCCAGAGCCGCGGCCAGGGTGCGCCATCCGAATGTTGCTTCGGTTTTTCATCTGGGTTCCCGTGGGCGGGAGTTCTTCTATGCGATGGAATATGTCGAAGGCGAATCGCTGGCCGAGCACATCAAACATGATGGTCGGCTGGGAGCCAAAGTCGCGCTCGACATTACCGGCCAAATTGCCGCCGGATTGGCGGCAATCCATAAGGAGCGCTTGGTTCACCGGGATATCAAATCCTCCAATGTGATGCTAAGCCCGAAGGAGACGGGCGGCTACGTAGCCAAGATTATCGATTTGGGGCTGGCCAAGGCGGTGGAAGAATTACCGAAGGAAGCGGCCTTATCGAATGCGAATGCTTTCCTTGGTACCCCTCATTTTGCCAGCCCGGAGCAATGTTCGGGCGGTAAGCTGGATATTCGATCTGATCTCTATTCTCTGGGAGTCACGCTGTGGGAGATGGTCGCCGGCGCAGTTCCTTTTACTGGCAGTACGACTCAGGTAATGAGCCAGCATTTGACTGCGCCGCTCCCGCTGGAAAAACTGAAAGGGATGCCCAAGTCATTAGTCGGGCTGCTTCAATCGCTCCTCCAGAAGGATCCGCGAAAGCGTCCCCAAGATCCGTCCGAGGTGCGAGCGGCGGTCGAGAGGATAGCGCAAGCGCTCGATCACAGACCGCTCTTTCCCGGGTTACCTCTGCCCAGTGTGCTCCGCCGGAAGGTCGTTATTCTGTCCATCGTTGCCGGTCTGGCTGCGGTTGTTGCCGCTTTGATGATTTTGCAGCCTTTCGTCCAACTGTTTCCTCGCGATGGAGCAGGCGGGAGCCTTGCATCCGCCGAAACGGAAAAGGGAATCGCAGTCCTGCCATTTGAGAATCTATCCGCCGACCAAGGGAGCGGATATTTTGCTGACGGGATTCAGGACGATCTTTTAACTGATCTGGCGAAGATCTCGGCGCTGAAAGTCATCGGTCGAACCTCGGTCATGCAATATCGCGCGGACGACCAGCGCAACCTCCGCGCGATAGCTAACGCTCTCGGCGTTGCCAACCTTCTGGAGGGCACGATTCGAAAGGAAGGTAATCGAGTCCGTATCAGCACGCGGTTGATCCGTGCCAATACGGCAGAAACTTTGTGGGCGGAAAGTTATGATCGAGATTTGACGGATATTTTCGCGATTCAAAGCGAGATAGCGCAAACCATCGCCGACCGTTTAAGAGCAAAATTGTCACCGGCAGAAAAGAAAACCATCTGGGAGCGACCGACCGATGATCTGGTGGCATACGATCTCTATTTACAGGCCAAAGCAACCGCCACTTTTCTGGCGATTGGGGATCAGCGTGAAGACATGTTTAAACAGGTCAGCTTGCTGACTGAAGCAACCCAGCGCGATCCCGGTTTTGTTCTGGCCTACTGCCTCCTGGCGCGGGCGAATGATTTTCTGTATGAGCTCTTTTACGACCACACGCTGGAACGCCGCAAACAGGCGGAAGCCGCTGTCAGTCAGGCTATGCGGCTGAGACCGGACACGCCGGAACCGCGGCTGGCATTGGCTCATCACCTTATGGTAGTCGATAGCGACTACGAACGGGCTCGAACGCAGATCGCGATCGCCCAACAACTCGCTCCTAACAACGTCCGCGCCTTTGAGATGCTCGCTCTACTTGATCAGAAGGAAGGAAGATGGAATGACGCACCAAAAAGTTTGCAGAAGGCGGTTGATTTGGATCCGCGCAACCTGGACCTGCTGACCCAGCTGGAGAAGGCCTATAGTCTGATGCGCCGTTACCAGGATTCCAAGCGCGTATGGACCAGAATTTTTGAGCTCGCGCCCGGCAATCAGAACTTGCGTTTGATCAGTGGTATGTCTCTCTGGGCCGAGAAGGGGGATCTTGATCTCCTGCACGAGGCGTTGGCGTTACCCTATGCTGCAACCAACTCCGACGCCATTGGTACACGTTTTCAGCTCGCGATTTGCGGCCGCGACTGGGCCGCCGCCGAACAGACTCTTCAGTCTTTTCAACGGGAGGAGTTTCCGGTTGATGAAAACTTCGCTTATTTCGTCCCTCGCAGCTTTGGCGAAGGCTTGATTGCACGTTTCCAAGGTGACGAACAGAGGGCGAGTACAGAGTTTTCTCGGGCGCGAACCCGATTGCAGCAGAACGTCGCTGAACATCCTGACGATGCGTCGTCGCTAAGTTGTCTGGGACTGGTCGAAGCATTCTTGGGAGACAAAGAGGGCGCCATCCGCAAAGGCAGAGAGGCCGTCGAGATGCCGCCGTCGACGGAGGGTACTTGCCTGGGTTCTTTTCTCCGATTGAACTTAGCTGCCGTCTTTGCCTGGTGCGCCCAGCCGGATAGTGCAATCGATGTTCTGGCCGGAATGATGGGCAAACCAGTTGGTCCAAGGTATGGAGAATTAAAATTCAACCCGATTTGGGATCCAATACGCGACCATCCGCGTTTTCAGAAGCTGCTGGAAGAGACCTATCCGAAGTAGGACAGAAAAAGTAGTTTTCGTCGCGGGGCAAGGAGCGATCGGCAACGATCAGCTCAGACGTTGGGAGCGACACCGTACCGGCGGCGCTGGCAAAAAATCTACGAATTTCTGAAACTCTTGTCGTCAGTTCGATTTGTAAGGCGGTGCGAACCGAAGCCTCCTGACACGAGGTTGTCAATGGAGGCGGCATCGTTCGCTAACTGCCATGAAAATACTACCTCTCACTCGAAATTTGATCGCAATAGCCACGATCGCGACGCTGTTCGGGATCCCGACGGGATCAACCGCAGCGGAACTCAAACCGCTAGTCGTTATCGGGATCCCGCTCGACAAAGTGGCGATCCAGCATCCGGTACCCCCTTATCCTCGAACTGCCCAGCTTCTGAACATCGCGGGCGATGTCCAGCTCCGAATCCAAGTGGAACACGGCGAGATCGTGAGCGTGACAGTGAAAGGGGCGCCGCTACTAGCGGATTTCTCTTCCCACTGGGTGCGCACAGCCTGGAAGTTCAGACCTTCAGTTACTGGCCAATTCTCAGTCCCGATTTCTTACCGGCTTCATAGCTGAACTTTCCGAGAGCTGAGTTCTCGGCTTCAGAAGCTGCAACTCACCTCTTTCGGCCAACGCATTTTTTTGGCCGCCGGTCACTTGGATCCTTTATTTCCGGACACCGCCAAGGCGAAGGAGCAAGCAAAGCTTTTTGCGAATTCGGGTTTTCGCCCTACCGTAGCCAAGTTCCCCCATCTCGACATGAGCGAACCCCACCACATTCTCGGCGATACGCCGATGCAGGAATGGATCGACCGATATGGGCAAAGTCATAAACATCCGGTCAACCGCACTTTCCATACGTTGGGCATCCCGATGATCGCTATTTCGCTTCCGCTTTTCCTCGTTGCTCCCTTGTTCCGAGGCTTTTGGAAGATCCCGCTATCGCTCTTTACGGTTGGCTGGATCTTGCAGTTTGCCGGCCACGCGGTAGAGGGTAAACCACCGGAGTTTTTCAAGGATTGGCGTTTTCTGTTGGTGGGCGTTCGTTGGTGGTTGAGTAAAATTCAGGGTCGAGCGTAGCTTTTGTGAGCGTCCCGCTCTAGCTTGCTTCCGGTCTAGTATCGCGCTACCCCCAGCCTAGTCGGGCTGGGCGCCATCTGCGTCAACATGGGGCCTAGGATTGTCCGGTGAGGACTTGTCCCGGCTCGTCCTCCTTCGCGCTGCCGTAGTTCGAATCGCAAAGGCGGCCTCCGGCTTCCAACTTCGCCGATTTGTCCGCAAGGTCTCGTCGGAAATTGGGCTAAGGCGGACAAGCCGGGACAAGTCCTCTTCGCATTACCCAAGTCTTATGTTGACGCGCATGGGATGGGGTCCGGCGGACCTCAGGCCATTGGTTTGACATATACCTATACGGGGTATAAGTATTAGATATGAAAGCTGAGATCCGAGGTAAGGTGCTGGGCCGGGTCAAACGTATCACTGGCCAAGTCGCCGGAATTCAACGCATGATCGAGGAAGACCGCTATTGCGTTGATATTCTGAACCAAATATCGGCCGTCCGCTCCGCTCTCGATGCGCTGGGGGTCGAATTATTAACTAATCACTTGGAAACGTGTGTCGTGGGGAAACCGGACGGTAATGCTCACCCTAAAGCTAAACCGATGAAGCCGGAGGCGTTACTCGCCGAAGTGCAGCACGTTTTATCGCGGTTTTTGCGTTGACGGAGGAGATTATGGAAGCAACCGAGGGTTCTCATCACTGCGGGCACAGTGGCCATAGCGAACACCACGATCACCGCCTGCATTCGGCTCATCCCGGGCTGGCGCCGAACAAACCTTATTTCTGTCCGATGTGTCCCGGAGTGGAATCGGATAAGCCCGGGGATTGCCCGAAGTGCGGTATGCGTTTGGAACGCAATCCTGCCTATCGTGCGCCAGCAAATAAGACCATCTACACCTGTCCCATGCATCCTGAGATCGAGCAGGATCACCCCGGTGATTGCCCGATCTGTGGAATGCGGCTCGAGCCAAAGATCGGCATTACGGGCGAGGAAGAAGAGGATCGTGAGGTGAGATCTCTCGCGACAAAGTTCTGGGCCAGCCTGGTATTGACAATCCCGGTCCTTATCCTGGCGCTTGGCAAAATGGTTCCAGGTTTGAGCGTTGATTATTGGGTACCCGTCGGAATAAACCCGTGGATCCAACTGGTCCTGGCAACCGTCATCGTCTTCTGGTGTGGTGATCTCTTTTTTGTCAGGGCTTGGCGTTCGATTATCAATCGAAGTCTTAACATGTTCACCTTGATCGCTGTCGGCGTCGGTGCGGCATACCTTTTTAGCGCGATCGCCACGATTTCCCCGAACCTGTTTCCGGACTCCTTTAAGCATCACGGAGAGATCGATCTCTACTTCGAATCTGCGGCGGTAATCACGGTGCTCGTTCTATTTGGTCAGTGGCTCGAGCTACGAGCTCGGAGTCAAACCGGGAAGGCCATACGGTCTTTGCTCGGGCTTGCCGCCAAGTCTGCTCACCGTTTGAATGCCACTGGTAACGAGGAAGAAATCCTCGTTGATCAGTTACAACCGGGAGATCTTGTTCGAGTGCGTCCTGGTGAAAAGATTCCGGTCGATGGAATTATTCAGGAGGGATCAAGCCTAATCGACGAATCAATGATCACCGGAGAGCCGATTCCGGTTGAAAAAAGGGCAGGGGATTGGGTGATCGGTGCAACAGTAAACCAAACCGGCAGCTTCGTGATGCGGGTTGAGAAAGTCGGATCGGAAACAGTCCTATCTCAGATTGTTCACATGGTGGCGGAAGCACAACGCAGTCGAGCCCCGATTCAAAGGCTCGTGGATCAAGTCTCCGGCTGGTTTGTGCCGGCGGTGATCATGGTTGCAGTATTGACGGCAGTCATTTGGGCGATTTGGGGGCCGCCACCATCGCTGGCCTACGCGGTCGTCAATGCCGTTGCTGTCTTAATCATCGCTTGTCCCTGTGCGCTGGGTCTAGCTACGCCAATGTCAATTATGGTCGGCGTCGGTCGTGGCGCGCAACTGGGCATTCTCGTGAGGAACGCTGAAGCAATCGAAACGGCCGAGAGGATTACTCATCTGGTGGTCGATAAGACTGGCACATTGACGGCCGGTCAGCCGAAGGTAACTGACGTTATCGCGAGCGACGGTTTTGATCAGAATAACCTGCTTTCAATCGCGGCATCCGTGGAGTCTCAAAGCGAACATCCTCTGGCCCGAGCCATCGTCTCAGAGGCAAAACAGAGAAGCATTCCTCAAAGAAAAGTCGAGGATTTTGTTTCCGTGACCGGTGCCGGGCTCCAAGCGAAGGTAGATGGAAAGAACGTTCTGATCGGTCGCGATACATTCTTACAGGATAACGGTGTTACCGGATGGAAAGAGCTGACCGATCGAGGCAACCGGCTCAGTGAGCAGGCACGAAGTCTGGTCTGGGTTGCGGTTGGTGGTGTTGCGATGGGAGTCATTGGGATAGCCGACCCGGTCCGGGAGACAGCGCCGACCGCGATTCGGCAGCTTCATGCAATGGGTATCAAGGTCGTGATGGCGACTGGAGATAATCCGCGGACGGCGAAAGCGGTCGCTAGTCAGCTCCAGATTGATGAAGTCCATGCTGGTTTAAAGCCGGTAGACAAGCAACGCCTCGTCCAGGACCTCAAAGAACAAGGCGCCAAGGTCGCCATGGCCGGTGACGGTATCAACGATGCTCCGGCTCTGGCCGCGGCAGATGTCGGTATTGCTCTTGGAACTGGAACGGATGTAGCGATTCAGAGCGCTGGACTCACGCTCTTGAAAGGAGACTTAACTGGAATCGTAAAGGCTCTGCAGCTCAGCCAGGCAGTGATGCACAATATCCGACAGAATCTCTTCTTTGCCTTTATCTATAACCTGCTTGGTGTCCCAATTGCGGCGGGTATTCTGTATCCGGTTTTTGGACTTCTCCTGAATCCGGTGATCGCAGGAGCAGCAATGAGCTTTAGTTCGTTGTCGGTGGTGAGCAACGCGCTCAGACTTCGATCCGCGTTGAAATAGATCTCGCGCCAGAACGCAGGGAGCGAGAAGAAACTCGCGCCAAGACGCAAAGGCGCAAAGAAAGACGAGACACTGGGTATAGCAGCATCGACATGATTTTCCACCACCTGAGCCAGCCCTGTCGAAGGCTTAGCTCTTGCTCGGATCTGGGGCCTTTGCTTTCTTCCTCTTTGCGCCTTTGCGTTTTGGCGTGAGTTTCTTGGTTCGAACGCACCAGGATCAATGAGAATACCGCTTTGCGCCTACTTTCGTTAAGTTGACGCCTATGGGCCTAGACCGTAGTCGGGCTTTCGCCGTGCTCTGTTTCGTCCTATCTTTAGCGACTCATGAAGAGCTATCGTATCGCGACCATTCCCGGCGACGGCATTGGCCAGGAAGTGGTACCACAAGGTATTCGCGTTCTGAACGCCGCCGGCCGCAAATTCGGAATTAATTTCGATTGGGATCATCTTCCGTGGAGCTGTGAATTTTATCGGAAAACGGGCGCGATGATGCCTCGAGATGGCCTCGACCGAATTCGCCATCATGATGCGATATTTCTCGGAGCGGTCGGGTTTCCCTCCGTGCCGGATCACATATCATTATGGGGCTTGCTCATTCCGATTCGGCGGCAGTTCCGTCAATATGCCAATCTGCGTCCAGTGCGATTAATGCCCGGAATCGAATCGCCGCTGAAGAATCGCAAGCCGGGCGAAATTGATTTTTTGATCGTCCGCGAAAACAACGAAGGCGAGTATTCGTCGGTTGGCGGACGCATCTACGAAGGGACGGAGGATGAGATCGCGACGCAACAGTCGGTCTTCACTCGGCGCGGTGTCGATCGGATACTGCGTTGCGCGTTTGAATTAGCCAGAAGTCGGCCGAAGAAGCACCTGACATCTGCAACTAAGAGTAATGGAATCACCGTGACGATGCCGTTTTGGGATGAACGAGTGAAGGCGGTTTCAGTCGATTATCCGGAAGTTCGAGTGGATCAATATCATATTGACATTCTCACCGCGCATTTCGTTAGTCATCCGGACTGGTTCGATGTTGTGGTCGGCTCGAATTTGTTCGGCGACATTCTGAGCGACCTCGGACCTGCAGTGACTGGTACCATCGGCATCGCGCCTTCGGCCAACTTGAATCCGGAACGTGAATTTCCGTCGATGTTCGAACCGGTTCATGGTTCTGCGCCGGACATTGCCGGTCAGGGAATTGCCAATCCGATCGGTCAGATTTGGAGCGGGGCGATGATGCTCGATCACCTCGGTCATCCCGAAGCTGCTGCTGTGGTGCTAAGCGCAATTGAAACCGTTCTCAGCCGGGGACCGCGAACGCGCGATATCGGTGGTGAGGCCACTACTGAACAGATAGGAAGGGCCATCGAAGAAGCAGTCTAGAATTTCCTGCTCGTGCAGCGCGACCAAAAGGGCCAGATGTTTCAGCAGACTGTTCTTCACCCTGGCAATCTGAACCGGGAAGGGAAGCAGAACAAGGAGTGGTGGAGGATCGGATAACCGGGTTACGCTGCATCCCACTGGCCCCAAACACCTTCCCTCGCATTAAAATCGGAAGTTTTGCTCCGGAAGTCCGCCCGCATTGCTTGACGACGGAGATATTATTTCACTATCTTTAAAGAAATCCCCCCATTCGGCCTGACCGAAGTTCGTAGCGTTGGGTCGGCGCAGATCTGACGACTGTGCGAGATCCGCTGGATCGACCGGAATAGTTCTTTGGGAAACATCAATAGGTTTGAACAATCTATGTCCCAAGACCGCTCGAGAGAGCATTTTCAAGAATTAGCTGCCGGGTTTTTAGCCGGCAGAATTAGTCGGCGGCACTTCATTGGTCAGGCTGCTAAGCTGGGAATTTCGGCGACGCTGTTGAGCCGGATAATGGCTTCCCGAGCATACGCGGCTGACAGCAATCTAATCGATTCGTCGCCAGACTACCCGGATGAGTCACCGATCACTAAGGAGCGCATCGCGTTTCTCAAAAACAAACCTTACAAAGGCCAGACCATCAACGTGATGGTGTTGAAGGCCACGGTAGGCGACGGACTCAAATATTGGGTGCCGAAATGGGAGGAGGAAACAGGCGGTAAAGTGAATGTGGCCGAGGTCCCGATCGATACCCTTCACCAGCAGATCTTTTCCGACCTGCAGACGACCCACAAATACGACACTTACATGACGGGCGCTTGGTTTTACGGCGATTTTTTTGTGCCGAAAGAGCCGTACATCATCAGCGTGGAACAATTCTTGAAGGATCCAAAATATCCTTACTGGACTCCGGATGACTGGATACCCGCCATGAAGACTCTTTATACTTGGCAGGGCAAAATTTAGGGAGTCCTGTTCGATGGCGATTGCCAGATCCTTTATTATCGCCGGGACGTTCTGGAGAAGCCAGAGAACCAACAGAAATTTAAGGATAAACTGGGTTATGATCTTCCGAGCCCACCTAAGACGACGAAGGAGATGTATGACGTTGCGACCTTCTTCACCGGTTGGGATTGGAACGGTGACGGTAAAGATGACTGGGGCATCTCACTGCACGCCAAAGTCAATGAGCAGGGCTTTTTCCACTTCCTGACGTTGGCGGCACCTTACGTCTGTTCGCCGAATAACAAATACTTCTGGTTCCATCCGGAGACGATGAAGCCTTTGATTAACTCCGAAGGCCATGTTCGTGCGCTAGAAGATTATGTGAAGTTCCTTCCGTGCGGCCCAAAGGAGGCGCTCAGCTGGACGTTGGGTCAAGGCTGGACCCTGTTCTTGGCCGGGCGTGCAGTCATGGAACCGACGTGGGGAGATCTGCCTACCTTTGCGCAGGATCCGAAGGAGTCGACGGTCAAAGGCAAGGTTGGTGCAACGATCATTCCCGGAACATCCGAGGCGTTCGATCCGATTAAAGGTAAATGGGATAAGTTCGACTTAAACTCAGTCGGCAACGTCAATGGTGGGGCTTGGCATTGCGTCATTTCGCGCTTCTCGAAGAAAAAGGAAGTTACCTACGACTTCCTCGCGTTTATGGCGACCAAGAAGAATGCCATCTACAACTGCACCCACGGATTTACCGGCGTCCAGCCCGGAATGAAATTTGAATACTTCCCGCCGGTTGGCACTGGGAAGGTCGAGGAATGGGTAGAACAGGGATGGGACGCCGACGAGGCGAAAAGATATTTGGATGCTTACTACCAAAACCTAACATTACCGGTACAGGAATCGTATCTGCGCATTCCGGGAGCAGCCGAGTACTGGCATGAACTAGACGTCCGTATCTCCGCGGTTCTCGCGGGGCAAACTCAGCCGAAGGCTGCGCTCGATGATTGCGCTCAAGCCTGGGAACGGATTACCGAGCGGTACGGGCGGGACAAGCAGAAGAAGCTATACGCAGAATCTTTTGCTTAGGCGACTACATGGATCGAAATCAGCGGGCGCAGAATAGGGTTTGATGGAGGCGACAGCATCAGTTCAGAGCAAGGCGGAAAGAGGATTCAAGTACGCCTTGCTTGCTCCGGCGGTCATTTGGGTCATCGGATTAACCTTCTTTCCGATTCTAG
>Ga0209647_1000205_pt1 | contig 54787 bp, 52 predicted proteins | sample GraSoi_2013_60cm_FD_185827 | JGI IMG/M metagenome (GOLD analysis project Ga0209647, IMG submission 185827) | Grasslands soil microbial communities from the Angelo Coastal Reserve, California, USA - Sample 9_17_2013_60cm (SPAdes) (version 2) | ecosystem: Environmental > Terrestrial > Soil >...
CTTGCCAGCGCAGTAGCCCAGCTTGAGGACGAAGTCGGGCGTGATCGGCTTTTCGCCGACCCGGCCGCGGATACCGTCGGTACCGAAGTATTTCCTGCTCATCTCTCCGCCATTACGCGCTTCATCGAAGCGCGAGCCATATATTGATCGCGTCCACCGTTTCCTTCACGTCGTGGACGCGCACGACGCTCGCCCCATTTTGCACCGCGAGCAGTGCCGCGGCAACGCTTCCGGCGGCGCGCTCCTCGAGCTTGCGGCCGGTGAGGTCCCCGATCATGCGCTTGCGCGACACGCCCGCGAGGATCGGGTAGCCCAACGCCGCGAGTTGCGGCAAGGCACGGAAGAGGGCGAGGTTGTGCTCGAGCTTCTTGCCGAAGCCGAAGCCCGGATCGAGCGCGATGCGCGCGCGGGCGATGCCCGCGGCTTCGAGCGCCGCGGCGCGTTCGAGCAGGAATGCGCTCACCTCGGCGACCACATCCGTGTAGCGCGGCTCCTTCTGCATCGTCGCGGGGGTGCCCTGCATGTGCATCACGACGACGCCGGCTCGTGACCTGGCGACCGCCTCGATCGCGCCGGGCGCGCGGAACGCGTTCACGTCGTTCACCACCGCGCACCCCGCGGCGATCGCGGCCGACATCACCTCGGGCTTCATGGTGTCCACGGAAACGGCCACGCCCTCGCGGGCGAGGGCCTCGACCACCGGAATGACGCGCTCGATCTCCTGCGCCGCCGCTACGGGTACCGCCCCGGGGCGCGTGGACTCGCCGCCCACGTCGATGAAATCGGCGCCCTCCTCCCTCAATCGCAACGCGTGCTCGATGGCGCGCGCCGGATCGAGAAAACGCCCGCCGTCGGAAAACGAATCGGGAGTGACGTTGACGACGCCCATCACCGCCGGGCGCGAAAAGGAAAAAGGGGTGGCTTGCGACCACCCCTCTTGTTGCTTGTGCTCCGCGGCCGCGTTCAGGCGCTCTCCGCCGGGCTCGGGCTCGCCTCGGCAGGGCGGGCGCCGCCGCCGTCCGGAGGCGTCGAAGGCTGCTTGGGCGCGACCGGCTTGGGCGGGCGCGGCGGGCGGCCGGCCATGATGTCGAGGATCTGGTCGGCGTCGATCGTCTCCCACTCGAGCAGCGCCTTGGCCATCGCCTCGACCTTGTCGCGGTTCTCCTCGAGGAGGCGGCGAGCGAGCGCGTACTGCTGGTCGATGATGTCGCGCACCTCCTTGTCGACCGCCTTGAGCGTCTCTTCCGACATGTTCTGGTGCGTGGTGACCGAGCGGCCGAGGAACACCTCACCCTCGTTCTCGCCGTACACCATAGGCCCCAGCGCGTCCGACATGCCCCATTCGGTGACCATGCGGCGCGCCATCTCGGTGGCGCGCTTGAAGTCGTTGGAGGCGCCGGTCGTCATCTGGTTCATGAAGAGTTCCTCCGCGACGCGCCCCCCGAAGAGCACGCAGATGTTGTTCAGCAGGTAATCGCGGTTGAAGCTGTAGCGGTCCTCGAGCGGCAGCTGCATCGTCACGCCCAGCGCGCGGCCGCGCGGAATGATCGTCACCTTGTGCACCGGGTCGGTCTTGGGGAGCAGGCGAGCGACGACGGCGTGCCCCGACTCGTGATAAGCCGTGTTGCGGCGCTCCTCCTCGGGCATCACCATCGACCTGCGCTCGGCGCCCATGATCACCTTGTCCTTGGCGCGCTCAAAGTCGTCCATGTCCACCAGGCGCTTCGAACCCCTCGCCGCGAAGAGCGCCGCCTCGTTCACGAGGTTCGCCAGGTCCGCGCCGGAAAACCCGGGCGTGCCGCGCGCGATGATCGACGCGTCGACATCGGGCGCGATCGGCACCTTGCGCATGTGCACCAGCAGGATCTGCTCGCGCCCGCGGATGTCCGGGAGCGGCACCACCACCTGGCGGTCGAAGCGCCCGGGGCGAAGCAGCGCCGGGTCGAGCACGTCGGGGCGGTTGGTCGCGGCGATCACGATCACGCCCGAGGTGCCTTCGAAGCCGTCCATTTCAACAAGGAGTTGGTTCAACGTCTGCTCGCGCTCGTCGTTGCCGCCGCCCAGGCCCGCGCCGCGCTGGCGGCCGACCGCGTCGATCTCGTCGATGAACACGATGCAGGGAGCGTTCTTCTTCGCCTGCTCGAACATGTCGCGCACGCGGGCCGCGCCCACGCCGACGAACATCTCGACGAAGTCGGAGCCCGAGATGGAGAAGAACGGGACCTTCGCTTCCCCGGCGATCGCGCGGGCGAGCAGCGTCTTGCCGGTTCCGGGCGAGCCGACCATCAGCACGCCGCGCGGGATGCGCCCGCCGAGTTTCTGGAATTTCGAAGGATCGCGCAGGAACTCGACCAGCTCGGCGACTTCCTCCTTCGCCTCGTCGACTCCGGCGACGTCGGCGAAGGTGACCTGGTTCTGGTTTTCATCGAGCATGCGCGCGCGCGACTTGCCGAACGAGAACGCGCCGCCGCGCCCGCCGCCCTGCATCTGGCGCATGAAGAAGATCCACACGCCGATCAGCAGCAGCATCGGGAACCACGACACGAAGATGTTCATGAGCAGCGACGGCTCTTCCTCGGGCTTCGCCTCGACGGTGACGCCGTACTTCATGAGGTCGCCGACCATCCACGGGTCCTGGATCCCCGGCGTGAACACTGTGTAGTTCTTGCCGTCGCGCGAGATCGCCTTCACCGTGCGCCCGCTGTCGAGCTTCACCTTGGCGATGTGGCCCTGGCGCGCCTCGTCCATGAAGGTCGAGTAGTCGAGCACGTTCTGGCTCGCCTGGCGGTTGCCCACCTGCATGAACACCATGGTCAGGATGACTCCGATGACCAGCCAGACCATGATCGTGCGTATGGTGTTGTTCACGAGCGGTGCTCCCTGTAAAAGCCGTGTCGATTCAAGGGGATGATCAGGCGGACGTCCCCGCTACATGCGGGGCGGCGGGCGCCGAATTCAAGGGCGCAGGCCGCGCGCGAGGACGAATTGCTCGGCGCTCTCGCCGCGCGAGGCCCGTGGCTTACGCACCATCACCTTGTCGAATGCGCGCTTCAGCGACCTCAGGTATTCATCATACCCCGCGCCCTGGAAAACCTTCGCCAGCAAAGCGCCGTCGGATTGCAGGTGCAACAGCGCGAAATCGCGCGCCAGCTCGGCGAGCGCCAGGGCGCGCGCCTGGTCGCTCACCGCGATTCCGGTGAGGTTCGGCGCCATGTCCGAGAGCACGAGGTCGGCCTTGCGGCCGGAGAGCTCGCGCTCGATCGCCGCGAGCCCGGCCGCGGTCGAGAAATCGGCCTGCACGAAGGTGACGCCCGTAACCGGCTCCATCGCCAGGAGGTCGATCGCGATGACCCGTCCCGATGCCCCGACGCGCTTCACCGCCACCTGCGACCAGCCTCCGGGCGCCGCACCCAGGTCCACCACAACCATGCCGGGCTTGAGGAGCTTGTCGCGCTCGTCGATCTCGGTGAGCTTGTAGGCCGAACGGCTGCGGTATCCCTCGCGCTTCGAGCGCTGCACGTATGGATCGTTGACGTGCCGGCGCAGCCACTGCTTGGAGGATGGGGATTTTTTCAGTTGAGCCTAGAACCCCCGAAGCGCGCCCATATGGGCTTCATGCATGTACTGGAACACCGGAATGATCCGGTCGATCGATCCCATCTTGAGGGTCATCATCACACTCGAGGTTCCGCTCACGAGTAGCACCATGTGTCCGCCGCGGGCCTTCACCTCCTGAGCCGTGGCGATCATTTGGCCGATGGCGATCGAGGCGGCGAACTGGACGGCAGACAGGTCGACGATCACCGCCCTGATCGGCGCAGCCGCCAGCTCATGGAGCGATGGGGAGATTTCGTTTGTCCCGGGCGTGTCGAGGCGCCCCGTGATCACGATCCGGCGCAGGTCTTCGCCGATGTCTTCATGGGTGATGGTGGTGTCGGAGGTGTCGGCCATGGCGTGTTCTTTCTCTTATCACGGGACGGGAACAGAATGCACTGAGGGTCGTGGTCATTGCAAGGGGCTATTATCGGCGTGTCCGGACAACCCCTCCGCCGCATGATGCGCTTGGTGATCGACAGCCAGTTGTCGGAGATTCGCAGGGCCACCGAGCTGGTGGACGAGTTCAAGGCCCGCCATGGCCTGACGGACGAGGATGCCAACGCAATTCACGTCGTGCTCGACGAGATCCTGAGCAACACCATTCGCCACGGCCTCGCCGGCGCCCCATCGCACGCGATCGCGGTGACGCTCGAACTCTCGAAGGGCGAGATCATGGTCGAGGTCGAGGACGACGGCGTCGCCTACGATCCGACCCAGGCTCCCGCGCCGGTGCTTGCAGGAACGCTCGCCGAGCGCACGGAGGGCGGCCTCGGAATGCTGTTCGTGCGCTCGCTCACCGACAGCATCGAATACCGGCGCATCGATGGACGCAATCGCCTGGTGCTGCGCCGGCGCACCGTGCCCCCAAAGGCGTGATTGCCCGGACCCGGGCGCGCGCGCTTCGAAGTCGCCCGGCTAGAGAAACGTTGCGACGAGAACGGTGAAGTCGTCCTCGAAGTCCGGGCTCCTGGCATGCCCGCGAATGGCCCGCAGCAGCCGCTCCGGCTCGGTCATCCCCTGGACCGGAGGCTCCACGAGCAGCGGCAGGACATGGTCGAGGCCCCACTGTTCGCCGTCCTTTGCCTCGATCTCGAAGATGCCGTCGCTGAACACGTAGAGCCGGCTTCCAGGCGGCATCTCGACGCTCGCCGACTCGAATTCGAACGCCGGGGTGGCGCCGATGACGATGTTGGGCGTCTTCAGCGGGATGGCGCGTTCGCGCGCCTCGGCGACGAGATAGCTGGGATGGTGGCCCGCAGAGCAGTAGCGGAGGGTGCGCGTTTCCAGCTCATACACGCCGTACCAAAGGGTCAGGTACAACCCGCCGTGGCTCTTCATCTGGAACATGGTGTTCACGTACGCCGCGACCCTCGCGGGATCGCGCACGTCCACCCCGGGCAAAGCATCTCGCCGCAGGACATTGGTTACCGAAACCGCGTGCATCGCCGCGCCCGTTCCATGCCCGGAGACATCGAGCAGGTAGATGGCGAAGGTGTGCGCGTCGAGCTGGTGGTATCCGAATACGTCCCCGCCCAGGCGCGCAGAAGGCAGCAGGATCCATTCGGTACGGATGGGTCCCACGGTGAGCGGCGCCGGAATGAGCGAATGCACATAGCGCCGCGCGCTCTCGAGGTCGAGGTCCAGCTCCTTCGAGGCTTCGACGTCCTTGCGACTGCGAAACTCGTGCTCGAGGACGTGCCCGCCGATCTGGAGCCTTGCCCCGGCCGGCAGGAAAGTGTTGTTCGCGATGCGCTGTCCGTCGACCATCGTGCCGTTCGAGGAACCGAGATCGGTTACGAAGACATCCTGCAGCACGAGGCTCACGCGGCAATGGTTGCGCGAAATCTGCGAATCGTCGATGACCAGGTCAGCGGGCGCCACGCGCCCGATGACCACGGGTTTGCGACCCAGCTCGATGCGCAATCCCGCGTGCTCGCCCGCGACGACTGCCAGGTAATGGGCGCGCCCGTCCTCGGTCGCGGCTCCCAGGCTGGGAGCGCCCGCCCGGATGAGAACGGTGGTGGTGTCTCCCGGGCCGTCGTTACCCGGATCGTGTGCGGCCAAACGGGTCTCCCGCCGCATGACGCGGCATCAGCGAGGCATTGTAACCAACGCGGCCGATCGAAGGACGACGATTTTCTTCATCGGCGCGAGGCCGCGGCGAGCTCGCGCAGGCGCTTCCAGAGGGCTTCGTCCCTCGTGTAATAAAACACATCGAGCCCGTGCTGGTTCGTCGTATCCAGGCGTGCACCGGCGGCGACCAGGGCCTCGGCGATCGTCCGGTAGCGATCGTCGCGCGGGGGACGCTCATAGCTCCTGACCGCATACATGAGCGCCGTCCATCCCCCGGCGTCCACGAGATTCGGGTCGGCGCCCCGCGCCAGGAAGATTCTCGCGACCTCAGGGTCGTAGGCATGCATCAGCGGCGTGTAGCCGGACGTTGCGCGCGCGTTGGGATCCGCGCCTTGGTCGAGGAGCGTGCGCGCCATGTCTGCGCCCCTCACGACGTGAAGCACGGAATTGCCCTTCCCCGTGCAATTGGGGTCCGCGCGCTGGCACGACACGCGCGCGTCGATGTCGGCCTTGTAGCGCCTGAGAAGGAGGAGAACCTCGACATCGCCCGCCTCGACCGCGCGGATGATGGGCGGGTACCCGTAGAGATCGGGGCGATTCGGGTTCGCGCCCGCTTGCAGCAGCGCCTCGATCACCTCGAGGCGGCGCGCGCCAACCCAGCGGCGTTCGGGGGGCCCCACGACCTGGGCAAGGGCCGACTGCCCGCTCGCGCTCAAGGCATCCATGTTCGCGCCCGCCCTGCCGAGCGCGGCGATCACGTCGGTGTTGCCTGCAAGGCTGGCGATGACGATTGCCGGATCGCGATCGTTGATGAGCCGGTTGGGATCGAATCCACCCTTCACCGCGCTCTCGACGGCTGGCGCATCGCCGCGCGTCACCGCGCGCAGGAACGGCTCGGGATCGTCGTTTGCGCCGGGCGGTGCCGTCGCCACGCACGCCGGCTCGACCGTTCGCAGGTAGGCATCGCGCTGCTTCTTCTCGTCATCGGGGCGCAACGCCACGCCGTAGGGGCTTACCGTGAGCTCGCACATCGTCTGGCAGATTTCCAGCGCGATCTTGCGGTGCTCGGGCAGCTTCGCGATCCGGTTCGCCTCGGCGAACATCTCCCTCAGGACCGGCAGCACATTCGCCCGCTGTGCCGGCGGACCTCCGAAGCAGCTCATGTCGCGGGCGGTGAACGAGAGGTGCTTGAGTCGCGCCGCCACCGGGTCGAATTGGTCGAAACGCGCGTCAGCGCGCCTGCGCGTCACCGCGACCCGATGGTCGGGCGTGTACGTGGTCCAATAGCCGTCCTTGTAGGCGTTCAGGCTGAAGGCCTTTGGAAAGAAGCGATACGCGCCGGTCGCGTCCGCGTGGGCCACCCGAACCTCCGTGCAGTGCGCGCCACAGTGCATCCCGCCGCCGCACTCGATGCGCGTCGCGACGATCCATGCATCAGCCACTGGCGCCTTCGAGTCGGCATCCACGAGCAGCTCCGGAGCCCCCAGGGCACCGAACGACACGAACGCAGCGAGCACGGCGATGGTCGCCCTGCTCGCGAGTGCGAGGACAATCATCGACACTCCTCTATACTTCCGCGATGGCAAGTTTATCTTCATCGCGGCGCAGCGAGCTGCGCGCCGAGGCGCACAACTTGAGCCCCGTCGTGATCATCGGCGACAAGGGGCTCACCGACGAAGTCATCGCCGAGATCGACCGCTCGCTCACCGCGCACGAGCTGATCAAGGTGCGCGCGGCGGGGGGCGATCGCGAGGCGCGCGCCGAGTGGATGGAGAAGATCTGCGAGCGCCTGGGCGCCAAGGAGGTGCAGCTGATCGGGAAGGTGCTTGTGGTGTACCGCGAGAATCCCGACAAGCGGGCGAAACCGGAGCCCGCGCGGCCCGTGCCCACGCGCAAGCGCGCGCGAGCCGTAGATGTCAAACGTACTTCACGTCCACGATCTCGAACTCCTTCACCCCGCCCGGAGTCCGAACCTCGGCGACGTCGCCCTCGCTCTTCCCGATGAGCGCCTTGGCGATCGGGCTCGAATAGGAGAGCTTGCCGAGCTTGATGTCGGCTTCGTCCTCGCCGACGATCTGGTAGGTGGTGGTCTTGTCGCTCGAGGTGTCCATCAGCTCGACCGTTGAGCCGAACACCACGCGCCCGTCGTCGTCGAGCAGCTTCGGGTCGATCACCTGCGCGTTGGCGAGCTTCGCCTCGAGCTCGATGATGCGCCCCTCGATGAAGCTCTGGCGCTCGCGCGCCGCCTCGTACTCGGCGTTCTCCGTGATGTCGCCCTGCGCGCGCGCATCGGCGATGGCCGTGATCACCGACGGCCGGTCCACCGTCTTCAAGCGATGCAGCTCGACGCGCAGCTTCTCGGCGCCTGCGAGGGTGATCGGGACTTTGGTCATGGGGCGAGGCTCGCGTGGAGGGATTGGATGTCGTAGGCGCGCATTTCCTCGAGGTGCTGCATGCCGAGGCAAGCCGCCTTCGCCCCTGAAAGGGTGGTGTAGTAGGTGATGCGATTCTGCAGCGCGGTGTTGCGGATCGACCACGAGTCCTGGATCGAGCGCCGGTCTTCCTCGACCGTATTCACGATCAGCGTGACCTCGCGGTTCTTGAGCATGTCGACGATGTGCGGGCGGCCTTCCTGGACCTTGTTGATGGGCTGCACCTTGAGGCCGGCCTTCGCCAGCACCGACGCGGTGCCGCGGGTCGCCACCAGCGAGAACCCGAGCGGGCGACGTCGACCAGCCGCTCCTTGTCCTCGTTGCGCACCGAGAGGAACGCCTTGCCGCCCTTGGGCAGGCGCACGCCCGCGCCGAGCTGGCTCTTCACGAACGCCTCCGCGAAGGTATGGCCCACGCCCATCACCTCGCCCGTGGACTTCATCTCCGGGCCGAGGATCGTATCGACGCCCGGGAACTTGATGAACGGGAAGACCGCCTCCTTCACCGAGTAATACGGCGGGATCACTTCGCGCGTGGCGCCCTGGGCGGCAAGCGTCTTGCCCACCATGCAGCGCGCCGCGATCTTGGCGAGCGCCACGCCTGTCGCCTTCGAAACGTAGGGCACCGTCCGTGAGGCGCGCGGGTTCACCTCGAGCACGTAGACCTTGCCATCCTGGATCGCGAACTGCACGTTCATGAGGCCAACTACGTTGAGCGCTTTCGCCATCGCCACGGTCTGGCGGCGCATCTCGTCCTGGAGCTCGCGCGAGAGACTGTAGGGCGGCAGCGAGCATGCCGAATCGCCCGAATGCACGCCTGCCTGCTCGATGTGCTCCATGATGCCGCCGATGAGCACGTCCTTGCCGTCGCTCACCGCGTCGACGTCGACCTCGATCGCGTCGTTGAGGAACCGGTCGATGAGCACCGGGGAATCGTTGGAGACCTTGACCGCCTCGCGCATGTAGCGGCGCAGGTCGGTCTCGGCATGCACGATTTCCATCGCGCGCCCGCCGAGCACGTAAGAGGGCCGCACCACGACCGGATAGCCGATCTCCTTCGCCGCGGCGAGCGCCTCGTCCTCGGTGCGCGCGGTGCGGTTGGGCGCCTGCAGGAGCTTCAGCTCGTCGAGGAGCTTCTGGAAGCGCTCGCGGTCCTCGGCGCGGTCGATTGAGTCGGGCGAGGTGCCGATGATCGGCACGCCGGCGGCCTCGAGCGCGCGCGCGAGCTTGAGCGGCGTCTGGCCGCCGAACTGGACGATCACGCCCTCGGGCTTCTCCTTGTCGACGATCTCGAGCACGTCCTCGAGCGTGAGCGGCTCGAAGTACAGCCGGTTCGAGGTGTCGTAGTCGGTCGAGACGGTCTCGGGGTTGCAGTTGACCATGATGGTCTCGAAGCCGTCCTCGCGCAGCGCGAGCGCGGCGTGCACGCAGCAATAGTCGAATTCGATGCCCTGCCCGATGCGGTTGGGCCCGCCGCCGAGCACCATGATCTTGCGGTTCGCCGTCGGGCGCGACTCGTCCTCCTCGTCGTAGGTCGAGTACATGTACGCGGTCCCGGTCTCGAACTCCGCGGCGCACGTGTCGACGCGCTTGTACACGGGGCGGATGCCGAGCGCATGGCGCTTCTTGCGGACCTCGTGCTCCGTCGTCTTCCACAGGTAGGCGAGGCGCCGGTCGGAGAAGCCCTTGCGCTTGAGCGCGCGCAGCTCGACCTCGCCGAAGTCGGCGAGCGATTTCGTCTCGATCTCGAGCTCGGTGTCGACGAGGTCCTTGATCTGCACCAGGAACCAGGGATCGATCCTGGTGAAGCGGTGGATGTCCTCGAGCGACATCCCGACCCCGAAGGCGTCGGCCACGTACCAGAGGCGCTCGCCGCGCGGGTAAGCGAGCTCGTCGCCGATCTTCTCCATGTCGACCGACTTGAGGTTGAAGCCGTCGACGCCGACCTCGAGGCCACGCAGCGCCTTCTGCAGCGACTCCTGGAAATTGCGCCCGATCGCCATCACCTCGCCGACGCTCTTCATCTGCGTGGTGAGGCGGTCGTCGGCCTGCGGGAATTTCTCGAAGGCGAAGCGCGGCACCTTGGTCACCACGTAGTCGATCGTGGGCTCGAAGGAGGCCGGCGTCGCGCCGCCGGTGATGTCGTTCTTGAGCTCGTCCAGCGTGTAGCCCACCGCGAGCTTGGCCGCGATCTTGGCGATCGGGAAGCCCGTCGCCTTGGAGGCGAGCGCCGAGGAGCGCGACACGCGCGGGTTCATCTCGATGATCACCATGCGCCCGTCGTCCGGGTTGATCGCGAACTGCACGTTCGAGCCGCCCGTCTCGACGCCGATCTCGCGCAGGCACGCGATCGAGGCGTCGCGCATGATCTGGTATTCCTTGTCGGTGAGCGTCTGCGCCGGCGCGACGGTGATCGAGTCGCCGGTGTGCACGCCCATCGGGTCGAGGTTCTCGATCGAGCAGACGATGATGCAGTTGTCCTTCTGGTCGCGCACCACCTCCATCTCGAATTCCTTCCAGCCGATGACGGATTCCTCGATGAGGAGCTCCCTGGTCGGCGAGGCCTCGAGGCCGCGCTGGCAGATGGTGGCGAACTCCTCCTCGTTGTAGGCAATGCCCCCGCCCGTGCCGCCGAGCGTGAAGGAAGGCCGGATGATGGTCGGGAATCCGACCATCGCCTGCAGCTGCCTGGCTTCCTCGAAGGAGTGCGCCAGCGCCGAGCGCGGGCTCGCCAGGCCGATCTTCGCCATCGCGAGCTTGAACTTCTCGCGGTCCTCGGCCTTGTCGATCGCTTCCTTCTTGGCGCCGATCATCTCGACGCCGAACTTGTCGAGCACTCCTTCGCGCGCGAGGTCGAGCGCGCAATTGAGCGCCGTCTGCCCGCCCATCGTGGGCAGCAACGCGTCGGGGCGCTCCATCTCGATGATGCGCGCGACCATGGGCCACGTGATCGGCTCGATGTAGGTGACGTCCGCCATCTCCGGGTCGGTCATGATCGTCGCCGGATTGGAGTTGACGAGGATCACGCGGTAACCCTCGTCGCGCAGCGCCTTGCACGCCTGGGCGCCCGAATAGTCGAACTCGCACGCTTGCCCGATGACGATCGGGCCGGCGCCGATGATGAGGATCGACTTGATGTCGGCGCGCTTGGGCATCGGCTACTTCTTCACGCCCTCGGCCGGTGCGGCGGTCGGCGCCGCGGGCGGCATCGGCTTGGTGTCTTTGTCTGCCTCTTTCGATGCTGGCGCTGGTGCGGCCGCAGGCGCCGGCGCTACCGAACGTGGCGCCGGCGCTTGGTCCTTGCACGCGGCGAGCGCGAGCGCGGCGATCGAGATGAGGCAGGCGATCGGAATCGTCTTCATTTCCTTCCCCCCTTGGCGCGTTGCATGTTGCGGACGAAGTCGTCGAACAGGTAGGCCATCTCGTGCGGGCCGGGGCTCGCCTCGGGGTGGCCCTGGAAGCTGAATGCCGGGCGGTCGGTGAGCTCGATGCCCTGGAGCGAGCCGTCGAAGAGCGAGCGGTGGGTCGCGCGCACGTTCGCGGGTAGCGTCTTCTCGTCCACCGCGAAGCCGTGGTTCTGGCTGGTGATGTACACGCGGCCGGTGCCGAGGTCCTGGACAGGATGGTTGGCGCCGTGGTGGCCGAACTTCATCTTCATCGTCTTCGCGCCCGCGGCGAGCCCGAGCAACTGGTGCCCGAGGCAGATGCCGAACACCGGCGTTCCGGTCGCGACGATCTCGCGGATCGCGCGAATCGCGTAATCGCAGGGCTCGGGATCGCCCGGCCCGTTGGAGAGGAAGACGCCGTCGGGCTTGAGCGCGAGCGCTTCCTTCGAGCTCGCGGTGGCGGGAAGCACGGTCACCTTGCAGCCGCGCTCGGCGAGGTTGCGCAGGATGTTGTGCTTCACGCCGTAGTCGTAGGCCACCACGTGGCAGGTCGTCTCGCCGCTGGGCTTGTAGCCGCTGCCCAGCGCCCAGAGGCTCCCGCTCCAGTCATAGGCCTTCGTCGCCGTGACCTTCTTCGCCAGGTCCTGGCCCGCCATCGAGGGCGCGGCGCGCGCGGCCGCGAGGGCCGCAGCCTCGTCGATCCTGCCCGCTTGAACGCAGCCGTTCTGCGCGCCCTTGCTCCTCAGGATGCGCGTCAGGCGCCGCGTGTCGATGTCGCCGATCGCGACCAGCTTGTGGCGCACCAGGTAGGCCGAGAGATCCTCCTCGCGGCGCCAGCTCGAGGCCGCGAGCGGCAGGTCGCGGATGATGAGCCCGGCGGCGAACACGCCGCGCGACTCCGAGTCCTCGCCGTTGGCGCCGACGTTACCGATGTGGGGGTAAGTGAGGGTGACGACCTGGCCGGCGTAGGAGGGATCGGTGAGGATCTCCTGGTAGCCGGTGATCGCGGTGTTGAACACCACCTCGCCGACCGTTTGCGCCCCCGCTCCGACCGCCGAGCCTTCGAATCCAATCGAAACGCCGCGAAAGACGCTCCCGTCGGCAAGAACGAGAACGGCGGGCGGTTTCGGCGACACGTACGGCTCCAGTGCGAAAAACTGCGGGCGCAAAAAAACGGGAGAGCGCAACCTTCGAGGCTCATCCCGCTGTTACTTAGCCGAAAATTATAGCAGAAGGAGCGTGATGCGAGCGATGGATTGGAACCACGGATGAACACAGATGAACACGGATGAAGGCCCGCTCACAGAAGGCCGAGGACGTCGGCCATGGAGTAGAGGCCTGGTGGCTTGCCGGAGAGGAATTTCGCGGCGCGCATCGCGCCTTGCGCGTAGGTGGCACGGCTCGCGGCGCGGTGGGTGACCTCGAGGCGCTCGCCCGGTCCCGCGAAGAGCACCGTGTGGTCGCCGACAATGTCGCCGGCGCGCGCGACCGAAAAGCCGATCGTCCCGGCCTTGCGCTCGCCCGTGGCGCCGTGGCGCGCGAACACGCCCGCCTGGTCGAGCTTCGCTCCGCGGGCCGCGGCGGCCACCTCGCCCAGCTTGAGCGCGGTCCCCGAAGGGGCGTCGACCTTGAGCTTGTGGTGCACCTCGAAGACTTCGATGTCGAAATCGGGTCCTAGGGATCGTGCCGCCTTGGCGACCAGGTCGAGCATCACGTTCACGCCGACGCTCATGTTGGGCGCCATCACGATCGCGATCTCCTTCGCGGCCGCATGGATTTCGTCCAGGCCCGCCGGGGCGAACCCGGTCGTGCCGATCACTATCGCGCGCCGCGCCGCGCGACAGGCGCGCAAATGCGCGAGCGTGCCTTCGGGGCGGGTGAAGTCGACGAGGGCGTCGGCGGCCTTGAGCGCCGCCGCCGGATCGGTGCCGATCGCGATGCCGCGCGCGGCCGGCGCGAGGTCGCCCGCGTCGCGGCCGACCCAGGGGCTGCCCGCGGCCTCGAGCGCCGCGGCGAGCGCGACGCCATCGGTCGCCGTCGCCGCCTCGAGCAGCGCCCGGCCCATGCGCCCGCCGGCTCCCGCGATCGCGATGCGGACCACGCTCATTTCGTGGTCGGCGGCGCGGACGCGGCGGGTGGCTGCGCCGTGGGCGTCGCGGGGGCAACCGGCGCGCTCGATGGCGACGACGCCGGGCGCACGTCGCCCATCACCGCAACCAGCTTGTCGTCGTCGAAGAATACCGACAGCCGCGTGCGGTCCTCCGCCTTGCCGCCCTTCACGTTGCTGAAGTAGTAGTCCCAGCGGTTGGAGTGGAACACGTCGGTCAGTAGCGGCGTGCCGAGGAGCTGCTTCACCTCGGCCTTCGTCATGCCCTTCTTCAACTTGGCGACGACGTCCTGGGTCACGTAGTTGCCCTGTTGGACGTCGATCTTGTAGACGATGCCGCAGGCGGGAAGCGCGAGCGCGAGGGCGAGGAAGGCGAGGAGGCGCATGGAATGCCGGGAAGAATCTGACCGGGGATTATAATTCACGCGATGAGCGATCCCCGCGAACTCAAGGAGACGGGCCTCAAGGCGACGGTCCCGCGCCTCAAGGTGCTCGACCTTTTCCAGCACAGCCCCCGGCGCCACCTCACCGCCGAAGATGTCTATCGCAAGCTCCTCGAGGAGCACTCGGACATCGGGCTGGCGACCGTCTATCGCGTGCTCACGCAGTTCGAGCAGGCCGGGCTGCTGGTGCGCCACCATTTCGAGAGCGGCAAGGCGGTCTACGAGCTGAACGAAGGCGGACACCACGACCACCTCGTGTGCCTGCAGTGCGGGCGGGTCGAGGAGTTCTACGACTCCGAGATCGAGAAACGCCAGGAGAGGGTGGCGCGCGAGCGCGGGTTCGCGATCCACGACCACCAACTCTATCTGTACGCCGATTGCACCAAGGCGCACTGCCCGCATCGCAGCAAGGACTAGCGGCGCGATGAACCTTCGCGCTCCGCTCGCCGCAATCGCGCTCGCCCTCGCCGCCCTGGCCGCGCCGGCGAACGCGCAGCGCGCCGACCCGGCCGCGATCGCCCAGGTCGCCGAATCGCAGCTTCCGCGCGAGGCGCGCGAGACGATCGCGCTCATCCGCAAGGGAGGCCCGTTCCCCTACGCGCGCGACGGGATCACGTTCGGCAACCGCGAGGGGCGCCTGCCGCCCAGGCAGCGCGCCTACTACCGCGAATACACCGTGAAGACGCCCGGCGAGCGCACCCGCGGCCCGCGGCGCATCATCTGGGGTGCGGGCGGCGAGTTCTACTACACCGGCGACCACTACAATCATTTCGTCCGCGTCAAGGACTGAGGAATCCGAATGGCGCTCGAGGCAATCGAATCCCTGCTGGAAGCCAACCGCGGCGGCGTTTGGTTCCTGCCCGAGCGCCTCGAACCCAAGGCGGTGCAGGCGCGCGCGAAAGGCGCCGGCTTCGCCTTCTTCCACGTCGATGGCAAGAACATCACGCGCAAGGAACAGCTGATGAATCACGCCGCGACCGTTTTCCGCTTCCCCAAGCACTTCGGCAACAACTGGGACGCGCTCGAGGAGTGCCTCACCGACCTGGAATGGATCGACGCCGACGGCTACGTCATCTATTACGACCACATCGACGGCCTGCTCGCCGAGCACCCGGACCAGTTCGAGACGCTGGTCGAGATCCTGCGGGATTCGGTGAAGCAGTGGAAGGAAGATGGCGAAGCGATGGTGGTGCTGCTCTCGGGAAGCGGCAAGCCCCCGAAAGGTGTCTCCAGGTTGAAGTTGACGGGCAACGAGTAGCTGGAGTCAGCGGGAAGCGCGCTGGACCGGACGACAAGTCGCCGGTCAGCTTCTCGAGCAGTTATTCCGAGCTGGCTATGAGCGAAGCGTTGCCGCCGGCAGCGGCTGTATTGACGGTGAAGGCGCGCTCGTTGGCGAAGCGGAAGAGATAGTGCGGGCCGCCGGCCTTGGGGCCGGTTCCGGAGAGCCCCTCGCCGCCGAAAGGCTGCACGCCCACGGTCGCGCCGATCATGTTGCGGTTCACGTAGAGGTTGCCGACCCGGGCGCGCTCGCGCACCCGCTCGATCGTCTCCTCGATTCGGCTGTGCACGCCCATGGTGAGGCCGTAGCCCTTCGCATTGACCGCGTCGACGGTGCGCGCGAGGTCGGCGGATGCGAAGCGAACGACGTGCAGGATCGGGCCGAACACTTCGCGGTCGATCGCGGCGAGGCTCGCGATCTCGTAGGCGCGGGGGGCGAAGAAGGTGCCGCCCGCAACCGCGGGCATGCGCGCCTTGCACAACAGGCGAGCCTCGCGGTCCATCTTCGCCGCGTGCGCCTCGAGCATCGCCAGCGCCTCGGCGTCGATCACGGGTCCGACGTCGGTGTCGAGGCGCGCGGGGTCACCCAGCCGCAACTCGGCGGTCGCACCCGCGAGCAGCTCGATGACGCGATCGGCGATCTCCTCCTGCAGGCACAGCACGCGCAGCGCCGAGCAGCGCTGGCCGGCGCTGTTGAAGGCCGAGGCGATCACGTCGGCGACTACTTGTTCGGGAAGCGCGCTCGAATCGACGAACATGGCGTTCAATCCGCCGGTCTCGGCGATGAGCGGCACCAGGGGGCCGTCGCGCGCGGCGAGCGCGCGGTTGATCGCTTGCGCGGTCTGCGTGGATCCGGTGAAGGCGACCCCGGCGGTGCGCGCATCCGACACCAGCGCCGCGCCGACGCTCTCGCCGGGACCGGGCACGAAGCCGAGCGCCGCCGTAGGCACGCCCGCCTCGTGGAGCAGGCGCACGACACGTTGCGCGACCAGCGGTGTCTGTTCCGCGGGTTTCGCCACCACGGCGTTGCCGGCGGCGAATGCCGCGGCGACCTGGCCGGTGAAGATCGCGAGCGGGAAATTCCACGGGCTGATGCACACGAACGGCCCGCGTCCGACCAGCTGCAGCCGGTTCGACTCGCCCGTAGGGCCGGTCAGCGCGTCGGGCTCGGCGAAGTGGCGGCGCGCGAGCATCGCGTAATAGCGGCAGAAGTCGGCCGCTTCGCGCACCTCGCCCAGAGCGTCGGGAAGCGTCTTGCCCGCTTCCCGCGCGAGCAGCGCAAGCAACTCGGCGCGCTTCGCCTCGATCAGCGCGGCGGCGCGCTCGAGGATTGCGGCGCGCTCGCCGGCCGGCGGAATGCGTGCGCGCGAAGCCGCTTCGAGCGCCGCTCGCGCCGCCGCGGCGTCGCCTTCGACCACCTCGCCAATCGCCGCACCGCTCGAAGGATCGCGAATCGGCCGCCGCGCGCCCTCGAGCGAACGGCCGTCGACCAGCGGCGACGCGACGTGCGCGGTCGCGGCGAGGAGCGGCTCGAGCTCGGCGGCGAGCGGCAGCCACACGGACTCGTCGGCGAACACGAAGCCGCCGGAATTGGCGCGATCGGGATAGAGCGCGAGGGGCAGCGCGATCTTCGGATTCGCGGCCGGGCCCTGCGCCGCCGCGATCGCCACGGGATCGGCGACGACCTGCTCGATCGCAATCGCCTCATCGGCGATGCGGTTCACGAACGAGGTGTTGGCGCCGTTCTCGAGCAGCCTTCGCACCAGATAGGGCAGGAGGTCCTCGTGGCTGCCCACGGGAGCGTAGACACGGCACGCGTGTCCCTGCGCCACGACCTGCCCGTAGAGGTCTTCGCCCATGCCGTGCAGTCGCTGGAATTCGAAGGCCTGTCCCGGCGCGACGCGCTCGAGGACGCTCGCTAGGGTGTGCGCGTTATGGGTGGCGAACTGGCCGTAGAACGCGTCCGGGGCCGCGATGATCTTCGCCGCGCAGGCGAGGTACGACACGTCCGTGTTCGCCTTGCGGGTGTAGACCGGGTATCCCGAGAGTCCCTGCATCTGGGCGCGCTTCACCTCGGTGTCCCAGTAGGCGCCCTTTACCAGGCGCGTCATGATGCGCCGCCGGTGGCGGCGCGACAGGTCGGCGAGCCAGTCGATCACGAAAGGCGCGCGCTTGAGGTACGCCTGCACCGCGAGCCCGAGTCCTTCCCAGCCGCGCAGCCCCTCGGATTCGAACAGGCGCTCGAACACTTCGAGTGATAGCCCGAGCCGGTCGGCCTCCTCGGCATCGAGCGTGACGCCGACATCGCCCGCGCGGGCGCGCTCCACGAGCGCGCGCACGCGCGGCACCAGCTCGGCGAGCACGCGCTCGCGCTGCGCGTACTCGTAGCGCGGGTGCAACGCCGAGAGCTTGATCGAGATGCCGGGATTGCCGAACACCCTGGGATGCCCTCCCGCATTGGCCCGGGTTGCGCTCGCGTGCGCGGCGATCGCGTCGATCGCGCTCGCGTAGGCGGCGAAATAGCGCTCGGCATCGGCGCCGGTGAAGGCGGCCTCGCCGAGCATGTCGTAGGAATGCCGGTAGGCCGCGTGTTCCGATTGGCGGCTGCGCTCGAGGGCGTCGTCGATGGTGCGGCCCATGACGAACTGCTCGGCCATGAGTTTCATCCCTTGACGCAACGCCATGCGAACGACCGGCTCGCCGGCGCGTGCCGCGAGGCGCGCGAGCCACGTGCCCGCGTTCTCGGCGCTCTCGGAATCGAGGCTCACGAGGCGCCCGGTGAGCATCATTCCCCACGTGCCGGCGTTCACCAGCAGCGAGCGATTGCGCCCGACATGGCGCTCCCAGTCGCCCTGGGAGAGCTTGTCGCGAATCAGCTTGTCGGCGGTGGCGGCGTCGGGAATGCGCAGCAGCGCTTCGGCCACGCACATGAGCAGCACGCCCTCCTGCGACGACAGGTCGTACTCGCGCAGGAAGGACTGCATGCCGGCGTTGGCGACCTGGCTCGCGCGCACCTTTTCGACCAGCGCGCGGGCGCGAGCGAGCACGCGCGCCGAGGCGGCGGGGTCGAGCCGCGCCAGCGCCAACAATTCGCGCAGCGCCTCGTCCTCGTCGCGCAGGTAGTTCGCGCGCAGTTTCGCTTGCAGGGGGGAGACGGCCTGGTCCATGGTGCGGGAAGGCCGATTCTAAACCCGCGCGGCAATCAGGCGGGCGGGGACGCGCCCTCTTTGCCCGCCGCGGCCTGCCTTTCGCCGATCTGGCGGCGCACGTCTTCCATGTCGAGCGCCTTGGTCTTCTCGATCACCTGCTCGAAAGCGCCCTGCGGCAGCGCGCCCGGCTGGGCGAACACGACGATCTGGTCGCGAAACACCATCAGCGTGGGAATCGAGCGGATCTGGAAATGCGCCGCGATCTCCTGTTCCTCGTCGGTGTTCACCTTGGCGAACACCACGTCGGGATGCTGCTCCGCGACGCGCTCGTAGATCGGCGCGAAACCGCGGCACGGACCACACCACGGCGCCCAGTAATCGATGATCACCGTCGCGTTCGACGTGATGGTGGACTCGAAGTTTTCCTTGGTCAGCTCGACGACGGCCATCGTGGCTCCAGTGTCATTGCATTCACGCGATTATCGATGAAGACGCGCCCGCGCGTGAAAGGTTCCGGGCGTGCATTCGTCGCTTCGAAAGCCTGATCCTTACCCGCGCGCGCGCCACGGTCACGGCCGCTCCTCGGGACGCAACGCGAGGTCGAGGCGCTCGGCGCGGCGGATCACCCGCAATACGGTCTCGCGAATCGCCTCGTGTCCCGTGAGCAGCCGATGCAGGTCATCGACGCCGCGCACCGGTTCCTGGCCGAGCCCGACGATGAGGTCGCCTTCGCGCAACCCCGCCCGCTCGGCCGGCCCGCCGCGCTCGACCTGGATCGCGCGCACGCCGCTCTCGCCCTCGAGCCCGAAGTGGCGCACGTAGCGTCGCGCGATCGGCACGTTCTCGCCCGCCACGCCGATGCGCGCGCGGCGCACGCGGCCTTCGGTGATGAGCCACCCGGCAATGAGGCGCGCGGTGTTGGCCCCGATCGCGAAGCAGATTCCCTGCGCCGGAAGGATCACCGCCGTATTCACGCCGATCACCTCGCCTTGCGAGCTCACCAGGGGCCCGCCCGAGTTGCCGGGATTGAGCGCCGCATCGGTCTGCAACACGTCGTCGATGAGGCGCCCGGCCTGCGAGCGCATCGAGCGACCCAGCGCGCTCACGATTCCCGAGGTCACCGTGTGCTGGAAGCCGTACGGGCTGCCGATCGCGATGGCGACCTGGCCGACCTCGACGCGGCGCGAATCGCCGAGCGCGCACCAATCGTCCACGGGTGCGGCCAGGCGGATGACCGCGAGGTCGGTGTCGGGATCGTCGCCCACCAGCTCGGCGCCGCTCTCGAGCCCGTCGGGCAGGCTCACCTGGAGCGAGCGTGCCTTGCCCGCGACGTGGCTGTTGGTGAGCACGTAGCCGTCGGGCGTGATGACGAAGCCCGAACCCGCGCCCGGACGCGACCCCTCGCGCGTGACGGCAATGTGGACCACCGCCGGCCGGATCTTGCGCACGGCGCGCGTCACCGCCCGCGAGTAGGCATCGTGCAAGTCCGCGTCGCCCGCGGCGGGAGAATCTCCCGCGGGCTCCGTCGGACCGAGGTCGGGATCGAGGACCGGAAGGATGAAGGGCTGACTGAGGTTGCTCATGGATGCGAGATGGGGGGCCTTCCCCCCCACCTCAACCCCTCCCTAGTCCTGGGCGAGGGTGCCCATGCGCCCGGTGCGGAAGGCGATCTCGGCCGCGCGCACCTGCTCGACGCTGTTCATCACGAACGGGCCGTGGAACACCAGCGGGCCTTCCGCGGGTGCGCCGCCGAGGACCATCGCCTCGAGCTTGCCATCGCCGGAATTGGCGAAGCTCAACACCTCGCCCTCGTCGCCCCAGACCACCAGGCGGCCAACGCCGGCGAGCGCATCGCCGAAACGGCCCTGGCCCTCGATCACATAGGCGCCCGCCTCGATGCCCGGCGCGATCGGCGCCTCGAAGGTCGCGCCCGGCTCGAGCGTGACGTGCCACAGGAAGAGCGGCATGAGTGTCTTCGCGGGTCCGCGCGCGCCGCCGAATTCGCCCGCGACGACGCGCACGGTGACACCGGGGTGCGTGGCGGTGGGAATCGTCGCGGCGTCGAGGTTCTGGTAGCCCGGATCCGTGAGCTTCAGCGCGCGCGGCAGCGACGTCCACAGCTGGATGCCGTGCAGCGTGTGTTCCTCCTCGCTCCTGGGCACCGGGTGCTCGGCGTGCACGATGCCCCGGCCCGCCGTCATCCACTGCGCGCCACCCTTCGCCACGATGCCGACGTGGCCGGCGGAATCGCGATGCTGCTGGCGCCCCGAGAGGATGTAGGTGACCGTCTCGATGCCGGCGTGCGGATGCGCGCCCACGCCGTCCTCGCCCGGCTTCACCCGGAATGGGCCGAAGTGGTCGAGGAAGACCCACGGGCCGACGGAATGGCGCTCGCGAAACGGCAGCGCGCGGCGCACGGTGAACGTTCCCACCGGCGCGACTTGCGAGGCGGCGACGTGGGCCACCGCGCGCGCGGCGCGAAGCTCGACTGCGCTCACGACTTGTCCAGGCTGTAGCGGCCCGCGCCGAAGGCGAACACCACCAGCAGGCCGCCCGTGATCGCGACGTTCTTCATGAAGTTGATCTGCTGCGCCATCTTCTGCGCGGCCTCGACGGCCCAGAAGTTATGGAAGATCAGCGCCGCGAGGATCGTGAAGCCCGCGAGGGCGAGCGCCGCCCAGCGCGCCTTGTAGCCGATCGCAAGCAGGATGCCGCCTCCGAGCTCGGTGAGGATCGTGAGCGGCAGCAGCACGCCCACCATCGGCAGGCCCTTCGACGCCATGTACGCGGCGGTGCCGTCGTAGCCGGTGATCTTGCCGAAGCCGGACATGATGAAGAGGATCGCGAGCAGGATGCGGCCAACGAGCGCGGCGCTGTTCTGGATGTTCGGATTGTTCATGGCTGGCTCCTTAAAGTGGGTCAGACGAGATCGAAAACGAGTATTTCGGCGTCGCGGGCCTTTTCGAGGCGAATGCCGTTGTCCGGGCCCCATACCTTCATGGCGTCGCCCGCGCCGAGCGGCTGCCCGTTCACCTGCGCCTCGCCGCGGACCATGTGCACATAGATGCGCCGGCCGGGCTTCGGTTCGAAATCGACCGACTCGGCGCCATCCACGAGTGCCGCGTAGAGGCTCGCATCCTGGTGGATGCGCACCGACCCCTCGCGCCCGTCGCCGGAGGCGACCAGGCGAAGGCGCCCGCGCTTGGAGGCGGTGTCGAAATGCTTCTCCTCGTAGCTCGGCTCGATGCCGCGCTCCGCAGGCTCGATCCAGATCTGGAGGAAATGCACCAGGTCGCGGTCGGAAGCATTGAATTCGCTGTGGTGGACGCCGGTGCCCGCGCTCATGCGCTGGACGTCCCCGGGACGGATCACCGAGCCGTTGCCCATCGAATCCTTGTGCGCGAGGCCGCCTTCGAGGACGTAGCTGATGATCTCCATGTCGCGGTGGCCATGCGTCCCGAAGCCCTTGCCGGGCTGCACACGGTCCTCGTTGATCACCCTCAGCGGGCCGAACCCCATCTGGCTCGGGTCGTGGTAGTCAGCGAAGGAAAACGTATGGAAGGACTTGAGCCATCCATGGTCCGCCAAGCCCCGCTCATCGCTGCGCCTTACCTCGTTCATCTTGCCTCCAAGTCGAGCATATCCGCTGAATGATGAAGCGTATGATGTAGCTGGCTTTTATATATTCATAGCGGAATATTTCGATCCAATCATTCGAATTACCTGAACGATGAGCCTTTCCCTCGAGTCCCTGCAAGTACTTGATGCGATTGATAGAAAGGGTTCCTTTGCAGGGGCCGCTGAAGACCTGCATCGAGTGCCGTCAGCGATCACTTACTCCATACGCCAGCTCGAAGAAGGATTGGGCATCGAGCTCTTCGACCGCAGCGGACACCGGGCAGTGCTCACCGCGGCCGGCCGCGAGTTGCTCGCCGAAGGACGGCGATTGCTGCGGGCGGCAGCCGACCTCGAATGTCGCGTCCAGCAGGTCGCGAAGGGCTGGGAGTCGGAGTTGCGCATCGCCGTCGACACCATCGTAAGCCTCGATCGCCTGTACGGAATGACGGGCGAGTTCTACGAACAACGCACGGGAACACGCCTGCGCTTTTCGCACGAGGTGCTCGGCGGCACGTGGGACGCGCTCGCCTCGGGGCGCGCCGATCTTGCGATCGGCGCCGCGGGTGAGGCGCCGGCGGGACGAACGTATTCCACCCGTCCGCTGGGGCGCATGCAGATGCTGTTCGTCGCGGCGCCCTTCCATCCCCTATGCAGCGAGCCGCAACCCCTGGTCGAGGCCGCGATCCAGAGGCACCGGGCGGTGAGCGTGGCAGATTCGTCGCGCCTGCTGCCGCCGCGCACCGTGGGGCTCATCTCAGGCCAGGACGTTCTCACCGTGCCCACGCTCGAAGCGAAGGCCGCGGCGCACGTCGCCGGGCTGGGCGTGGGCTTCCTGCCGCGCTGGATCGCCGAGCGCGAAGAGCACGCGGGGCGGCTTCGCATTCTCGAAGTCGAGGGGACGCGAGCGCCGATCGAGATCGTGACCGCGTGGCGCCCCGGATCGGAGGGCAACGCGCTCAGGTGGTTCGCGGCGCGCCTCGAAGACCCGCTGGTCGCCGCCGAGCTGCTGTCATGAAGTATCGCGGGCGCTTCGCCCCCTCGCCCACCGGCCCGCTGCACTTCGGCTCGCTCGTCGCCGCGCTCGCGAGCTGGCTCGATGCGCGCGCGCAAGGCGGCCAATGGCTGTTGCGAATCGAAGATGTCGACGCGCCGCGCACGGTGCCGGGCGCCGCAGAGGACATCGTGCGCACGCTCGAGTCGCTTGGCCTTCACTGGGACGGCGAGATCTCGTGGCAGGGCCGCAACCGCGAGCGTTACGAGGCGGCGCTCGAGCGGTTGCGAAGCCTGGGTCTCGTGTACCGATGCCGTTGTTCTCGCAAGGAGGTCGCCGATTCGGGATTGCGCGGAATCGAAGGGGCGATCTATCCGGGTACCTGCCGCACCCTCGGGCTGGGCGCGGAGATCGCGGGAGCCGACCGCTTCGTCGCCTCCGGGCAAGGCGTGCGCTTCGCGGACCGTGTCCAGGGCACGATCGAGCAGGACGCCGCGACCGCGGTGGGCGACTTCGTGCTCAAACGGCGCGACGGGCTGCATGCATACCAACTCGCCGTCGTCGTGGACGACGCCCACGACCAGGTGACCGACGTGGTACGCGGAGCGGACCTCCTTCTCTCCACGCCGCGCCAGATCCTGCTGCAGCGCGCGCTCGGCTTGCCCACCCCACGTTATTTCCATGTCCCGATCGCGACCAATGCGCAAGGCGAGAAGCTCTCGAAGCAGACGCGAGCGGCTCCCGTCGATGCCACTCACCCCGAGGTAGCGCTTCGCGAGGCGCTCGAATTCCTCGGCCAGCCAAAGCCGGAAACGGGCGGGTACAGGGAAATCCTCGCGCAGGCCGTGCGCCGCTGGGATCCGGCCCGGGTGCCGCGAGGCATTGCCCGACCCGTCGGAAAGGACGAAGCCGGCGCTGACCGGGGCGTATAATTCGTAACCTTTACTTGTTATTTTGCGGCTTCACGAATCCGGCAAGGCCGGCCCCGGCATCCAACGGGGCATGAGCGCGGTTCCCGACCGGGACAGCGCGCCGCCGCAGGATAATCCGACCATGTTCCTTCGCAAAAAAAATCCCGACGCTCCCTCGCTTCCTGGCGAAGCTCGTCCACGGCCGTATTTCAAGCCCGCCCTCATCGCCCTGGGCCTTGTCATCGTCGTGGCGGGGGCCTTCATCGGCCTGCGCTCGAGCAATGGCGACGGCGGACAGAAGGACGCGAAGAAGGGCGAGGACAAGGTCGTCCTCGAGTTCACGCCCGCCGACGTGGCGGTGGTCGAGTATCGCGAGCTGGTGCGTTCGATCGCGTTCTCGGGCTCGATGTCCCCGCTGGTGCAGACCACGGTGAAATCCAGGGTCTCGGGGGACATGAATCGAGTGCTGGTGCGCGAGGGCGAGCCCGTCACCCAGGGACAGCTCATGGCGCAGATCGACACCATCGACTTGCAGTCCAAGCTCGACGCCCAGGCCGCGTCCCTCGAGGAGAGCAAGGCGAAGCTCATGATCGCGCAGAAGAACCGCGAGAACAGCCAGCAGCTGCTGCGCCAGAAGTTCATCTCGCAAAACGCCTTCGACACGACCGACAGCACGTTCGAGGCGAGTGCCGCCTCGGTGAGGTCGGCGGAGGCGCAGGTGCGCGTGGCGCGCAAGGCGCTCGACGACGCGACCGTGCGCGCGCCCTTCTCCGGCGTGGTCGCGCGCAAGCTCGCCAATGGCGGCGAGAAAGTCGGCATCGACAGCCCGCTCTTCGAGCTGGTCGACCTCACGCACATGGAGATCCAGGCGCCGGCGCCCGCGTCCGAGATTCCCTCGGTCCGCGTCGGCCAGCCGGTGAAATTCCGCGTCGACGGCTTCGGCGAGCGCACCTTCACGGGCCGCGTCGAGCGCATCAATCCCACCGCCGATCCGGGTTCGCGGGCGATCATGCTTTACATCTCGGTCGCGAACCAGGACGGGGCGCTGCGCGGCGGCATGTTCGCCAAGGGCTCGATCGAGCTCGACAAGTCCGCCAAGTCGACAGTGGTGCCCGCCTCCGCGGTGCGCGACGAGGCCGGGCAGACCTATGTCTTCGCCATCGAGGGCGGCAAGGTCACCAAGCGCGCCGTGAAGATCGGATTCGCCGAGCCCACCGCGGGACTCGTCGAGGTGAAGAGCGGGGTCGAACAGGGGCTCTCCGTCGTGAGCGCCCGCGTCACCGGCCTCAAGGTGGGCACCCCCGCGATCATGAAGGCTCCGGCGCAACCGCCGAAAGCCGGCTAAGGAGCACCAGCCATGTGGATCACCCGCACCAGCATCAACCAGCCGGTGTTCGCCACCATGATGATGATGGCGCTCCTCGTCCTCGGGCTCTTCTCGTACAACCGCCTGCGCCTCGAGCGCATGCCCGACATCGTCTTCCCGGCGATCTTCATCCAGGTCCAATACCCGGGCGCCTCCCCCGAGGCGGTCGAGAACGACATCACCAAGCCGGTCGAGCTGGTGGTCAACACCGTCAACGGCGTGCGCCTCATCCGCTCCAACTCGTGGGAAGGCCGCAGCGAGACCTACCTCGAGCTGCGCCTCGACACCAACACGGAGCGCGCGGTGCAGGATGTGCGCGACAAGATCGCGCAGATCCGCCCGACCTTCCCGCGCGAGGTGAAGGACCCGCTGGTGCTGCGCGGCGACTTCGACAACGCGCAGCCCGTGGTGCAGCTCGCCGTCACCTCGGCCACGAGGACCATGCGCGAGCTCTCGACGATGACCGACCAGATCATCGTCAAGCGCTTCCAGAACGTGAACGGCGTCGGCCGCGTCGACGTCTCCGGCAGCGTCGCGCGCCAGGTCAGCGTCCAGCTCAAGCCCGCGCAGATGCTTTCGCAGGGCGTCGGCGTCGACGAGGTGGTGCGCGCGATCCAGGCGTCCAACATGGACATTCCCGCGGGCCGCATCGAGCAGGGCCCGAGCGAGCAGCTGGTGCGCATCGAGGGCAAGATCAAGGACCCGGAGGGCTTCGGGCGCATCATCGTGGCGCGCCGCGCCAAGGGGTTGGTGTTCCTCAACCAGGTGGCCGACATCATCGACGGCGAGCGCGAGCAGGACTCGATCTCGCGCATCAACGGCAAGCCGGGCCTGTCGATCAACGTGCTCAAGGTGCAGGACGCCAACATCGTCGAAGTCGGCAACGGCGTCAAGGCGGCGGCGGTGGAGCTGAAGAAGACCCTGCCCGCGGACGTCGAGCTGAAGGTCGTCTACGCCGACGTCGACTGGATCGAGAACGCGCTGAACGGCGTGAAGATCACGATCATCGAGGGCGCGCTGCTCACGGTCTTCATCGTGTTCCTGTTCCTTCACTCCTGGCGCAGCACCATCATCACCGGCCTCACGCTGCCGATCTCGGTGATAGCGACCTTCGTCGCGGTGTACATGTTCGGCTTCACGCTCAACTTCCTCACGCTGATGGCGTTGTCGCTTTGCATCGGCCTGCTGATCGACGACGCGATCGTGGTGCGCGAGAACATCGTGCGCCACCTCGGCATGGGCAAGGACCACCACACGGCGGCCCGCGAGGGCACCGACGAGATCGGGCTCGCCGTGATGGCGACCACGTTCGCGATCGTGGCGGTGTTCGTGCCGATCGCGTTCATGAACGGCATCATCGGCAAGTTCTTCTACCAGTTCGGCATCACCGTCGCTGTGGCGGTGCTGGTGTCGCTCTTCGTGAGCTTCACGCTCGACCCGATGCTCTCCTCGATCTGGAAGGATCCCCCCGAGGGACGCTTCGGGCGCTTCAAGTGGATGGAGCGGATGATGGGCCGCATCGAGCAGGCCATCGAGTGGGCCCACGGGCGCTACGGCGTGATCCTGGAATGGGCGCTCCTCAACCGCAAGAAAGTGCTCGCGGTCGCGCTCCTCATCTTCATCGGCAGCTTCTTCCTGCTGCCGCTGGTGGGCACCGAGTTCGTGCCCGAGACCGACGACGGGCGCACATCCTTCCGCCTCACGACGCCGGTGGGCTCGAGCCTCGCCTACACCGACGCCAAGGCGCGCCAGGTCGAGGAGCTGGTGAAGCAGTACAAGGAAGTCGACACCATGACCGCCGACGTCGGCACGTGGGACGGGCGCAACGTGGCGCGCGTCAACGTACGGCTCGTCGACCGCCAGAAGCGCCCGCACATGAAGCAGAAGGACTTCGAGAAGAAGATTCGCGACCAGATTCGCGTCATCCCGGGCGTCGAGCTCGCGGTCGGCTGGAACCGGCCGATCTGGATCAACCTCCTCGGGCCTTCGCCGGAAGGGCTTGCCGACCTCACCACCGACATCCTCGCCCAGATGGCGAAGATCAAGGGCATCACCGACCTCGAGTCGAGCCTGAAGGCGCAAAGCCCGGCGATCACCATGAAGGTGAACAACGAGCTCGCGAGCGACCTCGGGCTCACGGTGCAGCAGATCGGATCTGCGGTGCGGCCGTTCGTCGCCGGCGACGTGATCAGCCACTGGCTCGCGCCCGATGGGCAGAACTACGACGTGAACGTGCAGCTGCCGCGCTCGGAGCGTCGCCTCGCCTCCGACCTGGGCGACCTCTACCTGGTGAGCAGCAGGACGACCGCCGACGGGCAGCCGATGCTGGTGCCGCTGCGCCAGGTCGTGGAGTTCAAGAATTCCACCAGTCCGCAGATCATCAAGCGCCAGGAGCTGCAACGGCGCGTGGGCCTCTACGCGAACGTCGAGGGCCGGCCCACGGGCGACGTCGGCAAGGAGGTGCAGGCGCTGCTCAAGACCATCCAGCTGCCGCCGGGCTACCGCTTCGACATCGCCGGCGACCAGCAGCAGATGGCGGAGTCATTCTCGGCGGCGGTGGCTGCACTCGGCATGGCGGTGATCTTCATCTACCTGATCCTCGCCTCGCAGTTCGGCAGCTTCCTGCAGCCGCTCGCGATCATGGCCTCGCTGCCGTTCACCCTGATCGGCGTTTTCCTCGCGCTGCTGATCACCGGCAGCACGCTAAACCTCTTCTCGATCATCGGCATCATCATGCTGATGGGGCTGGTGACGAAGAACGCGATCCTGCTCGTGGACTTCACCAACCAGGGGCTGCGCGAGGGCAAGAACCGCCACGACGCCATCCTCGACGCGGGCCAGGTGCGGCTGCGGCCGATCCTCATGACGACGTTGGCGATGATCTTCGGCATGCTGCCGATGGCGATCGGCCTATCCGACGGCGGCGAGCAGAATGCGCCGATGGGGCGCGCGGTGATCGGGGGGATCATCACCTCGACCATGCTCACGCTGGTCGTAGTGCCGGTCCTCTACACCTACCTCGACACTTGGGGCCGCAAAGTCTCGGCGTGGTTCACACGGCCGCACAAGGCGAAGCCCACCCCGCCCGTCGCCGAGCCGGTGCCGACGCAGAACGACTGAGGACCGCGTCGACGCGAGAAAGGGCGGCTTCGGCCGCCCTTTTCTTTTCCCGCCTAGCTTCGCTGCTCGCGCTGCGAGAAGCGCGGGATGCGCAGGATCGCCAACGCGAGGCGGCGGCCGAGCTTGAGGAACGGGTAGAGCACGCGGGAGACGAGGGCCGAGCGGCTGAGTGCGGCGACGACGGCGATCCACCAGTTGCGCGGCGTGCGCGAGAGGTGCGAGAGCTGGTGCACGGCGGCGTCGCCGCGGTGGTAGGCGCCGTCGACGATCACCACCATGCCGTCCTCGAGGTCGATCGGATCGATCTCGTAGCGCGCGAGCGCTCCCGCATCGGTGCGCGCGTCGACGAGCTCGACCGTTTCCGCCGCGGCCCTGAGCTCCTGGTAGCGCACGTAATCGGAGCAGAACGGGCAGCCGCCGTCGTAGACGACGACCACCTTGCCGAAGTGCCTGGACGGCGCGCGGGGAGCGAGCCAGCCGGCGACGGTGCGCCAGACCGATTCGCCGAAGGCGGCGGCGTTGAGCACGATCATGATCCCCGAGAACAACCACAGGCCGAGGAAGATCGCGATGCCCAGGTGCAGGAGCTCGGCGGCGATGACGATGGCGACGCGATATCGTGTCCACACCAGCAATGGGAAAACGAGCTGCACCGCGATGGCGCCAATCGCGGCGGCCTGGACGAGCAGCGGCCACTGCAGGAGCGGCGCAGGATCGAACTGGCGGAACTGCGGCAACGAGAGCGCCCTCCAGACCGCGTCGCCCGTCCACCACTGCTCGCCGACCGCCTTCGAGAAGCCGGCGGCGCCGTAGATGATGCACAGGTGCAGGCGCAGTACCAGCACCGATAGCGAGGCATCCTCGCCGGGTGGCGTGCTCACGCGGCGCCGCGAGGCGTCGAACGACCACTCGCGCCCGACCGGCATCACCACGCAGTAAAAGAGCGCGATCACCAGCATCTTGCCCAGCCCGTACGTGTAGGCGACCCCGGTGCCGATGAGGACCAGGTGGGTGAGCCACGCCACGACCGCGGAAGGGCGAGTCGCGAATCCGAGCAGCAGGGCCAGAGCGGCGATGAGGTGCACCGCGACCACGAGCCCGGTCGCCACCTGCGAGCTGATCCCGAGCGGCGCCAGCACGGCGACGATGCCCGACAGGCGCGGCATCAGCGCGTCGATGAAGGATTCGCCGAGCTCCCAGGGCACGAGGCCCTGGTCGTAGAGCAGCACGTCGCGATAACCCCAGAGGTAGGCGCCCTGCGCAAGCAGGATCGCGGCGGTGCCGATGCGCAGGATCGCGAGCGGCTTGCAGGAAGCCGCCTCCGAGAGCATCGCCTTGCGAAGGTCAGCGAACAGGGGCGCTCACCCGCGTCGCGCCGTGGCGCCCGATCTCGACCCACGCCGCCTTCTTGCCCGCGCGCAGCTCCTCGAGCGTCGGGATGTCGAGCATCTCCACGCGCAACTGCACCCACTCGGCGTCGGGATTGACGTCGAGCTGGTGGCGCGCCCACGCCTCGACCAGCGCCAGGCGCGCGTTGGGACGCAGGTAGAAGTTGAACATCATCGCCAGGCGCTGGTTGACTTCCGAGCTGTCGGAGGCGACCTCGACGGTGCGCAGGGTCCGATCGCCCGCGCCGAGCCGGAACTGCACGCGCACCTGGCTCACGACCATCGGCGCGAAGAAGTTGAAGTGCGTATGCGCGCCGCTGTAGTTGCCGTAGATGCGCATTGCCTTCTCGAGGCCGGCGGGAATGAAGTGCTCGACCTGCAGGTGCGTCGAGTAGACGAGCGCGACCAGCAGGTGCGCGGCCGCGCCCCAGCAAAGCAGCAGGCGCCGGGTCTCGGGCTTCACGCGAAGCCTAGAATCCGATCGCGCACCCGTCCTTGCGATGGTCGGAGGCTGCGCAATAGCCGTCCTCGAGGCGGTGGATGAGCTGCGCGCCGCCGAAGCCGAACTGCGGACGGTCGGAAGGCACGAGGCGCTGGCCGCGGCGCGTGAGCTCCTCGCGCACCTCGGCGGAAACCTTCTCCTCGAGGCTCACGGTCATGTCGTGGTTCACGATCCAGCGCGCGCCGTCGCTGCACGCCTGCGGGTTCTGGTGGTGGTCGGCGAGGCGAATCACCATCTGGACATGGCCCTGCGGCTGCATGTTGCCGCCCATCACGCCGAAGCTCATCACCGGTTGGCCGGCGCGCGTGAGGAACCCGGGAATGATGGTGTTGAAGGGGCGCTTGCGCGGACCGACCTGGTTGGGCGAGCCCGCCTCGAGCGTGAATCCGGCGCCGCGGTTCTGCAGGCTGATGCCGGTGCCCGGCACCACGACGCCGGAGCCGAATCCCATGTAGTTCGACTGGATGAAGGAAAGCATCATTCCCTTCTCGTCGGCGGCGGTGAGATACACCGTGCCGCCCTGGTGCGGCACGCCCGGGCCGGGAAACTGCGCGCGTTTCGGATCGATCAGCTTCGCGCGCTCGACGAGGTACGCGTCGTCGAGGAGCTGCGAAGGCGTCACGCGCATCGCCGCGGGGTCGGAGACGTGTTTCCAGGTGTCGGCGAGCGCGATCTTCATCGCCTCGATCTGCAGGTGAAGGCTGTCCGCGGAATCCGGCGGGTACGAAGCGAGGTCGAATTGGCGCAGCATCCCCAGCGCGATCAGCGCGGCGATCCCCTGGCAGTTCGGCGGCATTTCGTGCAGGTGGTAGCCACGGTACTCGACCGCGATCGGATCGACCCAATCGGGACGATGCGCCGCGAGGTCCTCGGCGCTCATCGCGCCGTCGTCGGATCGGCTCGCGAGCGCCATGCGCTCGGCGATCGAGCCGCGATAGAAGCTTTCGCCCTTGGTCGAGGCGATGTCTTCGAGCGTCTCGGCCTGTTGCGGGCAATAGAAGCGCTCGCCCGCGTACGGCGCGCGATCCTTGGGCAGGAACGTCCAGCAGAACTCGGAGAACCCCTTGAAGTTGGGCGCCTGGTTGCGCCAGCTCGCCGCGGTGACGGGCGACACCATGTAGCTCTCGCGCGCGTAGCGGATAGCCGCCTCGAATAGTGTCTCGAAGGGAAGCTTGCCGTAGCGCTTGGAGAGCGCGACCCACGCAGAGACCGCGCCCGGCACGGTGACCGAATCCCATCCGAGCACCGGCATCTTGTCCTTGCCGGCGAAGCGCTCCGGAGTCCATTGCGCAGGCGAGCGCCCGGAAGCGTTGAGGCCGACCAGGCGCTGGCCATCCCAGAGGATCGCGAAGACGTCCGAGCCGATGCCGTTGGAGGTGGGTTCTACGACCGTGAGCGTGATCGCCGCGGCAAGCCCGGCGTCGACGGCGTTGCCGCCACGAGCGAGCATCGCGAGGCCCGCCTGCGCGGCGAGCGGCTGCGAGGTGGCGACCACGTTCTTCGCCAGCACCGGCATGCGCTGCGACGGATAGGGGAAGTCCCAGGTGAACATGCCGCGAATGGTAGCATCGCGCCGGGAGGGTCCATGACACAGGAAATATCGGCGCTTGTGTTCGACGCCTACGGCACGATCTTCGACGTGCACTCCGTGGCGCGCCTTGCCGACTCCCTCTTTCCCGGCAGGGGCGCCGCCCTCTCGGCCGCGTGGCGCACGAAGCAACTCGAGTACACGTGGCTGCGCAGCCTCATGGGGCGCTACGAGGATTTCAGCCGCGTGACGCTTTCGTCGCTCGAATGGGCGTTCGAATCGCTTGGCATCGAGGCCGAGGAGTCGGCGCGCCGAGCGCTCCTCGACGAGTACCGCCGCCTCGCCCCCTTTCCCGAGGTGGCCGAAGCGCTCGCGAAGATGGCCGAATCGAAGCCGCTCGCGATCCTGTCCAACGGGCACCCCGAGATGCTCAACGCCGTGGTCGACCACAGCGGCCTGAGGCCGCTCTTCCGCGGCGGCGTGCTGAGCGTGCACCCCGCCAAGACCTACAAGCCGCAGCCGGCCGTGTACCGGCTGGCCGAGGAGCAGCTCGGCGTATCGCGCGCGCTGATGGGATTTGTATCCTCGAACGGCTGGGACGCGGCTGGCGCCAAGTCCTTCGGCTTCCGCGCGTTCTGGGTGAACCGCGGCGGCGCGCCGGTCGAGCGGCTCGGCGTGCGGCCCGACGCGACGGTGAAGGACCTGGGGGAACTGGTTCCCCTGGTCCAGTAACTGCCCGCGCTACCCTTCCTGGAAGGCTTCTTCGCGCTTCTTCGCGATCGAGGGCGCGGCTACCATGAGCAGCAGCCCCGCCGAAATGATCAGCAACGTGAGGCTGATCGGGCGCGTGTAGAACACCTCGATACTGCCGCGCGAAAGCAGGAGCGCTCGTCGCAAGTTCTCTTCCATCATGGGGCCGAGCACGAAACCCAGGAGCAGCGGCGCGGGCTCGCACTCGAGCTTGATGAAGACGTAGCCGATGAAGCCGAAGAGCGCGGCGAGCAGCACGTCCATCCACGCGTTACTGATCGAATACACGCCGATGCAGCAGAAGATCAGGATCGCGGGGAAGAGGTAGTCGTACTTCACCGTGAGGAGCTTCACCCACATCCCGATCAACGGCAGGTTCAGCACCACGAGCATCAGGTTTCCGACCCACATGCTCGCGATCATTCCCCAGAAGAGCTCGGGCTTCGCGGTCATGATCTGCGGGCCCGGCTGGATGCCGTGGATGATCATCGCGCCGATCATCAGCGCCATCGTCGGGTTGGACGGAATGCCGAGGGTCAGCAGCGGGATGAACGAAGTCTGAGCCGCGGCATTGTTCGCCGACTCGGGCGCCGCCACGCCTTCGATCGCGCCTTTGCCGAAGCGCGACGGATCCTTGGCCATCTTCTTCTCGAGCGTGTAGGCGGAGAAAGAACCCAGCACCGGGCCGCCGCCGGGAAGGATTCCCAGGAACGATCCCAGCGCCGTGCCTCGGATCACGGGCCAGGTGCACTGCTTGATGTCCTTCCAGTTGGGCCACAGGCCGGTGACGTTCTTGACGAACACCTCGCGGTTCTCGCCCTGCTCGAGGTTGCGGATGATCTCCGAGAACCCGAACATGCCCATCGCGATCGTGCCGATCCCCACGCCGTCGATCAGCTCCGGCAGGCCGAAGCTGTAGCGCGCCACGCCGGAATTCACGTCGGTGCCGACGAGTCCCAGGAGCAGCCCGAGGATGATCATCGCGATCGCCTTGATGATCGAGCCGTGCGCGAGCACCACCGCGGCGATGAGGCCCAGCACCATGAGCGAGAAATAGTCCGCGGGGCCGAACTTTAGCGCGAGCTCGGCGAGCGGCGGCGCGAATCCCGCGATCAGGAACGTGGCCACCGTGCCCGCGAAGAACGAACCCAACGCCGCGACGCCGAGCGCCTTGCCGGCGTTGCCCTGGCGCGCCATCTGGTAGCCGTCCAGGCAGGTGACCACGGAGGACACCTCCCCGGGCAGGTTCACGAGGATCGACGTGGTCGAGCCGCCGTACTGCGCGCCGTAGTAGATGCCCGCCAGCATGATCAGCGCAGAGACCGGCGGCAGCACGAAGGTCGCGGGCAGAAGCATCGCGATGGTCGCGATCGGGCCGATGCCCGGCAGCACGCCGATCAGCGTGCCGAGCAGGCACCCGATCAGGCAGTAAAAGAGGTTGTTGAGGGTGAGGGCGACGCCGAAGCCGAGCGCGAGGTTGTTGAGCAGTTCCATGGATTCCCCTCTAGCCTCGGCAGACGGGCATCGTCTGCAGCGATTCGATGTCGGGACACAGGGGGATCGGCAGCTTCAATCCGACCACGAAGACCAGCGCGGAGAAGATCACCAGGAAGACCGCCAGGATCAGGGTGGGCTTGAGCTTGAACTCGTGGCTGCCGAAGCTCGCGCCCACGACCAGCACGATCCCCGAGAGCAGCATGCCTATGATCTTGAGGAGCAGCCCGAAGGCGACGATCGACGCAAGCACCGTGAGGAGCGGCTTCCAATGCCATTTCTCGAGCTTGCCCGCCTCGCCGCCCTTCGTGCGGATGCCCTGGATCGCGATCCAGAGGCCGATGAGGAAGAGGATCGTCCCCAGCCAGAAGGGAAAGAACGCGGGGCCCATGCGCGCCGGGGTGCCCATCGTGTAGCCGGGAAGGAAACTCAATCCGGGGACGCCGCGCGCGATGACCAGGAACAACAGCCCGATGGCGGCGAAGCAGACGCCGCCCCAGAAATCCTTCGGATGGCCGATTTTCATGGGGCTTTCGTTTTCGTCAGGTGAAATCCCGGCGGAGGTGGCGATTATGTCAGCAGGTCGCGGGGGAAGCCATGCTGCGGCGCAGCAGCGTCATTTCACCAGCCCGAGCAGCTTCGCCGACTCGATGTAGGCCTTCTTACGCTCCTCGACGAAGGCGTGCATCTTGTCGTAGGTGATGTCGAGGATCTCGAGGCCCTGCTCGGTCATCTGGCGGCGGAAGTCGGCGTCGCGATTGATCTCGTAGAACATGTCGGAGATCCGCTTGCGAAGGTCCTCGGGCGTCGACTTCGGCACACCGGCGCCGCGGTAGCCGCCGTCGACCCAGTCGATGCCGAGCTCGCGGAAGGTCGGTGAATCCGGAAGGTAGGCGAGGCGCTGCGGCGTGGCAACCGCAAGGACGCGAGTCTTGCCCTTCTGCGCGACGGCGAGCGACGAGTACGACATGGCGCCGTCGACGTGACCGCCGAGAAGCGAGGAGAGCAGGTCGCCCGTGCCCTTGAAGGGGACGTACTGGGTGTTGATGCCGGCGGCCTTGTTGAGTCGCGCGTGCGCCGCGTGGTTGGCCGAATTGGTTCCGGACCCCGCGAAACTCAGCGTGTCGGGCTTCGCCTTCGCCGCGGCAATGAAGTCCTGGTAGGTCTTGAAGGGCGACTCGGTGCGCACGACGATCGCGTCCGGCGTGTAATTGAAGAACATGACGTTGGTGATGTCGTCGGTCTTGTACTGGACGTTGCCCTCGAGCGGCTGCAGCACGAGGTGCGGCATGTTGGTGCCCATGATGGTGTAGCCGTCGCCGGGGAAGTTGTTGAGCTGCGACCACGCGAGCGCGCCGCCCGCGCCCGGCTTCGACTCCACCACCAGCTCCTGCCCCCATTTCTTGCGCCACACCGTCTGCTGCAGGCGGGCAGCGATGTCCGACTCGCCTCCGGGCGCGAACGCGATGAAGTAGTGCACCGGCTTCTCCGGGTACGCCGCCCGCGCGGGAAGCGCGATCGACATTGCCGCCGCACCGCCCATCACCAGGAATTCACGTCTCCTCATAACGCCTCCGCTATCGCTTTGCCGACCTCGTTGGTATTCGCGGTACCGCCCATGTCCCGCGTCCGTGGCCCTTCCTTCAATACGCGCTCGATCGCCTGCACGATCGCCTCCTCCGCGTCCCTGTGTCCCAAGTGCCCGAGCATCATCGCCCCGGACCAGACCTGGCCGATCGGGTTGGCGATGCCTTTGCCGTAGATGTCGGGCGCGCTCCCATGCACCGGCTCGAAGCATGAGGGGAATTCGCGCTCCGGATTGAGGTTCGCCGAAGGCGCGATGCCGATGGTGCCGGTGCACGCGGGCCCGAGGTCCGAGAGGATGTCGCCGAAGAGATTCGAACCCACCACGACGTCGAACCAGTCCGGGTGCTGCACGAAGTGCGCGGTGAGGATGTCGATGTGGTACTGCGACGTCTTCACGCCCGGGTACTTCGCCGCCATCGCCTTGAAGCGCTCGTCCCAGAAGGGCATCGTGATCGAGATGCCGTTCGACTTCGTGGCCGAGGTGACATGCTTCTTCGCGCGCGTGGCGGCGAGCTCGAAGGCGAAACGCAGGATGCGGTCGGTGCCGCGGCGCGTGAAGATCGACAGCTGTGTGGCGAACTCGTGCTCGGTGCCGGCATACATGCGCCCGCCCGCGTTCGAGTATTCACCCTCGTTGTTCTCGCGCACCACCCAGAAGTCGATGTCGCCGGGCTTGCGGTTGGCGAGCGGGCACGGCACGCCCGGCATCAAGCGCACCGGGCGCAGGTTCACGTAGAGCTGGAACTCGCGCCGGATCGGGATCAGCAGGCCCCAGAGCGAGACGTGATCGGGAACGCCGGGGAAACCGACCGCGCCGAGGTAGATCGCCTCGTGGTTGCGGATCGTGGCAAGGCCGTCCGCGGGCATCATCGCGCCATGCTTCGCGTAGTAGTCGCAGCTCCAGGGCTTCTCGTCCCAGTCGATCGCGAAACCGAACTTGCGTCCCGCCGCCTCGAGCACGCGCTGGCCCTCGGGCATGACCTCCTTGCCGATGCCGTCGCCGGCGATCACAGCGATGCGGTGCTTCTTCATGCGAAAAACTCCTCGAGCTCGGTGCAAAGCTCGTCGGGAACTTCCTCGGGCAGGTAGTGGCCGGCGGGCAGCGCCCGGCCGCGCACATCATCGGCCACGCGCCGCCATTCGTCGAGGGGCTTGAAGCATTTCTCGACCACGCCGTGCGCGCCCCAAAGCGCGAGGAGCGGCGCGCGCACGCGCCGGCCCGCGTCGCGATCGGCCCGATCGTGCTCGAGGTCGATTCCCGCCGCGGCGCGATAGTCCTCGCAGCTCGCGTGGATCGCGCCCGGCGTGAAGCAGCGCTCGTATTCCGCCCACGCCTCGGGCGCGAACACGCCGCGCGCGAGGCTCTCGCCCATCTTTTCGCGCAGATAGGCCCGGGCGCCGGCCCCGATCATCCGCTCCGGTCCGTGGGCGGGCAGGATGAGGAAGAACCAGTGCCAATACGCGCGCGCGAAGGCTTCCGTGGTCTGCTCGTACATCGCGAGCGTGGGCGCAATGTCGAGCACCGCCACCTTGGCCACGCTGTCGGGATGGTCGACCGCGAGCCGATGCGCGACGCGCCCGCCACGGTCGTGGCCGCAGAGGAAGAAGCGGCGGTGCCCGAGCGAGCGCATCACGTCGGCCTGGTCCTTCGCCATCTCGCGCTTGGAATACGCCTCGTGGCGCGCGCCGCCGGGGGGCTTGCCGGAGTCGCCGTAGCCGCGCAGGTCGGTGGCGACGACGTTGAAGCGCATCGCGAGGCGCGGGGCGACCTTGTGCCAGATCGCGTGCGTCTGCGGATAACCGTGCAGGAGCAGCAGCGCGGGCGCGCTATCGCGCCTCGGCCCCACCGCGACGTGGATGTCCGCGCCGGGCGTGCGCACCATGCGGGAGGTGAAATCGGGGAACAGGGCCATCGCGCTCATCGTAGCGCGCCCGGCGGCTCGGGCGTCGCCGCCGCCGTGGCGTCGAGCGCCGCGCGCAGCTCCCCCTTCACCACCTTGCCGTAATTGTTTTTGGGCAGGCGCTCGACGAAGCGATACTCCTTGGGGCGCTTGAAGCGCGCGATGTGCTCGAGGCACAGGCGGTCGAGATCCCCGGTGCTGGGCGCGGCTCCGCGCGGCACGACGAAGGCGACCACCACCTCGCCCCATTCGCGATCGGGGCGCCCGACCACGCTCGCCTCCGCGACCGCCGGGTGCCCGAGCAGCACCTCCTCGACTTCGCGCGGATAGACGTTGGAGCCGCCGCTCACGATCAGGTCCTTGCTGCGATCCTTGAGCGTGAGGAAACCGTCGGCGTCGAAGGCGCCGAGGTCGCCGGTCCAGAGCCAGCCGCCCCGAAGGGCCGCGGCGCTCGCCTGCGGATTTCCCCAATAGCCCGCCATCACGACATCGCCGCGCACGCAGATCTCGCCGGTCTCGCCGTCCGGCAGCTCCTCGCCGCCCGTGTCGCGCACCGTCACCTCGACCACGCTGTGCGGCAATCCCACCGACGACAGGCGCTCGAGGTAGCGGGGGTGGTTGCGATCGGCGTGGTGGAACTTGGAAAGCGCCGTGATCGTCATCGGGCTTTCGCCCTGGCCGTAGATCTGCGCCAGCCGCGGACCGAGTGCTTCCATCGCCGCGCGCAAATCCGCGAGATACATCGGGCCGCCGCCGTAGACGAGGGTCTGCAGGCCGGTGGGGGCGGCCCGGGTCGCCTCGACCAGGCGCTTGACCATCGTCGGCGCGGCGAAGAAGGAGACCTTGGGGTGCGCCTCGAGGAGGGCGAGGACCTCGGCGGGATCGAATGCACCGGATTCGGGCACGATCTGCGCCGCGCCGCGCGCGAGGTGGGTGAAGTTGTAGAGGCCGGAGCCGTGCGAGAGCGGCGCGGCGTGCAGCAGGCACCCGTCGCGCTCGACCGCGTCCACGTCGGCGAAGTAGCCGTAGGTCATCTGCGCCAGGTTCTGGTGCGAGAGCATCGCCCCCTTGGGGCGCCCGGTGGTGCCGCTGGTATAGAAGAGCCACGCGAGGTCGGATCCACGCGCCTCGGCCGGCGGCGGCGTTTCGTCGCGCGCGATCCCGGCGAGCTGGGCGGGGTCCTCGATCAGGAGCTCGGCACCCGAATCCTCAACGATGAACGCCACCTCCCGCGGGTGGAGCTTGGCGTTCACCGGCACGGCGGCGAGCCCGGCCCACCAGACGGCGTACAGCGCCTCGAGGTACTCGGGGCAGTTCTTCATGAAGATGGCCACCCGGGACCCGGGGGCTAGACGCTGTCGCAGGCCGGAGGCTAGACGCGCGACCCGCCCGGCGAACTCGCCGTAAGTCGCCCAGGGCCTGGCGCCGGAATAAATGGCGATGTCGCCGGGTCGTGAATGGGCGGCCCGGTCGAGCCAAGTTACCAAATTCATATGGGGAAGCGGGCGAAGTCTTGGGAAGCTTGAATCCAGAGGGTAGTATGCGTCGTAACAGGATCAAGTTGCCCAAGCCGCTGGTGAGGGCGGATCGGCCGAAAAATCATGGAGAAATCATGGGTCTGCGGCTCAAGTTCAACGTTGTCCTCTTCCTCGTCTTCGCCGCCGGGATCGGCGTGTCGGCGTGGGTCTCCTACGAGCTGCTGCAGCGCAACGCCAAGCAGGAGGTGCTGCGCAACGCCGGCCTCATGATGGAGGCGGCGCTCGCGGTTCGCGGCTACACGGTCTCGCAGGTGAAGCCCCTGCTCGCGCCGCAACTCGCGGAAACCTTCCTGCCGCAGACGGTTCCTGCGTACGCCGCAACGCAGACGTTCAACGCGATGCGCAAGAAGTATCCCGACTTCAGCTACAAGGAGGCGCTCCTCAATCCCACCAACCCGAGCAACAAGGCGGTGGAATGGGAAACCGACATCGTCAACAACTTCCGCAACTCCGGCGTGACGAAGGAATTCACCGGCGAGCGCGACACGCCGGTGGGCAAGATGCTCTACATCGCGCGCCCGATCCAGATCACGGATCCCGCGTGCCTCGCCTGCCACAGCGTGCCCGCCGCGGCGCCCGCGTCGATGATCAAGCTCTACGGCGAGAACAACGGCTTCGGCTGGAAGCACATGGAAGTGGTCGGCGCGCAGGTCGTGTCGGTGCCGATGACGCTGCCGATCAAGAACGCCAACGAGGCGTTCTTCACGTTCATGGGCTCGCTCGGGGCGATCTTCCTCGTCACCTTCGTGGTGCTGAACATCATGTTGTCGGTAATGATCCTGAGGCCGATCACGAGAATGTCGAAGGCCGCGGACAAGGTGTCGACCGGCGACTTCAACGTGCCCGAGTTCGGCGGCGGCAAGGACGAGATCAACATGCTTGGCACTTCGTTCAACCGCATGCGCAGGAGCCTGCAGAAGGCCCTCAAGCTGATCGAGCGCTAGAGGGGGCAGGAAGACAAGGCATGGCGGAACACCCGGAGGCCATCGGCAAGTACCGCATCACCCGTCCGCTCGGCAAAGGCGCGATGGGCATGGTGTATGAGGGCTTCGACCCCATCATCGAGCGGCGCGTCGCGATCAAGACCATCCTCGGCGAGTACCTCGAGGCCGCCGAGATGCAGGAAGCGGTGGCGCGCTTCAAGCGCGAGGCGCAGGCGGGCGGGCGCCTGCAGCACCCGAGCATCGTCGGCGTCTACGAGTACGGCCAGGACGGCGAGATGGCGTTCATCGTCATGGAGTACGTCGAGGGCAGGGAGCTCAAGCGCATGCTCGCCGACGGCCCGCGCTTCGAGCTGATCGAGATCTTCGAGATCATGAAACAGCTGCTCGGAGCCCTCGACTACTCGCACAAGCAGGGCGTCGTCCACCGCGACATCAAGCCCGCGAACGTCATGATCATGCCGGGGCCGAAGGTGAAGGTGATGGATTTCGGCATCGCGCGCCTCGCCTCCTCGTCGCTCACGCAGGTGGGCACCGTCGTGGGGACGCCGACGCATATGTCGCCCGAGCAGCTCATGGGAATCCCGGCGGACGGGCGCGCCGACATCTGGTCCTCGGGCGTGATCCTCTACGAGCTGCTCACGGGATCGAACCCGTTCCTCGCCGAGACACCGGCCGCGGTGATGCACCGCGTGCTGCAGCTCCAGCCCGATCCACCGTCGACGATCAACGCGTCGCTGCCGCCGGGGTTCGATGGCGTGATCGCGCGCGCGCTCGCGAAGAAGGCCGACGAGCGCTTCCAGACGGCGAAGGAGTTCCAGTCGGCGCTGCTGCAGGCGCTGCAGGGCAAGCAGATCGGTGCTGGCGCAACACGGCAGGGCAGCTCGCGCACCAGCGCCGACACCGAACCCGCGCACGGGCAGGCAACGCGCGGCACCTCGGCCGGCACGAGCTCGATGCGGCGCGTCTCGCTCTCCGACGAGGCGCTCGCCGAGATCGAGCGCTCGCTCTCGCGCCACGTCGGGCCGCTCGCAAAGGTGCTCATCAAGCAGAGCCAGGGCGAAGCGAAGAGCTTCGACGAGTTTTTCCGCCTGCTCGCCGAAAACATTCCTTCGGAGGAGGAGCAGGCCGAGTTCCTGAAGAAGGTCGCCGCCCTCAAGGAGGCGGCGAAGAAGGCCGCGACCGAGACGAAGACGGTTCCGAATGCGCCCAGGCCAGCGGCGCCATCGTCAGCGGTCGAGGCCACGCAGAAGACCCGCACGGCGTTCACTCCGGAGCTGCTCGCCTCTGCCGAGCGCAGCCTCGCAAGCTACGTCGGGCCGCTCGCGCGCGTGTTCATCAAGGAAGCCGCCGGCAAGTCGGGCAACTTGAGGGAACTCTATACGCAGCTCGCCGCTCATATCGACTCCGACGAGGAGCGCCGCGCGTTCCTCGCCTCCCTGCCCAAGTAGCCTTAGCTCCCATGACCACCATCGTCGTCGTCCGCAAGGGCGATACCGCGGTGATCGCCGCCGATTCGCTCACCACGTTCGGCACGACTCGGCTCGCGCCCGCCTACGATCGGCATCCGGAAAAGATCGCCACCTACGGCGACTCCTTCCTCGGCGTGGCGGGCAGCGCCGCGCACCAGCTCGTGATCGAGAACCTGCTCTCGCGCACCAAGAACCTCGACTTCCACGGCAAGGGCGCGATCTACGAATCGTTCCGGAAGCTCCACCCGCTGCTCAAGGACGAGGCGTTCCTCAATCCGAAGGAGGAGGAGGACGACCCGTACGAGTCGAGCCAGATGACGGTGATGATCGCCAATCCGTCGGGTATCTTCGCGGTGTACTCGATGCGTGAAGTGTTCGAGTTCGACCGCTTCTGGGCGATCGGCTCGGGGCGCGACTTCGCCCTGGGCGCCATGTACGTCCTCTACGACAAGACGCGCAGCGCCGCCGCGATCGCCGAAGCCGGCGTCACCGCCGGCGCCGAATTCGACACCGGCACGTCCGCTCCCATCGCGCTGCACCAGGTGAAGCTGAAGTAGCGGGCATGCGGCTGGACAAGTGGCTGTGGGCGGCGCGGTTCTTCAAGACGCGCGCGCTGGCGGTGCGCGCCATCGAGGCGGGGCACGTGAGCGTGAACGGCGAGCGCGCCAAGCCTGCGAAGGCGCTTCGTGCGGGCGATGGCCTGGTGGTGCGCCGAGCGCCGTTCGAGCATGCGGTCGTCGTGAAGGCCTTGTCCGAGATTCGCGGCTCCGCGGCCATCGCCGCGACGCTCTACGAAGAGACCGAGGAGAGCCGCGCGCGGCGCGCCGCGCTCGCCGCCGAGATGAAAGCGCAGCCGGTTCCGCGCTTCAAGGGGCGGCCCACGAAGAAGACGCGGCGCGACTACGAGCGGTGGCTGCGCTCGGGCGACGACGACTCCTAGGCTCGCTAGATCTTCAACCGCTCGACGCGCCGCACACCGCAGCAGCCGTCGGGGCGCACCACGACGATCTCGCCCGCCTCGATCGAGAGCTTGGTGAGCGCGGCGATGTTCACGTTGTGCGTCACCATCGCGACGTTGCCGCCGGGCGCGCGCGTCGAATAGCCGCCGATGCGCTTCTTCACGCGCTCGGTGAAGTCCGCTTCGCGATGCGGAAAATCGAACACCGAAGAGAGCGGCTCCCAGTCCTCGGCGCTACCGAAGGCGAGCATCGCGGTCTCGCGGCAGCGGCACCAGGGGCTGGTGTAGACGCGGGCGATCGGCACGCGCTCGCGGCGCAGGCGCTCGCCGATGCGTTGCGCGTCGGCGCGCCCCGCGTCGGACAGGTTGCGCTGCGTGGCACAGTCGCCCAGCCGAAAGCCCGGCGGGTCGCCGAGACCCGGCTCGGTCGCGGCATGGCGCATCAGAAGCACCAACCCGCCGCGGCGCAGCCGCGACCAGATATGCTCGTTCGCCGCCTTTGCAGCGCACGCAAGCGCGAGCGCCGAGGCCCCGAGGACGAAATCGCGCCGCGAGACGCATCCCACCGCCACGCCTCTACTTCGCGTCCACGGGCTGGTAGACGATCTGGAAGAGCTCGATCTCGAACACCAGCGTCGCATTGGGCTGGATCAACCCGCCTCCGCCACCCTTCTCGCCATACGCCTTGTTCGGCGGGATGACCAGCAGGCGCTTGCCCTTCTCCTTCATGCCCATCAGGCCTTCGTCCCAACCCTTGATGACCCTGCCCGCGCCGACCATGAAGCCGAAGGGCGAGTTGCGATCTTCCGAGGAATCGAACTTGGCGCCCTTCAGATCCGGCTTGCAGCCGTCGTAGAGCCAGCCGGTGTAGCTCACCAGCACCGCCGTGCGGAACTTCACTTCGCGCCCCGTTCCCGGCTTCAAGTCCTTCGATACGAGATCCTGCGGCGGCGGCGCGCACGCGGGCTTCTCCGCGACCGCGACCGGCGGCGGCTTGGTTTCCTGGGGCGCGCATCCGATCACGACGGTGGCGGCGAGTGCGAGCATGAAAGCGTTCTTGTTCACGGTTTGCTCCTTAAGAGTTTTTGAACCACAGATGAACACAGATAAAGGCAAGACAAATATGGGCCGGGGTCAGTCCCCGCGGGCCACGCCTTCGCGGCGCGGATCGGCGCCGCCTTCCCAGCCGCCGCGCGCGCGGCGGATGGCGTGCAGGCCGCTGGTCATCTCGACTGCGCGCACATCGTGCGCCATCGCTCTCAGAGAGGGCTGCAGCCTCTCGAGTTCCGTGCCCGCCTCGATTTCCGTCGGACCGTTGCGGCTGAGGAAATTCGGCAGGTCGATGGCCGCCTGGACGTCCATCTTCCACCAGAGCGTTGCGACGAGCACCTTCACGACGTAGCCGACGATGTGGCTGCCACCCGGGCTGCCGATCACCATCTCGAGGGAGCCGCCGTCGCCCTTGAAGACGAGGAATGGCGCCATGGTGCTGCGCGGGCGCTTGCCCGGCGCAACGGCGTTGGCGACCGGTGCGCCGCCCTCCACCGGCGCGAAGCTGAAATCGGTGAGCTGGTTGTTGAGGAAGAAGCCGCGCACCATGCGGTGGCTCCCATAGCCCGACTCGACGCTCGAGGTAAGCGCGACGGCATTGCCCTCGCGATCGACGATCGAGACGTGCGTCGTGCCGGAAGCCTGCCCGGCGACCTGGTCGGCGAAGGCCCCGCGGGGCGCGCCCTCGGGCGTGCCGGCCTGCGCGACGCCCATCGAGCGCTCGAGGCGAATCGAGGCCGCGCGTCGCGCGAGGTACGCCGGATCGAGGAGCCCCTTCACCGGCACGTCGATGAAGCGGTCGTCGGCGATGTAACGCGCGCGATCGGCGAAAGCCAGGCGCTCGGCCTCGGTGATCAAATGCATCGCGCCGACCGATCCGGGCCGCACGCTCGCTAGGTCGAAGCGCGCGAGCTCGCCCAGCACCTGCAGCACGCCGATCCCTCCCGAGGACGACGGCGGCATGCCGCAGAGCGTCCACTCGCTGTAGGTGGCGCACAGCGGATCGACGTCGCGCACGCGATAGGACGCGAGGTCGTCGAGCGACAGGGTCCCCGGGTTCGCATGCGTGCGAACGGCGGCGACGATGTCCGCGGCGATCTCGCCGGTGTAGAAGGCATCGGCGCCTTTCGCCGCGATTTGGCGCAGCGTCGCCGCGTAGGCGGGATTGCGCACCATCGTGCCGGCGGGCTTGATGCTGCCGTCGGCGTCGAAGAGATAGCCGCGCATTCCGGGTTCGTCGGCGAGGCCCTTCTCGCCGCTCGCGACGCGCACCAGCCGCGGCGTAATGCGAAAACCGTTTTCCGCGAGCGCGATCGCCGGCTCGAAAAGCGCTCTCCACGCAAGCTTGCCGTAGCGCGCGTGCGCCACCTCGAGCAATCGCGGCACGCCCGGAACGCCGACCGCGCGCCCGCCGATCCGCGCCTCCTGGAACGGCACCGGCGCCCCGTCGGGTCGGAGGAAGAGGCCCGGTGTGGCGAGGGCGGGCGCGGTCTCGCGGGCGTCGAGCGCGTGGATGTCCTTGGTGCGCGCTTCGTAGTGGAGCAGGTAGGCGCCGCCGCCCAGGCCCGATGAGCCTGGCTCGACCAGCCCGAGCACCAACTGGGTCGCGACCATCGCATCGATCGCGTTGCCGCCGCGTCGAAGCATCGCGAGGCCCGCGTCGACGGCGAGCGGATGCGCCGCGGCGACCATCTCGCGCTTCGCATGCGCGACCTTCTTCGCCGTCCAGCCGCTCGCCGGCTCCGGCTGGGTTACGTCAGCGTGGGCGAGTGTGCAGGCGAGAAGGAGTGAAGCGAGGAAAAAGCGGGGGAACCACAGATGAACACAGATGAACACAGATAAAGGCAAAGGCAGTTAGGAATTGATGGTGCCAGAGATCAACAGCTTATCCGCGCTGGTTCCGAACACTCTCTAAGTCGCAGTCCTATCTGTGTTCATCTGTGTTCATCTGTGGTTCCAAAGCCTTACCCTCGCCTTACTTGATGCCCCCAATACACAAGTACTTCACCTCGACGAAGTCTTCGATGCCGTACTTGGAGCCTTCGCGGCCGAGGCCGGATTGCTTGACGCCGCCGAAAGGGGCGACTTCGGTGGAGATGAGGCCGGTGTTGATGCCGACGATGCCAGCCTCGAGGCCCTCGGCGACCTTCCAGACCCGCGTGAGATCGCGCGCGTAGAAATACGACGCGAGCCCGAACTCGGTGTCGTTCGCCTGCGCGATCACGTCGGCGTCGTCCTTGAAGCGGAAGAGCGGCGCGACGGGGCCGAAGGTCTCCTCGTTCGAGACCTTCATCGCCTTGGTGACGCCGGTGAGGATGGTCGGCTCGAAGAATCGTCCGCCGAGCGCATGGCGCTTGCCGCCGAGGATCACTTTCGCGCCCTTGGCGGTCGCGTCGGCGACGTGCTCCTCGACCTTCTCGACCGCCTTGTCGTCGATGAGCGGCCCGAGGATCACACCCGGATCCGTGCCCTTGCCGACCTTGAGCGTCTTCACCTTCTCCGCGAGCTTCGCCGCGAACGCGTCGTAGACCGCGTCCTGGACGTAGATGCGGTTCGCGCACACGCAGGTCTGGCCATTGTTGCGGTACTTCGAGGCGATCGCGCCCTCGACCGCGGCGTCGAGATCGGCGTCATCGAAGACGATGAAGGGAGCGTTGCCGCCGAGCTCCAGGCCCATCTTCTTCACCGTCTCGGCGCTCTGGCGCATGAGCACCTTGCCGATCTCGGTGGAGCCGGTGAACGTGATCTTGCGCACCGTGGGATTCGAAGTGAGCTCGACGCCGATCGCCCTGGCATTGCCGGTAACGACGTTGAGGACGCCCTTGGGCATTCCGGCGCGCAGCGCCAGCTCGCAGATCGCGAGCGCCGAGAGCGGCGTCTGGCTCGCGGGCTTGAGCACCATCGTGCAGCCGGCGGCGAGCGCGGGCCCCGCCTTGCGCGTGATCATCGCATTGGGGAAGTTCCACGGCGTGATCGCGCCCACGACCCCGATCGGCTGCTTGATGACCACGATGCGCTTGTCGGCCATGTGGCTGGGAATCACGTCGCCGTAGATGCGCTTGCCTTCCTCGGCGAACCACTCGATGAACGAGGCTCCGTACAGGATCTCGCCGCGCGCCTCGGCGAGCGGCTTGCCCTGTTCGGCGGTGAGGATCGCGGCGAGGTCGTCGGCGTTGGCGACCATGAGGTCGAACCATTTCCGCAGGATCGCGGAGCGCTCCTTGGCGAGCAGCGCTCGCCAGCCCGGCAAAGCGGCGTACGCAGCTGCAATGGCGCGTTTGGTTTCGGCGGCGCCGCAATCGGGCACCGCGGCAACCAAATTGCCGTCGGCGGGATTGTCGACCTTGATGCGGGCGCGGCTATCGGCCTCGATCCACTGGCCGTCGACCAGGCAGCGGTCGCGCAGCAAGGACGGGTCCTTGAGGGTTGGCGGGAAAGTGCGGGTCTCGACGACGGCGGCATTCATGGCGAACCTCCTGAGCCGTAAATTATACCGCGCTGCAACATCGAATCGCGAGGCCACGAGAACGAGCGTTCGCGGGGCCGCGAGAGCCAAGGTTCTCGAGGCCGCGAATTCGCTATCATTAGCCCCTCACCGAACGGAGGCCCTCATGCAACGCCTTCTCGCCGTCGCAGCCCTCGCCGTCGCCATCGCCGCCCCCCTCGCCGACGCCAAGACCCTCCGCTGGTCGAGCCAGGGCGACTACCTCACCGCCGACCCGATGGCGCAGAACGAGTTGCTCACCAACTCGATCAACGGGCACGTGTACGAGTCGCTCGTCATGTTCGGCAAGAAGCTCGAGGTCATCCCGGCGCTCGCGACGAGTTGGAAGCAGATCGACGCGACGACCTGGGTGTTCAACCTGCGCAAGGGCGTGAAGTGGCACGACGGCTCGGACTTCACCGCCGACGACGTCGTGTTCTCGATCAAGCGCCTGCAGGGCCCGACGTCGAATTTCCGCGTCTACGGCCACAATGTCGGCGAGCCGCGCAAGATCGACGATTACACGGTCGAACTGAAGACGCCTTTCCCGTTGCCGGTGATGCTGCAGACCCTCTCCAACAGCCTCTTCATGATGAACAAGAAGTGGTGCGAGCAGCACAATGCCGTCAAGGCACAGGACTTCACCAACAAGGAGGAGAGCTATACGGCGCGCAATGCGATGGGCACGGGGCCTTACATGCTCGTCTCGCGCGATCCGGACGTGAAGAGCGTCTTCAAGAAGAACCCCAACTGGTGGGGCCTTACCGACAAGTCCTACCCGTATTTCGACGGCAACGTCGACGACATCGTCTACACGCCAATCAAGGAACCGAACACGCGCATGGCGGCTATCCTTTCGGGAGAGCTCGACTTCGTGCTCGATCCCCCGCCGCAGGACATAGATAAGCTCAAGCAGAACAAGAGCGTCAAGGTGTACGAAGGCCGCGAGAACCGCGTGATCTTCCTGCAGATGGACCAGGCGCGCGAGGAGCTGCTCTATTCCAACGTGAAGGGCAAGAACCCGTTCAAGGACCTGCGGGTGCGCAAGGCCTTCTACCAGGCGATCGACGTCAACGCGATCAACAAGACCGTGATGCGCGGCCTCTCCACGCCGACGGCGATCAATCTGCCGAACCCAGTTGGCGCCGGGATCCCCAAGGAGATGAACCAGCGCATTCCGTACGACATCGCGGCGTCCAAGAAGCTGCTCGCCGAAGCTGGGTATCCCAACGGCTTCGAGGTGCAGCTCGACTGCCCCAACAACCGCTATATCAATGACGAGAAGATCTGCGTGGCGGTGGCGGGAATGCTCGCCAAGGTCGGCGTGACGATCAAGGTCAATGCGATCCCGCGCGCGCAGTACTTCCCCAAGGCGCAGAAGCTTGACGTGAGCTTCTGCATGCTCGGCTGGGGCGGCGCGACCGAAGACGCCATCTTCACTTTGCAGCCGGTACTGCATTCACGCAACGAGAAGGGCGACGGCGACTACAACTGGGGCAACTACAAGGACGCGCAATTCGACGCGATGATCGACGAGGCCAAGGGCGACACGGATCCCAAGCATCGCCAGGCGACGATCAACAAGGCGATGAAGTACTTCGCGGACAACGTGTTCATGATCCCGCTGCACCAGCAGGTGATCCCGTGGGCGTCGCGCGCCAGCGTCGAGGTGATCCACCGGGCCGACAACTGGCTGCAGGCGACCTGGGTCAAGATAAAGTAATCAGGGCGCGAGTTCGAGCTCGCGGCTGACGATTTCGGTGGAAGGCCCGGCGCGGCTCTTCACCGTAATGCGCAGTGGGAGCTTCGTCTGGGCTCCCGCTTTCGCGATGTCCTCCGCACCGAGGTCGAGCGCGAAGCGTGCACCGCCTGCATCCGGATAGCCCGGAAAGCGCGGCTCATCGCCCGTGTCGGCGCCCGCGCCGTGTTTCGCCGCGCCCTCGAAGGCGCCGAGGCGCACGCGCACTTCCTCCACGCCGAACGGATCGAGGGCCCAGCCACCCACCTGCACGCCCGAGCGCACAGCCGGCGTGGCCGGCGGCTTATCAACCGCACCGATCGCGAGCGGGCGCGTCTCGGCCCAACCGAGCGTGAGGAATTCCACGCACCCAACGATGCCCACGGCGCCCAACGCCATCACCATCTCGAGGGCGCCCTTCTTCGGCGCCTGCCACCAGCGCCACAAGAGCGACGGCAGGGCGACCACCAGCCCGAGGAGCGCGGTAAGAGTGGCGAGCGCGCCGGGAAGGTAATGGCGTGCGGCCCCGGCAGCGTCGCCGTGCACCACCGTCACCGCGAGGGCGTACATCGCCGTGCCGCCGAGAAGGATCGCCGCGAGGAGCGCCGCACCGTGGTCGGTACGCGAGGGCTGCGCGACCGCGATCGCGACGAGGGCCACGAGCGGCACGAGGCAGTAGATCGCGAGCGAGAGCATGGCGAACGTGCGCGACGGAATTCGCGCGGCGACGGCAGCCAGCGTGGAACGGCCCCACCACGGAAGGTCTGCCGCTTCGACGCGTTTCGTCCCTTCGAGCGCGCCGAGGCGCGGGGCCAGCGATTGCGTCGCCGGCAGCAAGCGCGCCGCAGAGTCGGCGAATGCCCGCGCCTCCTTCACGCCGATCCGCGCATTGGCCGCGCCCACGCGAGCTTCCGCCGGGCGCGGCACGAGATCGTAGGAGACCAGCCCGGTGACGAGCGCGACGCCGAAGGCCACTACGGCCAGGTGCTGCGAGCGCGGCCATAGCCACGGCAGCGCGCCCAGCGCGAGCAGGGGCGCGAGGAGCGCCAGCTCCTGGCGCGCGAAGGCGAGGGCGGCGAGCGCGTCGAGGAGCACGAGCCAGGCGAGCAGCGAATTGCGTTCCGAGATCACCACCGCGCAGGCCGCGACGATCATCGCGTAAAGGCCCCAGAGGAGCGAAAACTCGGCAGCCAGCGTGTTGAACCACAGCGTGACGGCGGGATCGGCCATCACCAGCAGCACGACGAGCCCATGCGCGATCGAGGCGGCCGGATGGTGGTGGAAGTACCACGCGAAGGCGAGCGCCGTGGCGGCGAGGATCGCGAGCTTCGCCCACCCGATCCATTGCAGCCGGATGCCGCTGGTGTCGACCCCGGCGACCTGCGCGGCGGCGATCACCGCGGCGCCGATCACCACCTCGCTGCCGGGATCGCACTTCTCCTTGACCGGCTTGCCGGCCGTGTAGCGCGCGACGGGCCCCGCGGGGTCGGGCGTGGGGCTCGCGGGGGAAAGCCCGAGGCAGGCGGCGGTTCGCAGCATGTCCGGGCTCTCGGCGTAGCCCGCGAGGGGGTCGTGCGCGACGAGAATCGCCGCACGCAAGAGACCGAGGACGACGAGCGCGAGACCCGCCCATTGGCGCAGCAGCAACGGTTTGCCTCCTTCCCCAAGGGGCGCACAGTGTAAGGCAGAATGATCGCCATGCGCCTCGCAGCCCTCGCGCTGGGCCTCATGCTCGCACTCGCCGCCGATGCGAAGAGCCTGCGCTGGTCCTCCCAGGGCGACTTCCTCAGCGCCGACCCGCACGCGCGCAACGAGGGCATCAACAACCTCATCAACGACGAGATCTACGAGCGCCTCACCGGGCGCGGCAAGGACCTCTCGATCATCCCGGCCCTCGCGACCTCGTGGGAAGCGAAGGGGCCGACGTCGTGGCGCTTCAACCTGCGCCGCGGCGTCCTGTTCCACGACGGCACGCCGTTTACCGCCGACGACGTGGTCTTCTCCCTAGAGCGCGCGCAGATGCCGAGCTCGAGCTTCCGGGTGTTCGCCACTCCGCTCGGGAAAGCACGCAAGATGGACGACTACACGGTCGACTTCGAGACGCCCGAACCCTCCCCGGCCGGCATCTTCATCGAGAACCTGAACACGTTGCGCATCATGAGCCGCGCATGGTGCGAGAAGAACCGCGTGCAGCGCCCGCAGGACTTCAAGACCGGCGAGGAAACGTTCGCCTCGCGCACCGCCAACGGCACCGGGCCCTTCACCCTCGTCAAGCGCGAGGCGGAGGTGGCGACGGTGCTCAGGAAGAATCCGAAATGGTGGGGACTCGCGGAGAAGCGCTTCGAGGGAAACGTCGACGAAATCGTCTATCGCCCGGTCAAGTCGGACGCGACGCGCATGGCGGCGCTTGTCACCGGCGAGCTCGACCTGGTGCTCGATCCGCCGCTGCAGGATATCGCCCGCCTCAAGTCCAACCCGGCGGTGCGGGTGATCGAGGGCCCCGAGAACCGCGTGATCTTCCTGGTCATGGACCAGGAGCGGCCGGAGCTGCGCTATTCGAGCGTGAAAGGCGCGAACCCGCTCAAGGACCTGCGCGTGCGCCAGGCGCTCTACCTCGCGATCGACGAAGAGAGCATCCGCCGGCAGGTGATGCGCGGCCAGGCGCAGGTCACCGGCGCGATGATCCCGACCGCGCGCATGAGCTACCCGGAGCTCGAGCCGCGCGTGCTGCCTTACGACCTCGAGCGCGCGAAGACGCTCCTCGCCGAGGCGGGCTATGCGAAGGGCTTCGAGATCGGGCTCCTCTGCCCGAACGGCCGCTATGTGAACGACGAGCGCATCTGCACCGCGTTGGCCGGCATGTTCGCGAAGATCGGCGTGAAGGTGCGCCTCGACTCGCTACCGCGGGCGCAGTTCTTCCAGCGGGTCGACCAGTTCGACGTGAGCATGCATCTCTACGGCTGGGGCGGCGCGGCCACCGATCCGGGCTTCACGCTGATTCCCGTGATCCACGGCCGCGACGGCAAGGGCAAGGGCGACTTCAATTCCGGCCGCTTCATCGACCCGGCGCTCGACCGCATGATCGACGACTCCCAGGTCGAGATGGATCCGGCGAAGCGGCGGGCGAAGATGCTGGAGGCGTTCCAGCGCGTGCGCGACAACGTCTACACCATCCCGCTGCACCGGCAGGTGATCCCTTGGGCGGTGCGGGCGAACGTCCACGTCGTACATCGCGCGGATAATGTCGTCGAGGCGATCTGGGTGCGGATCGATTAAAAATGCAATCTGGCGACCGTTGCCGCGGAGCGACGGCGTGGTAGATTCGGCTCGTGACAGGGAGGCTGCAAATAATCGCCGCGGCAATGATCGCGGCGTCGGTGGCGGCTGGATCCGCGCGGGCGGATGAGCCGGATGGACTATATGCGCGGTTGAATCCCGTTCCCGGCCCGTGGACCTCGATCGAGCTGGGCATCGCCGGGCTGCAGACGCCGGCGCAGAAGGCGCTCTCGGCCGCCGAACGCAACACTTCCGCCGGGACAACGATGAAGCACAGCGGCTGGCGGGCGAGCCTCTTCGTGAACTACTTCGGACCTCGGCAGACGATCGAGGATGCCATCGGCCCGGCCAAGTCGTTCTCGTTCGTGAATGCACGCCTGAGTGGCGATGTCGCCAAGCACACGCGCCTGGTTTTCGACGTCTTCAACGTCTTCGACCGCCGCGTTCCCAATGTCGACTATCTCTCCGCAACCCGCATCTGGAACCAGCCAGCCGCGCTCGACAACTTCCTCTTCAACCCGGTCGAGCCCCGGGGCTTTCGCGTGAAGCTGCGGGTGGAGTTCTGACGCCGCGGTGATAGACGCGGTCCGTGGCCAGCACCGCGGAAGCGTCGTAAGGCTCGCGGCCGCGTAGCGACGCGTAGTAGGGAGTGAAGTCCGGCGCCGTCGCCTCGAAGAGTTCGCCGAAATCGCGGATCACGAAATAGGTTTCCTGGAACGTGTCGATCTTGTAGCGTGTCTGCATGATGCGCAGCAGGTCGAAGCCGATGCGGTTCGGGCTCGGGCTCTCGAGGCAGTAGCTCACCTCCCCGCCCGAGGAAAGAATCCCGGCGCCGTACGTGCGCAGCCCCTTCGGCGTGTCGATGAGCCCGAACTCCACCGTGTACCAATACAGGCGCGCGAGCATCTCGATCGCGCCGAGCGCGTGCGCCTTGATGCCGCCGCGGCCGTACGCCTGCATGTAGTTGGCGAACACCGGATTGAAGAGCATCGGCACGTGACCGAAAAAGTCGTGGAAGACGTCGGGCTCGACGATGTAGTCGAATTCCTCGGGCTTGCGCAGCCACACCGTCACCGGGAAGCGGCGGTTGGCGAGGTGGTCGAAGAACACCAGGTCGGGAACCAGGCCCGGCACGGCGACGAGGCGCCAGTTCGTGGCGGGCTTGAGCTTGGCGTTCACCGCGTCGAAGCGCGGAATGCCCTCGCTGAAGTCGAGCGCGGTGAGGATCTCGTTGAACTCGTCGCAGGCGTACTTCGGCACGAGCGCGATCTGGCGCGCGTAGAGCCGGCGCCAGAGGTCGTGCTCGGCGGGCGTATAGGCGCCCCACTCCTGGACCACCGTGTAGTCGGAGCGGATGCGGCTGTAGTCGCCGCGCAGCTTGTGGTCGGTTTCGCCGGTCACCGGGTGTAACGCTCCACTTTCTGCTCGATCGCGCCGAAGATGCTGGCGCCGTGGCGGTCGAGCATGTCGATCTTCACCGTGTCGCCGAACTTGAGGAACGGCGTCGTGGCCTCGCCATTCTCCACCTGCTCGACCAGGCGCGCCTCCATCAGGCAGGCGTAGCCGACGGTCTTGTCGTGGTTGGAGATGGTACCCGTGCCCACGAGCGTGCCGGCCGCGAGCTCGCGCGTCTTCGCCGCGTGGGCGATCAGCTCGAAGAAGCCGAAGGTCGCGTCCGTTCCGGCGTTGGGGTGGCCCAGCTCGACGCCGTTCACGTAGGAGACGAGAGGCAGATGAATGCGGCCGTCCTTCCACGCATCGCCCAGCTCGTCGGGTGTGATCGCGACGGGGGCGAGCGCGTTCGCGCCCTTGCCGTTCACGAAGCCGAAGCCCTTGGCGAGCTCGGCGGGAATCAGGCGGCGGAACGAAAGATCGTTGATGAGCGTGACGAGGCGCACGGCCTTCGCCGCCTGCTCCGGCGTCGAGCCCATCGCGAGGTCGCCGACGATCGCGCCGACCTCGCCCTCGAGATCAACGCCCCAGTCCTCGGAGAGCACGCGGATGGGATCGCGCGCGCCCATCATGCGGCCGGCGCCGCCCTGGTACATCAGCGGATCGTGCTGGTAGCTCTCCGGGACGGTGTCATTGCGCGCGCGGCGCACGCGCTCGACGTGCGAGAGGTAGGCCGACCCGTCGAGCCATTCGTAAGCGCGCGGCAGCGGCGCATCGACTTCGCCGTGGGCGAGCGCGGCGCGGAAATCGAAGGCGTGGCGCTCGTCTCCCGCCTCCAGGCTCTCGGCCAGGTCGGCGAGCTTCGGCGCGAGCGAATCCCAGTGCTCGAGTGCGTGCTGCATCGTGGGCGCCACGGCCCCAGCCTTCACAGCGCGCGTGAGGTCGCGGTTCACGACAGCGAGCGTGCCGTCGCGGGTGGGGCCCTTGAGGGAGGCGAGCTTCACTTGGGGAGGGAGGCCTTGTCGAATCCCGACCACGCGCTGTCGTACTTCTTGTCCAGCGTGTCGGAGGACAACGCAAAAGCGGTAGGCTCGAAAAGGTAACGGCTCTCGAACATGATGGCGAGCGTGTCCGCGTGGTATTGGGGTTTGAGATCCGCACCGATGGCTTTCTTGTACGACGCCTGGTCGGGCCCGTGCGCGCTCATCGAGTTGTGCAGGCTCGCCCCGCCCGGGACGAAGCCGCCCTGCTTCGCGTCGTAGAGGCCCTTCACCAGCCCCATGAACTCGCTCATCACGTTGCGGTGGAAATACGGCGG